>Ga0075423_10003860_pt1 | contig 13819 bp, 11 predicted proteins | sample SoiMethybrSBSTD2_FD_80114 | JGI IMG/M metagenome (GOLD analysis project Ga0075423, IMG submission 80114) | Bulk soil microbial communities from a Populus tree surrounding site in Tennessee, USA - Soil MetaG P. TD hybrid SBSTD2 | ecosystem: Environmental > Terrestrial > Soil > Tree plantation...
TCGCGCTGCTGGAGCTGCCGGTCGCGGATCCGCGCTGGGAGGGGCTCGAGCCGCCGCAGCGCCGGCGCCACACCCTGGAGGCCCTCAAGAGCCTGCTCCTCCTCGAGGCGCGGCGCGCGCCGCTGCTGCTGGTCTTCGAGGATCTGCACCGGGTGGACGAGGAGACCCAGGCCTTCATCGATGGCCTCATGGACCGGCTCGCCGACGCGCGGCTGCTCGTGCTGGTGACTTATCGGCCCGAGTACCAGCACGGCTGGGCGAACAAGCCGGGCTACGCCCAGCTCCGCCTCGATCCCCTCGGCGAGGCGCCCGCGCGCCGGCTGCTCGACGCGCTGCTGGGCCCGGACCGGAGCCTCGATCCCCTGCGCGCCCTGCTCATCGAGCGCACCGAGGGCAATCCTCTCTTCCTGGAAGAGAGCGTGCGCGCGCTCGTGGAGACCGAGGTGCTGGCCGGCGAGCGCGGCGCGTACCGGCTCACCGGCACGCTCACCGCGGCCCCCGCGCCTACCTCGGTGCACGCGGTGCTCGCCGCCCGCATCGACCGCCTGGACCCCACGGCCAAGCACCTGCTCCAGTGCGCGGCGGTGGTCGGCCGCGACGTGCCGTTCGCGGTGCTGCAGGCGGTGGCCGATCTGCCGGGGGACGTGCTGGGCATGGGGCTCGCGCAGCTGCAGGCCGCGGAGTTCCTGCACGAGACCCGGCTCTTCCCGGAGCGCGAGCACACCTTCAAGCATGCGCTCATCCAGGAGGTCGCCTACGCGAGTCTGCTCCACGATAACCGGCGCGCGCTCCACGCGCGGATCGTGGAGGCGATCGAGGCGCAGTACGCGGAGCGGGTCGTGGAGCAGGTCGAGCGGCTCGGGCACCACGCGCTCCGGGGTGGCCTCGACGAGCGCGCGGTCGCCTATCTCCGCCAGGCCGGCCTGAAGGCGAGTGCGCGCTCCGCCCACCGCGACGCCGTCGCGTTCTTCGAGCAGGCCATCGAGACGCTGGACCGGCTGGCCCCCACGCTCGAGCGCCTCGCCCTCGGCGTGGACCTGCGGTTCGAGGCGCGCGCCTCGCTCGCCGCGCTGGGAGACTTCGCGCGCAACCTGGAGCATCTGCGCCGGGCCCAGGCCCTCGCGGAGTCGGCGGGCGACGAGCGGCGCCTCGGCTGGACGTCGGCGTACCTGGCGCAGTCGCACTACACCCTGGGCGATCAGCCGGCGGCCATCGTGGCCGCCACGCGGGCGCGCGAGATCGCCGAGCGCTTGGATGACCTGTCCATTCGCGTTGTCGCCACCGCGGGACTGGGTCAGGCCTATCACGCCCTCGGCGAGTACCCTCGCTCGCGCGCCTTCCTCGAGGAGGCGCTCGGCGACCTCGAGGGGGACCTCGTGCGCGAGCGCTTCGGGATGGCCGGCCTCGTCTCCGTGGCGACGCGCGTCTGGCTCGTCAACAGCCTCGTGGGCATGGGCGACTTCGAGGCCGCCGTCGCGCGGGCGCGCGAGGCGATGCGTCTGGCCGAGCCGACCGATCATCCCTGGAGCGTCGCCGCCGCGCACGTCGCGCTGGGCTTTGCCCATCTCACCCGCGGCGACCTCGACGCGGCGGCGCCGGTGCTGGAGCGCGGCCTCGGACGGGCGCGCGACCTCAACATCACCGCGTGGATGCCCATGCTCTCGTGCCAGCTCGGTCTGGTCTACGCGCGCCAGGGCCGCGTGGCGGAGGGCCTCGCGCTCCTCGAAGACGGCGTGCAGCGCGCCGTGGCGCTATCGATCAGGAGCCGCCACGCGCTCCGCCTGGTCTGGCTGGCCGAGGCCCTCCTGCGCGCCGGGCGTGTCGAGGCCGCGCGCGACGCCGCGCTGCGCGGCCTCGACGCCGCGCGGGCGCACGGGGAGCGTGGCTACGAGGGCTGGGCGCTCCGGATGCTCGGCGAGGTCGCCCTGGCGGCGGGCGAGACGGCGACGGCGGTCGAGTACTACCGCGCCGGGCTGGACGTCGCGACCCGGCTGGGCATGCGGGCGCTGGACGCCCACGCCTGGCGCGGCATGGGGCGCGCCGCCGCGGCCGCCGGCGACGCAACCGCGGCCGAGGCGATGGGCGCACGGGCGGCCCGGCGCTTCGCCAACCTGCGCATCGTGCCCGCGCCGGAGTAGCTAGAGGTCGCTGCCGGAGTAGGAGAGATTGAAGGACTTGTTGCAGAGCGGGAAGTCCGGAACGATGTTTTCCAGCACCGCCAGCTCCAGCGCGGGCCAGTTCCGAAAGGACGGGTCCACCACCTTCACGCGCCGAAGAGTCTCCGGCCCCGCCGCGAGCACCCAGTACCACACCGGGCCGCGCCAGGCCTCCACGCAGGCCACGGCATCGCCACCCGCAGGCAGCGGGGGGAGCGGGTCGCGCGCGGGACCGGCGGGCAGGCGCTCCGCCGCCACCGCGAGCAGACGGGCGGCCTCGCGGGCCTCGTCGAGCCGCACCATGGTGCGCGCCCACACATCGCCCTGCGCATAGACCGCCGGCACGACCGTGACCTCGCGATACGCGCCCGTCGGCGCATCGCGCCGAAGGTCGCCGTCCAGCCCGCTCGCACGCGCCACCAGCCCGACCACGCCCATCTCGCGCGCGGTCTTGAGGGTCAGCCGCCCCGTCCCCTGCAGTCGCTCCAGGACCAGCGTGTTGTCCAGACAGATCCGGGCTACCTCGAGGAGCTCGCCGACCACCCGCCCGGTGACGGCCGCCGCATCCGCGAGCCCCCGCTCGGCGAGCGGCCCCGCCACGCCGCCCGGCACGATCGCGCCGCGCAGGAGCCGGTGTCCGGTGAGGCGCTCGTTGAGGCGCAGGAGCTCTTCGCGCAGCCGGAAGCAGTGGGCGTGGCCCCAGCTGAAGCCGGTGTCGTTGACGATCATCCCCACGTCGCCCGCATGGTTGTAGAGGCGCTCCAGCTCCAGGAGGACGAGGCGGAGCCAGGCCGCCCGGGGCGGAATGCTCACGCCGGCGAGACACTCGAGGGCCTCCGCGAAGGCGAGCGCGTGCGCCACGCTCTCGTCGCCGGAGACGCGTTCGGCGAGCTCGGGCGCACGGGCGAACGGGAGCGTCTCGAAGAGCTTCTCGATGCCCTTGTGGACGAATCCCAGCCGCGTCTCGAGGTGCACGATCTCCTCGCCCTCCACGCTGAAGCGGAAGTGGCCGGGCTCGATGATCCCCGCGTGCACCGGGCCCACCGTGATCTCGAAGATGCCGGCGCCCTCCACGCGGCGGAACGGGAAGGGCTGCCCGGCATCGACGAAGTCGCGGCGGGCCACCGTGTCCCGGCGGAGCGGGTGATAGCCCTCGGGCCAGAACTGATGCAGCGCGAGCCGTCGCAATTCGGGATGGCCCGTGGGCGTGAGCCCGAGGAGATCGTGGATCTCCCGCTCGAACCGGCTCGCCGGGAACGAGCGCGTGGCGAGCGAGGGGAAATGCGGCGCGTCCGGCGGCACCGAGACCAGCACCACGACAAGGCGCCGCGGCGCCGGGGAGGCGAAGACGTACGTGAGCGTGTAATCGCCGGTCTCCGGCCGGGTGTCGGTCCCGGCCATGAGCTCGAGGGCGAGCCCGAGCTCCGCGAGACGATCGGCGAGCGCGGGAACCTCCCATCGGGGAAGCCGGCAGCCCACCGTGCCGTCGGCGCGCAGGGCCACCTCACGGGCGCCCGCCGCGACCAGGTGATCGACGAGGATCCCGGGCGACGGGGCGTCCATTCAGCCTCCCACCACCGCGCTGATGCGCGCGAGGGCGGCGGCCAGCCCAGGGGGCCACGCGAGGCCCGTGACGAGGAGGAGCCCCAGCGCGATCACGACGGGGACCGCCGCCTGCCATGAGACGTCCTCCCGCCTCGTCGCGGGCGCCGCGTCATGGGCCATCCGGTGCAGCGCCCGCAGCATACCGCCGAACGCGACGACCAGGAGGATGAGCGCCAGTCCGGTGGCGCCCCACCAGCCCTCCTGGAAGCCCGCACCCAGGATCATCACCTCGCTGATGAAGAGGCCGAAGGGCGGGAGCCCCAGGAGGGCGAGGAGCACGACCGCGAAGCCGCGGCCCGTGACGGGCATGGCGGCGACGAGCCCCCGCACGAGGGCGATGTCCGCGCTGCCGTAGGCGTCGCGGATCCGCCCCGACAGGAGGAATAGCGTGGCCTTCGCGACGGCGTGATTGGCAACGTGGAGCACGGCACCCGCGGTGCCCCAGACGCCGCCGAAGCCCAGGCCGAGCGCCACGAGTCCGAGGTGCTCGACGCTCGAGTAGGCGAGCATGCGCTTCACGTGCGTGGGCGTCCAGAGGAAGGCGGCGGCCACCGTCATCGACGCGACACCGAGCGTCACGAGCAGTCGCCGGGAGAAGCCGGGCCCCGCGGCGAGATCCACCACCGGCTTGAAGCGGAGGACCGCGTAGACGCCCACGGAGAGGAGCACCCCGGACATGAGCGCGCTGACGGGCGCAGGGGCCTCGCTGTGCGCGTCGGGCAGCCAGGTGTGCATGGGCGCCAGCCCGGCCTTGGTTCCGTAGCCGACGAGCAGGAACACAAAGGCCAGCTCCACCACCCGGGGCGGGAGCTGGGGAGCCCAGCGGAGGAGGGTGGTCCAGCGCAGCGCGTGCGCCTCTGCGCCGAACTGCTGAAGGTCCGCGAAGTAGACGAGCACGGTGCCGATGAACGCGAGCGCGATGCCGACCGAGCAGATGAGCAGGTACTTGTAGGCGGCTTCCAGCGACGCGCGCGTGCGGTGATGGTTGACGAGAAACACCGAGGCCAGGGTGGTGCCCTCGATCGCCACCCACATGAGGCCGAGATCGTCGGTGGTGACGGCGAGCAGCATCGTGAAGATGAACAGGTGAAAGAGCGGAAAGAATCGCCCGGGAGCTTCCGCCCCGGATGCGGCCGCCTCGATCCCGGCGAGGGCCGCGACGAGCGCGATCAGCCCCGCCATCCAAGCGCTGAGGGCGTCCGCGCGCAGGAGCCCGTCGAGCGCGGTCACCGTGCCGCCGCTGGCCACCTTCAGCGCCAGCACCGCGCCCGCCCCCAGCAGCACCGCGAGGGCCGCCACGTGCACGAGGTGCCTGAGCGCGCCGGCCATCCGGGTCAGGAGCGCCGCCGCCACCAGGGGGGCCAGGAGCAGGACCAGGAGGCTCACTCGCGCAGCTCTCCGAGGCGGTCGACCGCGAGGGAATCGTGCTCGCGGCGGATCTCCATGACCACGCCCTCCATGAGCAGCACGATGACGAGGACGTCGAGGAAGACGCCCGCCTCCACGAGGCCCGGCAGGCCGTAGGTGGCGAGCACGGCGAGGCCGAAGATCCCGTTCTCGAACACGAGGAAGCCGAGCACGTGCCCGAGCACGTCGCGCCCGGTCACGCACACGAAGAGGCCGATGAGCGCCATCGCGAAAGCGAGGGGAATGGCGCCCGCGGTCGGCAGCGTGGCGGACGCCGTCACGGGCAGCATGACCGCGTAGGCGGCGACGATCAGCGTCCCCGCCGCGAGCAGGGCCAGGCCGCTCGACTGGCCGGGCGCTCCGGGCCGGACCGGCGTGCCCGCGGCCATCCGCTGGAGTGCGCGCGGGATGATCCAGGCCTTCAGCGCGAGGAAGACCACGCCCACCACCACGAGGATCGGCCGGCCCGCCAACGCCCCCACCGTCATGGCGAGGATCGCGAGCAGCGCCGACTGCACGACGAAGACCCGGAGGCGCCCCGGCCAGCTGCGACGCCAGACCAGGAGCAGCGCGGCAGCGAGGGCGAAGAAGGCGAGGAGGTTGGTGGCGGCCGTCACTTGAGCAGCACCACCGCCGCCACCGACAGGAGGGCGAGCGCGAAGGACCCGGCGAGGAGCTCGGGCACGCGGAACAGCCGCAGCTTGGCCACCGCGGTCTCGAGCACGGCGAGGGCGGCGGCGAGGAGCACCAGCTTGCCGGCGAGCGCGAGCAGGCCGAGGAGCAGGGCGTAGGCGCCGAGGTCGGCGGGCACCCACCACGGCGCGAAGAGGTTCGTGAGCAGCGTCATGAAGAGGAAGAGCTTCATGGCGCTCGCCCACTCGACCATCGCGAGATAGGGCCCCGAGTACTCGAGGATCATGGCCTCGTGGATCATGGTGAGCTCGAGGTGCGTGGCGGGATTGTCCACCGGCAGGCGCCCCGTCTCCGCGAGCATGACGATGAAGAAGGCGACGAAGGCGAGGAGGTGCCCGGGATGCGCGGCCAGCGCGGGCTCGTTGCCGATGCGCTCGGCGACGCCGCCCAGGTTGGTGGTGCCCGTCCGGATGACGAGGGCGAACACCGCGAGCATCACGGTGGGCTCGGCGAGTGCCGCCACCGCGACCTCGCGGCTCGACCCCATGCCGCCGAACGCGCTCCCGGAGTCGAGTCCGGCCAGGGCGAGGAAGAAGGTGCCGAGCATGAAGAGCGACATGAGCAGGATGATCCCGCCCGCGAACGACAGTGCGGGGCGCGTGCCCAGGACCGGCACCACCCCGGCCGCCACCAGCATCGTGGCGACGAGCACGAAAGGCGTGAAGCGGAAGATCCACGAGGTCGCGGTGGAGATCACGACCTCCTTCCGACAGAGCTTCGCGAGATCCGCGTAGGGCTGCCAGGGATCGGGGCCTCGCCGCCCCACCAGTCGCGCCTTGAGCGTCCGGACGAGCCCCAGGAGCAGGGGCGAGGCTACCGCCACCACCAGCGCCTGCAGCAGCGCGCCGACGATCGCGCCCGTCACGCCAGCACCAGGAACACGATCAGCGTGGCGAGGACGTAGAGCAGATAGAGGTTGATCCGGCCGGACTGGATGGCGCGCACCCGGGCGGCCCCGAGGCGCAGCGCGCCGAGGACGGGCGCATAGAGCCAGTCCTCGGCGAGGGCGCGGGTGGAATGCCCGTAGGCCATGCGACGCACGAAGAAGCGGGAGCCCGGATGCGCCTCGACCTCGAGCCGCGTCTGAGGGCGATAGAGAAAGTCGAAGATCCGCCGCACCGGACTGGCAAACGCGATGGCGGTGTACTCCATGCGCGCGGTCTGCAGCAGCCGTCCACAGCCCCAGGTCTCGTAGCGCCGCATGTTCCGCGGCGCTCCCATGATCCGGAGCAGGACCGCGGGCAGGGCGAGGCCGAAGGTGAGCGCGAGGGCGATCACCGGCATGGAGAGCGTGGCAAAGTCGCCCGACACGGTCACGGTGAACGCATCGGGCCCGGGCAGGGGCGCGCCGGTGCCGAGGCGCTGCGCGGCCACGGCTCCCAGGTGCGGCAGCACCACCGTGGGCCCGAGCCCCAGCCCGAGGCAGAGCGCCGCGAGCAGGACCATCGCCGCGCGCATCGCGCCGCCGACCTCCCGCGCCTGCGCCGCCGCGTCGCTGCGCGGCAGGGCGAGAAAGCCGATGCCGAAGGCCCGCACGAAGCACGCGACGGCGAGTCCGGCGGCGAGCGCGAGGCCCGCGATGGCCAGGGCGAACACGAGGCTCAGCTCGAGGCGGGGGATGCGCATGGTCTGGAGCAGAACCTGGAAGGTGAGCCATTCGCTCACGAAGCCGTTCAGGGGCGGCAGCGCGGCGATGGCGAGCGAGCCGAGGAGGAACGCCGCGCCAGTCCACGGCATGCGCTTGGCGAGCCCCCCGAGCGCCTCGAGGTCCCGGGTACCGGCACCCCGCGCCACCGCGCCCGCGGCGAGAAAGAGCAGGGCCTTGAACGCCGCGTGGTTCGCCGCGTGGTAGAGGGCGGCCACGAGCGCCAGGACGGCGAGAGCCCCCAGGCCGCTCGCGTGGAACACCATGCCCGCGCCGACGCCCATGAGGATGATGCCCACGTTGTCGATGCTGGAGAACGCGAGGAGACGCTTGAGGTCGCGCTCCACCACCGCGTACAGGACGCCGCCTACCGCGGAGGCCGTGCCGGCGAGCATGAGCGCCACGCCCCACCACGGCGGGCCGACGCCCAGCCAGTCCGTGCCCGCGCGTAGCAGGCCCATCACCCCCAGCTTGATCATCACGCCCGACATGAGCGCGGAGACGTGGCTGGGCGCCGCGGGGTGCGCCACGGGGAGCCAGACGTGCAGCGGCATCACGCCCGCCTTGCTGGCGAACCCCAGCGCCAGCAGGACGAAGACGGCGTTCCGCGCGGGCGCGCCGAGCCCCGCGGCCGCGGCGGACCAGTCGGCGAAGCGCAGGCTGCCCGTCCAGCCTGCCATCAGCAGCATGCCGGCGAGGAGGCAGGCCAGCCCGGCGTGGGTCATCACCGCGTAGATCCACGCCGCGCGCGACGCGTCCCGCTCGTCGTGCGCCGACAGCACCAGCGCGTACGAGGCGAGCGCCATGCCTTCCCAGGCGAGCAGGAACGTGAGGACGTTCGCGGCCAGCGGCACCACCGCCATCGAGAGGAGGAACGCGGGATAGGCCCCGAGCCCGCGTCGCGTATAGCCCATGGCATAGATCGAGGCGGGCACGGCCGTCGCGCCAACCAGCAGAAGGAAGAAGCCCGCGAGGGGATCCATCCTCAACGACAGTCCCGCGAGCGGCACCAGCCAGGGCACCTCGAGGGCCCAGGCGTGGCCGAGCATGCCCGCCAGCCCCAGGGCGGCGGCCGCGAGTCCGAACGCGCCCGAGAGCGCGAAGATCGCGGCAGCGATCAGGGCCGTCTCCCCACCGCCTCGAGCAGACCGGCCAGCAGCGCTGCGGGCGAGGGCGGACATCCGGGGATCACCGCGTCGACGGGCACCACCGCGGCGACGCCCCCCACCACCGCGTAGGAGCCCTGGAAGATGCCGCCGTCGCGGCCGCAGTCGCCCGCGGCGATGACGAGCTTGGGATCGGGGGTGGCTTCCCACGTGCGCCGGAGCGCCTCCGCCATGTTGAGTGTGACCGGCCCAGTGACGAGCAGACAGTCGGCGTGGCGCGGCGAGGCGACGAAGCGGATCCCGAAGCGCTCGAGGTCGTAGTGTGGGCCGGTGAGGCCGCCGATCTCGAGCTCGCAGCCGTTGCACGAGCCCGCGTCGACCTGACGGATCTGGAGCGACCGTCCGAAAAGCCGCCGCACTTCTTGTCCGAGCCGAGCGCCCACCGCCTCGAGCGACGGCTCCCTCGGAGCCGGCTCCGTGACGATGCCGGCGCGCAGCCCAAGGCTCAGCTGTCGAAACATCACGGCGCCTCGCGAAGGACGAGAGCCAAGCCTCTCACAATATCCGCATAACGGATTCTCGGGGCAAGAGTCAAGAAATGCGGGCGGAGGGGCCCGGGCGCCGCTCGAGCGCGTCGAGCACCGCCTCGAGCGCGGCGGAGGGCGCCTCGCGCCGCCGGACGATGCCCAGATGGCGCGCGAGCGGCGGTCGCAGCGGGAGCACGCGCAGCGTGTGGCGGCGCCGCTCCGCTTCCACGGCGACCGCGGAGGTCACCGCCCAGCCGAGGCCCGCGGCCACGAGGCGCTTGATCGCCTCGGCGTCGCCCAGCTCCATCGCGACGCGCGGCGTGACGCGCGCCGCGCGGAACCAGCCGTCGATGATCCGGCGGATGGTCCCGCCGCGCTCGTAGAGGATGAGAGGATGGCCGGCGAGGAGGGCGGGCGTCGCGGGGCGGGCAGCGCCCCGCATACCGGGCGCGGCGATCGCCACCAGCGCGTCGGTGAAGAACGGCGTGACCGTCAAGCTCCGGCCCGTCACCGGGAGCGTCACGATCCCCGCGTCGAGGTCGCCCCCGGCGACCGCGGCGACGATCTCCGCGGAGTTGCCGGTGACGAGGGCCAGCTCCAGGTCCTGGTGGCGCCGGCGCAGCGCGCGGAGCCGATCGGGCAGGAGGTAGATGCCCGCGGTGGCGCCGGTGCCGAGCCGCACCGGGCCGCCGATGACCCCACGCAGCGCGCGCACCGCGTGCTCCGCGGCCGCCAGCTCGGCGAAGGCGCGCCCTGCGTGGGCGAGGAGCACGGTGCCCGCGCGGGTGAGCACGGGGCGCCGCCGGCGGCGCGCGAGCATCGCGACGCCGAGCCGCTCCTCGAGCGCCCGCACGTGGAGGCTTACCGCGGGCTGGCTCAAGTGCAGGCACTGGGCAGCGCGGGAAAAGCTTCCCTCCCGCGCCACCGCGGCGAGCGTGCGGACGTGAGCGGGATTCAGCTCCATGCACGTCCCCAAGTCTCGCTAATCATCGGGATGAGGACTTCTCATTTCGCGCGCGCGCGCCCCGTCGGGTAGGGTAGGCGCATGCGAATCCGGCACGCGACGTCGGCGGACGCGGAGGCGATCTCCCGCATCTACAACCAGGGCATCGAGGATCGCGTGGCCACGCTCGAGACCATGCGGCGCACGCCCGAGGAGCGCCGGCAGTGGATGGAGAGCCGCGGCGCTCGCCATCCCGTGCTCGTGGCGGAGGCCGCGGGCGACGTGGTGGCGTGGGCCAGCCTGAATCCATTCAATCCCCGCCCGGCTTACGACCATGTCGCCGATCTGTCGATCTACGTGGAGCGAGGCTGGCGCGGCAAGGGCGTGGGAGGAGCGCTGCTCGCGCGTGTCATCGAGTCGGCGTGCGAGATCGGCTTCCACAAGATCGTCCTGGCCGCGCTGGCGTCCAATCGCGCCGGGGAGGCGCTCTACACCAAATTCGGCTTTCGACGGGTTGGGGTCTATCGCGAGCAGGGACTGCTGGACGGACGCTGGACGGACGTCCTGATCATGGACCGCCTGCTCGACGAGGGACCGACTCCCTAGCGGCGATAGCCGCCGCCGCCCCCGCCGCCGCCCCCGCGCTTGGCGCCCGAGGACACCGACCGCTCGACCTTCAGCTGACGACCGTCGACGCGCGCACCGTTGAAGCGGGAGATCGCGGCATCGGCGTCCTCGGGGGTCGCCATCTCGACGAAGCCGAAGCCGCGCGATTGCCCGGTCTGGCGGTCAGTGACGACGGTGGCAGACTCGACACGACCGGCCTCCGCGAAGATTTCCCGGAGTCGCTCGCTCGAGGTGGAGAAGGAAAGACCGCCGACGAAGAGCTTGTCCGCCATGCGCGAGGCCCTCTCTGTCTCGACATGTGACAGGGCGCGGGACGGTGGCGCGAGAGCGCACCGGGACGCGGTCTGGAGGGGTGCGGGTTCCCCGGGAACCGACCTTCGACCAGGCGGGGTCAGTCTACACGAAGCGCTGGCGTGGGGCCACCGCCCGGATGTCGCCGCGCCGAGCCGAGCCTCAGGGGACGCGGACGAGGGCCATCTGGACGGGGAAGTGCATGTGGCGGAACTGGCCCTCCATGCGGTCGCCCTGCGCCGCGAACTCCGCGCTGAAGCGCCAGTCGGTGGTCGACCGCGGCTGCGTGGCTTGACGGAGCAGCACCCGGTTTCCGTCCACCTTCACCCAGACGGCGACGCCCATCGTCCCCGCCTCGCGCAGGCTCAGCGGCACGCCCTCGACGGTTTGGGTGTCCACCATCGCGATGTGCCCGCGGCCATATCCGTCGGGGTTGACGAACAGCGCCACCTGCATGGTGCTCATGCGCTCCACGTTGGAGAGACCGGGGCCGGTCCACGTGCCGCGCCAGAGCCCCGCGACGGCGGCGGGCGGCCCGCCCGGGCCCTCGACCATCGCGGTCACGCCACGGCCCCACCACTGCTCCTTCTGTGCGGCGGCCACGTCCTCGGGGCTGACCCGGGTGACCTGGGTCACGCCCACGTTGCGGGCCGAGAAGCCCCAGTGGCGGCCCGAGGCGTAGTGCGTGGGATGGGAGACCCACGTGTCGTAGTCCCCGCTCGAGCAGGCGCTGGCCAGGAGCAGCACCCCGCCCAGCAGGATCGGCCTCAGGCAGTGAGTCATCATCGCAGTCCTCCTCAAGGAATAGGTTGCAAGCCTAGCACCAACCCCCCGGGATCAAAGAATCAATTGGATACGGAGATGGCTGGCGGTGAGCTGACACTGGAGGCTTCGGCCCGTCCACGGTGTGACACTCGGCCGGCGGGCACCCTCCCTGGGGGCCCCTTGTGTTCAAGACCCGATACATGGAGTATTGGGCGCGTCATCCCCGGTGCGCCCGGTCCGCCGGGGGCCCCCCAACCGTCACGGAGGCCACGCATGGAATTCGAGTACTCGAAGAAGACCAGGATGTACATGGAGCAGCTGACGGACTTCATGGGCAAGTTCGTCTACCCCAATGAGAAGACCTTCCGGGACCAGCTCGACTCCTCGGCCGACCGCTGGACGGTGCCGCCCGTCATGGAGGAGCTCAAGGCCAAGGCGAAGGAGCGCGGGCTCTGGAATCTCTTCCTCCCTGAGAGCGAGCGGGGCGCCGGCCTCACCAACCTCGAGTACGCGCCCCTCTGCGAGATCATGGGCCGCTCCCCCATCGCCCCCGAGGTCTTCAACTGCTCCGCCCCGGACACCGGCAACATGGAGGTGTTCGAGCGCTACGCCTCGCCCGAGCTGAAGAAGCAGTATCTGGAGCCCCTGCTCGAGGGGAAGATCCGCTCGGCCTTCGCGATGACCGAGCCCAGGGTCGCGTCGTCGGACGCCACCAACATCGAGTCCTCCATCGTGCGCGACGGCGACTCCTACGTCATCAACGGCCACAAATGGTGGACCTCCGGCATCGGCGACAAGCGCTGCAAGGTCCTCATCTTCATGGGGAAGACGGACCCGAGGAATCCCGACCGGTACAAGCAGCAGTCCATGATCGTGGTCCCCCGCGAGGCGCCGGGCATCAAGGTGCTCCGCATGCTCCACGTGTTCGGCTACGACGACGCGCCCCACGGGCACGGGGAGGTGCTGTTCGAGAACGTGCGGGTGCCCGCCGGCAACATGCTGCTCGGCGAGGGACGCGGCTTCGAGATCGCCCAGGGGCGCCTCGGTCCCGGCCGCATTCACCACTGCATGCGGCAGATCGGCGTGGCCGAGCGGGCGCTCGAGTACATGTGCAAGCGGGCGCTCAACCGCGTGGCCTTCGGCAAGAAGCTCGCCGACAACGACATCACCACCGAGCGGATCGCGCAGGCGCGCATCGAGATCGACCAGGCCCGCCTCTACGTGCTCCACGCCGCCTACATGATGGACACGGTGGGCAACAAGGCGGCCAAGCAGGCCATCGCCGGGATCAAGGTGGCAGTGCCCAACATGACCCTGCACGTGGTCGACTGGGCCATGCAGCTCCACGGCGGCGGCGGCGTGAGCCAGGAGTTCCCGCTTGCCTCGTGGTGGGCGCACTCGCGCACGCTGCGCTTCGCCGACGGGCCCGACGAGGTGCATCGCCGCCAGATCGGCCGGCTCGAGCTGCGCAAGCACGCCTGATCTCCCCTGAGCGGGATTCGAGCAGAGACGCGGAGCGCCCTTCGGGGCCCTCCGCGTTTCCATTTGAGGAGGGCGCATGAACTTCTCCGCGAAGGACCTGACGATGGACCTGGCGATCCGCTACGGGTTCCAGGTGATGGGGGCATTCGTCATCCTCGGCGTGGGCCTGCTCGTCGCCCGCTGGGTGGGCAATCTCGTCGAGGGCTGGCTCGAGAAGCGGGCGCTGGAGCCGCCCGCGCGCACGCTCATGGTGCGGAGCGTCCGCATCGTGGTCATGATCTTCGCCCTCGTGGTGGCGCTCGACAAGTTCGGCTTCCAGATCGCCCCGCTCGTCGCCGGCATCGGGGTGGCCGGCCTGGGCATCGGCCTCGCGCTCCAGGGCGTGCTCTCCAACGTGGTCGCCGGGCTCACCATCATCTTCACCAAGCCGTTCCGCGTGGGTGAGTTCATCCAGGTCGTCGGCGTGCACGGGCAGGTCGCGGCGATCGAGCTCTTCTCCACGACGCTGACGCATTTCGACCGGTCCCGCGTGGTCATCCCGAACCGGAAGATCGTGGGCGAGATCCTCCACA
>Ga0075423_10003862_pt1 | contig 13816 bp, 12 predicted proteins | sample SoiMethybrSBSTD2_FD_80114 | JGI IMG/M metagenome (GOLD analysis project Ga0075423, IMG submission 80114) | Bulk soil microbial communities from a Populus tree surrounding site in Tennessee, USA - Soil MetaG P. TD hybrid SBSTD2 | ecosystem: Environmental > Terrestrial > Soil > Tree plantation...
CCCTTCCGGCGCTGGCTCGCGGCCGGCGCGCGGGGACGCACGCTCGATGTGGGATGCGGGACGGGTCGTGGGCTCCCCTTCTACGGCCCCGGCGCGCGCGTGGTCGGGATCGATCCGGCTCGCGCCTCCCTCGCGCGCGCCGCGCGGCGCCTCCCGGGCGCGCGGCTGGTGCAGGCGAGCGCGGAGGCGCTGCCGTTCCACGACAGCGTCTTCGACACGGTCGTCAGCAGCCTCGTCTTCTGTAGCGTGCCCGATCCCGCGCGCGGCTTCGTCGAGGTCAAGCGCGTGCTCCGTGCGGACGGGCAGCTGCGCATGCTCGAGCACGTCCGCTCGCGGCGTCGATGGAAGGCGGCGTTCCAGGATCGCGTGCAGCCCCTCTGGACGCGGCTGAGCGGCGGCTGCCGCCCGAACCGAGAGACCGAACGCCTCGTCGAGGCCTCGGGATTCGTGATCGAAGGCGAGGGCCGCCTGGAGCAGGCCGACCTCCGACGCTTCTCTGCGCGACCCGCGACCGGGCGGCGCCTTCCGAGCTAGCGCTCGAGGAGCGCGCGATAGACCGAGGTGGTCCGCGCCATCGCCGCGTCGAAGGTGTATTGCGAGAGGATCAGTGCCTGGCCGGCGCGAGCCATCGCGCGTGACCGCTCCGGCTCACGCACCGAGGCCAGGATCGCGCCGGCGAGCGCGCCCGGATCACCGGGCGGCACCAGGCGACCGGTTTCGCCATCGCGCACCAGCTCGGGAATGCCGCCGACGTCGGAGCCCACGACGGGCGTGCCGACCGCGAGGGCCTGGGGGATCACCTGAGACGTCGCCTCGGAGCGGGTCGATGGAAGCACCAGCACGTCGAGCGCGGCCATCACCTCGGGCACGTCGCGGCGGAAGCCGGTGAGGAGCACGCGCGACTCCAGGCCCATCTGCCGTACGCGGGCCTTGACCTCGTCGAAGCCGACGCCGTCGCCCACGATGAGGAAGCGCGTATCGGGCGCCATCTTCAGGACTGCGCGCGCGGCGTCGAGGAACACGTTGTGGCCCTTCGAGCCACGGATGTTTGCGACGAGCCCGACCACCGGCTCGCCGCCGAGCCCGAGCTCGTCACGGACTGACTTGCCCGAGACACCAGGATGGAACTGCTCGGTATCGACGCCGGCCGAGACCGAGACGATCTTCTCGGGCGCGACGCCGGCAGCGACCACCGTTGCGCGCACGGCCTCGCCGCTCGTGATGATCCGGTCGGCGAGCCGATAGACGAGGGTATGCCGGATGGGGATCGATACGTGCCGGCTGCGTACGACCGGGCGCCCGAGGGATTTCGCCGCCAGGCTGCCGAGCCAGCTGTCGACGGAGCTATGGGTGTGGACGATGCTCACCCCGCGCGCCCGGATGAGCCGACGCAGACGGAAGAGCGCGCGGACGTCGGCCGCGCCTCGCATCCGGATCGACTCTACTGGAACGGAGGCGGCGCGCGCCTCGAGGAGCAGCAGGCTATCGGGCTGGCACGCGATGAGCGCGTTCCAGCCGTGGCCGATCAGCCAGCGGGTTTCGGCGAGGGTGCGGATCTCCTGCCCGCCGCGCCCGAGCGACGACTCGGTGTGCAGGAGGGTAGGCATGGCGGCAGACTACCGCCCTGAGCCGAAATGGGGCGAATCTGGAAGTGTCGTGCGGGTTTTGGCCGGGCTACCAGCGCCCGCCGCCGCGCGACCCGCCGCGCCCGCCGCCGCCACCACCGCCGAAGCCACCGCGGCCGCCACCGCCGCCGCCGCGCCGGTCACCGCCGCCCCCGGTTCCGGGAGCTTTGGCTTTCTCGACCTGGATGGTGCGGCCGTCGAGGTTGGTGCCGTTGAGGCGGCTGATGGCTTGCTCGGCTTCCTCCGGTGTCGCCATTTCGACGAAGCCGAAGCCGCGCGAGCGACCGGTGTCCCGGTCAGTCACGACGCTTGCGGACTCGACGCTGCCGACCGCCGCGAATGCCTCGCGCAGACGCTCGTTTGAGGTGGAGAATGACAAACCGCCCACGAAGAGTTTCACCGCCATGGAAGGGCTCCTTCTGACCGCACGGAACGGAGAACAATCGGAGTATACACTGGTCGGCATCTTCCGCGAGTTGAATCTTTCACTTTCCCGAGGTGCGGTCTGGTCATAACGGTCATCGAGCAGTTGGGTTACGTCGGCCTGCTACTAGTGCTGTTCGTGGCCAGTCTGGGTGTCCCCATCCCCGAGGAGCTGCCCATCATCACGGCCGGAGTCCTATCCAGTCAGATGGTCCTGCGGTGGTGGATCGCGCTGCCGATCTGCTTCGTCGGGGTGATCTCCGGCGACGTCGTTCTCTACTGGGTCGGGCACCACTGGGGGGAAAAAGTCCTCGGCTGGTGGCCTGTTCGCTGGGTCCTGAGCCCCGCTCGTGAAGAACAGCTCAAGGCAGGATACAGGAGCCACGGCGTGAAGATCGTGTTCACGGCGCGCCACGTGATCGGCTTGAGGGCCGCGGCGTTCCTCACGGCCGGGATCGCCCACGTGCCGTTCTGGAAGTTCCTGACCGTCGACGCCACCGCCGCGCTGGTGAGCGTACCCTTTGGCTTCTTCCTGGCGTTCCTCTTCGCCGACCAGATCCAGCAGATCTTTGCCGACGTGCATCGCGTGGAGCGGTGGCTGGGGCTGGCGGCCCTCGTGGCGATCGCGGTTTGGGTGGCGATCGCCGCCCGCCGGCGGAGCCAGCGGCCGTGATTGGCCGCAATGCTATAGTCGGCGAAGAGATGGCCGCGACTACCGTCGAGCGGAAACCATGGCACGCCAGCTTCCGTCTGCTGGAGCGCGACGAGCGAGTCTTCGCGGTTCTCCTGGCTGTCGTCATGGTCGGCGGTCTGGCCGCGCTCGGTCTCTTTCCGCTGGGGCCGACCTACACCGATATCGACCTCAAGTGGATCGTCGCCTGTTTCGCGGCCTACAAGGTCGGCATCTTCGCCCTGGTGACCGTCAACCCCCGCGCGACCCGCGCGTACTTCATCGGGGCCCTGGCGATCGATCTTCTCCTGGTCTTCGTCCTCCTGTGCCTCACAGGAGGAGTCGCCAGCCTCTACTACCTGCTGTTCTTTCCGCTCGTCGCGGTCAATGCCTATTACTTTGGTCCCTGGGTCGGGCTCGGCGCCGCAGTGGTGGCGGGGGGACTCTACGCCTGGTCGACGGTGCTGGTGCCGCCCTGGGGTGGGTGGACGGCTGTCTTGATCGTCGCGGCGTTCGCCGGGCTGCCCGCGGTGACCCTGGGTCTGGTCGCCGACCGCGAACGACGGGCCCGCGGCGAGGTCGAACGCCTGAACGACGAGCTCACCGGCACGCTGAGTCGACTGCAGACGGCCCAGCAGGAGCTGGTGGTGGCGGAGCGCTTGGCGACTGTAGGGCGTCTCTCGCTCCGGATCGCCCACGAGGTGCGCAACCCGATCAGCGCCATCGAGCTGAACGCCGAGATGCTGGAGGACATCGTCCGCGAGCACACGGAGCCGGAGGAGATGAAGGAGGCGGTGGCACTCGTCACCGCCATCCGTGACCAGGTCACTGCGCTCGACGCGCTGACCGAGGAGTACCTGGCGTTCGCCCGCTTTCCGCGCCCGCACTTCGAAGAGGAGTCGGTCAACCATCTCGTGCAGGAGCTGGCCGATTTCGTTCGCCCGCTCGCAACCCGTCAAGGGCTCACGCTTCGTGTCGAGGTCGAGCCAAACGTCCCGATGATGGAGATCGACCGCGGCCTCCTGCGCCAGGCGGTGCTGAACCTCCTCAAGAACGGCCTCGAATCGCTGTCGAGCGGCGGCGAGCTGACGATCGAGAGCCGCTTCGACGGCGACGCGGTCGAGATCGCGGTCTCCGACACGGGAGCCGGCATTCCGGTCGACGTCGGGCCGCGGCTGTTCGAGCAGTTCTTCACCACGAAGCCCCAGGGAACCGGTCTCGGCCTCTCGATCACCCGGCAGATCGCCGAGGAGCACGGCGGCGAAGTCCGCTGGGCGAATCGACGGGACCGGGGCGCGACGTTCACGATCCGGCTGCCGATCAAACGGGTGACGAGTGGCTGATCCGGCAACCCTCCTGGTCGCCGACGACGATCCGGGGCTTCGCGAGAGCCTCGAGCGAACCTTGACCCGCGAGGGCTACCAGGTCGTGCTCGCCTCGGATGGGCGTGCCGCGCTCGAGCGGGTGCAGGCCGGCGGTATCGATCTCATCGTCACCGACCTCCGGATGCCGGGCTTGACCGGGCTCGAGCTCCTGCGCGCGGCGAAGGCGATCCTACCCGACGTCGATGTGATCTTGCTGACTGCCTTCGGCACCGTCGAGGAAGCGGTGAAGGCGATGAAGGACGGCGCCTACGACTTCCTCACCAAGCCGTTTCGCCGCGAGCAGCTCATCAAGCTCATCGACAAGGCCCTCGAGCGGCGCGATCTGATCGAGCAGAACCGGGCCCTCAAGAAGCAGCTGGAAGACCTACGCGCCAAGGGGCAGATGATCGGGGCCAGCCCAGTCTGGCGGCGCATGATGACGCTCGTCGAGCAGGTCGCCGACAGCTCGGCGACCATTCTCATCCAGGGTGAGAGCGGAACGGGCAAGGAGCTGGTGGCGCGCACGATTCATGAGCGCTCGGCGCGCCGCAATGGCCCGTTCGTCGCCGTCAACTGCGCGGCGCTGCCGGAGACGCTGCTCGAGTCCGAGTTGTTCGGTTACGAGAAAGGCGCGTTCACGGGCGCCGCCGGCCGCAAGGAAGGTCGCTTCGAGCTGGCCACCAGCGGCACGCTCTTCCTCGACGAGGTGGCCGATCTTTCGCTGGTGACGCAGCCCAAGATCCTGCGCGTGCTCCAGGAGGGCGAGTTCGAGCGTCTCGGCGCGACCCGCACCATCCAGGTCGACGTGCGGATCGTGGCCGCCACCAACCGCGATCTCTCCGAGATGGTCAAGGACAAGCGCTTCCGCGAGGATCTCTATTACCGGCTCAACGTGATCACCGTCCGCGTCCCGCCCCTGCGCGAGCACCCGGAGGACATCCGCCTGCTCGCCCAGCATTATCTGCGCATCTACAGCGCCAAGAACGGCCGCAAGCTCGAGGCTTTCTCGAACGAGGCCATAGCGCGGCTCGAGTCCTATGCCTGGCCGGGCAACGTGCGCGAGCTCGAGAACCTCGTCGAGCGCAGCGTGCTGCTCGCCCGCAAGGATCGGATCGACGCCGAGGACCTGCCGGAAGAGGTCATGGGCGTGAAGCGCCCGCCGCGCGACGCGATTCTCGAGCTGGTCGGCACCCCGCTCGCGGACATCGAGGAGCGGCTGCTCGACGAGACGCTCCGCATCACTGGCGGCAACAAGACGCAGGCGGCCGAGCTCCTGGGCATCGACGTGCGCACCGTCGCGCGCAAGCTCGAACGTCGCAAGGACGATCACACGGAGGGCACCGACCGGTCGTGAAGGCTCTCCTGTTGACCCGCGAGTATCCGCCGCACATTTACGGCGGAGCCGGGGTCGTCGTCGGGCAGCTCGCGCAGGCGCTCAGCCGGCTCATGGCGGTGGAGGTGCGCTGCTTCGGCGAGCGCACCGCCGCCGAGGCGGCCGACGCGATCTCGCTGCGGGGCTACACCCCGTGGGAGCGTGTGGGGGCCGGCAAGGACGGGCCCCGCTACGCACCCGCGCTCGAGACGCTCTCGATCGCGCTGGCGATGGCCCGTGATCCGGTCGACGCCGACGTTGCCCACGCGCACACCTGGTATGCGGACATGGCTGGCCTCTGGATCCGCACGCTCCACCGGATTCCGCTCTGCGTGACCCTGCACAGCATGGAGCCGCTCCGGCCCTGGAAGGCCGATCAGCTCGCCAGCGGCTACCTGCTCTCGAGCTGGATCGAGAAGACGGCGGTGGAGGCGGCCGATCGCGTCATCGCGGTCTCGCGCCAGATGCGCGAGGACATCATGGCCCACTTCCGCGTCGATCCCGACCGGGTGGTCGTCATCCACAACGGGATCGATCCCGACCTGTTCCGCCGCACCGAGGCGAAGGACGTACTGGCGCGCCGGGGTGTGCGCGAGCCGTATGTGCTCTTCGTCGGGCGCATCACCGACCAGAAGGGGATCTTTCATCTTCTCGAAGCGTCCGCCAAGCTGCCGGTCGGGGTGCAGGTCGTGCTCTGCGCAGCGGCCCCCGACACGCCGGAGATCGAGGAGCGTCTGAAACGTGCGCTGCCCACGCATCCGAACGTCGTGTGGATCGGCGAGATGATCCCGGCGAAGGAAGTCGTCCAGCTCTACAGCCACGCGGCGGTCTTCGTGTGTCCGTCGGTGTACGAGCCGTTCGGCCTGATCAACCTGGAGGCGATGGCCTGCGAGACGGCCGTCGTCGCCTCGGCGGTCGGTGGCATTCTCGAGGTGGTGGAAGACGGCACGACCGGGCTGCTGGTCGAGCCGGGGCACCCCGAGGCGCTCGCCGCGGCGATTCGCGGCCTGCTCGACGATCCCGGGCGGCGGCGTGCCATGGGGCAGGCGGGCCGACGCCGGGTCGAGGCCCACTTCAGTTGGGCGAGCGTCGCCGCGCGGACGCGCGAGGTGTACGAAGCGGCCAAGGTCGAGTTCGCCCGCTCGGCGGAGACCTGAGGCTCGTGTCCGCCTCGATCCTGTCGCGCGTGCGCGGCTTCGTCTTCGACCTCGACGGGTGCGTCTGGAACGGAAACACCCTCAACCCGGGAGCGCGCGAGACCCTGGCGGCGCTCGACCGGGCCGGCCGGGGCCTCGCCTTCGTGTCCAACAATTCCCGCGCTACCGGCGACGAGCTGCGGAAGAAGCTGTACGGACTCGGGGTGGATGTGGCCCGGCACGTCCTCACGCCGCTCGAGATCATCGGCGACGTGATCCGGGAGCGATACGGCCCCTCGCGCGTGCTGGTCATCGGCTCGCCCGACATGGTGGGGGTGATCGCGCGGGCCGGCCACGAGCTGGTGCATGTGAAGGACTACCGGGCCGCCACGGTCGTCGCCGTCGGCAACGACTTCGATCTCAGCTACGAGCGCGTCACCAATGCCGCGCGCGCCGCCGCGCGCGGGGCGCCGCTCGTCACGCCGAACATCGATCCGCGTCTGCCGATCGAGGGCGGCGACTTCCTGCCGGGCAGTGGCGCGACCGTCGCGGCGATCGCCACGGCGGCCGGCGTGCGACCGATCGTGATCGGTAAGCCCGAGCCCCCGCTCTTCCGCATCGCCCTCGAGCGGATCGGGCTTCCGGCTACGGCGGCCGCGATGGTCGGCGACAGCGTTCCGTCCGATATTCGCGGCGCCCGGGCGGTCGGCATGGTCACGGTCCTCTACGCGCCCGACGACGGCGGGCCGGGCGGGGAAGCCGATCTGGTCGTGGGCTCGTTTGCCGAGCTGGCGAGCCTGGCCGGGGTCTTCTAATCTGCGCGTGTTACTCTAGCCGCGATGTTCGACATCGGCCTTCAGGAGATGCTCGTCATCGGGGTGCTCGCCCTGCTGGTGTTCGGTCCCAGCAAGCTCCCCGAGCTCGGGCGCATGGTCGGTCGCGCGCTCCGCGAATTCCGCCGCGCCAGCGACGAGTTCCGCTCGACGGTCAAGACGAACCTTCACATCAACGATCCCGATCCAATCATGCCGTCGCCGCCGCCCGTCGACGCCACGCCGACCGTCCTGCCCTCGGAAGTGGACCCCACGATCGGCGATGCAACCGTGGCGGCCGACCCCAAGACGGTCGCGGCCGTCGAGGCCGGCGAGCCCTTCTGCGCTCAGCGAGGCTCGCGGCTCCTCCACAAGAGCGACTGCTCGTGGGTCCCGCGAATCCCCGAGGCCGAGCGCTCGTACTTCAAGCACATCGCCGATGCGCGCGATCAGGGTCTGCTGACATGCCCCGTCTGCGAGCCCTGGGAGCCCGCCTAGCCCCATAGAAAAGGACGCCCAGGCCTGCCACTCGCTTTTTGTTGACTGATCAACACGAGTTGAGTATTATCGCCTGCCACAGGGAGGACCGGCTAATGCGTGAGCTAACGAGCCGCCAGCAAGAGGTGCTCAGCTTCATGCGGAGCTTCCAGGCCAGGCACGGGGTGCCGCCGACCGTGCGCGAGATCGGCGAGCGATTCAGGATCACACCCAGGGCGGCGTTCGATCACCTGCGGGCGCTCGAGCGCAAGGGCGAGCTACAGAGGCGTCCCAGCGTCGGCCGCACCTCGCGGGCGCTCACGCTTCCCGGCGCTGCCAGCGCCGGCCGCACCCATCACCAGGTACCGATCCTCGGCCGCATCGCCGCAGGCCAGCCGCTCCTGGCGGAAGAAAACCGCGAGGGCGAGGTGCCCATCGCGGCGGCGTCGCTACCGGGGCGCGGCGAAGATATCTTCGCCCTGCGCGTGCGGGGAGACTCGATGATCGACGTCCATATCTGCGACGGTGATCTCGTGCTTGTCCGCCGCCAGGACTCGGCTCAGCCCAACGACATCGTCGCGGCCATGGTCGAGTCGGAGGCCGGCGGCGAGCCGGAGGCGACGGTGAAACGATTCCTGCGCGACGGGCCGCGCGTCGTGCTCAAGCCCGAAAACCCGTCGATGGCGCCGATCGTCATCGATCCCACGCGGCGGGCGGTGAAGATTCTCGGCAAGGTCGTCGGGCTGCTTCGCGGATTCTGATCCATCAGGTTCGGATTCACAGCTTCAGGAGGACGAAGTGATGAGCTCCCACGCAGTGACCTACGCATTGCTGCATCGTCGAGGCTCGCGCGCGTTTTTTTTGTCCCGATCCGCTCAACACCTGAGGAGCCTTCGCCTCGGTCGCGAAACTGTCCGAGCGCTCGCCGCGCTCGGTGCCGTCATCGCGTGGGGCGCCGTCTGCCTGTTCTTGGTGGGATGACGTTCGGCGACAATGCCGCCTGCTCGTAAATCTTCGCTTCGACGAACAGGTCGAGCAGGGCGCCGTCGAGGTGGCCGGCCCGCCGCTCGTGGCTCAGAATGCCGAGGGCCTCGTCGCGCGCGAGTCCCTTCTTGTATGGACGATCGCCCGCAGTGAGAGCGTCATAGATGTCAGCAATGGTCATCATCTTCGACTGGACGGGGATCTCCTCGGCTTTCATCCCGTAGGGGTAGCCAGTGCCGTCGAGCTTTTCGTGGTGCGAGCGGGCGATCTCCGGGATGCGGCGGAACTCGCGAGTCCACGGAATCCGGGACAGGAACTGGTAGGTGTGGACCACGTGGGACTGGATCTCCTTGAACTCCGCCTCCGTCAGGCTCCCGCGGGCGATCGAGAGAATCTTGGCCTCGTCCTGCGTGATGACGGCATGACGGCCGCCGACGTGGTCTTCGAAGGAGCGCCGCGCCAGTTGCTCCAGGTCGGCGGCGAAATCGTTCGGCAGCACCGTCGGCTCGTTGGCGACGACGATGCGGCTCAGGCTGTCGTCGAGCTCGGCGAGACACGCCGCCAGCTCGGCGTCGAGCGCGGCGGCCCGCTCCTGATAGCCGCGCCGGCCGCGGTCGAGCAGGTGGTCGATCTTCTTGTTGGCATAGCGCAGCGCAAGCCCGCGCTTGATCAGCTCGACGCGCTGGCGAATCCGGTCGAGCTCACCGGGAAGGAGCTTCTTGGCCTTGACCAGCACCTGCTCGCGCACACCGACCTTGCCGAAGTCGTGCAGAAGGGCAGCGTAGCGGAGCTCCTTCATCTCGTCGGTGCTGAAGTGCGTCGCGCCGTAGATCCCCGTAGTGCAGCGGTCAACGGCGGTGGCGAGGCCCACGGTGTAATTTGCGACGCGCAGCGAGTGGCCCGAGGTGGTCGGATCGCGCGACTCGATCGCGGTGACCGACGCGTGCACGAAGCCGTCGAAGAGCCGGTGGATCGACTCGAAGAGCCGGCTGTTGTGGATGGCGACGGCCGCCTGCGAAGCCAGTGACTCGGCGAGCCGCGCGTGGCGCGGGCTGTACGGGCCCACGATCCGCTGGATCTCGTCCACCGACCGGAAGCGATGCGCGAAGTCCGGCTTGCAGTTGATGAGCTGGAGCACGCCGATCGTTTCGCCTTGCGGCGTGCGCATGGGCACGACCAGCATCGACTTCGTGCGATAGCGGGCCTTATCGTCGAATGAGGGGTTGATCCGAAACGGCGCGCCCGGCGGCGGCGCATAGGCATCCTCGAGGTTCATGGTCTCGCCGGTCAGCGCGACGTGCCCCGCGACGCTCGCGCTCGTCAGCGGCAGTCGTGAGGCGCGGTAGGGGATGCTCACCGAGTCGTTCTGGGCCAGCGCGAATCGCAGCCGCCGGGTTCCGGCGGAGTCCTCCTCGACCAGGTAGAGCGAGCCGGCGTCGCTCTGGGTGATCTCGCGCGCCTTCGTCAGGATGGTCGCGACGAGCTCGCGCGGGTTGCGCTCGGCCGAAAGCCGGACGCCGATCGCGTTCAGCTCCGACAGCTCGCGCTCGAGGCGCGCCATGGCCGCGGTGCGCTCGAGGTCCTCGAACGCGCCTTCCACAGCGCGTGCGAGCATGGGTCCGCCGGCGCCCGCTGGAAGCAGGGCGAAGCAGTGGGCAGGCCAGGGGCCGGTTGCCTGCGCATCGACGAGGGCCAGGACCCGCCGCGACGGATTGGCCCGCAGTCCGTCGCGGGCATCGGCGCCGATCAGCACGACGGCCGGATCGCCCGCGGTCAGCTCCGTTGCGGGTGACAGGGGGACGATGTCGAAGTCGGGTCGGAGAAGCTCGGCGGCGGCGGCCGCCGCCCCCGAGGTCGCGTCGTACAGGACACGACGGCGCATGGACACGAAAGTAGGGCGGCGTCCGCAGTCAAGTCAAGAAAGCGCCGGTCGGCTTCACCGCCGACGCGTAGTTCCGGTGCTGGTCACGCCGGCATCGATCGAGGCGGCGATACTCCCAAGCCCCCGGCGACCTCGGCGAGCCGACGCCATGTCGTCTCTTCGATCGGGATGCCCTCGCGGCGGCGACGCTGCTCGGTGCGGTATTCGATCTCGCCGGGGTAGAAGACTTCGTCGAAGCCTTCGGCGGGAGGCGTGGCCTTGAGGTATCGCACGAACGCCTCGACCTGGGCTTTGAAATCGGTTGGCGAGAACGCCCTCGGATCGATGACCAGCATGAACGTGCCGTCGTTGTGGCGCCCCTTCGGGTCGACGCCGAAGCCCAGGCCGGGTAGCACCGCGGCCAGGGTCTCCACCGCAAAGGACAGCCCATAGCCTTTGTGGCCTTCGGGGCCGCCCAGCGGGAGCATCACTCCCCCCTCCAGCTGGGCGTTGGGATTCGTGGTGGGCTTGCCGTCCTTGTCCAAAAGCCAGCCCAGCGGGATGGGCTTCCCCTGGGCACGAGCCACGTTCAGCTTGCCTGCTGCGACCGCACTCGTCGCCATGTCGATGAAGACCGGGCCCGGAAGATCGCTCGGAAAGGCGATGCAGAGTGGGTTCGTTCCGAGTCGCGCCTCGCGGCCTCCGAACGGCGCGACAGCCTTGGGGCTCTGGCCGGAGTCAGCCATCATGAGGCCGATGAAACCGGCTCGAGTGGCCATCAGCGGATAGTCGGCGAGCCGCCCGACGTGGCTTTGCTCGCGAATCGTTCCCGCCGCGATTCGCATCTCTCTCGCCTTCGCGACAAGGCGCTCCATTGTCCACTCCGAGATGACCGGGCCAAACCCCCACTGTCCATTCACCGCGAGGGTCGTTGGCGACTCGACCAGGATCTCCGGCCGCGCCACGGGCACGATATGGCCCCGGCGGATGCGGTCGATGTAGGTGGGGAGCAATACCACACCGTGCGAGTCGTGCCCGACCAGATTGGCCCCGACCTGGTGGGTGGCAACGATCCGGGCGTGCTCACGCGGCGAGCCAGCCGCTTCGTATGCGGCGACGGCGAAAAGGGTCAAGTCCTCGGCATTGACGCTCGGCATTTCGTCCTCCGCGATGCGTTTACGTACCAGCTCACGTATCCTACCCTGCATCGCGTGGCTCGAACGCACCGCCACGTCAGGCGTCGAGCTTAACCACCGTGCCGCGTCCCGATGCGCTGGCTTTCTCGTACACGGCCACCGCAGCGGCGACGTCCTGCAGCGCGGTTCCCGAGCTGTCGAAGATCGTGATCTCGTCCTGGCGCGTACGACCCGGCCGGCGGCCAACCACCACGTCCGCAAGCTCCGCGTGGACGCGCTCGCGCGTCAGGACGCCCGAGGCCAGGGCGTGATGCAGCTCACCGATTTCGGCACACTGGTGGAGCACGTCGACCACCAGTGTCGCGGAAGCGAGCAGGGAGGGCTCGAGCTCCTGTTTCTCCGGGCTGTCGGCACCGACCGCGGCGATGAAGGTACCCGGCGAGATATCCCTCGCTTCGAGAAACGGCCGGCGTGACGTAGTACACGTCACACAGACGTCGCTGTCTCGAAGAGCGTCGCGAAGATTCTTGGTGGGCTCGATCCGAACGTCATGTTTGGCCGCGGCCCGCGTCGCTAGATCCTCTGCACGTGCGTGATCGATGTCGACGACCAGGATCCGTCGCAGGGGTAGCACAGTCGTGATCGCGGCGAGCTGGAGCTCGCCCTGCACGCCGCAGCCCACGATCGTCGCCGTGTGCGCGTCGGGGCGGGCGAGGAACTTCGCGGCGACAGCCGTTGCGGCACCCGTGCGAAGCGCCGTCACGCTGCCGGAGTCCATGACGGCGAGCGGCGTGCCGTTAGCCGCATCGGCCAGCACGATTGTGCCCTGGATCGTGGGCAGTCCCCATCGGCGCGGATTGTCGGGGAAGTTGGCATTGGTCTTGGCGGCGAAATAGCTGCGCTCGCCGACCAGGCCTGCCGCCTTGATGTGGAAGCCGCCGCCTGAGGCGGGGACGCTCAGTACACCCGGGCCGAGTGTGCGCCCTTCGGCATGAAAGCGAAATGCACGCTCGACCGCGTCGATGCACTTCGGAAGCGGCAGAAGATCGAGCACCTCGGTCCGCGACAGGACCAGGGTCATGATGCGCCCTTCCGCGACGTGGTGGCGTACAGACCTTCGAACAGCGCCATCCCCTGCGCGAGAACCTGGTGATCCTCCGATGAGGCCGCGAGCAGTGCGCGTACCGCAACATCGATACCGCGCGCTTCCTCACGGACATACTTGCCGTCACGTAGATCGGCCTCGTGCACGACTTCCGCGAGCCGCACGAGGCGCCGATCGCGCAGGCGCGCCCGCTTCAGCAAGGTCTCGAATGTGCAGTCCTCGCCCTGATGGCTGAGCTCTACGCCCGGCGCATCAAATGGGATCGCGTCCTGTGGAAACTCCGCCGGCGGCGCAAAGACGAATTGGGCCTCGGGATCGATGAACCGCTTGATCAACCAAGCCGACGCGATGCGGTCGATGTGCGGTCGTGGGCGCGTCACCCATCGCCGCCCCTTGAGTTTCGTGAGATCGAGAGTCGGCCGGTCCTCCCGGTGCACTGGTTCTGGACGTCGAGTCCGCATGGCGATGACCTCCTCGAGACGCCGCACCTCTGCGCCTCCGGGGGCACCGAAGAAATCGACGTCACGGATGCGTTGGTGGTCCTTGGCGAGCCGAGCCAGCTCCTCGTGCACACGGGCGCTCTTCGCCGCGGACTTCTGCTCGAGGCGCTTGAGGACCTTCCGATAGCGCGCGGCGAGCTGCCGATAGTCGAGATCGCGCGGCTCGTGGAACAGGCGGAGTACGTCTTCCTGAGCGACGTTCTCGATCTGCTGGACGCGGATCAGCGTCGCTTCTCCGCCCTCGCGCTGGATCTCCTGGGCGAGCCACTGAAAGTCCTCGTACCGCTCCGGCGTATCGGGCAGCAGGTAAGCGGAGCGCTTGAGCGGCACGGCACCGAGCGATCGCAATCG
>Ga0075423_10003863_pt1 | contig 13812 bp, 9 predicted proteins | sample SoiMethybrSBSTD2_FD_80114 | JGI IMG/M metagenome (GOLD analysis project Ga0075423, IMG submission 80114) | Bulk soil microbial communities from a Populus tree surrounding site in Tennessee, USA - Soil MetaG P. TD hybrid SBSTD2 | ecosystem: Environmental > Terrestrial > Soil > Tree plantation...
ATATCCGGAAAGGCGTCAACCAGCAGATCGGTGACGAGAAAGCCGAGCTCGGTCGGCGCTAGCGTGCGGCGCTCGTCGAGCGTCACATACTCGCGGTTGAGAATATTCGAGACGATGCTCGCGTACGTCGACGGCCGGCCGATGCCGTCCTCCTCCAATTCCTTGATGAGCGTCGCCTGCGTGAAGCGCGGCGCCGGCTGCGTGAAGTGCTGGCGCGGCTCGAGGGCGAGGAGCTTGAGCGCATCGCCGCGGCTGAGATCCGGCAGCGTCGCGTCCTGCTCGTCGTCCTCGTCGTCGCGTCCCTCGGTGTAGACGCGGATGAAGCCGTCGAACTTGAGCTGCTGCCCGGTGGCGCGAAACAGCGCGTCGCCGACCTGGATGTCGAAGCCGGTCTGGTCGTAGACCGCCGGCCCCATCTGGCTCGCGACGAAGCGCGCCCAGATGAGCGAGTAGAGAGCGAAGTCCTCGCGCCGGAGAAAGCGTCGCACGCGCTCCGGCGGATATTCCATCGAGGTCGGGCGGATCGCCTCGTGCGCGTCCTGCGCGCTTTTCTTCGAGCGATAGACGTTGGGCTTGTCGGGCAGATACGATTTGCCGTATTGCTTTCCGACGAAGCCGCGCACGTCGTTGATCGCGTCGTTCGAGATGCGCGTGGAATCGGTGCGCATGTACGTGATGAGGCCGACCGAGCCTTCGTCGCCGAGCTCGACGCCTTCGTAGAGCCGCTGCGCGATCTGCATCGTGCGCTGCGGCTGGAAGCCGAGCTTGCGCGAGGCCTCCTGCTGCAGCTTGCTCGTGACGAAAGGCGGGGTGGGAAAGCGCCGGCGCTCCTTTTTCTCGATCTCGGTAATCGTCCACGGCAGACCTTCGAGAGCGGCGGTGATCCCGCTCATGCGCGCTTCGCTCTCGATGCGGTTGTCCTTGTTGTCGATCTTCTCGCCGCGCCACTGCGCGAGGCGCGCCGAGAACGGCGGCGGAACGCGGCCCTCCAGATTCGCGGTGAGCGACCAGTATTCGATCGGCGTGAACGCCTTGATCTCGCGCTCGCGCTCGCAGACGAGCCGGACCGCGACCGATTGCACGCGCCCGGCGCTCAAGCCGCGGCGGACTTTCTTCCACAGGATCGGGCTGATCTGATAGCCGACGAGCCGGTCGAGAATGCGCCGCGCGATCTGCGCATCGAACTTCTGCCGGTCGAGCTTCTGCGGGTTGGCGATCGCGTCCTGCACCGCCTTGCGCGTGATCTCGTTGATCAGCACACGGTGAATGCGGAAGTGATCTTTGCCGAGCTGGTCGGCGATATGCCACGCAATCGCCTCGCCTTCGCGGTCGGGGTCGGAAGCGAGATAGATATTCTCTTTGCCCTTGGCCGCGTGCTTGAGCTCGTCGACGACTTTTTTCTTGCCCTGGATCACATGAAAGTCGGGCTTGAAATCTTTTTTGATGTCGACGCCGAGCTTGCTCTTGGGGAGATCGACGATGTGGCCGACCGACGCCTTCACCTGAAAGTCACGGCCGAGATATTTTCCCAGTGTCTTCGCCTTTGCGGGCGACTCAACGATAACTAGATTCTTGGCTGCCATAAAAATTCAATTGGCTAATGCGACTGCTCGCAAGCTGTTCAGTACTTTACCTGAAATTTTTTTCCCGGCAATTGCTTGAGCAATCCCCGGATTTCCAAATCGAGCAGGATTTCGGAGACTTTCCCCGGAGTCATTCCGCTCTGCTCGATCACTTCATCGATATGGCGCGGCGCGTCGGACACCAGCGCGAAGATTTGCTTCCCTTCGGCGCTCAAATCGGGCGGCACGACCGGCGCCGCTTTTTCAACGGCGGCGAAGCGCGTGGCGAGCTGCGGGGCGATCTCTTCGATGACGTCTTCGACGCGCTCGACGAGCTTCGCGCCCTGGCGGATCAAGCGGTGCGGACCGCGACTGCGGCTGGAGCCCGCCGCGCCGGGCACGGCGAAAACCTCGCGCCCCTGCTCGAGCGCCTGGGCCGCGGTGATGAGCGAGCCGCTCTTTTCCGTCGCCTCGACGACGACCACGCCCAACGCGAGGCCGCTGATGATGCGGTTGCGCGCCGGAAAATTGAACGCCAGCGGCGGGGTCGCGATGGGAAATTCGGAGATGACCGCGCCGCGTTCGGAAATCCGCTGATAAAGCTTCTCGTGCTCGCGCGGATAAATTACGTCGACGCCCGAGCCCAGCACGGCGATCGTCCGGCCGCCCGCTTCGAGCGCCGCCTCATGCGCCGCTCCATCGATGCCGCGCGCCATGCCGCTGACGATCGTAAAACCCAACGCCGCGAGGCCGCGGCCGAGATCGCGCGTGAGGCCGAGACCGTATTCGCTCGCGGCGCGCGTCCCGACGATCGCAACGGCGCGCTCATCGCTGCTCGCGAGCTCACCCTTGACGTAGAGAAACGGCGGCGGATCGGCGATCGCCTTGAGCCGCGTAGGATACGACTGGCTCGCATAAGAGACGATCGTGGCACCGGCGTCCGCGCTGCGCTCCAGCTCTTTTTGAACTTCGTCCCACGCAGAGAAGCTGAGCAGTCCTTCGACGACCGGTCGATCGATCCCCGGCACGCGCGCCAGCGTCTCCGCGGACGCAGATAGAGCGAGTGTCGGATCGCCGAAAAAATCCGCCAGCTTTTTGAACGTCGCCGGGCCGAGGCCGCGAACGCGCGCGAGCGCGAGCCACGGCGCCGCCGCGCTCTCAGGCGGCGCGGAGCGCGCTGCAGTGTTGGCCATTGTGTCCATTTTTAGAAACGCCCGCGCGTACCGATCGTGCCGGCGCCGAGCATAGCCTTACAATGTTATGCGAAAAACGCGCCAAATTCCAGCCAAAGTGGTTTGGGCGGCGATTGCGTCAAGGTGTGACTACGGGGAAATAGACGATAAGTCAAGGTTTCCATAGAGATTTAAGCGATTTTTAACATCCTGTCGTACGAATTGGCTCGGCGCGCTTTACCTTTTTTGCCTTCTCATCGTTTTCAATTTTGGTCTTTTGCGTTTCACGTTCGTGCGCTCTTCGCGCCGGCCGCGGAACAAAAGCCGGAGCGGCGCGCCTTCCAATCCGAGCGCCTGGCGGAGCTGGTGCACCAGATAGCGCTCGTAGGACGGAGCGATCCCGGCGGCGAAACTGACGAACAGCGCGAACGTCGGCGGCGCGGTGCCGACCTGCGTCGCGTAGAAGAATTTCACCGGCTTTCCATGCGCGAGCGGCGGCGGATTCTTCGCGAAGATCGCGCGCAGCGCCTGGTTGAGCGGCGAGGTGGCGACCTTGAGGCGGTAGGCGGACCCGACGCTTTTAACCGCCGCCATCATCTTGCCGACGCCCTGTCCCGTTGCGGCAGAGATGAATTTCACCGGCGCGAAATCGACGAAGGGGAGCTTGTAGTAGACTTCTTCGCGGTATTTGCGCGGCTCTTTTTTCTCCTCGGCGACGGCGTCCCACTTGTTCACCACGAGGACGAGCGCCTTGCCGCGCTCCGCCGCGTAGGCGAGGATCTGCGCGTCCTGGCTCGTGACGCCTTCGCTTGCGTCGATGAGATAAATAATGACATCGCCGCGGTCGATCGAGCCGAGCGAGCGGACGACGCTGTAGCGCTCGACGCGGTCGACAATGCGCGCCTTGCGCCGGATGCCGGCGGTGTCGATCAGCGTGCAGGTCGTTCCGGCGAAAAAAAGCGGCGTGTCGACAGCGTCGCGCGTCGTGCCGGGCGTGACATCGACGACCGAGCGCTCGTAGCCGAGCAGGCGGTTGACCAAAGTCGATTTGCCGACGTTCGGCCGTCCGACGACGGCGAGCGCGACCGGCTTCGTCTCTGTCTCCGGCTCGGTCTCTGTCTCCTCCGGGAACGACTTGACGACGCGCTCGAGAATCTCGCCGACGCCGAGGTTGTGCTCGGCCGAGAGCGGCAAAATTTCATCGACACCCAGCCTGAAAAATTCATACAGGCCGTTCTCGCGCGCCGGGCTGTCGATCTTGTTGGCGGCGAAAAAGACGGGCTTGCGCACTTTGCGCAGCTCGTCGACCGCGTCGCGGTCGATCGGGTGCAGCCCGGCCTTGCCGTCGAAAAGAAACAGGATCGCGTCGGCCTCCTCGATTGCGAGCCGTGTCTGCTCCTGCACCTGCTTTTTGAGCGCGCCCTCGGCCGCGGGCTCGAAGCCGCCGGTGTCGATCACGAGAAATTTTCTCCCCGACCATTCCGCCGTGCCATAGTTGCGGTCGCGCGTGACGCCGGGCAGATCATGCACGATCGCCTTGCGCTCGCCGGTGATGCGGTTAAAGAGCGTCGATTTGCCCACGTTCGGGCGTCCGACGAGCGCGAGCACCGGCAGCCGCCGCGGGGAAGAAGGATCAGCAGAGCTATTTTCCAGGGCTTCGGCCATTACAATCCCATTTCATTGAGCGCGTTGGGGTCCTGCGTCCAGCCGGCATCGACGCGGATGAAAAGCTCGAGAAAGATTTTGCAGCCCAAAATCTTTTCCAGCTCCTCCCGCGCCTCGGTGCCGATCTCCTTCAGCATTGCGCCGCGCTTGCCGATCAGGATCGGCTTGTGCGTCTCACGCTCGACGTGGATCGTCGCCTTGATGACGACGAGATTCTTTTCTTCCTTTTCCGTGAACTCGTCGATTGTCACCGCGGTGCCGTAGGGGATCTCCTCGCGCGTTCTGAGAAAGACTTTCTCGCGGACGATCTCGGCGGCGAGAAAGCGCTCGGTCTGGTCGGTGACCTCGCCTTCGGTGTAATAGCGCGGCCCTTCGGGCAGGAGCTTTTCGATGCGGTCGAGTATCAGCTCGACGCCTTCACCCTTGAGCGCGCTCACCGGGATGATCTCGCGGCCGGGCAGGAGTTCGGCGATCCGCTGAATCAGCGGCAGCAGCCTTCCTTTCGCGATCGAGTCGATCTTGTTGAGCAGCACGATGACGGTCGCGCGCAGCGGCTTCAGCCGCTCGGCAATCTCGTCATCGTCTTTGCGCAGCCCCTCGCGCGCGTCGACGAGCCAGAGAATCCCGTCCACCTCCTCCGCCAAGGTGTTGAGCGCGACGTCAACCATGCGCCGGTTGATCAGCGAGCGCGCCCGGTGAATCCCCGGCGTGTCGAGAAAAATCGTCTGCGAACTGTCGGTCGTTCGGATGCCGACGATGCGGTTCCGCGTCGTCTGCGGCTTGGGCGAAACGATGGCGATCTTCTGTCCGAGCAGCCGGTTCAAGAGCGTCGATTTGCCGACGTTCGGCCTCCCGACGATCGCAACATAGCCCGAGCGATGTCCATCCGGCGTCTTGTCGGAATTTTCCACAGCCATAACTTCCTTGCGACCGATCGCCGAGGTTTATTTCTTGAAGGCGCTCAGGTTGACGCCGAGCTTATCGCCGAGCCAGAGCGAGCGGTCGAGATGATCGCCCTTGCCTTCGCCGGTTTCCGGATGCACGAGCACGTCGAGCCCCTCGCGGTTGAGCATCAGCCAGGGCACGACTCTCTCGAATTCGTCCGGCGCGAAGAGCGCCTGGTACATCGGCTTCAGATGCGGGCCGACCAGCTCGTCGTGCCAGCTGCCGAGCCGGACGTTTAATTGACTCAAGCCTTCGCGCAAGCGCGCGGCGACCGCCTTGGTTTCCGGCGTGTAATAAATGTGGGCGTGATAGCCTTTGATATCCGAAGTCGGCCGCGACATGGGCGCCTCCGCTCGCTTGCAGGAACCATGCTAAGTATGTATTGGCCAAGAAGCAAGCTCCCGCCCTGCGGCGCCAAGATGCTTGCGCGATCACCGGGCGAGAACTGGAAATGCCGGCTTGTCGGCCAGCGTATCGGTGAGCGGTCCCAGATATTCATAGACATCGAGGTAGGTAACGCGCACAATGTCGTCCGTGCGCAGCGGGTACGAACGCACGAGGCGAAATGAAGGATCGCGGGTCATAACCGTTCGGGCGATCTCGGCGGCTTTGACACCCATGACCTCTTCACGCTCGAAGACGAGCCAGCGGCAGCCCACCTGAGAGACGACGGAGATGAACTGTTCCGGTGTGCGGACGAACTCCACCAAGCCGTATTCTTTACTAACCGCGACAGCGTAGAATGCCTTACTGCCGCGGACAATCTTGATGTCGCCCCGGTTCGGGTTCGCGCGCACATAGAAGATAAATACACCGTTATAGAATCCTTCGTACAGCAACCGCTCGCCCTTATAGTTTTTCAGGATATCGTCGACAGCGCCGCGCATGCCACCGAGCGCCGGCTCTCGGACGGTCATGATGGAATACCCGCAAGCGACCACGATCGTGACGGCCGCGGCGGCCAGCGCCGGTCGAAGCCGCCAGAATTTTTCGAGCCCCCGAGCGATTCCAATTGCGATCAGGCATCCCCCAAGGGTCAGGACGCCGATCGTGTAGCGGCCCTCTTTCACGCTGATTAAAGTATAAAGCCCGATGAACACCAGGAGGGCGATCGACAACTGCAGTGTCGTCGCACGCGCGGCGGGAGACGCGAGTCCCATGACGCATGCGACCACGAAGAGCGCGATGAACCACCAGCCGGCGTTTTCCGGCAGCGTCTTCCAGTAGTAGAGCCAGTTATCCAGAGAAAAGAAACTGTACCGCCCGAGCTGGGTGGCCTCTTGCAGCCTGATGGCGCCGTATCTCAAATTGATGAAAATCCAAGGCGCCAGCGCAAGCGCGGCAAGCAAGCCCAGCAGAAGGGCCTTGCGCGTCAGGAGATGGCGCCCCCGCCCGACGGCGAGCATCGCAACAGCGTAGGCGATCGGCAGCAGGATGCCCACCTGCCGGGTCAGCGTGCAAGCCACGGCAAAGAAAGCGGCGGCGATCAGATATCCTACGCCGCCGCGTTCCGCCCTTTCCAAATGATAGATGCACGCGGTGCCAAGGGCGAGGGCGGGAATCTCCATCATGACGGCGTTTGTCCAAACGATAAAGCCCGGCTGCACTAACACGAGCAGCGCGAGCCATCCGCCGAGTTCTCCGCCGCCCAGCTCGCGCACGAGGAGAATCAGGTAGATTCCATACAAGACGGCGAAGAATAAAATCACACCGCGCGCCGCGCCGGCCGACACGCCGAAGACGCGGAAGACCGCAGCCTCGATCCAATAGACGAAAGGCGGCCAATGGATCGGCGTGATCGCCGGGTAATAATTGAAGTATGCCAGGGCGTACTGTTGCGGCGCGAGATAGTTGCCGCTGGCCGCAAAGTCGCCCCAAAACACTCCGTTCATGGCGTGCCGCGGCGCGTCGCCTTGATACCATAGCCCGTCGTTGTCTTGGTTCAGGTAGGCGGTGGCCGAGACGATTAAAACCACGCACAAGATCAGCGGCGCAAGCTTTAGGTTTTTCCTGGACATCAATCGCCGCAACTTGAAACGCGCCCGGCCGCACGCCAGTCCGGTATGCCGTCGTTCTTGGGCGTCGAGACGGCTAAGATCCTTTGATGGCGGCGGATCGCCGCATCCGACTCCTGCCCGCGATCTAAATTAGCCTTAGCACCGAGCGGCGAAGCGCAATAGGGGGGTTCCGATTATTTTATTTCCCGCCAGCGGTAGCAGCCGACCAGGTGATCGTTCACCATGCCGGCCGCCTGCATGAAAGCGTAGCAGATCGTCGAGCCGACGAACGAGAAGCCGCGGCGCTTGAGCTCGCGGCTCATCGCGTCGGATTCCGGCGTGAACGCCGGAATGTCCTTCGGCGCGCGGAAGCGATTCCGCTTGGGCTTGCCGCCGATGAATTGCCAGACGAAGCGGTCGAAGCTGCCGAATTCCCGCTGCACGGCGAGAAAGAACCGCGCGTTGGCGACCGCCGCGGCGATCTTCAGGCGGTTGCGGATGATGCCGGGGTCGGCGAGCAGCCGCTCGATTTTCTTGGCGTCGTAGCGTGCAATCTTCGCGGCGTCGAAGCCGTCGAAGGCGCGCCGGTAATGATCGCGCTTCCTGAGCACCGTCTCCCAGCTGAGGCCCGCCTGCGCGCCGTCGAGGATCAGGAACTCGAACAGCGCGCGGTCGTCGTGGAGCGGCACGCCCCATTCCTCGTCGTGGTAGGCGATCATGAGATCGGACTTCGCCCAGAAGCAGCGCCGCCTGCGATCGGCGCGCTTCAAAGCGGACTCTGGCGGAGCAGCGCGACCCAGCGGGCGAGCGCTTCGAGCAGCAATTTGATGCGCTCACGAAGCTTGTCGTCGATGAGATTGCCTTCGGCGTCGAAACTCTTCGCGGCGTGGGAAACATAAATGTCCGGCTTCGGCAGCACCAGCGTCTCGGTAAAAACGAAAGATTGCCTGAGCGCGAGCTGCGCCCGCGCCGTGCCCATCTGCCCGCCCGAGGCGCCCATCAGCGCGACGGGCTTTTTTTGCAGGGGCGACTGGTTCGCCGGCCGCGAGGCCCAGTCGATGGCGTTCTTCAAGACCCCGGAGACGGAGTAATTGTACTCCGGGGTTGCGATCAACAGCGCATCGACGGCGCGAATCTTCTCCTTGAAGTCCGCCACCGGCGGCGGCAGTCCCTTTTCCTCAACGTCGGCGTTATAGAGCGGAATCGGCGCGAGATCGAAGGTCTCGATCGCCATGCCCTCCGGTGCGGCCGCGACCGCCGCGCGGATTAGGCCGCGATTGAAAGAATTCCGCCGCAAGCTTCCGGCGAAAGCGAGAACGTGTAATTTTTCACCCGCCATTAGAGCTCCGGCGACTAATCGACTTTGTCCCGGTCGCTATGTTCGAATAGCGGTCGGTCGCCGCCGCAGTTCCAGCATTCGCTGAATTGGCCGTCGACTTCGCTGCGGCATTTTTTGCAGCGCCACGGCTTCGCCGCCGGTCTCAGAGGCGCAAGCGTACGGTCCAAGACCCTGCGCGCCTCGGCATAGCGGTGATCGTCGAGCAGCCACAGCTCCGGCCAGCACTCGATCGGCGGCAGCTCGCCCATCGCGCCGGCGAGATACAAATTCTTGATCGTGCAGCGAATGCCGCCGCTCTCGAGCAGATTCTTCAAATGGCTGATGACGAGCGGGTTCTGGGCGGTGTAGAGCTTCTTCATGATTGCAGCGCCTGCTTCGCCCAGTGAACGATCGTCTCTTTATCGCCGGGCGAGAGTTTCGCGTCGGGATGAAGCAGAATATAGTCCCACTCCGGCATCTTATTCTGCTCGACCTGCTCGACGATCTCCTTGAATTTTCGCGCGCGGCGCGCGCCGGTGAATTGGTTCCAGACCGAGAAGTTGACCTCCTTGCGCGCCTCTTTGACGTCGTTCGCGATGAGCCAGGAGACCGGCGCGACGCGCGCGTACCACGGCCAGCGCGTCTCGTTCGAGTGGCAGTCGTAGCACGAGCGCCTCAGAATACTTTTCACCCCGGCGGGCGCCGGCACGTCGCTCTCGACCGGCGGGTTCGCGCGCTCGACCGGGACGAATTGAATCGCGGCGAGCGCCGCGACGAAAACCACGCCTGACCTGACGATCCATCTTTTCATCGGCTGAGACAATTCCTTCCTGGTGAATCGGCGTCACCCGCCGTCGGACGATTCTATGTGATCGCGGCGGCTTGTGCAAAGCGCTCGCGCCTGCGGGCGGCGATTCCCGGCCAGCGGCGCGCGGCGAGGTCGGCGAGAAAAAGAAACAGGCCTAGGCCGGCGAGCGGCTGCCAGGTGGCGCGCGCCGCCGTCGCCTTCGCCGGATGCGGCGTAAAGAGGCGCTTGATGCCCTGTTCGAGTTGATCGGCGCGCAGCATCTCGCCGCCCGTCTCTTCCGCCAGCCGGCTGAGGAGCGCGAGATTCGGCTTCAGCTCGCGGTACTCGCGCGGATAAGGCACGATAAAAGGCACCGTCGCGAGCGCCGCCGGCGGCGCGTCTTTTTTATCCTCCAGGAGCGTGAGCAGATAGGCGCCGCGTTGGGCTGCGCTCAAGCGGCCTTCGTAACGTCCCGGCGCGATCTGGCGGAACGTCGCGACCGAAGTCGCGCGCCCGGAGGCGACAACGTTGCCTGCGAGATTTAGCCGGTCGGCGAAAGCTCCATTCGGGTCCAGCAGATCGACCACCGCTCGGGTCTCGTCTCCTTCCTGGCGGAACTCCGCGGTGAGACGATGTTCCGCCGGCGCGCGGCGCGCGCTGCGCGCGAGCTGCCCGGCCCATTGCGGAAAATCGCGCCACGCGATCCACTCTCGGCCCCAGCGGCCGGTGAGATCGGAGGTGAACGCGACTACCCTACCGAGACCGAAGCGCCACGAAACGAGGAGCGGGTCCTCGTCCGCCTGCATGAGCACCTCCGACTGCGGTTTCGGATGCGTCAGCACATAGCCGAGGAGCGGCGGCAGGCGCTCGGGCGCGAACCCTTTCAGCGCGCCGAGCGCCGCGTTCATCTTTGGGCGCACGGTTTTCTCGACCAACAGATCGCGCGAGATCAGAAGCGTCTCTGTGGTGAAAATCTGTGGCACGGTCTGCGGATCGATCGCAGCGTAACCTCTTCCTTTGCCGTCGCGCGCGATGGATGCCATCAGGGTCAAGTCCGCGTCCTGCCCGATCGCGACGGTCGAGACCGTGATGCCTTCGCGCGCCATCTTCGCGACGAGAGACTGGAAGTCGGCTTTGTCGGTGAGGCCGTCGGAGAGGATCAAGAGATGCTTGATCGACGCCTGCTTCGCTGCGAGCGCGCGCTCGGCCTCGACCATCGCCTTGTACATGTCGGTGCCGCCGTCCGATTGCACCTCCGCGAGCCGCTCCGAAATCCATTCGCCTTTGCCGACCGCGCGGAACGGCAGCAGCCAGTTCCAACTCGCGTCGAAGGCGAGGATGCCGACCTGGTCCTGAGGATTGAGCAAATCGGCTGCGGCGAGCGCGGCCGACTTCGCGAGGTCGAGCTTGGTCGCGCCCTCGGGGCCGGCGGCCATGCTGCCCGATTTGTCGAGAACGAACAGCAGCGCGACGTGCGGCAGCTCGATGCGCGAAGGCGGCCGCATCTCGAGCGGCAGGATGCGCTCGAGCGGCGTGCGGTAGTAGCCGCCTGCGCCGTAGCTCTGCGGTCCGCCGACGACGATGAGACCGCCGCCGAGGTCCCGCACGTATCGCTCGATCGTTTCCATCTTCGCCTGCGTCAGGCGATACGCCGGCACGTTGTCGAGTACGACCAGATCGAACGAGGCGATCTCGCCGAGCGTGAGCGGGCTTCGCTCCGGCGTCGCTTCGATCACCGCATAGCCTTGCGCCTTGAGCGCGCCGGCGAACGCGCGCCGCCCGTCCGCCGACGAATGGACGTAGAGCACGCGCGGCGGGCCTTTGATCTCGACGACGCCCTGCAATCGATTGTTCTCGGCAAGCGTGTCGGCCTCGGACTCGACCCAGAGCTCGTAGGTGTGGCTGCCCGGCTCGGCGAGCGTTTCCTTGAAGGCGATCCAGTTCGCGCCCGGCCGGAGCGCGAGCGTCTCTTCTCTACGAACGACGCCGTCGCGCAGCAGCTTCGCCTGCGCCTTGGCTTCCGCGAGGCTCTCGATCGCGCCCTTGATTTCGAAGGTCGCGCCGCTTTCCGCCTGCTGCGGCAGAAGCAGATCGCTGACGTAAATCTCATTTCTCCCGCCCGCGAGGCTCACCGGCAAAACCGAGACGGCAATGCCGTGCGAGCGCAGAAACGGCAGCGCGCGCTGCACCTCGCCGCGCGTCTGGTTGCCGTCGGAGATGAGCAAAATTCTTCCCTCGCGCCCCGCACCGATCTGCGCCGCGGGCGCCTCCAGCGCCGCTTCGATGTCGGTCTCTTCGCGCGCGACATCGGGCGAAAAATCTGCCGGGGGCGGATCGGATCGCGGAAAGAATTCCCACGACGGGCGCCGGCCGAAGAAAAGCAGTCCGGCGCGCGTGTCGCCCGCTTTGAGCCGCCGCGCCTCCTGCAACACCTCCAGCGCTTTTTCTTTTCCCTCTTGTCCCACGCTGCGCGAGGCGTCGACCGCGAGAATCACGTCCAGCGCCTGGGCCGCGTGAAACAGCTTCGGATTCCACAGCGCGAGCAAAAGCGCCGCAGCGGCGACGCAGCGGAGCGCCAGGGGATAGAAACTCGCGCCGCCGCTGAAGACCAGCCACGCTTCCAGAAGCAAAGCGCTCAAAGTCAGCGCGAGCAGAAGCGGCCACAGCGATAATCCGGTCTCGGCGGACTCCCTTGCGCTCTGCGCGCGACGCGCGCCTTGGGCCGCGCCCGGCGGAATGCGCGAGCGGATATCGGATTCCCCATCGTTCAAAAGATTGACGGCGAACTGCCCCGAGCTATTCTGACTTTTATAACTGTAGAATCCCGCTTCGAGCGTCTCGGTAAACGGCAGCGGGCTCGCGGCGGCGCGGAGCGTCTCGCGCGCGCCGGACGGGCCCGTCACCTCGACCCGATCGTCTCCCGAGACGAGTTCTATCGCGTACGGCTTTCCCGCCTCGACGCGGGCGCCGGGAAATTCCGGGCTGCGCGGGCGGAACCATTCGAAGACGTTGTTGAACAGGACGGGAAAAGCGACGCGCCACGGCAGATCGGATGCCAGCAGATCGAATCCGATCACCAGCGCCTTCATGCGCTGCTGCTCGACCGCGAAGACGAGCGGCCCTTCCTGCGAGCGCGCGAGGACCGACGCGCCGCCCGCGGGCGCGAGTCGAAGCGCCTCTTTAATGGACAGGTCGTCGAGGGCGACGCCTTCGCTCACCGCATGTCGGGCCGCCGCCGGAAGCAGCCGCGGCCGGAAAATCCTCCCGCGCGCCTCGAAGGGCTTCGGCGTGGCGTTGATCACGATAAAATTTCCCTCGCCGAGCGCCGGCGGCGCGACGCCGTCGAGAATGACCGCGTCGTAAAGCCGGAAAGTCTCCGCGCTCACGCGGTCGGTGTGCGTGACCTGGACGTATGGCAGCGACCGGAACAGACGATCGAGATAACCATTTCCATGCCCGACATAAAGCACGCGCAGCGGCGCGGCGCTCCGCACCGCCATGTAGGCGCGGTTATCCGTCGCGAAATCATCCGCGACGTCGAGCCTCGCTTCGAGCCGCTCGGGCAGGACGCCGTCATGCGAATAGATCAACACGCGGCTCTCCGCGGGGCCGATCTCGACCGTCTCCCGGGCCCAGATTTGTTCCGGCGCGGCGAGCGTAAGCGGCGCTCTGACGGCGTGAGAGGTGAAATTTTTGAGCGCGACCATCGCCTCGTGGCGGTCCAACTCGCCGGGCAGGCGGCGCAGCTCGAAGCCGGTGATGCCGACGTTCTCTCCGCCAGCGCCGACTTGCAGGAGCGCGAGATGGGCGGAGCTCCACGGCAGATCCTCCGCGCCTTCGAACGCGCCGTCGCTCACGACGGCGACGCGGTCGCCGCCGCCGCGCTTTAAAAACGAATGGGCGAAGAGCACCGCGTCCTTGACCGGCGCCGCCGCGTCGGTCGCCCGGAGCGAGCGCGCGACGGCCTTCAGCCGCGCCCGGTCGTCCGTCCAGGTCGCCAGGATCTGCGCGCGCGGGCCGGCGCCGATAATCATCATGCTCGCGCCCGAAGGCTGCGCGTCGATCAGCTTCACAAGCTCCGCGCGCGCGTCGTCGAAGCGCGTGCCGCTCCGCCCTTTCGCTTTCATGCTGGCGCTCTGATCGACCACGACGATCGTGTCCCCCGCCGCGCCGCCGAGCCAGGTCAGGCGCGGATCGGCGAGCGCCGCGATCAGCGCCACGGCGGCGAGAAGCTGGAGCAGGAGCGCGAGATTTTTTTTGAGCAGACGGCCTAGCCACTGCCCCATCTGCCGCTCCTTCAGCACCCGCTCCCACAAAAACAGCGTGGTGGTCCCGACGCGGACGCCGCGCGGCCGCAGGCTGTGGA
>Ga0075423_10003864_pt1 | contig 13810 bp, 12 predicted proteins | sample SoiMethybrSBSTD2_FD_80114 | JGI IMG/M metagenome (GOLD analysis project Ga0075423, IMG submission 80114) | Bulk soil microbial communities from a Populus tree surrounding site in Tennessee, USA - Soil MetaG P. TD hybrid SBSTD2 | ecosystem: Environmental > Terrestrial > Soil > Tree plantation...
ACGCCGGGACGTGGGACGGGGTCTTCAAATCGACGAACTCCGGCGACACCTGGACCGCCGCAAACACGGGACTGGGGAGCTACGTCTTCACCCTCGCGATCGATCCATCGAACCCCGCAACGCTCTATGCCGGGAAGTACGGCCCTCAGGTCTTCAAATCGACTGACTCCGGTCGAACCTGGGCCGCCACGGGCGCGGGCCCGAACGACTGGTGGGGGTATGACGTGGCGCCCGCCCTGGCCATTCGTTCCGCGACTCCTGCCGCCGTCTATGCCGGGACGAGCGAGGGCGTTTTCAAGAGCACCGATGGTGGAGGGAGCTGGACTCTCGGCAATACCGGCCTGCCCCACCCCGGTGGCCTCACCTACAACACGGTCCTGGCACTTGCGATCGATCCTGCGGCACCCGCCACGCTCTTCGCCGGGACTTTCGGTGCCGGCGTGTTCAAGAGCACCGACGGCGGCGCGACCTGGACGGAAATGAACGCCGGTCTGACGAATCTGACGGTGTATGCGCTGACGATTGACCCCTCGACGCCGGCCAGAATCTATGCCGACACCGCTGGCGGCGTCTACGAGTACCTGAGAGCCGACACCTCGGGGCCGTGCGTGCCAGACCCGACCACCCTCTGCCTGAACGGCAGCCGCTTCAAAGTCACCACGAACTGGACGACGCGCGACGGGCGAAGCGCCTCGGGTCGGGCGGTCGCATTCTCCGGAGGAGAAGCCGGCTACTTCTGGTTCTTCGGAGCGAGCAACGTCGAGGTCGTCGTCAAAGTCCTGAACGGCTGCGGCGTCAACTCCCGTTACTGGACTTTCGCCTGCGGGCTGACGGACGTGAACGTCGTCCTCACAGTGACCGACACACAAACAGGAACAGTCAGGACGTATGTCAACCCGCAGGGAACTCCACTCTCATCGATCCAGGACACGGACGCGTTCTCAGTCTGTCCGTAGCAGCGGCGCAGGTCACGGCCAGGGAGAAGAAAATGTTGCAGCGCAAGCACTCGGTTCGTTGCCGGAACGGTCTCGCGCCTTCCGTGCTATCGACGATCGTCGTCCTGCTCTGTCCGAACTTTGGCAGTGTTGCTGCGGCGGGCGTCAACGTCTGGACGACTCATGGGCCGGAGGGAGGACACGTCCGGGCGCTGACGATCGACCCCACGGACCCGGCGAAGCTCTACGCCGGCACATCGGGCGGCGGCGTCTTCAAGAGCACCGATGGCGGACGCAGTTGGGACGCCGTCAACACCGGTCTGACCGATCCGGACGTCGTTGCTCTGGTCATCGATCCCTCGGCTCCGGCCATCCTTTATGCCGTCGGTTCGACCGGTCGGGTCTTCAAGAGCACGAACGGCGGAGGAAGTTGGACGGTCAAGAATGCGGGGCTCCCAGAAACGGCAGCCCATGCCCTGGCCATCGACCCAGTGACCTCGGGAACGATCTACGCCGGCACCGATCGGGGTGTCTTCAAGAGCACCGATGGCGCGCAGAACTGGACGCCGATGAACGCCGGCTTGAATTCGGACGGCCTCTATGTGCTTTCCCTAGTCCTCGCTCCCTCGACGCCGGCGACCCTCTATACCAACACGAGCGGGGGGATCTTCAAGAGCAGTGACGGAGGCGAGAGCTGGAATGTCATCAACGCCCCTCCAACCAACGCTGCAGTCCTTACACTGGCGATCGATCCTTCGACGCCGAACACGCTCTACGCCGGCGCCGTAAGCGAAGACGACTACTTCTTCGGTCCGGGCGGCCTCTTCAAGAGCACCGACGGCGGCGCCACCTGGACGAATGGTCTCTTGGACCAGGACATCTTTTCTCTGGCGATCGATCACTCGACGCCCGCCAGACTCCTTGTTGGGACGGGCGCAGGCGTCTTCCAGATCTTCAATGGCGGGGCGGCTTGGACGTTCAGCCTTGAAACTGGCTCTCCTGTCCACGCCGTCGCAGTCGATCCTTCGGTGCCCGCTAACCTCTACGCGGGCACGCTGAGCGGCGTGTTCAAGAGCAGCAATGGCGGGGGGAGCTGGGCGGCAATCAACGCCGGCTTGATCGCGAGCTTTGTGCAGACGCTGGCGATCGATACCTCGGCGCCGTCCACGCTTTACGCCGGTACCTACGGCAGTGGGATCTTCAAGAGCACGAACAGCGGGGCGAGTTGGACGGCGATGAATACTGGTCTGCCTGTCGCAGCTGCTCTTTCTGTCTCGGCTTTCGCGATCGATCCCTCGGCGTCGGCCACTCTGTACGCCGGCACGAACTACGGAATCTTCAAGAGCACGAACGGTGGAGGAAGCTGGACGCCGGTGAGTATTGGCCAGCCCGCCGTCTTTTGCGATTCCCTGGCCATCGATCCTTCCGACGCCCGGATCGTCTACGCCGGCACGAACCATGGGATTTTCAAGAGTAACGATCGTGGAGCGACCTGGACCGCGGTCAACAGCCCCCTGACCGATTGGTTCCGTGCGCTGGTGATCGATCCTTCGGCGCCGACGACCCTCTATACGGCGACGGGGGTTGGTTTCTTCAAGAGTACGAACGGCGGTGCGAACTGGACGATGATCCTCCCGAACTCCGTCGTCTACGCCGTTGCAATCGATCATTCGGCGCCGGCCACGCTCTATGCCGGCACTTATAGCCATGTCTTCAAGAGCAACGACGGCGGGGAAAGCTGGACGGCTGTCGCCGCCATCCCGGGCACCGATGTCGTGGCTCTGGCGATCGATCCTTCCGACCGTGGGAACGTCTATGCCGGGACGAACGGGAGTGGCGTCTTCAAGAGCACGAACGCTGGCAGCACTTGGACTGCACTCAACGCGGGACTTCGCAATCCCTCGGTCAACGCCCTGGCCATCGATCCTTCGATGCCGACCAGGGTCTACGCCGGCACGGGAGGCGGCGGCGTCGTCGATTATCAGAGCCTTGGTTGCGGTCCGGGTCCGACGACACTTTGCCTGAGCGGAGGCCGCTTCAAGGTCACGACCGAATGGAGCCTGCGCGACGGACGGACCGGCCCCGGTCAGGCGGTCCTCCTGCCCGGAGGCGACACCGGTTATTTCACGTTCTTCGATGCTGCCAACGTCGAGGTCATCGTCAAGGTCCTGAACGGCTGCGGCCTCAACGGTCGCTACTGGATCTTCGCCGGAGGACTGACGGACGTCCACGTCGTCATGACGGTGATCGACACCGGTACGGGAGACTTCAGAAGCTACACGAATTCTCAGGGCACGAAATTCGCGCCGATTCAGGATACCGGTACGTTCGCGACCTGCGCCGCGGGCTCCGCACAAGGAACGCGGCCGTACGGGGACCGTGAGTGACGTCGCCGGCTCAAGCACACGCGATCTGACGATGTTTTCGAAACTCTGCGGTCTGGCCGGCGGGACCGTGAATCTGGAGACAGCGAAAAAGCTCGGCTGGAATCGAGTGTGGCGCGAACACGAGCGGCCGACCGGAGTGGCCCGGCCGGAGTAGACGACCAGGACGACGCGCCGGAAGGTCTACAAAAAGCGCCCGTCCTCGTCTCCGAGATTTCCCGTCTGCAAAAATGTTCGGGATCAAGATATTGACACGAAACGAACGTTCGTGCTTTATAATCGCTCGAGCGCCGCATCAACTACCAGGCGCTCGCGTTCGCCTCTGCGGTGACGTTCGCGGCGTGTCTCGCTTACTCCCTGCTCGAGGACCTGAGGCTCCCGCGAATCTCTTCCTTCTGGTGGTGGCTCGTCCTCGCGGTCGCCTGGGGAACAGGACTCACGATTTACTCGCGGAAGTACCGGTGAACGCGATGGCGCGCGAAACGACATTTCCTCCACGCCGCGGAGAGTGGATTCCGTTCCTCGTGGTCGCGGCCGGGCTCCTGCTGATATCGGTCGTTGCGGGACTCCCCGCGATTACGCGTTCGGTCTCACCGGCCGGCCGTGCTCGTCGGGGCGGTGGCCGCCGCGGCGGGGCCTCTCATCGCGGTGTTCGGCGGGATGTTGCGCGGTCTGGGCGAGCTCGAGCGCCGGATCGCTGCGGAAGCGCTGGCGCTCTCGTTCGTCGTCACGATCGCCGCGATGGTCGCCTACCCGTTTCTGGAAGCAGTCGGGGTGCCGCCGCTGCGTCCGCAGACGGTCGCCTTCGTGCTGGTCGCCTCCTTCGCCGTCGGGATCCACTTTTTTTCCCGGCGCTACGAATGAAGAACAACCTCCGGGTCCTCCGCGCCGAGCGCAACTGGTCGCAGGCGGAGCTCGCCGAAGAGCTGGGCGTCTCCCGTCAGACGGTGAACGCACTCGAGACGGGAAAGTACGACCCCAGCCTTCCGCTCGCGTTCAAGATCGCGCGCCTGTTCGACCGGATGATCGAGGAGATCTTCGACCCGGAGGAGGAGCCGCTCGAGCGCCGGCGGCCGGCCTAGGGCGTCAGCTCCGGTCGATCGAGCAGCCGAAGGACTTCGTCTCCGCGGGATGGATCGGTCGCCCCGCCAGAAGCGCATCGAGGGCGTTCCGCAGGTCCGGGGCTCCGATCTTCGAGGCGATTCGACCGTGGTAGCGGAGCTTCCCGTTCTGGTCGACGACGAAGACTTCCGGCGTCCGCCGCGCGTCGAGAAGCCGGGCCAGCGCGCCGTCCGGATCGCGAATGACGGGGAACGTGTGTCCGTGCTTCTGCGCGTGCACCCGGACCTCGTCGGCGGTCTCCGCCCGGTCGCTGTGGATGGCGACGAGCAGGACTCCTTTCGGCCCGTACTCTCGGACCAGATCGCGGAGGGCGTCGTTGTAGTAGTTCGAGTACGGACAGAGCGTCGACCGGAAGATCACCACCACCGCGCGATGGTCGCGTTGTGCGTCAGTCGAGGAAAACGAGCCGCCCTGGACGGTCGTCCGGGTGAAGGAGGGAACGGCGTCTCCGATCTCGAGCGCGGGCGCGCCGGCGGAGAGGAGCGCGAGGAACGCGGCGAGGGCGAGGTGGCGGATGGCCCTACTCGGTCGAGGAACCGGAGGCCGATTTCCGGGCGAAGCTGCGGATCACCCGCTGGGGGGAAAAGCCCCAGTTCAACCCAAAGGCCAGTCCGGGCTGAATCCTGTGGACGTTTCTTCCCCACACCATCGTTTGATACGACGCGAAGACGTCGATCGTCCCGGTCAGCGCGTAGGTGACGACACCGCCCAGGTTCAGATAGTCGCTGCGGGCGAGCTGGTCGTGGTGCACGGCGTAGGGAGTCAGTCGGAACGCCGCGGACTCCGGCGTGCCGGGGATGGGCAGGTCGAACCCGCCGTGAGTCTTCTGGTAGTTGCCCAGCACCGAGACTCCCAGCGATTGGGTCAGGAAGTACCCCACCTCGAGGTCCGCGTTGCTCCGATCGTGGGAGATCCCGAGAACCTTCTCCGCGAAAGCGTACGAATAGAGGAGCTGAACGAAACCGGCCTCGAGAATCGGATCGAGCCGGCGCCCCATCGCCACGCCGACGAGGTACTGGTGGAGATCGGAAGAGAGGGCGGCATGCGCGAACGTCTGATAACGGCGGGTTGGAATGATCGCCGAGACGAACGGCGTGATCATCGCGGGATTGCGAAACAGGTTGTAGCGGAGATCCAGGCGCAGGTCCGTGAAGCCGCTGTGGTAGTCGCCATTGTCGACGCTCCCCGTGTGCGGCGCCTTTCCGTCGTACCGCGCGGACGCATAGGGCACGCTCGCGCTCGCGGCGAGCCGGTCGGTGAAGCTGTAGGACAGACCGAAGACGGCCACCTGCATCCGGATGCGGCCGCCGTCGAACGGCTCGCCATCGAAGAACAGATGATCGCGCGTGTAAATGTTCTGATACACCGCGCCGAAGGAAGCCTCTCCCTTGGGCGCCAGCCACGCCTGCGCCCGGGCGGACGAGATCGTGACAAGCGCGGTCGCCGCCGAGCACAAAATGACCCGCCGGAGAGTGCGAGCGGGGAGAGTCAGGCCCCGACTTTCCTGCACCGGATCCCCGTGCCCTCGCCGCGGCTCGCCATGGCGTCGTCGATCACCGTCAACATCTCGTAGTTCTTCTTCGCGGGCGCGACGAGGCAGCTGTACTGTTTCTCGGCCGCCACCCGTTCCGCTTCGGTCGGGTTGTACACAACCGGCACGAGCGTCGGCTTCGCTTTCGAGCCCCGCATTTCCTTCTCGAGAGCCGCGGCATCTGAATAGTCCGCGAGCACCAGATCGTAGGTGTGCGCGCCGAGTTCCTTCGTGAACTCGGCAGCGTTCGTGACGGCGTGCGGCTTGTGGCCCGCGAGCTTCAGAAGCGAGTCGAGGTGATACTCGCGATCCGCCGCTGAAATCCCGGACTCCGGACGGAGATAGACGAGGATCGCCGCCGGGTGCTTCGTCGCGAGCATTCGCTGGAAACGGATGCCCCGACCCAGAAGAACGAGTTTGTCCCCACAACCCAGGGCCGGCTGGGAGACGAGAACGACTCCCGCCAGGACCGCTAAAAGAGCCAGCCACGATTTCCGCATCGGTTTTGCCCTCGATTCCTGCACACGGTCTACGCCCCTATTCCGGGGGTGTCAAATAGCATTTGGCTAAGTAGGGGCTAAGCGGGCGCTAAGGGCTCGGGCTGAGGCGAATTCGGCCTCAGGACGCGCGGGCGCCAACCTCCGCGACTCGGCGGGCCAGCTGTGCGAGTCGGGGATCGGACCGGAGCGGCTCGAACTGAGGGTCGGTCATCAGGACGTTCAACGACGGCTGACGCTCTTCGAACGCCTTTTCGAGCAAGGCAAACGCCTGCTCCTTGTCACCCAGCTGCGCGTACAGGATGGCGAACTGGACCGGGGGGACGTAGACCTGTCGGGCGGCCTGTTCGGTGAGAACCAGGGTCTTTCGGTAGAGCGCCTGCATCGCCTCGCGATAGCCCTTTGCCACGAAGTCGCGGCCCAGATCCCGTGCCCCGTCCTCGTCGCCCGAAAGCACGAGGTATTTCTGCTCCTCCGCGATCGCCTCGCGATACATCTTCTTGCGGGAGTATCCGTCGGCGAGAAGATCGTGGGCGCGCGGCTCGTTCGGATCGAGCTCGATCGCCTTCTTGAACTGTCGAATTGCTTCGTCGTAACGGCCGGCCCAGAAGAACGTCGAACCCACAGATCTGCTCGTCTCGATCGAAAGGGGGTCGAGCTCTTCCGCGCGTTTCTCCTCCGCGATCGCTTCCTCCCACCGTCCCGCTGACCGGAGATCGTGCGCGTGGAAGAGACGGATGACGGCGTCCTGTGGAGAGAGGGCGAGCGCAATCTCGTACTCCTTCGTGCCACGGCGACCGTTCCAGCGCAGATTGGCACAGACTGCGAGCGCAAAATGCACCTCGCCCAGCGAGGGATTCAGCTCGTAAGCTCTCTTCGCGGCGGCCTCGCACTTGGCGCTTCCATCTCTCGGTCGAACCAATCCTTCGAAGGTTATGGTCGCGTAGGTGTGCGCCATCCCCGCGTAAGCGAGCGCGTAGGTGGGATCCTTGTCGATCGCCTTCCGGAAGAACTCCAGCGACTTTTCGTAATCCTCCGGCGTGAACTTGTAGTGGTAGTAGCGCCCCTTGAGGTAGGCGTCGTAGGCTTCCGGATCGATCGGCCGCGGCGCGGCCAGACGTTTTCCTTCGTCCGGAGTCAGCCGAACCTTGATCCCAGCAACGATCGCGCGCGCCGCGTCGGCCTGGGCGCTCAAGACGTCGGTCAGATCCTTTTCGTAGCTCTCCGCCCACAAGTGCTCGTCAGTGGCCGCCTGGATCAGCTGCACCGTGATGCGCACCTTCTGCCCGGAGCGCATCACCGATCCTTCGACGACCGAGTCCACGTGTAACTCTCGCGCGATCTGCGGGAGCGGCTTCTTTGCTCCCTTGTACTGCATCGCCGACGTTCGCGAGATCACCCGGAGCTTTCCGACCTTCGCCAGGTTGGCGATCAGCTCCTCCGTCATTCCGTCGACGAAGTACTCCTGGGCCGGGTCGTTCGAGAGGTTCTGGAAGGGAAGAACCGCGATCGAGTGGACCGCGTTCCTTCCCGCCGGAAGCCCGCGCCAGAGCGCGACGGCGAGCGCCGCGAGAACGACCGCGGCCACGGCAAGCAGAATGCCGAGCTTCCGAGAGCGGCGGGCGGGAGCGACGGGTGAGGGGGTCGTCACCGCCGACCCCGACCCGATCGCTTTTAGCGCGAAGGCGAGGTCGCGCGCCGACTGAAAGCGCTGTTCCGGCTTCTTCTGGAGGCAGTGTCGGATCACCCCGACGAGCTCCGGGGGGAGCGCCCGCCCGGAGAGATCGGGCGGTTCGTCGCGAAGGATCGCGGCCAGGACCTCGCCGTGCGTCCGCCCCTCGAACGGACGGGCACCGGACACCATCTCGTGAAGAACGCAGCCGAGAGAGAAGATGTCGGACCGAGCATCGGCGGCGACGCCGCTCACCTGCTCCGGCGACATGTATCCCACGGTTCCCATCACCGATCCGGGCTCGGTCACCTGGGTTTGCGTCTGCTGGCGCGTCTGGTCCGGCGCCTCGGGCGGTCCCTCTCGCCGCGCGAGACCGAAGTCGAGGATCTTGGCGCGGCCGTGAGACGTCAGAAAGACGTTCTCGGGCTTCAGATCCCGATGAACGATGCCGCGCGAGTGCGCCGCGGCGAGGCCGTCGGCGAGCTCGAAGCCGAGCTCCGCAGCTTCCCGCCACGACATCCTGGCCCGCAGGAGCCGCGCGCGGAGGGTCTCCCCTTCCAGCAGCTCCATCACGGCGTAAGCGACCCGATCCTGCTGCCCGAAATCGAGGATCGTGAGGACGTTCGGGTGCGATAGCGCCGCCAGGGCCTTGGCCTCCCGCTCGAAACGCGAGAGCGCCGCGGGGTCTTCGGCCAGTCGTTCGGGGAGGACCTTGACCGCGACCTCGCGATCGAGCCGGGTGTCGAGCGCCCGGTAAACCTCCCCCATTCCGCCGGCGCCCAACGGGGAGAGCACCTCGTACGGGCCGAGCCGGGTGCCCGCTGGCAATGTCATGAGAACTGGTCGGATTTTATGCCGGGGTGTCCTGTCCGACGTCAGACTTGGGCGCCGACGCGGTCGACCCCACGTGATGCAGAACCCGGAAGAACATCGAAGCCGGGCCGATCGTGATCAGGTCGCCATCGGCGAGCCGGGTCGCCGAGCCGATTCGGGCGCCACGCAGAAACGTGCCATTCCGGCTGCCGAGATCTTCTAGGGTCGCACCCGAGGGGTCGATGGCGATTCGGGCGTGCCGGCGTGATACGAGGGCATCGTCGATCCACAGGACACAGGTTTCGTCGCGCCCGAGAAGGTTCTCGCCCGCACGGAGGGCGATCTCCCGATCTCCCCAGATGAGGCGGCACGCCAGGGGCAGATGACGGTCGGGCATTTCGCTGTGCCCCTCGGCCTGGAAGGCGTACCCAAACCTCGGAACGGTCCGGATGATGCGCGGCTCGTGAGCGTCGTCGCCGAGAGCGTCCCGCAACTCGGCCACGAGGTTCGGAAGGTTCGCTTCGGAGACGAACGTATCCGGCCAGAGGAGTCGTTGAAGCTCGTCCTTCGAGATTGCTTTCGGGCGTCTTTCGATGAGAGCTGCGAGCAGCGCGAACGCTTTCGGCGAGACGCGGACGGGCTTCTCGGCCCGGAATACCTCCCGGGTATCCGAGTCGAAAGCGCAGTCACCGAATCGAAGACGCATATCGGAGCTTGACGAACAGGTTCCCTGGGAGCTCCTCCCCTCTTTCGATCTTAGCAATCCTGCAGCTGCGCGGCCTTATCGAAATACGAGCGAAGCCTTAGCGCGCTCCTGAGACTTCCCGACCGGCTTTGCTTGATCGTGCCAGGCTAGGAGGTTCAGTCATGAAAGCCATGCCTCGCCGCCGTCGCATCGCCTTGATCATTGCCGGGGTTCTGGGCCTGGGCCTGCCGGGGCTCGCCCGTGCCGACGCCGTCACCGACTGGAACGCCACCGCCGGCTCGGTTGCGCCCCGCTTTGGCGCCCCGCAGCAGCAATCGCGTGCCATGGCGATGGTGCACATCGCCATCCACGATTCACTAAACTCGATCGACCCGCGCTACGACTCCTACACCGCCGTTCCCGCAGCGGGCGCAAGTGCCTCGCCCGAGGCGGCGATCGCTGCCGCTGCTCGCGGCACACTTCTGGGTCTGCTCAACACGGTGCCGGACAGCCAGCTCAAGACCGAGGCGATCGCCACCATAAACGACACCTACAACGCGGTGCTCGCTGCAATACCGGACGGGACGGCGAAGTCGAAAGGCATTGCCGCGGGCATCATTGCCGCCGACGCGATTCTGGCGGTGCGGGCGTCCGACGGTTCCGCCATGCCCCACCTGCCGTACACCGACGCTCCGGGTCCCGGTGTCTACCAGCCCACGCCCAATCCAGAGTTTCCGGCGGTGATTACTCCGTCCTTCGCCGGGTGGGCACATGTCACGCCATTCGCGCTGCGCAATGCCTCGCAGTTCAGCGTCGAGCCCGCTGAGATCTTCGACCTCACGAGCGATTCCTATACGCGCGAGTACAACGAAGTTAAGCAGGTCGGCGATGCGCTGGTGCGAGGCGCTGCACCCGACTCCGAAGAGAGCGACATCGCCCGGTTCTGGCCAGGCGGCGGGTCCAACTGGAACCTGACCACCCGCGTCATTGTCGCCGGGCGCGGCCTCGATCTGTGGCAGCACGCGCGCCTGTTCGCCTTGTTGAACATCGCCGAGGCGGACGGACACATTGCCAACCAATACAATAAGTACACCTACAAGTTCTGGCGACCCGTCACAGCCATTCGCTGGGCCGACGATGGCAATCCGGACACGACCACCGACCCGGACTGGCGTCCATTCCTGGTCACTCCGCCGTATCCGGATTATCCCTGCGCCCTGCCGACGGCCACCGGTACGAGCACCGAAGTGTTGCGGCAGTTCTTCGGCACCGATGACCTCGTTTTCGCCCGAACGAACAACGCCGGCGCAGTCCCCCTGCCGGCGCCCCTGGCAGCGCTGCCACCCAAGGCGATCACTCGTCATTTCGAATCACTTTCCGAGGCAGCGTCCGAGTCGGCCGATGCCCGGGTGTTCGCCGGCATCCACTTCCGCAGCGGCTGTACGGCTGGTGTGCGACAAGGCACGCAGGTCGGCCGCTTTGTCATCAAGCACTATTTGAAGCCGCTGTCGCACGGGAAAAGGTCCGATCAGCTATCCGAGTAGGAGCGGACCTCAATCGAGAGGGGCCGCTTCCGATTGGGAGCGGCCCGACTTTTTCTAGCTAGTCGGCGCGGCGGTAGCTCGCTTCCACCGCCATCTCTTCCTTCCCGTCGGGCGAGACGTTGTACATCAGCATCCGGAGCGCATCCTCCTCGGCCGTCTCGACCATCGTCCGCCAGCCCCAGTCCGGACCGGGCGGCGCGGCGTAGGAACCTCGCACCTCCAGCGACTCGGCGTCCGCGGACGGACCTTCGCAAGTCATCACCTTGTCGCTCATGTGCCAGGAGTCGACCCAGAGCGCCGTCACGACGCCGCGCGTCCGGTCGCGTCCGAAGAGGATCGAGCCGTCCTCGGGCTTGTCCCGGTCGCCCCAGGTGTAGTCGATTCTCACGAAGCGGCCGCCGGCCACCGGCGCGACGACGGCGGTGCTCTGCGACTCACGGGCGGGCTCTCCGGGTTCGACGATCAGCCGATAGGTTCCTCGCCAGCGGCCGGTGAGGCCAGTGAGGGCGGCAAACGCATTCATAGCAATATCTTGACACGAAACGAACGTTCGTGCTTTATAATCGGCTCAATGGCCGAACGAGCGCGCAAGGGCGAAGCAACCCGACAGGCCATCCTGCAGCGCGCCGTTCGGCTCGCCACCCAGATCGGTCTCGACGGGCTCACGATCGGCCGTCTCGCAACCGAGCTGGGACTCTCCAAGAGCGGCCTCTTCGCGCACTTCAAATCGAAGGAGGCCCTCCAGATCCAGGTCCTCGACGCGGCCGCCGAGCGGTTCGTCGACGAGGTCGTCCGGCCCTCGCTGCGGGAGTCCCGGGGCGAGCCTCGCATGCGCGCGATCTTCGAGCGCTGGCTCGCCTGGACGAAGTCGAACTCGGGCCCGGGCGGCTGCGTTTTCGTGGCCGCCGCGGCCGAGCTGGACGACCGGCCGGGGCCCGTCCGCGACCGGCTCGTCTCTCTCCAGAAGGGGTGGCTCGACGTGATGGCGACGGTCTATCGCACCGGTGTGGAGGAGCGGCACTTCCGGCGCGACGTCGAGCCCGACGAGTTCGCTCACGACGTCTATTCGACGATGCTCGGTTTCCATCACGCCGCCCGCCTCCTGCGTGATCCGCGGGCGGAGTCTCGAGCCAACGCCGCCTTCGAGAGACTCCTCTCGACCGTGCGCCGGAACCGGCGCACGGCCTGAGCCCGGGTCCTTATGCCCGAAGCCAACTATCCCCCGAAAAGCACGAGCGTGCGCTTTGCCGCGATCCGCGGGCTTCTCAACGGTCTTTCGCGCGTCTCCCCCGGCACGGCCGCGGGCGTGGCGACTGTCCTCTTCCGAACGCCGCCGGGCCGCCGCCGCGCCGACCTGCCTTCCTCCGTGTTCGCTTCCGGGCAGCGCGTCGACTTCAAGCTGGACGGCCGGCGGCTCGCGGTCTGGCGGTGGGGCAGCAACGGTCCGACGGCGCTCCTTGCTCACGGCTGGGGAAGCCGGGGAGCGCGGCTCTCGGACTTCGTGGCGCCACTCATCCGGGCGGGGTTCTCGGTCGTGGCGTTCGACGCGCCCGGCCATGGCACCTCGGCGGGCCGGCTCTCGTCTCTTCCCCAGTTCATCGCGGCGATCCGGTCGATCGGGGATCGGCTGGGTCCCCTTCACGCCGTCGTCGCCCATTCGATGGGAGGCGCCGCGACGACCCTCGCGATGGCCCGCGGCCTCGACGTGAAGCGCGTGGTGTTCCTCGCGCCGGCCGCCGACCCCGCCGGGTACAGCGAACGTTTCGCGTCCGTGCTGGGTCTCTCCGACGACGTCGTCACCCGCATGAAACGGGGTCTCGAGCGGCGCTTCGGTCTCCTCTGGAAAGAGTTCGACGTGCTCGCCGCGGCGGCGACGCTTTCCGCCCCCCTGCTCGTCTTCCACGACTCGGAGGACAAAGACGTGCCGCTCGCGGACGGCGCCTCGATCGCCGCGGCGTGGCCCGGCGCCCGGCTCGTCACGACGAAGGGGCTCGGGCACCGCCGGATCGTTCACGATCCCGGGGTCATCGACCGCGCGGTCGCCTTTCTCACGGAAGCGGAAGCCGCAACCCGTCTTTCCGGCCGGGCGTAATACTCTCCGGGCGCCCGCCCGGGCGACGCGCAACCCGCGACGAGGAGAGAGACGATGGCAACCATGGAAAGAGACGGCCGCCGCCTCGAGACCCGCATCGTCCACGCCGGAGAGCCGCACCCGAGGATCCAGGGCGCGGTCGCGATGCCGATCTTCCAGTCCGCGATGTTCGAGTACGCCGGCGAGACCGACTACCACGACCTGAAATACATCCGGCTGAACAACACGCCGAACCACGCGGTGCTGCACGCGAAGCTGGCGTCGCTCGAGAACGCGGAGGCGGCGCTCGTCTTTGCGAGCGGCATGGCGGCGATTACAACGACACTCCTCTCGTTCCTTTCGACCGGAGACCACGTGCTCGCGCAGAACTGCCTCTACGGCGGGACGCACGACTTCTTCACGCGGGATTTCTCCTCGTTCGGGATCGCGTACGACTTCGTCGACGCCGACGACCCGTCGAGCTGGGAGTCGAAGCTTCGCCCGGAGACGAAGGTTTTCTACGTCGAGACGCTCACGAATCCGCTCCTCGAGCTCG
>Ga0075423_10003865_pt1 | contig 13810 bp, 12 predicted proteins | sample SoiMethybrSBSTD2_FD_80114 | JGI IMG/M metagenome (GOLD analysis project Ga0075423, IMG submission 80114) | Bulk soil microbial communities from a Populus tree surrounding site in Tennessee, USA - Soil MetaG P. TD hybrid SBSTD2 | ecosystem: Environmental > Terrestrial > Soil > Tree plantation...
CAGGGCACCGGGCAGGAGGCGCACGACGGCATCGATCACACACAGCGCCGCCGGCTCCCCGCCCGACAACACGAAGTCGCCGATCGACAGCTCCTCCGCGCCCAACCCGTCCGCCACCCGCTGGTCCACATCCTTGTAGTGGCCGCACAGCAGTGTCAGCTCCGAGGCCAGGGCGAAGCGTACCGCATCGCGATGCCCGAACGGCTGACCGCGCGCCGACAACAGCACGACCGCCGAACCCCGTCCCCGCGACAATGACAGGGCGTCCACCGCTTCGAAGAACGGCTCCGGCTTCAACACCATCCCGGCGCCGCCGCCGTAGGGCGCGTCGTCCACCGTCTGATGCCGGTCGTGCGTGTAGTCCCGCAGCTGCACGATCCGGTAGCGCACCAGTTGGCGCTCCGCGGCCCGCCCCAGAATGCTGGCGCCGAGCGGGGCGGTGAACCACTCGGGGAACAGCGTCACGACGTTAATCGCGAGCATCGGTCTCGAGCACCGCCACCAGCTGATCCCGCCACGGCTCCACGGCGTCGCGCGAAGTGACGCCGGAGAACCCCAGCAGCCACTCACGGTGATACGCGCGCCGGCGGGTCACCACGAGCGGCCCGGCCAGCACTTCGCGCGCTTCATTGACGACGTACACCTGCGCTTTCGGCTGAAACACCGTGCCGGGGTTCTCCACCAGCGGCAGCACCGACACCTCGCCGTGCTGTCCGTGCGGCTTGCGCAGCCGCCCGACTACGCGGTGCGTGTGCCGAACACCCCGGCCTTCTTGAGCAGCGATCGGACCGTGTCGGTCGGCTGCGCGCCCTTGGCGAGCCAGGCGACCGCCTGATCCTTGTCGACCTCGAGAACCGCCGGTTTGGCCCGCGGGTTGTAGTGTCCGATCGTCGCGACCGAGCGCCCGTCGCGCGCGGCGCGTTGATCGGCGATCACGATCCGGAAGTGCGACTGGCCCTTCCGTCCCACCCGCCGAAGCCGAATCCGAGTTGCCATGGCTGGCCTACATCCGTTGTAAGAGCTTGCGCATCTGCTGGAACTGTTCCAGCAGCCGATTGACTTCCTGCACGGGCCGCCCCGATCCCTTGGCGATCCGCGACCGCCGGGACCCGCTCAGGATCTTCGGGTCGGCCCGTTCCGCGGGCGTCATCGACAGGATGATCGCCTCGACGTGCTTCATGCGACGATCGTCCGCCGGCAGCGCCTTGAGGGCTTTCGCCGACACGCCGGGTAAGAGGCTCGCCAGTTGGCGCAGCGGACCCATCTGCTGCGTCTGCTTCAGCGCGGTCAGGAAGTCCTGCAAGTCCATCCCGCGCTTGGAGCGCGCTTTCTTCTCCAGCCGCTCCGCCGTCTCCCGGTCGATCGTCGTGGCCGCGCGCTCCACCAGCGTGACCACGTCGCCCTGCCCCAGGATCCGGCCCGCCAGACGCCGGGGGTCGAACCGCTCCAGCGCATCCCCGGCGCTCACCCGCTCACCGGTGCCGACGAACTTGATCGGCACGCCGGTCACCGCCCGCATCGAGAGGGCCGCGCCCCCCCGGGCATCGCCGTCGAGCTTGGTGAGAATCACCCCGCTCAACCCCACGCCCTCGTGAAACCCGCTCGCCAGCCGCACCGCGTCCTGTCCGGTCATCGCGTCGGCCACGAGCAGCACTTCCCTGGGCGCCAGCGCCGTCTTGATCGCCCGCAGCTCGTCCATCAAATCGGCGTCGATCTGGAGCCGGCCCGCCGTGTCGACGATGACGGTGCGGCAGCGCGCCTTCTCCGCCTGACGCAGTGCATCACGCACTGCCTCGACGGTCCCCTTCCCCCTTCCCCCTTCCCCCTTCCCGAACACCGGCACGCCGACCTGCTCGCCAAGCTGCTGCAGCTGCTCGACGGCCGCCGGCCGTTGGAAGTCCGCGGCCACGAGACCCGGCGCCTTCTGCTCCAGCTTCAGGCGTCGCGCGAGCTTCGCCGCGGTGGTGGTCTTCCCCGATCCCTGCAGGCCGACGAGCAGCATGACCGTCGGTCCCACCGATGCGAATTCGAGCTCCCCAGCCGTCCCGCCGAGCAGCGTCACCAGCTCATCGTGCACCAGCTTCACGACCTGGTGGCCGGGGCTGACCGACTTGATCTGGATCGTCGCCGTGGCCCGCTCGCGCACGCGCTCGATGAAATCGCGCGTCACCGTCGTACTCACGTCGGCTTCCAACAGCGCCCGGCGAATATCGCGCAGCGCGTCCGATACGTCCTGCTCGGACAGCGTGCCCCGGCCGATGAGCCCCCGAAACACGCCCGCGAGTCGCTCGGTGAGGGCCGTAAACATAAGCCACGCAAAATAGTTAGCGAACTGGCTTAATCCAAGTGGCGGAAAGCACTGCTACGGCAGGACCTTCACCTCCGGCAGGGATTTCCAGCCGACCCACTCCGTGGGGGCATCCACCAGCCGTACTCCGGCATGGCCGTCGATGACGAGGGAAGTGATGGCGGAGCGACGGCCGACCGATCCGGCGCGACGCACCGCCCACGCCGGCGCGAGCGCGAGGGCGAAACGGTCACGCGCCGCCGCGTCATCCCAGACGCTGACCCAGACGAGGGCGTCGGCCTGCTTTCCGTATACGCGATAGCGGTCGCCACCCCAACCCTGCGCCTGCGCGGGTCCGGCGGTTTCGTTCGTATCGTGCGTCAGCGCGGTGAGCAGCAGGCCGATCTCGAATTCCCCCAGGTTGTCGTCATAGCGCGTGGTGTCGGGACCGGGCTCCTGGAATTGCAGCTCCACCGGCTGGTCCCCCGCATCGTAGCGGTCGGGATGGAGGATCTGCTCCGTGGACAGCGGCATGAGCGTCCCGAACGGCTCCTCGCCGTGATGCGTGCGGACGAACCAGCCGACAAAATCGGCGCCGCCCAGGTAGGGAAAGATCAACGTCTCGCGCAGCCACAGCGGTGCGCGCGCGAACTGCGGCATCTGATCCTGCTGTTTGGCCATCGCCGCCCGCTGCCGCCAGAACCAGTGGGGCGGCAACGTTTCCGGCTGCTGCTCCGGCATGAGCATCGGGATCTGGTAGAACGTGGCCTGCCCTTCGAGCACGGCCTGGGCGGCCGAGCGGCGGTCGTTGCGATGGCGCTGGTTGATGAGCGAATCGAGTGGGAGGTACTGGTCCTGCAACGCGTGCAACAGCTCGTGTGAGGCGACCAGCCGAACGCGGAACGGATCCTCCAGGTCGGTCGGGATGAACAGCGCATTCGAGTCCGGGTCGTAGTATCCGGCGACCTGCTCGGTCAGGAGATTCACCATGACGGCGCGCAGATCGATCGACTCGGGGATCAACCCGAACAGTTTGTAGGCCGCCTCAGCGCCGGCGAGATCGGCCGGCGGCACATCCTCGTCGAACTTTCGCACGATGTAGTCACGGACCTGGGTGCGCGTGCGCTGTAGCACCTCCACGTCGCGCTTGAAGCCGAGCCCCGTCACCGATTCGGCCTGAGCGCGCAGCTGCCGCACCAGATCCCGGACCGACGCCTGCTGTTGCACCGCCTTCGCCCGCTCCCGGCATCCCCCGACTCCTCCCAAAGCCAGGAGGCCGGCGATCAGGCGGCGCGTTACCCGGCCCATTCAATCCCCTTGCCGACCGCGGAGGCCACGACGCGCGCGATCTCCTGACCGCCGACCGTCACGCCCTGCGCCTCGAGCTCGGTGCGCAGCAACCGATCCAGCTCGTCCCGTTGCTCCTGGAGCGTGGGGGGATGGGGACGCTCGGGTGCGGGTTTCGCCTCGGCCGGCTGATCCCGCGGCGTGCCGCCCAGCAGTGCGTCGATCTCCTTGCCGATGCGATCGAACATCGCCGCCAGGTCCGGCAACGGCTCGTCCGCCTCGGGATTGCGCGTGAGCCCGCGTCGCAGCATCGCGTCCACTTTGCGGCGCTCCCGAATCAGCCGATCCAGCTCCGGGCTCACGCGCGCCGTCGCCTGCGCGTGCGCGCAGGCTTCGTCCAGCACGTCGATCGCTTTGTCCGGACGCGCGCGTTCCGGCACGAAGCGATCGGTGAGCACGATGGCCGCTTTGAGCGCGTCATCGGTGATCGCCACGGCATGGTGGCGCTCGAGTCGCGGCCGGCGGGCCACCAGGACTTCCCAGGTCTGAATTGTGTCGAGCTCCTGGATGGTGAGCGGCTGGAAGCGCCGCTCCAGGGCCGGGTCGGTCCGGATCCAGCGATCGTACTCCTCGCCCGTGGTCGCGCCGATGAGGCGGATGTCGCCGCGCACCAGAGCGGGTTTCAGCATGTTGGCCGCATCCATGGCGGCTCCCATCGCCGTGCCCTGGCCGATGAGGTTGTGCAGCTCGTCCACGAACAGGATCAGGTCGGGATCGGCCGCGAGCGCCTCGACTATCCGGCGCAGCCGCTCTTCGTATTGGCCGCGGAACGAGGTGCCGGCGAGTAGCGCGACATGATCCAGGGCGACGACGCGGGCATCCTTCAGGGCCGGCGGCACGTCGCCGGTCGCGATCCGCTGCGCCAGCCCTTCGACGATGGCCGTCTTTCCCACGCCGGCTTTCCCGATCAGGGCGGGGTTGTTCTTGCCGGCGCGCAGCAGGATATCCACGACGCGGGCAATCTCGGCATCGCGACAGCGGACCGGCTCCAGGTCACCGCGGCGCGCCTGGGCGGTGAGGTCGATCCCCACGCGCTCCAGCACGTTCCCGGTCTCGAACAGCCCGGCGAGCGGATCGCTCACGGCGTCATCCGCCGCTCAGGAAGTGCCGATACCATTCGATGATGAGGTCTCCCCAGGAAAACGCGACGGCGGCTCCGACAGCCAGGAATACCCCGAACGGGACGAGACGCTTCTTGCGAACCGACAGCGGGACGAAAATCAGCGTGCCGAGCAGGGCGCCGGCAAAAATCGTGAGCAGCACCCCTTTCCACCCGACGAAGCTCCCCACCATCGCCATCATCTTGATGTCCCCGCCTCCCATCGCTTCTTCACTGAACATCCAGCGTCCCGCGATGCCGACCACATACAGCAGCCCGAAGCCGGCCGCGGCGCCGAGCACCCCGTGCAGGAACCCTTGCCACCCGCCGACCAGCGACAACGCGAGGCCGATCCCCAGGCCGCCCCACGTGAACTCGTCGGGAATGATATAGTGGCGCGCGTCGGTGACGCCGATGCCGAGCAGGATCGTGCCCAGCAGCGCCCCCGCGAGGGCGTGCACGCTCGTTCCCCAGGCCAGATAGGCGCCGAGCCAGAGCGCGCCCACGATCGCTTCGATCAGGGGATACTGGAACGAAATGGCCGCGCCGCAGCGCCGGCATTTGCCGCGCAACACGAGCCACGACACGACCGGGATGTTGTCGTACCAGGCGATGAGCTGCTTGCAATGCGGGCACGTCGAAGGCGGAGCGAGCAACGACTGCTCGTGCGGCAGACGGAGAATACACACGTTCAGAAAGCTGCCCATGCACAGGCCGACGGCCGTCACGGCGATCGCGACAAACGGATCAACGGCCATGCGACACCTCGTACAGAAGGATCCCCGCCGCCACGGCAACGTTGAGTGACTCCGCGCCTTGCGCGAGGGGGATGGCGACCCGTTTCGCGGCGATCGCGTTCAAATGGGGCCGAATACCGGCGCCCTCGTTCCCGACGATGATGGCGATCACACCCTTCCCCCCTCCCTCTTCCCCCTTCCCCATCACGCGCGTCAACGGCTCTCCGTCTGACGCCGTTGCCAGCAGCGTTACTTCGTGTCGGCGTGCCCAGGTGATGAAGGCCGCGTCGTCGAGACCGATCACCGGATGGCGGAACGTCGCCCCCATCGCCGCCCGCAGGGTCTTGGGGCCCCACACGTCCGCCGTCCCTCGCAGCACGATCGTGGCGCCCGCGCCCAGCGCGAACGCGGTGCGCAACAGCGTTCCGACGTTCCCGGGGTCTTGCACACCGTCGATCACGAGCAGTTTTGCCGAGCCGTCGACCGGGATCGCTTCGACGGTCCAGCGGCGCGGCTCCACGATCGCGATGATGCCCTGCGGGGAGTCCGTGTCCGCCAGCGGGCCGAAGACTTTGGCCGTGACCTCCTGGACCGTCACGGCGCGGCTGGCGAGCACGGCATGCAGCTCCGTGCCACGCGAGGTCCGCGCGAGCTCCGGCGATACCACCGCGCCCATGATCCGCACGCCGGCGCCGACGGCCTCCTCCACCAGACGCACGCCCTCGACCAGAGCGAGACCGCGCCGTCCGCGCGCCTTGCGACGTTTGAGGTCGCGTATCGTTGATGTCAGATTAGTGGCGATGGAGTCCTCCGCCAAGCGTGGAAATGTCGCCCCACCGCCTCGCGCCGCCAAGCGCCGGGTCACCCCGCCGTGAGAATCGCGCTCACCATCGCCGGGTCGGACTCCGGGGGCGGAGCCGGCATCCAGGCCGACCTCAAGACGTTCCATCAGTTCGGCGTCTTCGGCACCAGCGTCGTGTGCGCCGTCACCGCGCAGAATACGCGCGGCGTCCAGGACTGGGAGCCCGTGTCCACCACCCTCGTCACGGCGCAGCTCGACGCGCTCGCGCTGGACCTGCCGCCGCAGGCCGTGAAAACGGGGATGCTCGGCACCGTCGAGCTCGTCGAAGCCGTCGCCGACGGCATCGCCCGCCACCGCCTGCCGCAATACGTCCTCGACCCGGTCATGGTCGCCTCCTCGGGCGACCGGCTGCTGGCCGTCGACGCCGAGCGCACCATCGCCCGGCGTCTCATTCCGCTCGCGACCATCGTCACCCCCAACATCGATGAAGCGCGGATTCTGGCCGAGGTCGACATCAAGACGCCCGAAGACATGGAACGGGCCGGCCGCGCCCTGGTGCAACGGGGCGCGCAGGTCGCGCTCGTGAAGGGCGGGCACGCGGACGGCGAGCAGGTGATCGATGTCCTGGTGAGCGCGCGCGGCGTGCATCGCTTTGCGCATCCCCGCCTCGACTCGACGTCAACCCACGGTACCGGCTGCACGCTCTCGGCAGCGATCACCGCCGGCCTCGCGCTGGGCCGGCCCCTCGTGCGGGCGGTCGAAGACGGGCTCGACTTCGTCCATCGCGCGATCGCGGCGGCTCCGGGCCTCGGCCAGGGACATGGGCCGCTGAATCATTTTGTCCCCGCTCCACCCCGGCCGCCGTCTGAGGGGTTATAACAGCATGGACCTTCTCGTGATTCGCCACGCCATCGCGGTCGATCCAGCCGACTCGACCGATGACGCTACCCGAGCCCTCACCCCTGAAGGAAGGAAGAAAATGCGTCAGGGCGCGCAGGGGCTCCGGCTGTCGGTCCCCGCGATCGACGTCCTGGCGACCAGTCCCCTCACGCGGGCGGTCGAAACGGCGGAGATTGTGTCCGGTGAGTATGGGGATCTGGCGACGGTCGTCGTCCCGGTCCTGGCGCCCGGCAATCCCGCGTCAGCCGTGGCGGCGTGGTTGGATACACAGCGGAATCATCATGTGGTGGCGGTCGTCGGACACGAGCCGGGACTGTCCCGCATGGTGAGCTGGTTTCTCTCGGGAACGGAGCGATCCATCATCGAGCTCAAGAAGGGCGCCGCCTGCCTGCTGACGTTTTCGGGTGGTGTGAGCGCCGCGAGCGCGTCGCTCGTCTGGGCTCTCGCCCCCTCCCAGCTGCGGGCCCTGAAATGACGGTGCGCCCTGTCGAACTGCTGGGTCGGCCGGCGGCCCAGAGTGTCCGGTTGATTGCACTGGACTATCTCGACGAAGCCGGGCGTGCCCTGGAGCGACTGAAGGATCCCGAGGACAAGGAAGCCCTCCATGACTTCCGCGTCGCGTTGCGCCGGTTGCGGACCACCTTGCGTGCCTACCGGCCGCAGCTCGATGGCAGCGTGCCCCGGCGGCTGCGACGGAAGCTGCGCGACGTGGCGGAAGGAACCAATCAGGCCAGGGATGCCGAGGTCGCCCTCACGTGGCTGCGCCCTCTCGAAGCGGAGGTTTCGAAGCGCGAGCAAGCCGGCTTGCGCTGGTTGATCGAGCGGATCGAGCGGGGACACGGCCGGGATCTGCCGCAGGCGCTCGGTGACGCGCGACGGTCCTTCATCGGGGTGGAGCGCAAGCTGCGCAAGGGTCTTGAGGTTTATCACCGAACCGTTCCGGTGCAACGATCGAAGCCCGAGGAGCGGTTCGCCGCGATCGCTACAGGAGCGCTACGCGACCAGGCGAAGCAACTCGACCAGCTGCTCGCAGCCGTCGCGTCTTATGACGATGATACGATCCACCAGTCCCGCATCGCCGCCAAGCGCTTACGGTACACGCTCGAACCGTTCTCGGCGGTGCTCGAGGGAGGGACCGACCTGTTGCAACGGCTCAAACGGCTTCAGGATCTGCTGGGCGAGCTGCACGACCAGTCGGTACTGGAAGAGGAAGTCCGCGGAGCGCTGGAAGCCGCAGCGGTGGCCAGGGCCGGTCGCATCTGGGAGTTGACGCTCGACGAGGAACCGGAGCCGCCGGCCATTCGTGCCGCCCAGCGGCGGCGTCAGAACCCGGGACTGTTCGCGGTGGCGCAGCGCTCGCGGTCGCGACGTGACATGCTGTTCCGCCAGCTCAAAGCGGAGTGGCTGGAGGTAACCAAGCCGTGGGTTGACGCGATCACCCGAGCGCTCGTTCCTCTTGCCACCCGCACGGTGGCGACGCGGGAGGTCAGGCGGTCTGGTGCGCGTCCTCGCACGACGCACTCAAGGCGCCGCGCACCAAGGACTTAGGAGTCCGGTCGCGATTTTTTACGCGATGGCTGCCGGGGGGACCCGCGGCGCGAGCGACGGGTGATCTCGCTGTCTTGCCCGTTGCCCCCGTTGCGGCCGGACTGACGGACGATCGGCACGAACAGCCGGTGCTTGCGGTCGCCCATTTCTCGGGCGGACTCGCGCGCCTGGCCTTGCAGGACGACCTGCGACCGCACGGCGGGGACGTCTTCCGGTCGCGACACCCGAACGTAGCTCCCGTCCGCCTGCTGCACTCGGGCTCGAACGTTATCGGACAGGATCACCGGCAGGATGCTGTCCACGATTCGGGCCTTGAGCCGGGGATCCTCGACCGGAAACATCACCTCGATGCGCCGGAAGAAGTTGCGCGGCATCCAATCGGCGCTGCCCAGGAACACCTCGGGATTCCCCGCATTCTCGAAATAAAAGATGCGGCTGTGCTCCAGGAATCGGTCCACGATGCTCACGACCCGGATTGTCTCCGACACGCCCGGCACACCCGCCCGCAGACCGCAGATCCCCCGGATCAAGAGATCGATTTTCGCCCCGGCCTGCGAGGCGCGATACAGGGCGTCGATCACCGAAGGCTCCACCAGGGCGTTCATCTTCACGATGATCCGGGCGGGGACGCCGCTGGCCGCGTGCTGCCGCTCGCGCTCGATCAGGGCGATGACGTGGTCCCGTAGATCCACCGGCGCCACGCGCAGTTTGCGCCAGTCGCGGCGCTGCGAGTACCCGGTCAGCAGGTTGAACAAGGCGCTGACGTCTTCGCCGAAGTCCGGGTTCGCCGTAAACAGCCCCAGATCGGTATAGATCCGGGCGGTAGTCGGGTTGTAGTTCCCGGTCGCCAGGTGCACGTAGCGGCGGATGCCGTCCGGCTCCCGGCGCACGACCAGCGCCGCCTTGCCGTGCGTCTTGAGGCCCACGACGCCGTATACCACGTGGACACCGGCCTGCTCCAGCTCGCGGGCCCAGACGATGTTGTTCTCTTCGTCGAAGCGCGCCTTCAGCTCCACCAGCGCCGTCACCTGCTTGCCGTTCTGCGCCGCCCGCGCCAGCGCGGCGAGAATGGGACTCCCTCCGCTGGTGCGATACAGCGTCTGCTTGATCGCCAGGACCTGGGGATCGTCCGCCGCGCGCTCGATGAAATCCACCACGCATCCGAACGACTCGTAGGGGTGGTGAACCAGCACGTCCTGCTGACGGATCACGTCGAACATGTTGCCCGGCGCTGTGAAGGCCGGTGGGAGCCGGGGCACCAGGGCCTCGTCGCGCAGCGAGCGGAACCGCTCGAGCCGGTGCAGCGCCAGGAGCGCGGTCAGGTCCACCGGGCCCGCCACGCGGAAGATGTCCCGCTCGCTGAGACCGAGCGCGCCCATCAGCATCTGGGCAAAGCGCTCGTCGCCGCTCGCCAGGATCTCGAGCCGCACGGCCTCGCCGCGCATCCGCTGGCGCAGCGTGTCTTCGATCGTCTGCAGCAGGTCTTCGGCTTCGTCCTCGTCGATCGTCAGATCGCTGTTGCGGGTGACGCGAAAGAACGTGTGATCCACCACCCGGAAGCCGCCGAACAACGAGCCCAGATGCGCGGCGATGATTTCCTCGAGCAGCAGGAAGCGCGCGCGCTCGCCCGTGCCCGGCAGGGTTACGACCCGGTCCAGCACCGCCGGTACCTGAACGACCGCGAACAGCTGCTGGCCCGAATCGACGCTCTCGACCAGCAGGGCGACGTTGAGACTCTTGTTGTGAGCGAACGGGAACGGATGCCCGGGATCGATGGCCAGCGGTGTGAGCACGGGGGCGATGCCGGAGCGGAACTGCTCGTCGACGTACCGGCGCTCGTCGTCGGTGAGCTGCTCGTAGTGGACCCACTCGATGCCGGCGGCGGCCAGCGCGGGCATGACGTCCTCGTGGAGCAGCCGATCCTGCTGCGCCAGGAGCTCGCGCACGCGCTTGTCGATGGCGCCGAGCTGGCGCGTCGGATCCATGCCGTCGACGGCGTAGTCCTGTGGCTCGATCCCGGCGTACAGCTGCTGCTGCAATCCCGCGACGCGCACTTCGAAGAACTCGTCCAGGTTGCTGCCGAAGATGGCCAGGAATTTCAGGCGCTCGAGCAGCGGATTGGTGGCGTCCGCCGCCTCCTCGAGCACGCGCGCGTTGAACTCGAGCCACGACAGCTCGCGGTTCAGGTAGTGGTCGGGCGGGAACGCTGGGACGTACGATTGGGCCACGGATCAGCCCGCCGCGAGGCGCAACCGCGGGGCCCGACGCCGCGCTACCGGGCGCGCCCCGGCCGAGCGGTTCCACACGAACACCGGCGTCGTCTCGAACACGCGGCTGAACAGGCCGGCCCGGCGCTCGGCATCCCACCGATCCACCTGAGGGTCCGACTCGGCGGCCAGGACCAGCCGCGTCGTCCGCCGGCCGGACTCGACGCCGACCGCCGTCAAGCGCTGCGTATGCGTGCGATCGAGCCCGTCGGCCACGCGCAGGATCGCCGCGAGGCGGCGGAGCAGTCGCCGATCGGCTCGATCGAGCCGGGCGAGATTGCGATGGCGCTTTTTGGGAGACGCCTTCCGGTGATAGCGGGCCACGTTCGCGATCAGCTCGACCTCACGTGCGGACCAGCCGGACAGCTCCGCATGCTGAATCAGATGGTAGGCGTGCTTGTGATGCTTCGTGTGGTTGATCAGAAAGCCGACGTCGTGCATCAGGGCCGCCGCGAGCAGGATGTCCCGGCTCTCGGGAGGCAAACCGTGCTTCGCCCGCAGGCCGTCATACAGCTGACCGGCGAGCTTGGCGACGTGCTCGCAGTGTCGCTCACTCGAATGACACTTCCGGGCGAACACGCGCACCGACTCGAAGCGATCCTTGGGTCGTGCGGGGGCCGCGGTGGGCGACGCACGCTCGGCGATCATGGATAACAGCAGTCCGCTGCGCAAGCCGCCGGGGTTCACCACGATCTGCTGCGTCCCGAGCCAGCGAGCGAGCCGCGCCACCACCGCTACGCCGGCGACGATGATGTCGGCGCGCTCCGGATTCAGCCCGGGAACCGTGCGCCGCACCTCGAGTGGCGTGGCGCGGAGGCGCTTGAGGAGGCTCACGACTTCCGGCCGCCGCATCGCGTAGCCCTGAAGATTGCGCTCTGAGGCTTGGTCGGGGTCTTCGCGCTCGGTCTTCAGCATGCCGGCGAGATTGGTGAACGTGCCCCCGCTACCGATGATCACGTCCGGGACGAACGGCGGCGTCCCGATGCGCTCGTCCAGCACCCGGTCGATGCCACGTTTCAGCTTCTTCCACCGCTTGTGGCCGAGCGAATCCGCGCTGCCGTAGGCTTCGGTAAGCCGCACGGCGCCGAGCGGCAGCGTGTAGAGCTGGTCGATCACAGCGCCGGCACCGAGCACGATCTCGGTGCTGCCGCCCCCGATATCAACTACCGCCACCGAACGGCCCGCGACGTCCACGTTGCGCAATGCGCTCAGCAACGCCAGCTGCGCTTCTTCCTCCCCCGAGATCACCTCAATGCTCAACCCGCATCGACGGCGGACCTCGCGGCAGAACGCCCGTCCGTTGGACGCCTCACGCACGGCGCTGGTGGCGACCACGCGCAGCTCCGCCACCTGGTAGCCGTCGGCAATTGCCTTCATTTTCGCGAGGGCCGCGTGCGAGCGTTCCATCGGCTCGGCCGCGAGCCGGCCGCGCCGGAACAGGTCGTGCCCGAGCCGCGTCATCTCACGCTCTTCGTCGAGCACGCGATACGAGCCGTCGCTTTCCACTTCGGCGACGACAAAACGAATCGAGTTGGTTCCGATGTCGATCGCGGCGAGGCGAAGCGGGAGGTCGGCGGCCGTTGCGGAGGGATCGGACATGAGTCAAAGATACGTTCCGGTCGCCCGACCGGAGATACTGCCGATGAACAGGCCGCTATCTGTGACCCTCCTGTTACACGCTCACCGATTCTCGGGGGAAAAAAAGAGCGGCCCCTCGAGAGGAGCCGCTCCAAGGCGTCCGGCACCGGTCGGATGGGTGGCGGAGGGGCCGACCCACGCCGCCGGCGCGCGGAGCGCCTACGGATTCCACCAGTAGGTGAGCTTGACCATGAAGATGTTGTCCGGCGCGTTCCGGGTCAGGCGCCGCATCGAATTCCCGAAGTTGAACGACCCGCTGTTCTCGATGTCTTCACGGCTCTGCGTCCAAACCAGATACAGCGTCGAGCCCGGGAGGTACTCCCAGCGCAGGACGGCGTTGCCGCGCAACGACTTGAAGTTGAAATCGGGGTTGGGGGGCGTGAACGTGGCGCTGTCGAAGGTCGAGGTCCCGTCATTCCAGTGATCGAAATCGAACGTCTTGGGGCGCGCCAGCGCCTTGAAGTCCGAGTACGCGCCGGCCGAAATCAACGGCTGGCCGTAGAACTGCAGCGACAGTTTGGGATTGAAGGTCCAGTTGAGCCGGATCGAAGCCGACAGCTCGGTCGCTTTCAGCGACGCGAACACGTAGCGCTGCCCGAAGGTGAGGGGCGCGGTCGAGTCGGCGTACTGCGTGATGTACTGCACCGGAGTCGTCTCCCACGACAGGTTCGGCCCCACGCTCACCGACACGTTCGACGCGGGGCGCACCGAGAGGCTGACGCCGACGTACGCCGAGCGGTCCTGCGACGACTGATACGTTCCGGTCATCAGGCTCGCCACCACAGTCTTGCGTCCGTCGCTGTTCGCATACATGTCGACCTGGTAGCCGGGACGGTTGAGCGAGAGCGGCCCGCCGCGCGTGCGCCGGTCGTTCACCGTCTGCGGATTGTACGCCAGGTCCCATCCCAATTCGTAGTAATTGAGGAACGTCAGATTGCCGTAATTGAACACCCCGGTCCAGCTCACATCCCGATCCCAGGTCCAGCTCCGGAACAGCGCGCCGCCGGTATTGGCCTGACGGAATACCTTGCCGGGTTTTGTCCACGAGTAACCGGCCTGCACGTGCGCGTTCATGACGCCGGCACGCCACAGGAACCCGAGGTCGTTGTTGTCGAACCCCGGCGAGATGATCCCGAAGGCCGAGTTGGACGACCAGTTCCCTTTCTGCTTGTTCAGGTACACTCG
>Ga0075423_10003867_pt1 | contig 13806 bp, 12 predicted proteins | sample SoiMethybrSBSTD2_FD_80114 | JGI IMG/M metagenome (GOLD analysis project Ga0075423, IMG submission 80114) | Bulk soil microbial communities from a Populus tree surrounding site in Tennessee, USA - Soil MetaG P. TD hybrid SBSTD2 | ecosystem: Environmental > Terrestrial > Soil > Tree plantation...
CGGTGGCGGGCGCGTCGACGATCACCAGGTCGTACTCGCGCCCCCGCCTCACCTTGCGGTCGAGCTGCGCCAGCTCCCAGATCTTGCCGATCGTGACCAGCTCCTTGAGGCCGGGGGTGGCGGCGGCGAGGTAGGAGAAGATGCGGCTGCGGAAGAGCATGTCGCGCATCGCGCGGACCTTGAGCTGGAGGAGCACGTACTCGCGCATCGACTCATCGGGGTCGATCGAGATCGACCAGAGGTTCTCCGCCATCTCGACCTCGTGGAAGCCGACCTCGGTGTGGTCGAAGATGCGCGAGGCGTTCTCCTGCGAGGAAACCTCGCAGACGATCGTGCGCTTGCCCGCCTCGGCGGCGCGCAGGCCGAGCGCGACCGCGATCGTCGTCTTGCCGACTCCTCCCTTGCCGGTGACGAAGATGAGGCGCTTGTCTAATAGCTCAGGCGTCGGCAAGCGGGCAATTCGTAGCAATTTCTGGTTCGAGGAGGAAACGCAGGCGGCTATCCGAATACCCGCGCAATGGGATTTCTTAGTCGTAAAACCAAGACCCCGCCCCCCCAAGCCGACGAGGCGCATCCGATCGTTGAGGAGCTCCAGGAGATGGAGGAGGCGGTGCCCGAGGCTAATGCTTCCTCGGGGGAGGTCCCCCCTACGGTGCCACCCGCGGCAGAAGCGCCCGAGGAGGACGGCTCCGACCGCTTTATGCCTAAAGATTTGATCGCGCCGAGTCGCCACGAAGCTGTGGTCGAGGAGCCCGCCGACGAGGGGGCCGTCAAGCATGCCGAGGTGATCGCTTTTGCCAACCAGAAGGGTGGGGTGGCTAAGACGACTACGACGCTGAACCTGGCCGTGGCCTTCTCCGAGTCCGGGCATCGGGTGCTCTGCGTCGACCTCGATCCACAGGGGAACCTGACGATGAGCCAGGGGATCGACCCCGACAAGGTGGAGAAGAGCCTCTACGACGTGCTCGTCCACGACATGCCGATCTCGGAGATCATCCAGCACCGCGAGATCGACATCGCGGTCGCCTCGATCGACCTTGCCGGCGCCGAGATCGCGATGAGCACCAAGATCGGCCGCGAGCGCTCGCTCGAGAAGGCGCTGAAGGAGGTCGCCGGCGACTACGACTTCGTCTGCATCGACACCCCGCCCAGCCTCGGCCTGCTGACGATCAACGCGCTGACCGCTGCGAGCAAGGTGATCGTCCCCGTCCAGTGCGAGTATCTCTCGATGCGCGGCCTGGTCCAGCTGCAGAACACGCTGAAGATGATCCAGGAGAACCTCAACCCCGACGTGCGGATCGAGGGCATCCTGCCGACGATGCTCGACTCGCGCACGGTACACGCCAAGGAGGCGGTCGAGATCCTCGAGGAGAACTTCGGCGACCTCGTCTTCAAGTCGCGGATCAAAAAGGCGATCAAGTTCGCCGAGGCCCCCGTCAAAGGGGCCAGCGTCCTCAAGTACGATCCCCAGGGCAACGCCGCGGGTTACTATCGAGACTTGGCGAAGGAGGTCTTGGCAGATGGGTCGGCGTAAGCGGGCGAGCATGCGCGAGGGGCCCCTCTCGGAGCTCTTTCGCAGCACGTCAGACGACGCCCCTGCCGATTCGTCCGAGGGTTCGGAGGACTCAGCCGCGGGTCCTGTCACGGGGGACTCAAAGAGCACCCGGCCCGCGGGTCCTGTCGGCGCAGGGGACCCACCCCCCCCTGCGGTAGCTAAAGCTTCCTCGGGGGAGGTTCCCCCTACGCCGCCACCCGCCGGAGGAGCCTCTTCGGTTGACGCTGAGCAGACTGCGCCGTCGCGGGAGTCCCCGCCCGAGCGGCTGAAGAGGGTCTTCGAGGAGCCGGTGGTTCGGGATGAAAGGCCTTCAGATACGCCCCGGTATGGGCGGGAGGAACCTGAGTACGTGCCGCCTGGGAGCGGTGAGCCGCATCAGCCCGTCATCAGGGTTGTGGGCGTTGGCGGCGCCGGGGTGAACGCGGTCAACCGGATGGTCGACGCGAACGTGCCCGGGGTCGAGTTCATGGCCGTCAACACCGACCTGCAGTCGCTGCAGCTCTGCGTCGCCGACGTCACCGTGCACATCGGCGACGAGCAGACGCGTGGCCTCGGCGCCGGCGCCGACCCCGAGGTGGGGCACCGCTCCGCCTTCGGGGAGCAGGACAAGATCAAGCGCCTTCTCAAGGGCTCCGACATGGTCTTCGTCGCCGCCGGCGCCGGCGGCGGCACCGGCAGCGGCGCCGCACCGGTCGTCGCCCGCCTCGCCCGCGAGGTCGGCGCGCTGACTGTCGGCATCGTCACCAAGCCGTTCAGCTTCGAGGGCTCGCGCCGCGGCACCCAGGCGACCAAGGGGATCGAGGAGCTGGCCGCCGAGGTCGACACCCTGATCGTCGTCCCCAACGACCGCCTGCTCGAAGTCCTCGATCAGCAGACCTCGATGGTCGAGGCCTTCCAGGTCGCCGACGACGTGCTGCGCCAGGGCGTGCAGGGAATCTCCGACCTGGTCACCCTGCCGGCGCTGATCAACCTCGACTTCGCCGACGTGCGCACGATCATGTCCGACGCCGGCCGCGCCCTGCTCGGGATCGGCATGGGACACGGCGAGGGCCGCGGCCTGCTCGCCGCCGAGAAAGCGATCTCCTCGCCCCTGTTGGAGACCTCGATGGAGGGCGCGCGTGCGATCCTGCTCTCGATCACCGGCGGCCCCGACCTCTCGCTGGTCGAAGTCAGCGAGGCGGCGAAGCTGGTCGGCGAGGCGGCTCATCCGGACGCCAACATCATCTTCGGCGCCAACATCGACGAGGAGCTGGGCGATCAGATCTGGGTCACCGTCGTCGCCACTCGCTTCGACGGCCAGCAGGCGCCGCGCCGCGCCGCCGAGCCGACGATCCGCCGCACCAAGGACGCCGGCGGGGGCCGTGCGCCGCGCAACGAGAAGGCCGGTGAGCTGAGCTCGCTGGACGTGCCTGAGTTCCTGCCCGGGTAGCCCGTAGCCTATGAACGGCGTCGTCGCGGCGGGGCATCCCCTTACCGCCGAGGCGGGAGCCGACGTCCTGCGCGAGGGCGGCAACGCCGTCGACGCGGCGGTTGCCGCGGTGCTTGCCTCCTTCGCGGTGGAGAGCCCGCTGACCGGGTTCGGTGCCGGCGGCTTCATGATGGTCAGCCGCGAGGAGGAGACGGTCCTGATCGACTTCTTCGTGGCCGCCCCCGGCAAGGACGGGATCGAGCGCGGCGTGGAGCTGGCCCCGGTGCCGGTCCACTTCGACGCCGAGACGGTGCAGACGTTCTATGTCGGCCCGGCCTCCTGCGGGGTGCCGGGGACCGCGGCGGGGCTGGAGCTGGCGCTGCGGCGGTTCGGCACGGCGCCGCCGGCGGACCTCGTCGGGGCAGGGGTGAGGCTCGCCCGCGAGGGCGCGCCGATCAATGCCGAGCAGGCCTACATCCTCAAGATCCTCTGGCCGATCCATGAGCGGCTGGCCGAGACTTGCGACTTGTACGCACCCGGCGGGCGACGGCTCGGCGAGGGCGACGTCTTCCGCTTCCCCGAGCTCGCCGAGGCCCTCGAACGCTTCGGCACCGAGGGGTCCGAGCCCTTCTACCGGGGCGAGGTCGCGGCGGCCCTGAGCGGCTACGTCGCTGACCACGGCGGCAGCCTCGGCACCGCCGACCTGGCGGAGTACGAGGCGATCGAGCGGCGGCCGATCCGCGCTCCCTTCCGGGGGACCGAGGTCCTGACCAACCCGCCACCGTCCTCCGGCGGGATCCTGATCGCCTACTCGCTCGGCCTGCTGGAGCGGTTGGGCGCGGCCAGCGGGCCCGAGCAGCTCGTCGCGGCGATGGACGCCGCCAACCGGGCGCGCGGAGACGAGTTCGCCGAAGCGCTCTACGGCGAGGGCCTCGAGGAAGCCCTGCTCGACCCGGCTCGGCTCGACTTGAAGGCCGGCGACCTGCTCGGATCGACCACCCATATCTCGGTTCTCGACGGGGACGGGACCTGCGCCAGCGTCACCTGCTCGAACGGCTCGGGGTCCGGCGTCCTCGTACCCGGTACCGGCGTGATCCTCAACAACATGCTCGGCGAGGAGGACCTCAACCCGCTCGGCTTCCATGCGATCGCGCCGGGCCGCCGGGTGCCCTCGATGATGGCGCCGACCGTGGTGCGGCGCGGCGGCGAGATCGAGCTTGGGCTCGGCAGCGCCGGCTCCAACCGGATCCGCTCGGCGATCGTGCAGACCGTGGTGCGCGCGGTCGAGCAGGGGATGGGCGCGGACGAGGCGGTGCGGGCGCCGCGCCTGCACTTCGAGGCGGGCATCGTCCAGGCGGAGCCGGGGGTCGACGAGGCGGCGCTGGCGCGGATCGAGGAGCGCGGCATCCCGGTCCTGCGCCGGCCGCAGATCAACCTCTTCTTCGGCGGCGTCCAGGCGGTCGCCCGCGATCCGTCCAGCGGTGAGGTGAGCGGCGGCGGCGATCCGCGCCGCGGCGGCGCAGTCGCCGTCGCCTAATGGCGTGTTCCCCGTCCGTATGACGGACGAGGCGCCAACCGCGAGAATGCCGCGATGATCGATTTCGAGGCGGAGGGGCTGCTCGACGGCCTCGAGGGCGAAGCGCGCGAAGCGCGCCGGGCGCTGCTGGAGCGCCTCGCCGGCGAAGGGGTGCCGGTGGAGGAGCTGCGCGGCGCGGTCGAGGGCGGGCGCCTGGCCCTGCTTCCGGTCGAGCATGCGATCGCCGGCGACGGCGCCCGCTACACCCCGCGCGAAGTCGCCGAGCTGTCCGGCGTCGAGCTGGAACTGCTGCAGCGCGCCACGGCCGCGGTCGGCATTCCCTATCCCGATCCCGACGAGCGCTCGCTGACCACGTCCGATCTCGAGGAGGCGAAGCGGATCAAGGCGTTCCGCGACGCCGGCCTGCCCGAGGAGGGCATCCTGCAGGTCGCGCGAACGATCGGGATGGCGACGGCGCGGATCGCCGAGGCCAACCGCGAGCTGGTCGTGCGAACCCTGATGCAGCCCGGCGACACTGAGCGCGACCTGGCGCTGCGCTTCGCCGCCGCGGCCGAGCACATGCTGCCGTTGTTCGAGCCGACGCTCTCCTACGCCTTTCGGGCGCACATGCTGGAGCAGATCCGCCGCGACGTGATCGGCGCCGCCGACCTCGCCGCCGGAGAGATCGGGACCGCGCCCGAGGTAGCTGTCTGCTTCGCCGACCTGGTCGGCTTCACCAAGCTCGGCGAGCAGGTCGAAACCGAAGAGCTGGGCCTGATAGCCGGCCGCCTCGACGAGCTCGCCACGGCGGTGGCGGAGCCGCCGGTGCGCCTGGTGAAGCTGATCGGCGACGCGGCGATGCTCGTCTCCGCCGACGCCGCGGCGACGGTCGAGGCGGCGCTAAAGATGGTCGAGGCCGCCGAGGAGGAAGGCGACGAGTTCCCGCGCCTGCGGGCGGGGGTCGCCTTCGGCTCGGTACACGTGCAGGCGGGCGACTACTACGGCCGCCCGGTCAACCTGGCCAGCCGCCTTACCGCGATAGCCAAACCCGGCAGCGTCCTCCTCGACTCCGCCGCCAAGAAGGCCGCCGGCGACGACTTTTCCTATTCCTACGCCGGCGAGAAACACCTCAAGGGCTTCGACTCCCGCACAAGGCTCTTCCGCGTCCGCCGCGCGGCCTAGGCCGGCTTGTGGCCGGAGAGGAGGAGGTTGTAGAAGAGCTCGGCGGGGAGGCGCGGCTCCAGGAGGCGGGTGTCGACCTTCTGCAGGGCGATGTAGCTGTTGAAGGCGAAGCGGCGCCAGCTCCAGGAGATTGACTCCGGCTCGGCGCTCGACTCGACCGTGCGCAGGCCCCAGCCCCAGGCGTTTGCCAGGAGCTCCTCGCCGCCGACGCGGCGCTGCTCGAAGCCGCGCTCGCGCAGCAGCCGGCGCAGGTCGGCGGGGGCGAAGGCGTGGACGTCGACCTCACCCTCCAGGGCGTGGCCGTTGGATTGCTCGCCCTCGAGCACGGCGCGCTGGCGGGCGCCGACGAGGCGGCGCCAGGCCGGCGCGGTGAGCAGGCCCGCCCGCTTCGGCAGCGCTGCGAGGCGGTCGCCGTAGCGGGACGGCTCGCCGCAGAAGGCGATCGCGCCGCCGGGGCGCAGCACCCGGCGGAACTCCGAGAAGGCGCGCTCCAGGTCGGGGATGTGGTGGAGGACGGCGTGGCCGAAGACGAGGTCGAAGCTCTCATCCTCGAAGGGCAGCTCCTCAGCCTCGGTCGCGACGGTCTCGGCTTCCAGCCCCAACGCGGCGGCAGTCGCGGCGAGGCGCTGCAGCATCCCGGGTGAGATATCGGTTGCGGTCAGCCGCTCGATCGTCCCCATCTGAAGCAGATTGAGCGAGAAGTAGCCGGTCCCCGAGCCGATCTCCAGCCCATCGGCGAAGCGCAGGCCCTCGACGCTCTCGCCCAGCGCCTTGGCCAGCTTGAGCCGTACCTGGCGCTGGCCGGTGGCGCCGAAGTCGATTCCCCACTTGGCGTCGTATTCCCCGGCCGCCGCGTCGTGGTAACGGGTGTTCACATCCTTGATGTGCTCCGGCGTTGCGGTGGGAGAGGCTGGCATCGGGGCGGGGAACTCTAGTGACCAAGCGGAACCATTACACGGATCGGCGCAACGCAGCTGCTGCCTGTCCCGCAATAGCGTCCCCGCTATGACGCGTGAGTACGTTCAGGAGAACCAGCCCCCCGGAGTGCTGCCGCTGCCCCTCACCGGCGAGCGGACGCTGCCCGACGTGCCGGAGGAGAACTACTGGTTTCGCCGCCACCTGGCCGTCTACGAGTGGATCGGGGCGCGCGTCGCCGGTAGGCAGGTCGTCGACATGGCCTGCGGCGAGGGCTACGGCTCCGACCTGCTGGCGGGGAGGGCGGCGAGCGTTGTCGGGGTCGACGCCAACCCCGAGGCGCACGAGCACGCCCGCCTGCGCTATGTGCGACCCAACCTCCGCTTTCAGCGCGACCTGGTCGAGAGCTTCGCCGAGCCCTGCGACGCGGTCGTCTTCCTGCAGACGATCGAGCACGTGCGGGATCCGGGAGCGATCCTCGACCACTTCAAGTCGATGCTGGCGGGTGGATCGCGAGGGCGGGGGAGCGGCCGCGGCGGGGTCGCCTACGTCTCCACTCCCAACCTGCTGACGCTTGCCCCCGCCGGGGCCGAGAAGTCGGACAACCCATGGCACGTCAAGGAGTACCGCGCCGCGGAGTTCCGCGGACTCTGCGAGGCCCACTTCGACCGCGTCGAGCTGCTCGGCCTCTTCCACGCCCGCAAGCTGCGCGTCCACGAGCTGGCGATAAAGCTCGGCTGGGACCGCGTCCACAAAGCGCTGCGCTTGACCAAGCCGTTCTATGACCGCTTCACCCCGGCGATCTCCGCCTCGGACTTCGTCCTCCGCGGCAGCGACCTGGACCGGGCGCTTGACTTTCTCGCCGTCTGCCATGCCTGAGCAGACCGCCGGCGACCTGGCGATCGTCCTGCACTCGCACATGCCTTATGTGGAGGGCTTTGGGACTTACCCGTTCGGAGAGGAGTGGCTCTTTGACGCGGTGATCCGGTCCTACCTGCCGGTGCTGGACGTGGCTGAGCAGCTGACGATGACCGTCACGCCGGTGCTGGCCGATCAGCTGGAGGACAGAGGGGCGGCGGAGCGGCTGCGGCGGTTCTTGACCGAGTGGCGGATTGGAGCGGCGGAAGCGGATCTGAAGCAGGTGCCGGCGGAGTGCCGGGATGCCTGCGAGGCCGAGCTGGCGCGCTACCGTCGCGCGCTGGAGCTGCTGGACGCCGCCGGCGGAGATCCGTTGCGGCCCTTTCAGAGCGCTGTCGCCGAGGGACGCATCGCGCTTGCCGCCTCCGCCGCCACGCACGCGGTGTTGCCGCTGCTGGCGACTCGTGCGGGCTTGCGGCTGCAGCTCGACGCCGGCATCCGCTCGCACCGGCGACGCTTCGACTGGGACGGCGGCTTCTGGTTGCCGGAGTGCGCCTACGTCCCCGGGCTGGAGCGGCAGCTCGCCGAGCGCGGCGTGCGCTGGTTCTGCGTCGATCAGAGCGCCCACCTCGGCGATCCACTGGAGGCGCTGATGCCGATCGATACCGGCGCGGGGCCGGTGGCGCTGCCGATCGACTGGGAGGCGATCCAGTGGCTGTGGTCGCTGGACGGCTACCCCTCCGATCCGGTCCACGCCCAGTTCGCGGGCAAATCGCTGCGCGGGGTGAGGATCTGGAAAGTTGGGGGCGGAGCGTATGACCCGGCCGCAGCCGAGGGCGCCGCGCGGCGCCAGGCGAGCGAGTTCCTCGCGGCGGCAGCGGCCCGGCTGGGGGGCTTCAGCACCGCGCACGGCCGCCGCGGCCTGCTCGTCTTCGCGATCGACACCGAGCTGCTCGGCCACTGGTGGTCGGAGGGGGTGGTCTGGCTGCGCGAGGTCCTGTCTGGCGCCGCCGCCGCAGGTGTCCGTCTGCTCACCGTGCCGCAGGCGCTCGCCGAGCACGCCGGTGTGCGGCGGCCGCTCCTCGCCTCGACCTGGGGCGAGGGGAAGGACCTGCGCACGTGGGACTCGCCCCGGGTCGCCGACCTCGCCTGGGGGGCGCGACGGCTGGAGCTGCGGCTGCTGCGCGGGCTCGCCCTGGGCCTGCGCGGGCCGGCGGCGCTGCGGGCCGCACGGGAGCTGCTCGCCGCCCAGGCGAGCGACTGGGCCTTCCTCGACATGCGCGGCCAGGCGGGGGATTACGCCTACCAGCGGGCCACCGATCACGCCAAGGCGATGCTGGAGGCCATAGGCTCTGCCGTAGACTGCCGCTCCGTCACCGATCCGTGTATGCGTTCCCTAGCCCCGGACCTGAGCCTCGCTCCCCTGCTGGAGCCCTGATTCCTCCCATCCGACCGCTTCGATGACCAGTACGTCGCCTCGATGACCCGCGTCCTGATCCTCTCCTGGGAGTACCCGCCGCTGATCGAGGGGGGCCTCGCCCGCCACGTGCGCAAGCTCTCCGAGGCGCTCGTCCAGCGCGAGGTCGAGGTCCATGTGCTGACCCGCGGCGGCGAGGAGTCGCCGGCCGAGGAGCGCCGCGCCGGCGTCCACATCCACCGCATCCGCGAGCCGCGACGGCCGACAGAGCTGGGCGAGTTCGTCGCCTGGGTCGAGCGGATGAACTCCGACATGCTCGCCGCCGGGGTCGAGCTCGGCGACCGCTACAGCTTCGACCTCGTCCACGGCCACGACTGGCTCGTCGCCAACGCCTGCGACCATCTCGCCAAGCGCTTCGAGGCGCCGCTGGTGACGACGATCCATGCCACCGAGCACGGCCGCCACCAGGGCTGGGTCGACAAGCACCCGCAGAGCTACATCCACGGCGTCGAGCGCTGGATCTCCAACCGCTCCGAGCGCACGATCGCCTGCTCCCACTACATGCGCGAGCAGATCGCCGACATCTTCGGGGTGGAGGAGGAGAGGATCAGCGTCATCCCCAACGGGATCGACCCCGACGACCTGCCGGTGCAGGATCCAGCCGAGCTGCGGCGGCTGCGCGCCGAGTTCGCCGCGCCGGAGGAGAAGCTGGTGCTGCTGATCGGCCGGCTGGTCTACGAGAAGGGCTTCCAGCTGGCGCTGGAGGCGATGCCGCGGGTGATCGAGGAGGCGCCGGGGACCCGCTTCCTCGTCGCCGGCTCCGGCACGCACGAGAAGGAGCTGCACCGCCAGGCCGAGCAGCTGGGCCTGATGGAGCACGGCACATTCCTCGGCTGGATCGGCGACGACGTCCTGCACTCGCTCTACCGGATCGCCGACCTGACCGTGGTCCCCTCGATCTACGAGCCCTTCGGGCTGGTGGCGTTGGAGGCGATGGCCTCCGAATGCCCCTGCATCGTCGCCGACACCGGCGGCCTGCGCGAGGTCGTCCCCCACGAGGACGTCGGCCTGCGCTTCCGCTCCCACGACCCCGACGCGCTGGCCGAGGTCGCGATCCGCGTCCTGCGCGACGACGAACTGGGGCAGAGGCTGGTCGCCGAAGCCTACGAGCACCTGCGCCGCTTCGATTGGGGCGACGTCGCCGAGCAGACCGCCGCCGTCTACGTGGAGCTGGCCGGCGACCCCAGCCCCGCTTAGCTCACCCGCGCCCCCGGGTCGCTTCGTTGGCGAATCAACCGTCTAATTCGATTGCGGGTCGCCTTTCGGCGCGATCAGGAAGTTGCCGCTTGTCGTGTTGCCCGGCGTCCATTCGATCCCGTCGATCAGCTCCGCCGGCGGGATCTGCAGCGCGCTGGCGATTTTGATCAAGGTGTCGATGCGCGGCACTCGGGCGCCCCGCTCCAGCAGGCCGATCTCGGTCCGGTGCAGGGACGAGCGCATGCCCAGCTCTTCTTGAGAGAAGCCCGCCAGCCGGCGGCACTTGCGCAGGTTCTCGCCGAAACGACGGGCGACGTTCATGGCGGGCATTCTTCTGTCTGTCAGGTAGATATCTACAGCCATAAATCAGGCGGAGGCCAATCAGGCGGAGTTGAGTCTCTGCGATGGAATTTCATTGTCTGCGTGACCGTACAGCAGTGGGCAGACGTACCGCCGCGTTTATCCGCTGCCCTGCAACGTCGTGTGCGCGGCCGGGTCGGGTTCGACCGGGCTCGGCCAGCGCAGCCGCTCGGGGGCCTCGCGCATGCGAACGATCCGCGCCGGCACGCCGGCGACGACCGCGTTCGCCGGCACGTCCTTGGTGACGACGCAGTTGGTGCCGATGATCGAGTTGTCGCCGACGCGGACGCCGCGCAGGATGCAGGCGCCGTAGCCGACCCAGACGTTGGAGCCGACCTCGACCGGGCGCGTGTAGATGCCCTGCAGGCGGATCGGGCGCTCGACCTCGACCACGCCGTGGTCGAAGTCGATGAACATCGCCCGGTCTGCAATCACGCACTGCTCGCCGATCCGCACCCGCTCGTAAGCCGAGATCGTGCACTCCTGACCGAGCACGGTCTTGGCGCCGATCTCGACCACACCCTGGTGGCAGCGGATCTTGCTGCCGTGGCCGATCCAGACAAAGCGGCCGAGCTCGACCCTGCCGCGGCGGGCGATCTGCAGTTCGAGCCCGCTGCCGAGGAAGAGCGGGCCGTCGGTGCGCCAGCGCCGGCCGGCGGCGGTGAAGAGGCGCCACCGCAGCCAGCGCAGAGCCAGCAGGCCGTATTTCGGCGTCAGCATCCCATTGCGGGCGCAGAAGCGGAGCAGGCGGATCACGGCGGGCAGCACTTTAGACTGGCCCACGCATGCCCGACGCCGCCCAGGGTCCCGCGAACTCCACCAAGTCCACCTCGCTCGCCGAGCGCCTCGTCGCCGGCGACAAGCGGGCGCTGGCGCGGGCGATCACCCTGATCGAGTCCGACGATCCCGCCGGCTGGGAGCTCGTGCGCGAGGTCTACCCGCGCACCGGCAGGGCGCGGATCGTCGGCTTCACCGGCCCGCCCGGGGTCGGCAAGAGTACCCTGATCGGAGCGCTCACCGCCGAGCTGCGCAAGGCCGATCGCCAGGTCGCGGTACTCTCGATCGACCCCTCCAGCCCCTTCACCCGCGGCGCCCTGCTCGGCGACCGCATCCGCCTCTCCGACCACTTCCTCGACCCCGGCGTCTTCATCCGCTCGATGGCCTCGCGCGGAGCGCTCGGCGGCCTCTCCGAGGCGGCGCTGCAGGTGGCGCTGGCGATGGACGCGGCCGGCAAGGACGACGTGCTGATCGAGACCGTCGGCGTCGGCCAGGCCGAGATCGACATCGTCGACCACGCCGACACGATCGTGCTGGCGCTGATGCCCGGCTCGGGCGACTCGATCCAGGCGCTGAAGGCGGGGGTGATGGAGATCCCCGACGTGATCGTCGTCAATAAGGCCGACCACCCGATGACCGAGACGATGGTGCGCGAGGTGCGCAGCGTCCTCGCCCTCTCGCACGAGCCTGGCCGCTGGCAGGTGCCGATCCTGCGCACCGAGGCGGCGGGCGGCGAGGGGGTCGAGGAGCTGGCGGCGAAGATCGACGAGCACCGCGCCCACATCGAGGCCGAGGGCACGCTCGAGCAGCGCCGCGCCCGCAACCTGCGCAACGAGGTGCTGGGGATCGCGACCTCGCGCATGCGGCGGCGGCTGGAGGCGACCGCCGAGGGAGACCCCGAGACCGCGGCGCTGCTCGAGCGGGTGGTGCGGCGGGAGCTCGATCCGGCCAGCGCGGCGAGCGAGCTGATGGAGCGGCAGGCCGGTGAGTGAGCCGCAGGCGGCAGCGCCGCCCGATCTCGCCGAGGCGCTCGGCTGGGTCGGGTTCGAGCTCGATGACGTCGCCGGCAACGCCTGCGGGCGCGTCGCGGGCGTCTACGCCGACGCCGATGGCGGCGGCCCGGTTTGGCTGGTCGTGCTCACCGGCCGCCGCCGCCGCGCGAGGTCGATCGTCGTCCCCCCGCGCGAGTGCGCGGCGATGCCGGGCCGCGTCTGGACCGCGCAGGGGCGCGACGCGATGCGCGCGGCCCCGACGGTCGACCCGAGCAGGCCCTTGCTGCGCGAGCACGAGGTGGCGATCTGCGAGCACTACGGGATCGGCGAGGCGATCGGCCGCCACGCCGAAGTCGCCGCCCGCCCCAGCGGCGCAATGACGGCCCAACCCTGGGGCTGAGCTTTCACGGCGGCTTCGCCATGGGTGCTTTTACCCTCTTTTAGGTAGAAACTAGCTATTTTTGGGTATACTGTTGCGCTGTGAGCGGCTTCAAGAAGTGATCAGCAGCCGAGCTGGCGGGCGATCACCATCTGCTGCACCTCGTCGGTGCCCTCGCCGATCGTGAGGATCTTGGCGTCGCGATAGAAGCGGCAGACCGGGTACTCCTCGATGTAGCCGTAGCCGCCGTGGATCTGGACCGCCTCCTCGCTGGCGCGCACGGCGAGGCGGCCGGTGATCAGCTTCGCCTGGGCGGCGGTCAGCGTGAACGACTGGCCCGCCTCCTTCTCCAGCGCGGCGCGCCAGGTGAGCAGGCGGGCGGCCTCGATCTGGGCCGAGAGGTCGGCGATCTTCGCCTGGATCGTCTGGAACTTGGAGATCGCCTGACCGAAGGCCTGGCGCTCCTTGGCGTAGGAGATCGCCTCGTCGAGGGCGCCCTGGGCGAGGCCGACGCCCATCGCGGCGACGCCGATGCGGCCGCCGTCGAGGATGTGGAGAAAGTTCTTGAAGCCGTCGCCGCGGCGGCCGAGCAGGTTGGCTTCAGGGATGCGGCAGCCTTCGAAGGAGAGCGGGCGGGTGTCGGAGGCGTTCCAGCCCATCTTGCGGTACGACGTGCCGACCTCGTAGCCGGGGGTGCCGGTGGGGACGATCAGGTTGGAGATCTCCCTGCGGCCGTTCTCCCCGCCGGTGACGGCGGTGATCGAGACGCAGCCGGAGATCTCGGTGCCCGAGTTGGTGATGAACTGCTTGGCGCCGTCGATGACCCAGTCGCCGCCGTCGAGCTTCGCCGTCGTGCGCACGTTGCCGGCATCCGAGCCGGCCTCCGGCTCGGTCAGCCCGAACGATGCGAGCTTCTGCCCACTGCAGAGGATCGGCAGCCACTCGTCCTTCTGCTCGTCGGTTCCCCACAGATAAATAGGCATCGTCCCCAGCGAGGTGTGCGCCGCCATCGTGATGCAGACCGAGGAGTCGACCCGCGCCAGCTCTTCGACCGCAATGACATAGGAGAGCGTGTCGGCCCCGCCGCCCCCGTACTCCTGCGGCAACGGAATCCCCATCAGCCCAAGCCCCCCGAGCTGCTCGACGATCTCGTAGGGAAACGCCTTGGTCCGATCCAGCTCCTCGGCCAC
>Ga0075423_10003868_pt1 | contig 13803 bp, 6 predicted proteins | sample SoiMethybrSBSTD2_FD_80114 | JGI IMG/M metagenome (GOLD analysis project Ga0075423, IMG submission 80114) | Bulk soil microbial communities from a Populus tree surrounding site in Tennessee, USA - Soil MetaG P. TD hybrid SBSTD2 | ecosystem: Environmental > Terrestrial > Soil > Tree plantation...
ACCGCCTGCTGCTCGATGCCATGGCCCAGGCCGGACGCGTTGCAATCGCGCGCGTGGTCATCCGCAACAAGGAGCAGCTCGTCGCCATCCGTCCAGCCGGCGACGTGTTGACCATGAGCACGATGAACTTCGCCGACGAGGTGGTCTCGCCCGACAGCATCGACGAGATCGCGTCGGAGGAGGATGGCAAGGCCAAGGCGACCAAGCGCGAGCTGGACATGGCCGAGCAGCTGATCGACTCGCTGACCAGCGACTTCGATCCGGACAAGTACCACGACACCTACCGCGAGCGGGTCCTCGACCTCATCGAGCGCAAGGCGGCGGGCGAGGAGATCGCGGTTGCCCCTGAGGCGCCCGAGCCGGCCCCGGTGCCCGACCTGATGGCCGCCCTCGAGGCAAGCCTCCAGGAGGCCAAGGGCAAGGAGCGCCCGAGCAAGCGCAAGACCCCGGCGAAGAAGGGGTCGAAGCAGGCGTCGAAGGCCTGACCGTACTGCAGGGCGGCTGACCCCTCTCGGGTACGCTTGACGAATGGAGCGGGGAGAGCTCGAGGTGGCCCGTGCGCCGTCACGGGCGCCGTGGGGGTTCCTCGCGCAGGCCGTCTCGCTACTGGCGGCCTCGCTGGACCTCGAGACGACGCTGGCCAACGTCGTCCAGCTCGCCGTGCCCGCGCTTGCCGACTGGTGCGGCATCGACCTGATCCAGCCCGATGGCACGATGCGCCCGGTCGCGGGGGTCCACAGCGACCCCCAGCGCCAGCGGCTTCTCGACGAGCTGCAGCGGCGCTACGGCAACCAGCGGATCGGCACGATGGCGCGGGTCCACGAGACCGGCCAGGCCGAGCTGCGGGCGGAGGTCACCGACGAGATGCTCGCCGCCAGCGCCCAGGACGCCGAGCACCTCGACCTGCTGCGCGCGGTGGGCGCGGAGTCCTACATGGTGGTGCCGCTGCGCGCCCGCGGGCGCGTGCTGGGCACGATGGTCCTGCTGTCCACCGACCCGAGCCGCCACTACGCCGAAGACGACCTCATCGCCGCCGAGGAGCTGGCCTCCGGCTGCGCCTTGGCCGTCGACAACGCGCGCCTGTTCACCGAGGCGCGCGACGCCGAGAAGCGCAAGGACGAGGGACTCGCCCTGCTCGACGGCCTGTTCGCGAACGCGCCCGTCGGCCTCGGCTTCCTCGATACCGAGCTCCGGTACGTCCGGATCAACCGCAAGCTCGCGGAAATCAACGGCCGCGCCGTGGACGACCACCTGGGCCAACGCGTCGACACCGTGGTCGGCGGCGAGCTCGGCGCCCAGATCGCGCGTGACTGCATGAAGGTGATCCAGAGCGGGGAGCCGCTCCTCGACCTCGAGGTGGCCGGCCAGACCGTGTACCCCGGCCGCAGGCGCGTGTGGCTGGCCAACTACTACCCGGTGCGCATGGGCCTCGTTGGCCAGGTGACCGGCGTCGGGACGGTGGTCCAGGAGATCACCGAGCGCACGCAGGTCGAGCGCCGGGCGGCGTTCCTGGCCGAGGCAAGCGCGCTGATGGACCAGTCGCTCGACACGGAGGTCACCCTGCGCAACCTCGGCGCCATCGTCGTTCCCGAGCTGGCGGACTGGTTCGCCGTCGACCTCGTGGGCAACGACGAGGCGATCCATCGCGCCGCGGTCGCCCACTCGGACCCCGCCAAGACGGCGCTCGGATGGGAACTCGCGCGGCGCTTCCCGGCCAGCCTGGACGACGAGGCGGGCTTCGGCCGCACCATCCGCAGCGGCTGCTCCGAGCTGCTGCCTCAGATCCCGGACCACGTCCTGGACCAGGTCTCCGGCGACCGCCCCGAGTACGCCGAGATCCTGCGCGGGCTCGGGCTGACCTCGACCATGATCGTCCCGCTGCGTGCCCGCGGGCGGATCCTCGGCGCCATGCTGCTGGGCGCGGCCGAGTCGGGCCGGCGCTTCAGTGCGGCGGACCTTGCGCTGGCCGAGGAGCTGGGCGTGCGCTGCGCGTTGGCGCTGGACAACGCGCGGCTGTACCACGAACGCTCGGAGACGGCGCGCACCCTGCAGTCGAGCCTGCTGCCGCCTGGGCTGCCGAGCATCGATGGGCTCGAGCTCGCCGCGCGCTACCGGGCGGCCGGCGTGGGCAACGAGGTCGGCGGCGATTTCTACGACGTGTTCGCCTGGGATGAGGCCTGGGCCGTGGTCATCGGGGACGTCTGCGGCAAGGGACCCGACGCGGCGGCGATCACCGCGCTGGCCCGGTATACGGTCCGGGCGGTCACGCTGCACGAGCACACACCGAGCGCGACGCTGCAGACGCTCAACGACGCGATGCTGCGCCAGCTCTCCGGCGACCAGTTCTGCACCGTCGCGCTCGGGCGCGTCGACCCGTTGAGCGGCGGCGGGTTCCGCGTCGTGCTCAGCCTCGGCGGCCATCCGCCGCCGCTGGTGCTGCGAGCGTCGGGCCGTGTCGAGGCCCTGGCTCAGCAGGGGACGCTGCTCGGCATCGTCGACCATCCCCGCCTGGCGGACTCGGAGCACGTGCTCGAGATCGGCGACACGCTGCTGCTCTATACCGACGGCGTCACCGAAGCGCGCGTGCGCTCGTGGGAGCTCGGCGAGGAGGGACTCGTGTCGTTGCTCGAGGCCTGTGCCGGCCAGGCGGCGGCGGAGATCGTGGAGACGATCGAGCGCGCGGTGGTCGGCGTCCAGGCCGGCGAGCCGCGCGATGACATCGCGCTGCTCGCGCTCCAGGCTACGGTCGCCTAGCGGGATACCGCCGAGTAAACTTGCGTGTCCGCCCAGACGGTCGCTTCCGGGGCGGCCGCGTCTCCTCACCCAGAACCCATGCGAACGACCCCGCGCGAGGCCGCCGGCCTCTACGACCCCGCCTACGAACACGACGCCTGCGGCGTCGCCTTCGTCGCGCGGCTGGACGGTCGTCCGACGCACGAGGTCGTCGCGCGGGGCGTCACCGTCGTCACCAACCTCGAGCACCGCGGCGCCACCGGCGCCGACCCCACGACCGGCGACGGAGCCGGGATGCTCATGCAGATGCCCGACGCGCTGCTGCGCGCGAGCGTCGACTTCGACCTGCCCGAGCCCGGCCGGTACGGCGTGGCCGTCTGCTTCCTGCCCCGCCACCGGGTCCAGCGCGCCGACCTCAAGGCGTTCATCGAGGCCGTGGTGGTCGCCGAGGGGCAGACTCCCCTGGGCTGGCGTCGCGTGCCCGTCGACGAGCGCGAAGCGGGCACGAGCGCGCGCGCCGTGGCGCCGGCGATCGAGCAGCTGTTCATCGGACTCGACGACTCGCTCGCCGATGAGCTCGCCGCCGAACGCAAGCTCTACGTGATCCGCCGCCTGATCGAGAAGACGGCGGTCGAAGACGTCCACGTCGCGTCGATGTCCTCGCGCACCGTCGTCTACAAGGGCATGCTCATGGCGCACCAGCTCGCGCCCTTCTTCGCGGACCTGTGCGACGAGCGCACCGCGTCGGCGCTGGCGCTTGTGCACTCGCGCTTCTCGACCAATACGTTCCCGAGTTGGCCGCTCGCGCACCCGTACCGGTTCATCGCCCACAACGGCGAGATCAATGCGCTCATGGGCAACAAGAACTGGATGCGCGCGCGCGAGTCGTCGTTGCGCTCGGACCTGTTCGGGGACGACCTCGAGAAGGTCGCGCCGATCGTGCAGGCCGGCAACTCGGACTCGGCGACGTTCGACAACGTGGTCGAGCTGCTGCAGCTGGCGGGGCGTTCGCTCCCGCACGCGCTCATGATGATGATCCCGGAGGCCTACGAGGGGCGGGAGGACTTCATGACTCCCGAGGTGCGCGGCTTCTACCAGTACCACGCATGCCTCATGGAGCCCTGGGACGGCCCTGCCGTCATCGCCGCCACCGACGGGCACGTGATCGGCGCGACGCTTGACCGCAACGGCCTGCGGCCGGGCCGCTGGATGGAGACGCGCGACGGCCACGTCGTGCTCGCCTCCGAGACCGGCGCACTGCCCGTGGCCGAGTCCGAGATCGTCCGCAAGGGGCGGCTGCAGCCGGGCAAGCTCTTCATCGTCGATCTCGACCGCCACCGCATCGTCGACGACGCCGACATCAAGCAGGAGGTGGCGACCCGGAAGCCCTACGGCGAGTGGTTCGCGGCCTCCTCCGTGCGGTTCGAGGACCTGCCCGAGAAGGCGCCGCGCGTGCCCCGCACCGAGCCGCTGCGGACGCGGCAGCTCGCCTTCGGCTACAGCCAGGAGGACTTGCGCGTGCTGCTGGTGCCGATGGCCGCCGACGGCCAGGAGCCGACCGGCTCGATGGGCAACGACCTCGCGCTCGCCGTCCTGTCCGACCGTGCGCCGTCGCTGTTCGGCTACTTCAAGCAGCTCTTCGCCCAGGTCACCAATCCGGCCATCGACCCGCTCCGCGAGAAGCTCGTGATGTCGCTGTCGACCGGCATCGGCTCCGAGCTCAACCTGCTCGAGGAGACGCCCGAGCACGCCCATCAGCTGGTGATGAGCCAGCCGATCCTGCGCAACTCGGAGCTCGAGAAGCTGCGCCAGGTCTCCCACGACATCTTCGCTGCCGAGACGATCGACATCACGTGGCCGATCGACGAGGGCCCGCGCGGGATGACGCAGGCCGTCGACCGCATCTGCGCCGAGGCCTCCTACGCGATCGACCGCGGCGCGAACATCGTCATCCTCTCCGACCGCAACGTCAGCGCCCAGCGGGTGCCGATCCCGTCGCTGCTGGCGGTCTCGGCCGTCCACAACGACCTCGTGCGCGCGGGCACCCGCCTGCGCGCCGGGCTGGTGATCGAGTCCGGCGAGCCGCGTGAGGTCCACCACATGGCCTGCCTGATCGGGTACGGCGCAAGCGCGATCAACCCCTACCTGATGTTCGAGTCGCTGTGGGAGCTCCGCGGCCGGCGCAAGCTGCCGCCGGGCATGACCGCGGCCGAGGCCGAGCGACAGGTGGTCAAGGCGATCGGCAAGGGCCTGCTGAAGGTCCTCTCGAAGATGGGGATCTCGACCATCGACTCCTACTGCGGCGCGCAGATCTTCGAGGCCGTCGGCCTGCACCCCGACCTCGTCGACCAGCACTTCACCGGCACCCCCTCCCGCATCGCCGGCGTGGGCATGGACGAGCTCGCGCGCGAGGCGCTCGACCGCCACGCGCGCGGCTACCCGCGCGCCAAGGCCGCGCCCCCGCCCGAGGAGGAGGGCGCAGAGGGGCCGATCCTGCCCGTCGGGGGAATCTACGCGTGGCGCCGCGGCGGTGAGCGGCACATGTGGGATCCCGAGACCGTGACCCGGCTCCAGCAGGTCGCGCGCGCGACCGACGACCCCGACGGGGCGTGGGAGAGCTACGAGCGCTTCGCCGACCTCGTCAACGAGGAGAACGCGGCCAAGGGCCTCCTTCGCGGGCTGCTGCAGCTGCGCGCCGACATCGAGCCGATCCCGCTCGACGACGTCGAGCCGACGAAGGAAATCGTCAAGCGCTTCTCCACCGGAGGGATGTCGCTGGGAGCGCTTTCGCCCGAGTCCCACGAGGGCCTCGCGCAGGCCATGAACCGGCTCGGAGGCCAGTCGAACACGGGCGAGGGCGGGGAGGACCGGCGCCGCTTCGTCGACGACCGCCGCTCCGCGATCAAGCAGGTCGCCTCGGGGCGCTTCGGCGTGACCGTCGAGTACCTGGTCAACTCGGACGAGCTGCAGATCAAGGTGGCGCAGGGCGCGAAGCCGGGCGAGGGCGGGCAGCTCCCCGGCGGCAAGGTCAGCGACTACATCGGCAAGCTGCGCTTCTCGGTTCCCGGCGTCGGCCTGATCTCGCCGCCGCCGCACCACGACATCTACTCGATCGAAGACCTCAAGCAGCTGATCTACGACCTGCGCTGCGGGAACCCGCGCGCCCGCGTCTCGGTCAAGCTCGTGGCCGAGATCGGCGTCGGCACCGTCGCGGCGGGGGTGGCCAAGGCCAACGCCGACCACGTGGTCATCGCCGGCCACGACGGCGGCACCGGCGCGTCGCCCAAGTCCTCGATCCAGCACGCCGGGGTGCCGTGGGAGATCGGGCTGGCCGAGACGCAGCAGACGCTCATGCGCAACGACCTGCGCTCGCGCATCGTGGTCCAGACCGACGGCCAGATGCGGACGGGGCGCGACGTGGTCGTGGCGGCCCTGCTCGGCGCCGACGAGTACGGCTTCTCGACCGCGCCGCTGATCGCCCAGGGCTGCATCATGATGCGGGTCTGCCACCTCAATACCTGCCCGGTCGGTGTGGCGACGCAGGATCCCGAGCTGCGTTCGCGTTTCCGAGGCAAGCCCGAGCACGTCATCAACTACCTGGTCATGGTTGCCGAGGAGGTGCGCCGGATCCTCGCCTCGCTCGGCCTGCGCCGGCTCGAGGACGCGATCGGGCGGGCCGACCTGCTCGTGCCGGACACGGCCGTCGCGCATTGGAAGGCGAAAGGTCTCGATCTCACTGAGCTGCTCGTCGTGCCCGAGGTGCCGCCGGGAACCGCACGCCGCCGCACGCGGGGCCCCGACCCCGTGCTCGGCGATCATCTCGACCACGAGCTGATCGAGGCGTGCTCGCCGGCGATCGCCCGCGCCGAGCGGGTCGAGCTGCAGCGCCCGATCCGCAACGTGCACCGCACCGTCGGCGGCCTGCTGTCCAGCGCCGTCGCGCGCGAGCGCGGCGCGGCCGGACTTCCGCCCGACACGATCATGGTCGACTTCCACGGCTCGGCCGGCCAGTCGTTCGGCGCGTGGCTGGCGCCTGGCGTGTCGTTCACGCTCTGGGGCGACGCCAACGACTACACCGGCAAGGGCCTGAGCGGCGGCACGATGGCGGTGCGCCCGGCCCCCGGCGCTGGCTTCACGGCCGAGGACAACGTCGTCGTCGGCAACACCGTCCTCTACGGCGCCACCAGCGGCAAGGCGTTCTTCCGCGGGCTGGCGGGCGAGCGCTTCGCGGTGCGCAACTCCGGCGTGAGCGCGGTGGTCGAGGGCGTGGGCGACCACGGCTGCGAGTACATGACCGGCGGGCGGATCGTCGTGCTGGGCGAGACCGGGCTGAACTTCGCGGCCGGGATGAGCGGGGGCATCGCCTACGTGCTCGATCCCGACGGCGTCTTCCCGGACCGGTGCAACACCGAGCTCGTCGACCTCGAGGCTGTCGACGAGGCCGATGCCATCGAGTTGCGCGAGCTCATCGCCGAGCATCGCGAACGCACCGCGTCCACGGTCGCCGCGATCGTGCTCGAGCGCTTCGACGAGCTGCTCCCCGCGTTCGTCAAGGTGTTCCCGCGCGACTACAAGCGTGCCCTGGCCGAGCTGTCGGAGGCCGACGGCAGGGGCGATGAGGGGATCGACGTCGTGCTCCCGACGGCCCCCGCCACCGCCCCGTAGGAGAGCAGAACATGGGCGAGCTCGGCGGTTTTCTGAAGCTCCACCGTGTCGGCTTCGACAAGCGCGACCCGCACGCGCGCGTCCACGACTACAAGCAGTACTTCCGCGTCCAGCCCGAGGAGGTGCTGCGTGAGCAGGGCGCGCGCTGCATGGACTGCGGGATACCGTTCTGCCACGAGGGCTGTCCGCTGGGCAACCTCATCCCGGACTGGAACGACCTCGTCTACAACGGGCGCTGGCGCGAGGCGATCGACCAGCTCCATGCGACGAACAACTTCCCCGAGTTCACCGGCCTGATCTGCCCGGCCCCCTGCGAGTCCGCCTGCGTGCTCGACATCAACGACGACCCGGTGACGATCGAGCAGATCGAGCTCGGGATCATCAACCGCGCGTTCACCGAGGGCTGGGTGGTGCCCGAGCCGCCCGAGCAGCGCACGGGGCGGTTCGTCGCCGTCGTCGGCTCCGGGCCCGCCGGGCTGGCCGTCGCGGCCGAGCTGAACAAGCGGGGTCACGAGGTGACGGTGTTCGAGCGCGACGAGGGCGTCGGCGGGCTGATGCGCTTCGGCGTTCCCGACGCCAAGTTGGAGAAGTGGATCATCGACCGGCGCGTGCGCCTGCTCGAGGCCGAGGGGGTGCGCTTCGAGTGCAACGTCGACGTGGGGCGCGACATCACCGCCGAGCAGCTGCACTCGCGGCATGACGCGGTGGTCATCGCGACCGGGTCGCGCATCCACCGCGACCTCGACGTGCGCGGCCGCGAGCTCGAGGGCGTGCACTTCGCCATGGACTACCTCTACCAGCGCAATCGCTGGGTGGCCAAGCAGGAGGGTCGCCCGTACCGCCCGGCAGAGCGGCCGATCGTCGCCGGCGGCAAACGCGTCGTCGTCATCGGCGGTGGCGACACCGGGATGGACTGCGTGTCCAACGCCCTGCGCGAGGGCGCCCGCGACGCGATCATCCTCGACGTCTATCCGGAGCTTCCGGCCGGCGGGCGCGACGCCCGCACGCCGTGGCCGGAGGCGCCCAAGCGGACGCTGTCCACGTACGCCCTCGACGAGGGGGGCGAGCGCCGCTGGTCGAAGGAGGTCACCCAGCTCGAGGGCAGGGACGGGCGCGTCGCGCGCGTGCACGGCCGCTCGGTCACCGGCACGTCGTCGCGCGACCTCGAGGCCGTGCCCGGGAGCGAGTTCGTCGAGGAGGCCGACCTGGTGCTCATCGCCATCGGGTTCTCGGGGCCGGAGCGTCCGCTGCTCGCGCAGCTCGCCGTCGACGTCGACAAGCGCGGCAACGTCAAGGCGGGGGCGTACGCGACCTCGGTCGAGGGCGTGTTCGCCGCAGGCGATGCGCGCATGGGGCAGTCGCTGATCGTGTGGGCGATCGCCGAGGGGCGCAAGTGCGCGCGCGTCGTGGACCGGTACCTGATCGGCCTGCGCCCAGCCGAGCCGCCACTCGAGCCCGAGGAGGCGTTCGAGCCCCACACGGGCGAGCTCGAGATGCCGTCGGACGCCGTCTACGGCGACTAGCCAGCGCGCTCCCAATCGGCAAGAATCGGGTCGTGCGCGTCCTGTGCCTCGGTGGAGGGGGCCTGCGAGCGGCGTTCGAGGTGCCGATCCTGGAGGCCCTGCTCTCGGCGCACGACTACGACCTGATCATGGGCATCAGCGCCGGGGCCGTGAACGGGGTCTTCGCCGCCCAGGGCACCGTCGAGGGGATTCGAACGACCTGGGAGAACGCGACCGTCCGACGCGCGATCTCGAGCGTTCCCGGCGCCCTTGCCCTCTCGCGCCGCCCGTGGCAGAACGTCTATTCGCTCGGCCCCCTGCACGAGCGACTCGAGGAGCGGATCAGCCTTGACCGACTGGAGGCGGACTTCGCCTGCGGCGTGGTCGTGCGCGACACGCGCCAGTACCGTGCCCTGGCGGCCCGCGACATGACCGACGACGATCAGCTGTGCACGGCCATCGTTGCCTCGAGCTCGATCGCCGGTCTGATGCCGCCGGTGTCCTTCACGGTCGGCGACGCGGAAGTCGCGCTCTACGACGGCGGCCACCGGCACTGCGTTCCCCCCATCCCAGCGGCAGTCATGCCTCGGGTCGAGCACGTCGACGTGGTCGCGTGCGTGCCCGTCGCGCCCTCCGAGCACCACGACGAGCGCCAGGGACTGGTGCACGCGATGCTGTGGGCGTTCGAGAACTACGCCGAGATCTGCTGGCAGCTGGACCTGGACAACCTCAGAACCGTCCGTCGCGATCGCGGTATCCCCATCCGGGTCTACGCCCCGCGCCGGCCGCTGGGCAGCATGTTCGACGGGCGCGCGGCGGCGATGCAGGCCCGCTTGGAGCAGGGCGAGGCGGCCCTTGATCAGCCGCTCGAGCTCTGAGCGAGGGCACGTGCCCGGGGGCCGCGCAACAGGACGAACGTCGCCACCGCGGTCACCGTGCAGACGCCGGCGGCGAGGAGCAGGGCCGCTTCGATGCCGTCGCCGATCGACGTGCGGTCCGCGTGGTCCTGTTCGACGGCCACGAACACCGCGCTCATCGCGGCCAGCCCGATCGTCCCCCCGACCTGACGTGCGGTGGTGAGGATGCCGGCCGCCTCGCCGCGTTGGCGCGACCGGGCCACGTCCATGCCGGCGGTGCTGGTGGTCACGGTGACGAGGCCGACGCCAGCCCCGAACACCACGAAAGCGGGCCAGACGTCCGCATAGCGCCCCCCGGGCGCCAGGAGGCCGAGCGCGAGCACCGAGGCCCCGAGCAGGCCCACGCCCAGGACGATGCCGGCGCGTGGGCCGAAGCGATCGGCGGCTCGCCCGCCCAAGGGCGCGACGAGGAGCATGGGGATGGTGGCGGGGAGCAGCGCGAGGCCCGCGTCCAGAGGCGTGAGTCCGAGCGCCTGTTGGAGATAGATCGCCGAGAGTACGAGCGCGCCGACGGTCACGAAGCGGCCGCACACGACCGCCAGCACCGCGCCGAGAAAGACGGGATCGGCGAGCAGGCGCACCTCGATGAGCGGATCGCGCCGACGGGCCTCGAGCGCTCCGAACGAGATCAGGAGGGCGACGCCGACCACCAGCAGGCTGAGCACGGCGCCGGATGACCAACCCCACGCCGCGCCCTCTAGGACGGCCAGGACGGTCGCACCCAGGCCGCCCGCAAACAGCGCGGCGCCGGCCACGTCGAAGCCGCTCGCGGGCGCGAATCGCGGGCCTGTCGGCACGTAGCGCCAGATGATCGCCACGGCGGCGGCCGCGACCGGCAGGTTGACGAAGAAGATCCAGCGCCAACTCGCGACGTCGCTGAGCAGGCCGCCCACCAGCGGGCCGACCGACAGGAAGACGGAGGCGACGCCGATGTAGATGCCCATCGCGCGGCCGCGCTCGGCGACGCCGAAGGTGTCGGCGACGATCGCCGTCGTCAGCGGCATCACCGCCGCCGCGCCGATCCCCTGGACGACCCGCGCCGCGATCAGGGCCTCTTCCGACGGGGCGAGTCCACACCCCAGCGAGGCAACGGTGAACACGCCGATGCCGATGACGAGCACGCGCGCCCGGCCGAACTCGTCGCCCAGCCGGGCGGCAACCGCGGCGAGTGCCGCCAGCGGGAGCAGGAAAGCGGTGACCACCCAGGCCAGCTCGCTGTGGGTCGCCCCGGTGTCCCGTGCGATGGAGGGGAGCGCCACGCTGACTGCGGTCTGGTCGATGAAGACCAGCGTGAGCGCGGCGGTCATCGCGCCCAGCGTCCACCACCGCCCAGCCCTCACATTGCTCGCCACGAGACGCAACGGTACGGTCTCGTCGCGTGGACGCAGCGGCGCCGTGGCACGTCCGGATCGTCGGCCACATGGGTATGGGGCGGTGGCACCCGCACGCGCGCTACGCCGAGAACTCGATCCCGGCGTTCCTGGCGGCGCTCAGCGCGGGCGCCGACGGGATCGAGTTCGACGTGCACCTCGCCGCCGACGACGAGCCGATCGTCCACCACGACCAGCGGCTCGGCCGGGTCACAGAAGTCCGTCGGGTCGGCAGCACCAACCTCGTCTCCGACCTGACGTCGGACGAGTTGCGCCGCGTGCCGCTCAAGGGCGAGGTGACCGCGACCATCCCGACCCTGGCCGAGGTGGTGGAGGAAGTCGGCCCGGTCCTGGGCGAGCGGGAGCTCTGGGTCGAGCTCAAGCGCCAGCACCATCGCGCGCGCGATCCCCGGCTCGTCGAGCGCGCGGTGCAGACGCTGGCCGACCGGCCGGTGTGGCCCCGGGTGGTGCTGCGCTCGTTCGACGAGGACATGCTCGTCCAGGTGCGCGCGCTGCGCGCCGATGCCCGCGTGCACCACCTGGCTCTCGCGCGCATCGAGCACGCCATCCAGGACGGACGCCGCCGGGGGTTCGAGGGCATCGCCATCTACCACCCGCTCGCCCGGCTCGCGCTGTGCCGACAGGCTCGGCGCGCGGGCCTGACCGTCACCGCGGGCGGCGATCCGCCGAAGGGCGAGGTCGAGCGGCTCCTGCGCGGCGCGGCCGTCCACGGGCACATCGACGACATCACCGCCGACGACGTCGGCCACGCCCTGGCGGTCAGGCGCGACGTGGAGGCCGCATCGGCTACGGCCCATCGAAGCTGATGACCTGCTGGATCCCGCTCGACCGGTTCGTGTAGCTCATCTGCAGCAGCGGCAGGGGGCTGAACTGGATCATCTGCGGCGACGCGCTCTCGCGCCACGTCGACGGGTCGGGCCCCTGCTGCGCCGCCAGCGCCGTGGCGGTGCGGTTCAACGCCTTCCACAACCGGGCCGAGCACTTCGACATGCTGCCCCCGCCGCAGTAGCGGCGCGAGTAGGGCTGCGGGACCTTTTTGCCCAGCTCGGTCGAGAAGTCCTTGGCCATGTAGTGGTACCAGCCGTCGTACTGCTCACCGCCCTGGTCCGGCGCGTCAAAGCGCTCCTGGCGGGTGGCGAGCTGATCGCAGAGCTTGTTCCCCAGCGTCGAGCACATGGCGGCGTTGGCCAGCCCGTTCCAGGCCGCGTCCATGATCGCGTTGCCGGCGAAGTCGAGGTTGCCGTCGCCATCGAGGTCCAAGCGCGGCGCGCCCTGGTCGGCCCAGGCCTGGATCTGCTGCTCGGCGCCCTCGGCAAGCGCGCTCGGCGCCTTGCCCTTGTCGAGCATGGACTTGAGGATGGGCCAGAACAGATCCCCGCGTATGTCCTGCGTGGCCGCCTTGTTCATCGCCCCGGTGACGGTCGCCAGCGTGTGCTGCGGCGTCGCCTTCAGGTTGTCGAGCAGCATCTCCGAACGCGGGAGCATCGTCTCGGTGCCGAAGCGGGTGTCGGAGGCCGGGAACTTCGGCGCCGGCTTGTTGTTCCAGTTGACGAGCAGCCCGTTCGCGACCGTGCCCTGGGGATGCCCGGACGCCTTCAGGTAGCCGGTCCACTCGTACTTGCCGCGGCCGTCGGTGGGCAGGTCGCTGTCGGCGCCGTTGGGGCGGATGGGCAGCAGGCCGCTGGTGTAGAGGCCGGCGGTGGTCGCGTCGGCGTAGAACGAGTTGAAGGTCTGGGGGGTCTGGGCCGCGGACTTCGCGAAGTCGCTGAACGAGTGGATTCGCCCGTAGGTCAGGTCCTGGAAGAAGAGCTGGTCGAGCGTGTCCTTGCCGTAGCTCGAGCGGCGCTTGCTGATCGCCACCGTCTTGCCCTTCGTCGTCTTCGCGTAGCCCCAGACGCTGCCGTGCACGGTCCGGTAGAAGACGACGGGGATCTTCTCGTCGCCCTTGGTGATCGTGCCCGCATTGATCTTCCGCATCGGCAGGCATCTGCCCCTGTACTCGTACTTGACCTTGCTGCCGTCGCACAGCGTCTCGGCGTAGGTGTCGATGATGTCGAGGTCGGCCGAGGTCAGCGTCCAGGCGAAGTTCTCGGCCCGGCCGATGAGCATGTAGCCCGGGAACGGGAGCGAGGTGGCCCCGCGCACGTCGATGTCCGGCCCGTGGAGCCCCATCTCCTCGACGAGGCCGGGGAAGTAGTACGAGATCTGTGGCCCGCCGACGAACTGCGGGTGCCCCGTGGCCGAGCGCGAGCCCGAGGCCACGAGGATGTTGCTGGCCTGGCCCGGGGTCGGGTGGCGGGCGGCCGAGGCCAGCTTGGGCGCCGTCGACTCGAAGCTGCCGTTCTCGATCCCCACGACGCCCTCGCGCGAGGACGGCTCGGGGTTCCACGCCGCCGGCTTGCTCAGCGTCGTCTCGGTCGCAGGGTCGTCGCGGCCCTTGAGGTCCGCGAACACGTCGAGGCCCTTGGAGGAGCCGAACCTGCCCTGCAGGCCGTCGAGGAGCGCGGCGTTGTCGACCTCGGCGCCGCCGCCGCCGCCGAGGTACTGGCCCTTGAGCGCGTTGACGCCGTAGATGTCGTTGCGGGTGAACGGCGG
>Ga0075423_10003872_pt1 | contig 13796 bp, 7 predicted proteins | sample SoiMethybrSBSTD2_FD_80114 | JGI IMG/M metagenome (GOLD analysis project Ga0075423, IMG submission 80114) | Bulk soil microbial communities from a Populus tree surrounding site in Tennessee, USA - Soil MetaG P. TD hybrid SBSTD2 | ecosystem: Environmental > Terrestrial > Soil > Tree plantation...
CCTTCCCATGCCGGTCACGCGCTGCTCGCAATGCCACTCCGGGAGCGCGGGGTGGATCAGCGGAGCCGACGACTCCAATGACTCGATCGTCCCATCCTTGCGAAGAAGCAATCCGGGAGGATGTCCTGCGCTCACGTACTCCAATGTCTTCGACCCTGGCTGGATCCGAACGCACACCGCTGTAAGATGCTTGCCGTCGCCAAATATCCTGTTAGCCGCGACGATCCGTTGGAGAATGACGCCGGGAGCGAAGGACTCCGCTTCCGCCCCATGGAAGGCCTGCTTGATCATCCCCGCCAGCATCGCCGCGGGGGCGCCATGGCCGGAGACATCCGACACGATCAACGCTCCGGGCCCTCCGTCTCGGAGCACGTAGTCGCAGAAATCTCCGCAGAGCTCGCTGCAGGGCTCATAGTGGAAGGACACCTCGAGGTCTCCCCGCGAGGCGCTGCGCTCGGGGAGGAGGCTCAGCTGGAACGCCTGGGCCGCTCGAAGCTCGTGCTCGAGCCTGAGCACGTGGGCACGATTCTCTGCGTCGAGTCGATGCGCATCCAGGCAGCGATGGACCAGCGTCAGCAACACCTCGCGATCGAAGGGCTTCGTGAGGAAAAAGAACGCCTTCTCACGAATCGCCCGCACAAGGCGCTCGTCCCGCTCGTCGGTGCTCCCCGTCATGAGGATTACGTCGAGGTGCGGCTGGACGCCGCCCAGTCGTGCCATGAGCTCGAAACCGTCCATTTCAGGCATCCGAATGTCGAGGATTCCCAGATCGAACGGTTCCTCTCCCGCCGCGGCTAGAGCCTGCGTCGGGCGCCGGAACGCGTGCACCTCGCACTGGGGAGCCAGGACCCGATCCACCATTCTCAGGACCCCGGCTTCATCATCGACGACGAGGACCCTGGGTCGCGGCATCAGCCCTGGGAATCTTCGGTGGGAGCGATCGAAAGGCGGGCGGTCACGCGTGTGCCCTTGCCGGGCTGGCTCTCGAGGGCGAGATCGCCGCCACCTTCGGCAACGATCGAGCGGCACGTGGACAACCCGAGTCCCGTGCCGTGTTCCTTGGTCGTGAAGAACGGCGCTTCGGTTTCTCGCAGGGTCTCCGGAGACATCCCGACTCCGTCATCCGCGATCACCAGCACGACCTGATGGTCGTCCACACGCGCTTCGACCTTGAGCGTCCCGCCATCGGGCATGGCGTCACGCGCGTTGCTCATCAGATTTAGGAGAAGGCGTTCCAGGTCGCTTTGGCCGCATCGAACGGAAGGCAGCTTGTCGGTGAAAGTTGCCTGCAGTTGAATGCCCAGCCTGGCGAGGCTCTCCTGGAGAACGTCGCGAACCGCGTCGAAGGCGTGTTGCACATCGCTTGGCCCCGACACCCGTGTGGCTCCGCGAGCGAAGCGCATCATCTTGCCGAAGATCCCACGCGTGATTTGCAACGAGTGGTCGACCCGTAGTAAGTCCTCGTCGAGGACGTTCATCTTCAGCGTCCCGTCGCGCAGCTCCGATCGGATCTGCTGCACCAGGGGAATCACTTCACCCAGTGCGTTGTTGATATCGTGAGCCACCCCCCGTGCCAAGTGCGCGAGCGCGCTCTGGCGCTCGATCTTGAGCATGCGGGCCTGAAGGGCTTCGACCGTCTGGGCTCTCTTGAGTGCGAGTGAGGCGAGCGCGGTGAAACGTTCCACGATTGCCAGCTCGTACTCAGAGAAGGTGCCTTGTGCCGAGGCCGAAAGCTTGAGGAGTCCGAGGGGGCCATGACGGGTGCCGAGCGACGCGCACAGCATCGCATTCTCCTGAGGTCTGCCCGACGATTCGCCGCCGAGATCGAGAAGTCTCGCCAGCTCCGCGACGCCGTGCGGCGTCCACTCGCTCCAGCCCTCGGGCGTCCGGTCGAAGCCATAGACGACGCCGTCGCCCAGCATCCCACGCAACGCACTGGGTAGCTCGAGAGTCGTACCGATGATGGGGCTCTTCATCTTCTGCCATGCAATCTGCTCCGCGACAAGCTCGAGCGACGATTCCGGAGCCCAGATCCAAAGGGCCGCGGAATGGTCGTAGCGCGTGAGCTGATGAAGACCGTCGAGAATCTGATAGTAGAGGTCCTTGGGCGGAAGCTCGCGCATGATCATGTTGTCGATGCGGGCGCGAACTTCTGCGAGCCGGCCCTGGTCCATGCGTTCGATCAGCTCGGAAACCACCCGGGCGACATGGGCGAGCGCGCGGGGATATCCCTCGGGGAATGCGGCCGCGTGCCGCTCCAGCACGATCATGCCCCACGAGCGGCTCCTGCGCGTGAAGCGCGCGCAGATCATGCCGGAAGGGATGGAGGCGGGTTCACCGCGCAAAAGCGCCGTCACGAGCGGGAGGTTGCAGGCCGAGTCCTGAGGCTGTGCGAATGCCGTCCGCGCCACCTCATCGCCGGGGTGGAGCACGGCGATGTAGCCGCGATCGGCCCCCATGACCTCCATCGTCGACCGGAGGTAATGCCGCAGCACTTTGTCCGGATCGCTCGCGTCTTTGAGTTGGGCGGAGGTCTTGAAGATGAAGCGATGGATGTCGAGTTCGACTTGTGTGTCCATCTTGGAAGGGGGCTGGAATCTTGCTCTACGCGCTGGCCGAGCGGATGCCCAGCAAGTTAGGGCACCATACTAGCCCAGCGCAGGGTCGCCTGCGAGGCTTACTTCCCGCGGCCAAAGTGCCGCTCGAGGGCAACCGTTGTGGGCTCGAACTCGGGCCAGTGTTCTCGAACGTAATTCCAGACGGAGTGCGCGGCGTCCGCGTCGCCGGTCGCAAGCATGGCCATGCCTAGGTTGTGCAGGTACTCAGGCCTGCTGCCAAGATCGGCCGCGACGCGAAACTTCGCAAGAGCATCACCGTACCGACGCTCTCTCATGTAGCAGAGGCCGAGCTGGTAATAGACCTCCGCCCGATCGAGGCCGCCCCGAATCGCCTCCTCAAAGTAGCGCGCGGCCTCCGCATATCGGTGGAGGTTGTAGAGCGCAGTTCCGACGGTCGCACAAAACCGTGGATTGCCAGGCTCGGCTGTCAGCGCACGCTGAGCATAGAGCAGCGTCGAGTCGGCATCCTGTCTCGAGATGTAATACTTCACGAGTTTTTCGTTGGCATATGCGCGCTCGTGGGGCGACAACACGACGGATGGGTCGATGATCATCTTGAAGCGTCGAGCACCGGCGCCTTCGTCAGCGTTGACAAGAATGAAGGCGAGAAGCGGAGCGAAGGCCAGGGTCGCGAGGCCCAAGCGGAGACGGTTCGAGCGAAGGTTTGGGTCGGAGAGTCCGAGGAAGATCCCGAACAGGGCAGCGGGCAGCGCCGTCACGGACATGAGGTCCCAGTCCTGCGCCGGAGAGCCCGGTAACACGAGCGCCGACGCGACGAAGATACCTGGAATGGCGGCCGCCAGGAGAAACGCGCGTTCGGGTGCCGCGGCCCAGGTGCGGAAAGATCCAGCGAAGGCTCGAGACAAAAGGAGCAATGCTGGAACGGGCATGACCAGGAGAATCAAATTGGCGAAGTCCACGATATGGCCTGCAGGGTTGGCAGTTTGCGGCCTTCCGATCCCCGAATTCAGGAGTGCTACCTGCAGCACTTGGAAGGGCCGGAGGATTTGAGCCCCGCGGATTTGAAGCAGCCACGCCACGCAGCCTGCCACGAAAAGAGGCAGCAACACCAAGCCCGCCCGTCGCACCGCGCTGGTCCGCGCGCGCAGGATGAGCAGGAGGTAGGAGGGGACGAGAAACAGGACCACGAGGTGCGTCGTCACGCCGAGTGCGAGAGACAGGCCCGGAAGGAGCAGGGATCCTTCCCCATGGGCGTGGCGAAGCCCCACGAGGATGTAGAGGAGCACGGCGACCGTGACGACTGCGTAGCTCTCAAAGTAACCACAGTAGAGCTGCGCCGTTCCAAGGGTGACCATCAGAATGAGCCCAAAAACGCGCGTGTTCCGATCGGGTGCTAGATAGCGGGATATCTGCCACGCGAGAATCGCGGAAGCGATCCCGCATAGGATGGGGAAAATGGCGAGCCACTTCTCGAGCGGCGGGATCGCCAGAACGCGAAGCAGAAGCCCATACCCTCGCCACGCCAGAGCGGCCAGCGGCTCACTGAAAAGGGGATACCGATCGGTCTGAATGTAGTCGAGCCACACCTGCTGATCGCCGAGGAAGTAGCTCCTTACCCGTAGAAGCCACATCGCGAAGGCAAGGAGAAGAATCAAAGGAATCAAGAATCGCGGGTGGCCGCCATTCCGTGGTGCGCTTCCTTGGGACGGCTGCTCAGCCCGTACATAGGTTCTGACTGCGGCCGCACCGAGCAAGACAACTCCGATCGCGACCATCCCCAACGTCAATGTGTGCAGAGGGGCCGACAGGTATCCCGGGGCGTCCAGCCCCCAGGTGTAGGGCCGCGGATGTCGGCTACTCACCGCAACCGCGAGTCCATATGCGATCGCGCCAAGACCAAGGACCCTGGCCACAATGGGGCTCGCGGCAAGAGTTTTTCGAATGTCGGCAGCCGCGCGTGGAGGGGGCTTCTCGCGCCTTCGCTTTCCCATGGCGCGGATAGTAACCGAACTCTCTAGGGGCGGCGCCTGCTCGAGTCGATGGCCACGGGTGAGCGGGCGATGACCTTATCCCCGAGAGTGTCCCGCACGACCCATCCGTCTCGTCTCAGCTCGGGTCCCATCCGCGCCCAGTCGCGCGCTGAAACGGCACAAACGGCGCCGTCTTTCCCAACCGAATAGCGGCTCAGATCACGCGATCGGACGACAGGGAGTGGGTGAGGGGTATAGAAAGGGCGCTCCCGATCCGAGAGGACGGTCACCGGGCGGTGTGTGTAATAGAAGACCCCCCGGACCAGGATCGGCGACGCCAGGAGCGTTTCGGAAGGGCGCAGCTCGCGAAGAATCTCCTTCGAGAGTGCGCGCGAGGAGACGATCGCGTCGACAGCCGGACCGGCCCGGGCCAGACACACGACGGGTAGAAGGAGCGCGCTCGACGCGGTCACCGCGATCCACGCAAACCAGGCGCGCCGCGCCTGGAGGATGAGGGCGATCACCAGGCACGCCGCCACGATGCCAAGCGGCCATGCGACCTCGCGATAAGTCGGGATTCGCGGCGCGAGGAGGAACGGCGCCACCTGCGCGGCGCCCAGGGCCCACATGGCCCACTTCTCGAAGCGGCCCACCCCTCCATCCTGAGCCAGCGTATCCAGAGCGCGTCCCATCAGCAAAGCAAGCGGCACGAAGAGGAACAGCACGTAGCTGGGGAGCTTCGACTGCGCAAGCGTGAAGAACCCGAGGCAGAGCAACATCCAGAGGATGAGAAAACGCGGTGTGCCCTCCCACATCGCGGCCCTCCGGGCGCGGCCGAAGAGTGTGGCCAGCGCGGGCGTCCATGGCACGAGACCCGCGATCAGCACGGCCGGGTAGTAGTAGAAGTGATTGTTGTTGCGGTGTTCGGCATGAAAGAAGCGGTTCACGTTCTCGTGGAGAAAGAAGGCGTCGAAGTACGTTCTCCCGAACTCCTTCATCATGATCGCGTACCACGGAACCGCGATCGCGGCGAAGACAGCCAGCCCCGCCGCGACTGGGGGGAACCGCCGCGGAAGCGGGTGCTCCCGCGCCAACCATAGCGCCAGTGCCGCGAGCGCGGGTATCAGCAGCCCCAGCGGGCCCTTCGTCAGGACCGCGAGGCCGCTCATCGCGCACGCGATCACGAACCACGCATCGCGGCGGCCCGAACGGCTCGCGAGCCAGAGCGAGAATACCGCCCCGCAGACGAAGGCCGCGAACACCATGTCGGTCAGGATCATCCGAGCGGATACGAAGTATTCAGTGGTGGTCGCGAGCACGATGGCGGCTAGCAGTCCGGCTCTCGGATTGAAGACACGGGCGCCAAACGCCCAGGTCATGAACACGAGCAAGGTGGCGAATAACGCCGCGGGTGCTCGGACGCCGAGCTCGTTGTCTCCGAAGATCCGGAAGGAGCCCATGGAGAGCCAATAAATGAAAATCGGCTTTTCGAACTGCGGCTGATCGAAGATCCGAGGCGTGACCCAGTCATGCGCTTGGGCCATTTCACGAGATGATTGCGCGTAAAAGGGCTCGTCGGGATCGATGAGCCCCAGATAACCCAAGCGCCACCAGAAAGCGATGCCGCAAATCAGGAGCAGGAGTCCGACGCGGGGTAGTCGGTTCCCGATGCTCACCGCCCGGCGTACGATCGAACGTGGTCCTCCGACTCGGACCTGGGGAGAGTCATGCGGCGCGTGGGGAGCCCAAAGGACAGCCAGGGCCACCGGTCGAAGAACCAGAGTCTCCGATCCCACCAAAGCTCCACTTTCGCCAGGCGCAGATCGGCATGGCGAAGGCGGGGGCTGGCTATCGTTACCTCCAGGTGGCTCCCGTTCTTGTGCGTCGTTACCTCACCCATAACGTCGCCGCCATTCGGGTGGAACAGTCCGGCGCGACCGTCACGATACGGAATTCTCAGAGACATGGAGTTCACTTCGCCGTCGCCCTGCGAGATCAGGAACAGAGTAGCCCGGTCGACCGCCAAACGAAATGAGTCTCGTATCGCGAACGACCACTCCTCGCAATTCGCTCCCAGCAAGCGCAGCGGATGTGTCGCATCGGCCGCCATTGCTGCGGGCTGGCCCAGCTCGAATCGCTCGGGCTCCTCCAAGAAGCGGAGTAGGAAGCGCCGTCTGAGCTTTAGCTGCGAGGCGTGGCAAAGGATAGCCTGTTTCTTCGCCTCACGTTCGGGGCCCGAGAGCGCCAGCAAACGGCCCTTTCGTTCGTACCCTCGGGGCGCATGGACGGTGTACGTGAAGACTTGGGGCTGAGCGTCGCACTCCCGTCGAGTGAGAGCCAGCTGAGCTATGACCGAGGTGGCGCTGTGATCGGGATGTCGGTCCTCGAGGGACGGCACGAAGAGCGCGGTCGGCTTCCAGGCGGCGATTTCCTCCGCCAGTCGCCGCGCGGCCTCGTCCACCCCCTCGACCAGCAGGCTCGTGAGGCGTTGGTCGGCAAATTGCAGGAATCCTACGGCCTCGGGAGGGACCCCCAGACGCGCGAGGGCGTCTAGGGCCTCGCGCCGGCGGCGCGCCCCCCATCGGCGTCGATCGTCCGAAGTGATGCGCCAGTTCCCCTCGGTTGCGCGCTGGGCCCATGGATTGTCCTCCCCATCCGTCATGTACAGAACCCGCACCGGGGCGTGAACGGAAGCGGCGTGGAGGAGAACGCCTCCGGTGGCGATGGACTCATCATCCGGGTGAGGAGCGACCACCATGATGCGGTCATTGCTTGCCAGGCGCTCGCGAATATCGGTCATCTCTTCATCCCGCACGTCATCGAAGTCCGACACCTCTTTGTAGAGCTTCCAGCCAGACGACCCGGACGTGCCTCTCGCCCAGGAGCGGGCAATACCAGTGGGATCCGGGCCGGAGCAGCGCCGGTCTCCGATAACGGACGCCATCGAGCGTACCCCCGGCGGCCCTCCCGTCGGCAATCACGGCGAATCGCTCAGCATAGCTCACATCGAACCTGCGCGGGGTTCCCGATGGAATGGAATCGCAGTCAAGGTCCGTGCCCAGGACACGCAGAGGTCCAACCGATACGAAATGTGCATTCAGAAATCGGCGTGCCGCCGGCGGGAAAAAACAATTATCCGGCGAGGCAAAGTGCGTTCGGGTGCGCACGACGTCTAGGGCGATGCGGTCCGGCAACAATCCCATGGCCAAGCGCCACTTCGTGACGCCCTCCAGCGCGTAGTAATAGGGGCGCGGCCGGAAGACAGACTCACCCTTGAGATCGATGATGGGCTCTCCGGGCCGGGTGACGTGAAGGACGGTCTGGAGGAGCCGCGTCTCCTTCTTGTCGGTGTCGCGCCAGGGTATCTGCGCGCAGCTGGCGGCGATGAGACAAGCCGCGAGAGCGGCGGGCCATGCCGCTGTATTCCAGGGGGCACGCGCACCGCCGGGCCGCATCTCGTGGAGCCAGACTCGCCCCCTCTCGGCAGCCGCAACGACCAAGAGGGCGGCCATCGGCGTCCATGGCAGGAAATCCTCACGCGTTATCAGCGGCCAATAAGACTCGAGCAACGCCAGGTAGAATCCGGTCGTCAGGATGAGAAGAACCCTGTTTCGGTGGAGATGGTCGGTCGGTTGGCGTCGGAGCAGTTGGATTCCAAGCGGGACCAGAACGCACAGCGAGGCAGGAAAGATCAGCAGCCTGAGGGGTGCGCTCCGCCACAGACCGAGGCCGGGGACGATGTTGTGGCGCACGGTGCAGTAGAAGAGCGCGTCCAGCGCGCCCCAGCGCCAGAACGCGGCGGCGAGTAGTGTCGGAAGGATCACGAATCCAAGGGCCGTCGGCGCGATGGTCCGCCATGCCCGGGTGGAAGAGAACCGATCGCCGGAGCGATGGGCGATACCAAGCGTGATCGCCCCGGCCACGATAAGCGCGAGAATCAGCAGGACGCTTTTCAGCGACGTCGCAGCGGTCGCCCCGAGCAGGAATCCCACCAGGAGTGCTCGCCGCATCGTGAGCTTACCTGTCAGGAGGACGGCGAGCGAGGACAGCCAGCACGCCATCCAGAGATCGTCCGCACGGAATTCGGTCGAGGTGAGCAGGAAGCTGGGGAGGACCCCGGTCATAGCGGCCGCCCAAAGGCCGACGCGTTTGGACCAGAGTGCCTGGCCGATCCGGTAGGTTGCCCAAAGTGTTACGGCGATGAAAGGGAGCATGAGCCAGCGAGCGTATGTGAGGGCGTCGGCCCGCTCACCGATCAGACTCACGAACGGCGCCATCACCATGTGGAAGAGCGGAGCGTGGTTATCGAAGACATCGCGATACTGCACCAGGCCTTGAGTCCACCCCCAGACAACGTGCAAGTGTTGAGGTTCGTCGGAGTCGACCTGATGGTGCAGGGTGTACAGAAGGCGCAGCGTTGCCTGCGCGAGGAGGATGATCGACAGCCCGATAACTTCGCGATGCCGCGGCGCGTCCCGTTGCCCTCGCGCTGAGACGCTCACCCCGAGTTCGCCCGACGGGCTCACGCACGGTTCCTCGTTGATTTGCGTTCGGACACAAAAGTCCCGCTCGGGCTCATTGTCCTCCTGATACTTCCGGATGTGAGGTTAGGCAGAGAGGCTTAACCGCTTCTGAACGACCGCTGGGGCGGTTGGTATGCGATAATCGGGCGCATTCCGAGCATGCGGCCACAATACGGCTCTCCTAGGCACAGGCGAGAAGGGAGTAGGTATGACTTCTTCGGACAAGGTGGCGCACGCACAATTCACCGAATCGATCCCTGCCAACTACGACCGCTACCTAGGCCCGGTCATCTTCGATCCGTACGCACGCGACCTGGCGCAGCGCATCCGACGGTCCGTTCCCGGACAGATTCTTGAGACAGCCTGTGGCTCGGGCATCGTGACCCGAAGGCTGCTCGAGACACTCCAAGCCGATGCCGGCTTGATCGCTACCGACCTCAATCCTGCCATGCTCGATCACGCGCGCGCCGCGATTGGCGACGATCCACGCGTTAGTTGGGAAGTCGCGGACATGTGCTCCCTCAATTTCGAGTCAGCGTCATTCGATACCGTCGTATGTCAGTTCGGAATCATGTTCGCTCCCGACAAGGCAGCGGCGTTCCGAGAGGCCCACAGAGTGCTCAGACCCGGCGGCCAATTCCTCTTCAACGTGTGGGACGCGATCGACAAGAACCGGTTTGCATGGATCGCCAGAGAGACAATTACGCGGCTTTTCCCGGCGGATCCGCCGACCTTCTATCAGACCCCATTCGGGTTCCATGACCGACAGTTGATTCGGAAGATGCTCGAATCGGCAGGGTTCTCACAAATCAATGACGTAGTCGTCTCGACGAGAAGCCAGTCACCGAGCGCGGACGAATTCGCCCGCGGCCTCGTGGAAGGAAGCCCGGTCATCAACGAGATCCAGGCACGGGGTGCGGCGAGCGTTGATGAGGTCGTGAAGGAGCTGGCGGCGAGCATCACCAAGAAGCTCGGAGGGCGGCCTGTCCCCGTTCACCTCCAGGCGGTCGTGTTCGAGGCGCAAGGTGGTTGAAGGCCCCAAAGCGGGGGATCTCTACGTTGCCCTCTTGCGCGGCATCAACGTCGCCGGCAAGAACCGGCTGTCCATGAAGGACCTCGTCGCGATGTTCGCCGAGGCCGGGTGCAGCGAGGTCCTGACGTACATCCAGAGCGGCAACGTCGTGTTCCGCGCGACCGAGGCGCGCGCCTCCCGCATTCCAGTCATGATCGCAGCGGCCATTTCCGACCGCCTCGGCTTCCGAGCGCCGGTGATCATGCGCAGGGCCGGAGAGCTGCGGGCCATAGCTCGGGGCAATCCGTTCCTCCAAGCGGGCGCGGATGCTGAAGCGCTGCACGTCATGTTCCTCGCGGATCGACCACCTTCAAGCAAGATCGCGGCCCTGGATCCAAGGCGCTCGCCTCCCGACGAGTTCGAGGTGCGGGGTCGTGAGATCTACCTCCGCTGCCCGAACGGCGTTGGGCGTAGCAAGCTCACGAACGAGTACTTCGACACGAAGCTCTCTACGACGAGCACCATGCGCAACTGGAGGACCGTGCTGAAGCTCGTCGAGATGGCTGGAGGGCTATGACTTAGGAAGTTGCTTCGAGAGCGCGCGGGGCGTACCCTGTTCCGCGGAGGGATTAGAGCCATCCGGCGCCCCAAATCCCTCTCTGCCGGGGTGTAGGTACTGGGAACATGACTCCTGCGTATGAGCCCCGAACCGCCCGCACACTCCACGCAAGGATGCATCGCGGCAGTCACCTCGTAATGTCTTTGCTCGGCCTCGCCGCGTGTACGCTCCTACCCACCTCCTCGCTTGCCATCGCTGGTGGCACGGACTTTTCGGCTGTGGAGCTTGCCGCATCTTCCGCGCCCAGAGCCGCGGCCGTGAGCGGCGTCGCGCCCGTGCTCGTGCCCCCGGGGACGATGCGGGTCAATCCCGGCGAGACCGCGGACCAGGCCCTTCACGCCACCGACTCGGACGGTGATCCCCTGACTTTCTCGAAGGCCTTCGGTCCTTCGTACATGGCCGTCACAACCACGGACCCCGGATCCGGGTCGGCGACCGGCAATATCCACCTGGCCCCGCCGATTCCCGCAGAGGTCGGCCCGACCTCCGGAGGCGTTGCTGTCGGGGACGGTGTCTTTCTCGACCAGCAATCATTCCGAATCGTGATATCTACCACCCCTCCCGTACTTGAGCAGCCCGGCGACATGTGGGTGATCGAGGGGGGATCCGCCGACCAGACCCTGATGGCGACGGACGCCGATGGGGATCCCCTGACCTTTCGGTTGGTTTCAGGGCCCGCGTACGCGACCGTCACGACCATGGATCCCGGAGCCGGTGTCGCGTCCGGGAGTGTGCATCTGGCGCCTGTCGAAGGGGACGCAGGTACAGGTACCGCGGATGTCGGGGCGAGTGATGGAATCGCCGAAGACGTGAAGCGTTTCGAGATCACGGTGGCGCGTTTGAATCACAAGCCAGCGCTCGACTCGCTCCTTCCCATGGTGGTCGCTCCTCTGACCGAGGAGTTTCAGTCGCTTCACGCCTCAGATCCCGACTTGGATCCGCTCACCTTCTACCTCGCGGGTGGCCCGGCCTATGTCACGGTCTCGACCACCAGCTCCGCCGGCGGGAGCGCAACCGGGGTCGTCCGCCTCGCCCCAACTTTCGAGGACATTGGCCCGGGTGTGGCGGAGGTGGGGGTCACCGATGGGGGTCTTACCGACACCCGACAATTCTCGATCCAGGTCGTACCGAGCTCGTCCGGAGGGACGTGCGCCCCAGCCGGCGTGATGCAGGAGCCGTCCCTGCGTCGTGTTCCCGAGCCCCGGTTCACCTCGGGGTTCCGCGCCTTCGACGCGTCCCTCGCGCCCCAATCCTTCGAGCTGGACGACATCGATGGAGACGGCGTCGAAGATGTGGTGTCGGCGTCGAATGATTGCGGCGTCGTGATCCTCTTCGGCTTGCCCGACGGAACGTTTGGCCGATCTGTCCGGTACGAGACGGGGGGCACCGGCGCGCGGGCTGTGGCGGTCGCCGATTTCGATGGAGACGGGATCAAAGATCTCGCCGTTCCGAACCAGTGGCAGAACACCTTCGCGGTCCTGTTTGGAGAGGGCGGAGGCGCGTTCAGGAGCCCCGTGCTCTATACCACGGGGACGCGACCCGTCCACATCGCGGCTGGCGATCTGAACCGGGACGGACGGCCCGACCTCGTCGCCACCGACGAGTTGAGCAACAACGTGAGCATATTCCTGAACGAAGGCAGCGGCGTTTTCGTCCCCAGCGGATTCGAGGCGGTCGGATCGAGGCCATGCTACACGGCGATTGTGGATCTCGACCGCGACGGAGCGCTCGATGTCGCGACCGTCAACGAGTACTCGAACTCGGTCTCCGTTCTCCTAGGCAATGGAGACGGCACGTTCCGGCCCCAGACCCAGTACGCAACGGGCGCAGATCCTCGATCCGTCGAGGTCGGCGACCTCAACGGAGACGGGGTGTTGGACTTCGCGGTGCCCAACTTCGATGGCACCGTCAGTACCTTGCTTGGCAACGGCGACGGCACATTCGCTCCCCGCCGCGACGCGGAGGCCGGGCAATTCCCGTGGTCTGTGGCCCTCGGCGACGTGAATTCCGACGGCATCCTCGACGGCGTCGTGGCGAACGTGGGGTCTTCCACTTGCACCGTGCTTCTCGGCCGCGGCGACGGAACGTTCACGCGCCACGCCGATTTTCCTGGGGGATGGCTTGCTCGCTACGCGGAGCTCGCCGACGTAAACCGGGACGGGAGGCTCGACCTTCTCCTTGTGAGCGAGGGCGGGAACACGCTCACCGTGCATCCTGGGAAGGGCGACGGGACGTTCGGAGACCACCGCGCCGCGGCCGTGGGGTCGCATCCCTTGGGCCTCGCGCTCGGGGACTGGAACCGCGACGGGAGGCCCGACCTGGTCACGACCAGCATCGACACTCCGTATCTCACCTTCCGGATGGGCCGCGCGGACGGCGGACTGGACCCCGGGACACCTGTCGCTGTCGGCGGGGAGACTTCGGAGATTCGCGCGGCCGACTTCAACGGAGACGGCATTCCAGATCTCGCGGCGCTTTTCCTGCAACGGAACGGGATCGTGACGCTGCGTGGAATTGGGGACGGCTCATTCGGGCTGGCGGCGATCGTGCCCGTCGAGGGTCAGCCCGGAGATTTCAACGTTGGCGACGTGACGGGAGACGGGATCCCCGATCTGGTCGTGGTGGATCGCGCGGGGGGGAGGCTCGAGATTCTGGCGGGCCGCGGGGACGGCTCATTCGCCGCACCAGCTCCCGTGGGCGTCGGGGCGCACCCTGCGACGGTCGCCCTCGGCGATCTCGACGGCGATGGCATGCTCGACGCCGTCACCGGGAATGGCATCGAAAGCAGCGTTTCGATCCTCCGTGGTCACGGTGGGTCGCTCGAGCTGGTCGCTGTTCTTCCCACGGGCGGCTTCGCACTCGACGTGGCGCTGGGCGATCTCGATCGCGATGGGCGTCTCGACCTGGTCGTGACCGGGGACGAGGACCTCCGCTCCTTTCGGGGCCGGGGAGATGGGGCGTTCGCGGAGGCGAGGGTCACGCCGACCCTTGGGCGCGGCGGCAGGATCGTGATCGGGGACTTAAACGGTGATTCCATCCCCGACGTCGCGACCGTCGGGAGCAACTTTGTATCGGTGTTCCCAGGGGCGGGCG
>Ga0075423_10003875_pt1 | contig 13793 bp, 12 predicted proteins | sample SoiMethybrSBSTD2_FD_80114 | JGI IMG/M metagenome (GOLD analysis project Ga0075423, IMG submission 80114) | Bulk soil microbial communities from a Populus tree surrounding site in Tennessee, USA - Soil MetaG P. TD hybrid SBSTD2 | ecosystem: Environmental > Terrestrial > Soil > Tree plantation...
GTCCACTCCATCGACCCTGAGCCGCCGGCACCAGACGAGCCGCACGCCGGCGGAGTCGATCGGCCGGTGGCAGCGAGAGGCGCCTGAGACGCGAGCGCTGTGCGAGGAGGTCCTGGGGGACCTGCTCGACCAGTTCGGCTACCGCTGATCAGCCGCACTCGACGCGCTAGTTTCGCTTTGCGGCTCGGGCACCACGCCCTCTCTTCTGCTCCTGCTCCGCGGCCACCTTGAGCTGCTCGAGCCGGCTGTCCCAGAATCCCTCGAGAAACGCTCTCAGCTCGGCCAGCCCTTCCGGGCGCGCGCGATAGAGGCGGCGCGTCCCCTCCCGCCGTTCGTTCACGAGGCCGGCCGCCTTCAACACGGTCAGGTGCTGAGAGATGGCGGGCCGGGTCACGTCGAACCGGCTTGCGATCTCGCCCGCGGAGAGCTCACTGCTTTTGACCAACTGGAGGATCTCGCGGCGCCGCGGCTCGCTGATTGCCTGGACGACCTGCTGCATGAACGACAATTTAGTGCGTCCTTACGTTAGAAAGAGACATCTTTAGGATAGACTTACGTTAGCTCAATCTAACGCTTGGACCAGGAGGCAGCCGCATGCGAAGCGCCGGCCGGATACTCGTCTCTATCGTGCTTGCCGGGCTGGTACTGACAGTGCCCGCAGATGCGCGCGCGACGGTGGTCACCCGGGCCGTCACGTTCAAGGTCGAGAACGTGAACCGCTCGGTGCTCGGCTGCCCGAGCGACGGATCGAAGTACGAAGTCAAGGGCCACCTGATCGGGCCCGCCTCGGAACTCGGCCCGACGGCATCCGGCCGCCGCGGCGCCGTGACGCTCTATCTGCACGGCCTGTCCTTCGGCGAGTTCCTCTGGAACTTCACCGCCGTCCCCCGCTACGACTACGCCGCGGCGATGGCCCGCGCCGGGCATACGTCTGTCGTGATCGATCGCCTCGGCTACGGCACCAGCGGACACCCGGAGGGGAACGAGGCCTGCCTCGGCGCGGACGCGGACGTCGCGCATCAGATCGTCGGCGAGCTGCGTTCGGGCGACTACGGAGCGCAGGGCCGCCGCTCTCCGCGATTCACCAAGGTGGCGCTCGCGGGCCACTCGATCGGCGCCTTGATCGCGAACATCGAGGCGATCTCCTTCGACGACGTGGATGCCCTGCTCGCGATGAGTTACGCCCCGCAGATCACCTACACCACCTTTGAGCAGTTCTACCAGAGCAGGGGTGTTTGCGACGGGGGTGGTCAGCCCGCTGCACCCGGGGGCCCGGGCGCGTACGCGTACTTCCAGGCCACGCCGGCCGAGTTCGAAGCGAGCGCGTTCGACAGCGCCGTGCCGGCGGTCCGCGCGGCCGCGGTCGCGCTCCGGGCTCCCGATCCCTGCGGGGACGGGGGATCGATCATCGATGGGCTCGTGCAGGACCTGAAGCTGCTCGCGCGGGTGAAGGTCCCGGTGTTCGTGGTCTGCGGCAGGGAGGACGCCACCACGCCCAGCTTCGCCTGTCCGGTTCTGAAGAGTCGGTACGTCGGCAGCCGCGACACCTCGCTCTACTTCGTACCGCATGCCGGTCATGCGCTGCCGCTGGAGCGGACGGCACCGATCTTCAGGCGCCACGTGGGCGCCTGGCTCGGCGCGCACGGGTTCTAGATGCCTAGCTCTGCTCGGTGTGCCCGCGTTGCCGCACGAGGACCGGCGCGGCGCCGCCGCCAGCGCGCCGACCAGCACCAGCGGGACCGCGGCGAGGTTGGAGTTGAGCCGCAGGAACACGAGCACCACCCACGTGGGCGGCCGAAGGCCGGCAGCAGGTTGACGCCGAACACGACCGCGTCGGCCAGCAGGTACCCGAGCGGCATCGCTCGACCCTACGCGCCGGAGGCGACCAGAACAGCCGGATCGTGACTACGTCGAGTTGACGGTGCAGGACGGCGGGGCAGTGAAGCCGCTGGGAGCAGTTGCCGTGAGGGTCGTCGTCTTGCCCGACCCACTCTCCGCGATCGTGAACGTGTTGTTCGCGGGGCCTGTGGTGATGGTCACGGTTGTAGTACCGGTCCCAACCGCGCCGAAGCCGAAGTTGGTGGTATTGCTCAACGTGAGCCCGACCCCGATGCCCGAAGTGCTCGTGAACGAGTTGCCGTAAGCGTCATTCGGGACGAGGATCGTGAACGTCGTGGAAGCGTTCTTCGTGATCGTAGTCGGACACGTGCGGTTGTAGGAGAGCGCGACGCCGGCCGAGTTCACGCCGACGGCGCCGGAAGTCCCTGAGAGGTTGCCGCTGGTCGCCGTGATCGTGGTCGTCTGTGCTTTGAATAGCGTGATCGAGGCCGTGCCGACCCCGCTCGTGAATGTCACGTTTGCCGGGTAGGTCGGCGCCGTCCCATTCGGAGCGTTGCTCGGGCCGCTGAAGCTCATCGCCTGGCTGCCGGTGTAGTTCGTGTTCGTGCTGCCGTTGGCCTTGGCGGTGATCGTGACGTTGAAGGCGGCTCCGGCCGTCTGCGGACTGGTTGCCGACACCTGGAATGTGTTGTTGACAGTCACGGTCACCTTTGCCGTCGTGCTGGTGCTGCCGAGTTTGTCGACGAAGGTGGCCTGGAGGTCATACGAGCCGTTGGGCACCGATGTGGTATCCCAGGAGACCGAGTAGCTTGGCCCGGTCGTGCTCGAGTTGATCGTGGTGGCCGGGGTGCATGAACTGGGCGTGCAGTACTTGTAGGTGACGGAGCTGACACCCGAGCCGCTGTCGGCGGGGTTGGAGGTGAGCAAGACGGTGCCGCCGAGCGCGCCCGCCGCCGGGTTCGTGATCGAGCCCGTCGGCGCGCTGTTGTCGACGGTCGCGGTGCCGTTCGCCGTTCCGGTATTGCCGGCGTTGTCCTTGGCGCTCGCCGTGAACGACTTGCTGGAGCCGTCGGTGAGGCCCGAGTCGGCGGTCAGGCCGGCGCTCTTGTAGGCGTAGGCGTGTCCATTGATGGTGCAGCTGGAGGAGCAACTCGTGAGCGAAACCGCGCTCTGGCCGCTCGTGATCGTGGAGACGTCCGCCTTGACCGACGCCGTATCGACGCCGGAGCCACTGTCGCTTGCGTCTGCATAGACGTTGTAGGTCGTGTTCGCCTTGACGAAATTGGCCGGCTGGGTCCCGGTCGTGGAGGCGACCACCGCGGTCACGGTTGGCGGCGTTGTGTCGTTGACGACGGTGACGTTGCCGCTGGAGGCGGCTGCGGTCCACGAGTGATAGACGGCGGTGACCGTGTAGTGATAGGTGCCGTCTGGAACGCTCGTGTCGTCGCATGACGTAGCCGTTGACGAGGTGAGCGTCGACTGGCTCGTGCCACAGGCATTCGAAGTCGACGAATTGCTGTTCTTGATCCGCGTCACGTAGTAGCCGCTCGCGGCCGTCGTGCCGTTGCTGAGCGTCGAGTCGGTCCAGCTGACGTGGACGGCGCTCGAGGCGGTCGAGGGGACGGAGACGTTCGTAGGCGCGTTCAGCGTGGCAACGCCGGCGGAGGCAGTTCCCGAGCCGCTGGTGGTCCAGTACCCCCACGCAGTTGCTGCAACGCCGAGAACGGCGAGTGCTACCAGGGCGATCTTGATCCGGGGCCGCCGCGTCATTTGCCGGCGCTCCCGCTGTAGTTCAGCGTGATCGTCGCGTTCTTGCATGCATCCTGGTTCCATGGCTGGTTCAGCATCTCGATCTGCGGCTTGTCGCTGTTCGCGACACCGAGCTGGCTGAGCGTCCTGGTCAGGTTGGCCGGCAGCGTGATCGGGTATCTGGCCGCCGGCACCTGGGTCACCTTGAAGTTCTGGGAGCCGCTGCACCCGGCCTTGCTGGTGGACTCCCCGATCGCGACCGTTAGGTTCGTGATCCGGACGTCGAAGTTGGCGGGGTTCATGATGGTGAGGTCGAGCGGCAGCTTCTTTCCGGGCGCCAGCGGTCCGACGAGGCTGCCGGAGATCTGCAGTCCCTGGTTCTTCTGGACGATCAGCGTCACCATCGCGGTGCGGGAAACCGCGTTACCGCCGATCGTGCCGGAGCCGGTGATCGTGAGGGTGTAGGTGCCCTCCTGCGTGTTGCTCGCTGTCTGGACCTGCAACGTGGAGCCCGAAGCGCCGCTCCACGACGACGTGGCGCCCTTCGGCAACCCGGCAACCGACAGGCTCACGGAACCGCTGAAGCCTCCGGTACGCGTGACCGACACGTCGTAGGACGTGTCGTCGGACTGGAGGATGGTGCGGCTGGTGGGCGTCGAGGAGAGCGTGAAGTTCTGCTGGGCTGCCGGCTGGACCGCGAGCGTGATCGTGGTCGTGTGCGAGAGCTTGTCGCTGGTCGCCGTGACGACCGGCTGCGTGGTCCCGGTCGGCGTGCTCGACGCGGTGTTGACCGTGAGCGTCGCCGAGCTGAGGCTCGGGGGGATCACGTTCGAGCTCGTGCCGTCGCTGAGCTTCCAGCTCCCGGTCGCGCCGCTCGGCAGGCCCGACACGCTCAGCGTGACCGCGCCGGCGAATCCGTTGGTGCGCGTCACGGCGACCGAGTACGCGGTCGACTGTCCTTGCGTGACGGTCTGGCTCGAGGGCGAGGCGGCGATCGAGAAGTCCGCCTTCCCGCCGGCCGCGAAGACGGCGAGAGTGCCGAAGCTGAAAACCGCGAGGACACCGAGCAACATCAAGCCGAACTTCAGCCTGGCGCTCTTCGCTGCCCTGTTTCGAAGCGTGCTCATCTGGGAGGTCCTTGGGAGAAGGGGGAGGGGCGGCCGCGGGGGCAGCCGCCCGTCCCGTGTCCTTCAGGTTCGATCCCTAGCTGTTGTTGACTGTGTAGGCGAGGTTGATCGTCGCGCCCTTGCAGGCGTCCTGGCTCGCGTTCGGGTCTGCCATGAACACGTGCCCGGCGACCGTCGTGCTCCCGCTTGCCGCCAGCTCGGTGTTGAGCGCAACCGAGCGCGGGTTGGCGTCGGTGCCCGCCGCCTGGCTGTCGGCCTTGTACGTGAACCAGCTGGCCTGGCAACCGTTGGTGGCGTGCACGGTGTCGATCGAGATCGTGACGTGCAGGTTCGTGACGAACTGCGCCTGCGACGAGCTCGAGTTGGTGATCGTGGTCGTCACCGGGACACTGCCGCCAGGGTAGATCCCGTTGGACGGGTCGCCCGAGGCGGTCACGCCGGCGTCGGAGCCGGCGGTGGCCGAACCCGAGCCGGAGCCCGAGGTCGTCCAGTACGCGAACGCGGTGACCGCGATCGCGAGGATGCCGACAGCGGTGAGCACTGCCAGCGTGCGCTTCTTGGTGAACATGCTGCGGATCATTGACTGACCCTCCTTGGTCGTCGTTGTCAAGGAGTTCAGCGAAGCGAGCGAGGGAGTAGGCGCAGCGAGAGGTAGAGGAAGCTCGTCTGCAGAAGGGGGCTCGTTCGTGACTCCTGCTTCCAGAGCGAGAGTAGGGGCGTGATCGATCATCCGTCCACCCGTTTATGTCTAAACGGGCCTGGACGGTGGCCACTCGCGCGGGCGGCCGTCCGGAAGGGGAGCCAGCGGCTCAGTCTCGAATGAAACCGATCGCCGCGACGAGGCCGAACCCGACCCCGACCACCATCAAGAGCCCCGCCAGCAGCCCCGGCCAGTGCTCGTGAAAGGCGTCGCCCGTGCGCTGGAGCGTTCCCCGCGCACGTTCACCGGCGAACGCCAGAAGCGCGACGATCGCGAGCAGCGGCAGGCAGAACACCGCGCAGAACAGCACCAGCAGCTCGATGCGCTGCGGCACGGTCGTTCCCGCCCCCACCACTGCCGCGATCACCGCGAAGTATGGAACCGCGGTCGGGAGCTCGACCAGCGAGATGCCTGCTCCGAGGAGCACGGCAGAGCCGCCCGACATGTTCCGCCCCGGGAGCGGCCTGGCCGCAAGCGTACGGCGCTTGACCCAGACGACGGAGCCGGCGATCGCGAGCCCGGCGCCCACCGCCGCCTCAACGGCGTGCTTGGTGCGATCGCTGGGCCGAGGGATGAGCGACAGCAGCAGCTCGCCGGGCCCGAGTGCGACGAGGAGGCCGCCGGCGAGAAAGACTGCGAACACGCCTGCCGTGAATCCCATCACCCTGCGCGCCGGCGCGGGGCCGGTGGCCAGGTAGAGCGCCGGACCGATGGTGCTTGGATTCAGCGAGTCGGCGAAGGCGACGGAAACGACGAGGCCAACGAGCTCGAGCAAGGCCCGGCGAGGCTATCGCGGCCGGCCGTCGGCGCGAAGGGAGGCACTGGGGTCTTCCGCGTCCGCTGAAAAGCCGAGGATGTAGGATTCGATTTGCGTTTCCCGCCTCGGTTTTCCAGGAATAGCTTGCGCGAGAGCAGGCATTTCTGGGGAGCCCCAGACGTGAGACAGGGGTCGCCGTCCATCGGCGAGGCGCAGGGCAAGGAGGTCAGGGTGTGGGCATGGTCGGTACGCGCGGGAGCCGCAGGCTCAGCGGGATCGCGCTTGCTGCCGCGACGGCGGTCTTGTGGTGGGCGAGCGCGTCGTCGTCCGCCGCCGCGGATCCCGTGATCGCAGCGGCCGGCGACATCGCATGCGCTCCGGGAACGGCCACGACGAGCACGGCGTGCCGGCAGAAGGCCACATCCGATTTGCTCGTGAACGCCGGCCTCAGCGCGGTACTGCCGCTGGGCGACGAGCAGTACGACACCGGCTCGTACACGGGCTTCACGAAGTCCTACGGCCCCACCTGGGGACGCATGAAGGCGATCACCTTCCCCGCCGCCGGCAACCACGAGTACTACACGACCGATGCCAAGGGCTATTTCGACTACTTCAACGGCGTCGGGGCCTTCAGCGGCCAGGCCGGCGATCGCGACAAGGGCTATTACAGCTTCGACATCGGGTCGTGGCATCTCGTCGCGCTCAACTCGAGCGACCACTGCAAGCAGGTCTCGTGCGCAAAGGGCTCCCCCCAGGAAACGTGGCTGCGGGCGGACCTCGCGGCGCATCCGACGTCCTGCACGCTCGCGTACTGGCATCACCCACGCTTCAACTCGGGCCACGACGGCAACGGGACCTTCATGCAGGCGATCTTTCAGGATCTCTACGACGCCAACGCCGACGTGATCCTCGGCGGCCACGCACACGACTACGAACGCTTCGCGCCTCAGGACCCGAACGGCAGACTCGACCGCGCGCGCGGCATTCGCCAATTCGTCGTGGGAACCGGCGGCGCGTTCTTCACGGCGTTCGGATCCACCAAGCCGAACAGCGAGATCCGGAACGGCTCCACCTATGGGGTGCTGACTTTGACCCTGCACCCCACGTCCTATGACTGGCAGTTCGTGCCCGAGGCAGGCAAGAGCTTCAAGGATTCGGGCAGTGCACCGTGTCACGGCCTGTTGCCGCAGTTGCCTCAGGTCCGCGCCACGTCCTCGCCTCCACCGCCGCAGGTGACCGTGGGGCGGGGCTCGAGCCTGCGCAGGGTGAGCTGCACGATCGTCGGCACCCCGGGCGACGACGTGCTGCGGGGGACGAAGGGCAACGATGTGATCTGCGGGTTTGGCGGCAACGATCGGATCTTCGGCGGGGCCGGGAACGACGTGATCGCGGGAGGTGACGGCAACGACATAATCAGCGGCGGGCCTGGCCGCGATCTGATCGTCGGCGATGCCGGCAACGACCGGATCCGCGGCGGTTCGGGGGCCGACGACCTCTCGGGTGGGCGAGGACGCGACGCCCTGTTCGGCGGCGCCGGGAACGACGTGCTGCGCGGCAACTTCGCGAGCGACATCCTTCACGGGCAGAGCGGCGACGACACGATCGTGGGCGGTGGGGGACACAACCGCATGTACGGCGACGGTGGAGACGACCGCCTGATTTCGACGGGCAACGGACGCGGCGGCGACCGCGTCTACGGCGGCAGGGGCCGGGACGTGGCCATCGTCAACCATGGCGACACCGTGCGCTCGGTAGAGCGAAGACGTTTCACTCGCCGCGGCTAGCGGTGGCATCTCGCGGATAGTTGCTCGCCAGCCTGTAACCTCCGCGCCGGTGCAGCGGCCACAGCGGGTCCAAAGGGAGGCACGGAGACTGTCTCGCATCGGCGCGAGCGGCCTCGTTATGGCCGTGCTCGGCGCCGCCGTCGCGACTGGATGCGGCGGAGGCGGCTCCACGTCGAAGCAGGATTTCGCCGGCAAGGCAGACCAGATCTGCGCGGACGTGAGCAAGCGCGTCGTGCAGCTCAACCAGGCCAGCCCTCGCAGCGTCGCGGAGCTGATGAGCTTCATCGAGCAGCTGAAGAAGGCGGAGAAGGACGGGATCGTCCGGCTGCAGCAGCTGGACCTGCCCAAGGGGCAGGCAGGGACGACCGCCAAGCAGTTCACGGACACGCTCGAGCGCGAGTTCACCCAGCAGGTGATCCCGGCCCTCGATCAGGTCGAGCGCGCCGTGCGAACCAAGGACAGGAAGGCGTTGAAGGCGGCGTCGAAGCGGCTGCAGAAGGCCCAGAAGGAGCGAAAGTCCACGAAGCTCGCGGCGCAGCTGGGGGCGACCCAGTGCGCGACCGGCTCCTAGGCGCCTAGCTGCCGTATTGCTAGGCGTCTAATCAGGTTCCGGGTTGGGCTGCTAGCGCGTCTGGTGCGAGCCGAAGTCCTGCACGAAGTAGGTGCGCCCATCGCCTGCCCGGGCGAAGCCCACCCCGATCAACCTGTAGTGGCGGCTGAGGATGTTCGCGCGGTGCTCTTGGCTGGCCATCCAGGCGTGACAGACGTCCCCGGCCGACCAGTAGCCGACCGCGATGTTCTCGCCCACCCACCGGAACATGCCCCGCCTGCCGAACCGCGCCACTCGATCGGCGGGCGACTGGCCAAAGACGTCGTCGTGGCGGAAGAAGTTGTAACGCAGCATGTTGTGCGCGTGATACCTGGCCGCGTGCATGAGCACCGAGCTGCGCCGCAACGCCGGCAGGCCGCGGGCGGTGCGCGCGCTGTTCGTGCAGCCGACGATCTGATCCTCGACGCGGGCGATGCGGGCCGTGGGCGGGCTGCCACGGCCGGCCGCTGCCGCAGGCAGCGCGGCAGCGACGAGGGCAAGCAGGACCACTGGCGCGAGCCGCGCCCGCCCGCACGAGGTCGGAAGAGCCAGGCGACCTTCGCGTGAACCGCGCATGGTTCAAAGGTCGTCAGGTGGCGCCGGAGGTTTAGCGCTGAATGCGGAATAAAACGAGCGTGGGAGGCGAATTTCGCCGCCAGATCCACTTCCGATGTTCGTTTCGGCTTTCGTGCGACGGGGATAAGTGGTCAATCCCGTTGCACGAGTAAGCTTTCGGCGGCGGTTTGGCCATGAGCGCGCGGACCTTCTTGGCCCTGCGGGGGATTTGGGCCGCGAGCTCGATAGCCGCCATCTGAATCGAGACTAGGAGGTGCGCAATGGACGCACTCGGGGGACTTCGCCGCTGCGCGTTGGTTGCCCTGTTCGCAGTGCTGGTCATGTGTCTTGGCGCCACAGGCGCTTATGCAGGCGGCCGCGATCAAGGCAACGTGACGGGCCAGCAAAAGTCGTCATCCGACGAGAACGTGTCGAACAACTCGAGCTCGGACGACGAGTCGGTTTCGAGCGACTCGAACGCCAAGAACACGGATCAAAACGGCACGGACTGCAAGAAGAACCAGGGTGAGACGAGCGGGCAGAGCCAGTCGAACGGCCCGCCGCCGCCAGTGCTCGGCGGCCAGGAGGGCCAGAAGGGCGAGACGGGCGGCGAGAGCCAGACGGGCAGCAAGGGCGGCCAGGAGAACGGCAAGGGCGGCGAGGAGAACGGCAAGGGCGGCGAGGAGCACAACAAGGGCGGCAAGGAGAACAAGAGCGGCAACGAGACGCCCGCGCCCGTGACGCCCACCACGCCGACCACGGTGCCCACGCAGACGCAGGCCCAGGCGCCGGTCACGACACCCGCCGCGACACCTGTGCAGACTCAGACGACGCCCAACCAGGGCGGTCAGGTGAAGGCTGAGACGCAGGAGACGACGCCGGCGGCCGGCAAGGGCGGCAACCAGGGCAGCACCGGCGGCCGCGTGCTGGCAGAGAACACGACGCCGGTTGCGAGCAAGTCGCAGAGCAGCGGCCTCGCCAGCACGGGCTTCGATGCCTGGTTGGTGGCGCTGCTCGGTGTGGGCTGCATCGCAGGCGCCGGCCTACTGCTGAGGAGGACGCGCCGAACCTGAAAGCCTCGAGGCGGGAAGGCCACTCGGCCTTCCCGCCTCCCCGGCGGCGCCCTGACGAAATGGCCTGGAGCCCGGCATACATCGGCGGCAAGCCCAGCGGCAGCCGCACGCCGCGCGAGGCCATTCGCCGGCTTCGCCGCGCTGCCGGGTTCGGGTTGCTCGCGGTCGGCTTGCTGCTGGTCGCCGAGGCCGCGGTCACCGTCGTGTGGCAGGAGCCCTTCACGGCGCTGTGGACACGCGGTGAGCAGAAGCAGCTCGCCGCCCAGCTGGATCGCATGACACCGGCCTCGGCGGGCCCGCCCCTGCTCGCGAGCAGACTGCCGGAGCAGGCACGCAGCCTGGACCGTCACACGCGCGAGGGCGATCCGCTCGGCAGGATTGCGATTCCGAAGATCGGCGCCCGGTTCGTGTTCGTCCAGGGCACGAACACGGGCGACCTGGAAAAGGGCCCTGGACACTATGCAGACACAGTCCTTCCGGGATTGCACGGCACGGTTGGAATCGCGGGCCACCGGACGACCTACCTGGCGCCGTTCAGGAACATCAACCAGCTGAAGCGCGGCGACCTGGTGCAACTGCGCATGCCGTATGGGAAGTTCACGTACGCCGTGCACGACACGAAGATCGTGTCGCCCGGCGACGTCAGCGTGCTACGCCACCAAAGCGGTGACTGGCTGGTGTTGACCGCCTGCCATCCGCTGTACAGCGCCGCGAAGCGAATCGTCGTCTCGGCGCGGCTGTCACGCGCGCCGCGCCACGTGTAGAAGGCCCCGGAGGCGGCGCCGAGGCAGGGGACTGCGGGGAAGCTCAACCGGTTTCTCGTACGCTTGCCACGATGAACGGCTTCGGCGCGGCGCGCGATATGGCGATCGACCTCGGTACCGCGAACACGCTGGTGTTCGTGCGCGGCCAGGGCATCATGGTGTCCGAGCCGTCCGTGGTGGCGATCGATTCGAGCACCGGCGAGGTGCACGCGGTCGGAGATGACGCCAAGCGCATGATCGGCCGCACGCCGGCCACGATCTCGGCGATCCGCCCGCTCCGACACGGCGTGATCGCGGACTTCGAGGTGACCGAGCAGATGCTTCGTCACTTCATCCGCAGGGTCCACCGCAGCCGCTTTGCGCATCCGCGTGTCGTCATGTGCGCGCCGTCGGGCATCACCGACGTGGAGAAACGCGCGATCGTCGAGGCCTCGCTCTCGGCGGGCGCGCGCAAGGTCAACCTCATCGAAGAGCCGATCGCGGCAGCGATCGGAGCGGGAATCGCGATCGAGGAGCCGATCGGGAACATGGTCGTGGACGTGGGCGGCGGCACCAGCGAGGTCGCCGTGATCTCGCTCGGCGGCATCGTGGTCTTCGAGTCGGTGCGTGTAGGAGGCTACGACCTCGACGAGGCGATCATCTCGTACGTCAAGGACCGGTACGGGATCACGATCGGGCAGCAGACCGCCGAGCAGATCAAGCTCGACATCGGCTCCGCCTGGCCTGTCGACGATGACCTGACCGCCGACGTGAAGGGCCGCGACCTCGTCTCGGGCCTGCCCAAGACCGTCACCCTGACGGCCGCCGAGACACGGGAAGCGCTCGCGGAGCCACTCAGCTCGATCGTGTCCACGATCAAGGACACGCTCGAGCGCACACCACCGGAGCTCGCGGCGGACATCGGCCAGCGCGGCATCATGCTCGCCGGCGGCGGCTCGCTGCTGTCGGGCTTCGACCGGCTCGTGAACGAGTCCACCAAGATGGAGACCCGCCTCGCCGACGACCCGCTCACGTGCGTGGTGATCGGCTCGGGCCGCTCGCTCGAGGAGATCGAGGTGATCGAACGCGGCGCGCCCGGGGGCCGGCGGAGGCGGTTGGGGCGGCGGTAGGGCGAGCGCCGCCGCCGCTCCCCGAGCCCACTCCCGGTAACCGGGCGTCCGACCGGCGACCGGACCGACCTTTGTGCCGAAAAGGTGCGCTCCTTACGCGGCTTTTGGCCCAGATGTCCCGCACTTTGCGTAATTTTTGACACTTATTTCTTGAAACTGTGCTGACTCACCGGTAGGTTTCGTTCTCCCTATGAGGGAGGGACGAGTGGAAAAGGTGCAGGCGAGTCTCCCCCGCCGGGCTACTCGGAAGGTGGCGGCGCGCTCGCGGCGGCTTGACAGAACCGAGCGGGCGAAGATCCTTCGAGCGCAGAACCTTCTCGCGAGGGCGCATTCGAGCCGTCTGTCCGGTGCGCCGCCCGCGTCTACCTGAGTCGGCCGGCTCTTCACGCGCAGCCGGCGCTCCGCGGTGCGGCGCATCCCTCGGCGGTGATCATCGATCCCCGCCGAGGTGATGCTGCCTTTGGATGTGCCCTTTGACTGCATTCTTTGACCGCGGTTCTTTTGACTGCGGTTAAATGGGCTGCGTTCGCCCCCGCCCCAGCCGGTCCGTGCGTCCCAACATCCTCTACCTGCATTCACACGACACCGGCCGGTACGTCGAGCCGTACGGCCACGCGATTCCGACGCCCGCGATCATGCGGCTCGCGCGCGAGGGGGTGCTGTTCCGGCAGGCGTTCTGCGCGGCCTCCACGTGCTCGGCCAGCCGGGCCTGCCTCCTCACCGGCCAGTACGCGCACTCGAACGGAATGCTCGGGCTCGCGCACCGCGGGTGGTCGCTGAACGACTACCACCACCACATCGTCCACACGCTCCATGAGGCCGGCTACTACTCGGTGCTGGTCGGCGAGCAGCACATCTCGAAGGAACCGGACGTGATCGGGTACGACAACGTCGTGCGCATCTCGACGTCCCGCGCCACGGAGGTGGCCCCGGTGACGATCGAGCTCCTGGAGAATCCGCCGAAGGAGCCCTTCTTCATGTCGGTCGGGTTCTTCGAGACTCACCGCGAGTTCTTCCCGCCCGACGAGGGGGACGACGGCTACGTGCTACCGCCCCCCAACCTGCCGGACCTGCCGGCCACGCGGCATGACTGGGCCGCGTTCCGGGCGAGCGCACGGTCGCTCGATCGCGGCATCGAGGCGGTGCTCGAGGCCGTCGACAGGTTCGGCCTCCGGAACGACACGCTCGTGATCTGCACGACCGACCACGGAATCGCGTTCCCCGGCGCAAAGGCGACCCTCACCGACCGCGGCATCGGCGTGATGCTGATCATGCGGGGACCGGGCGGCTTCGACGGCGGCCGCACGATCGACTCGCTCGTCTCGCACATCGATCTCTTCCCGACCATCTGCGACCTGCTCGAGATCGAGCACCCGGACTGGCTCCAGGGCCGGTCGATCATGCCGCTGATCCGCCGCGAGGCGGAGGAGATCCACGACGCGATCTTCGCCGAGGGCACGTATCACGCCGCGTACGAGCCGCAGCGCGGGATCCGGACCCGCCGCTGGAAGTACGTCCACCGCCCGGGCGACCGGCGCACGCCGGTGATCGTCAACACCGACGACAGCCCGAGCAAGGAGCTATGGCTGCGCAACGGCTGGCGCGACCGGCCGGTCGCGCCGGAGCACCTCTACGACCTCTTCTTCGATCCAGCCGAGCTGCACAACCTGATCGACGACGACTCGTGCGCCACGGTGGTGGCCGATCTTCGCGGGCGGCTTCGACGCTGGATGGAGGAGACGGACGA
>Ga0075423_10003876_pt1 | contig 13793 bp, 13 predicted proteins | sample SoiMethybrSBSTD2_FD_80114 | JGI IMG/M metagenome (GOLD analysis project Ga0075423, IMG submission 80114) | Bulk soil microbial communities from a Populus tree surrounding site in Tennessee, USA - Soil MetaG P. TD hybrid SBSTD2 | ecosystem: Environmental > Terrestrial > Soil > Tree plantation...
CGCCCCCTCCATCGCGTACACGAACGACATCGGCGGTCGCATCCGCTCGCCATACACCCGCCACTTCTCCGAATCCACGTCCACGAAGTCGAGAAGTCGCGGAGTCCGGAGGTCTTTCGCGTACGGAGCCATGGCCGCCGTGTAGACCAGGACCGCGTCGGGAGGCGTCGCCCGGACTCGGGCGGCCACGGCGGCGCGGAGCGCGGCCGAGGCGTAGACGGCGATGCTGAGGGGGCGGCCGGTCACCAGGGCACCGAGCGCGGACACGGCGCCGGCCGGCATCCAACGCTGGACGATCTCCACCGACGCGCAGATCCGCCGCAGGGCTTCCGCGCTCGCCGGGTCGTAGGGGCTTTCGCCGAACGAGATCAGATGCACCTCGTGCCGCCGCGCCAGCTGGGCGATCTGGTGGTAGGCGCGGATCTTCTCCCCCTTGTCGGGCGGATGGGGGATCTTGTGGCAGAGGTAGAGAAGTCTCACGGGAAGTAGCGGACGAGGACCGGGCCGAGCCGCCGCGACAGCCAAAGCGGCATCCGCTTCCAGACGTCGATCGCGAGGGAGAATCGCGGATTCTTCGGGCTCAGGTCCGGAACCGATCCGTGCCGAACCAGATCGTATTGGTAGTGGAGCGGCGTCGGCTCGAAGCCCCAGTGCCGTTTGAACTCGAATGAACCGCTCCCCCGCTTGCTCCTTCCGAAGTCGAATGTCCGTGAGCCCCGCCGCATCCCGTCCACGAGGAGGCTCCAGTACATGAAATCGTTCACGCCGTACCGGTACTCCTCGCGCAGGGATCCGCCGTAATACGGCAGGACCTCGTCCTTGTGGTAGAAGGTCAGGACCGCGGCGACCGCGCGCCCCTCGCGGCGAACGACGAGGATGCTGCTCTCCGCGGAGAAGCGCTGGAGGAGCGCGGCGAACAGCGCTCGCGGGAAGACGGGCGTTCCGAGGTTCCGGACGCTCGTGGAATAGATCGCGAAGAACGTGTCAAGGTGCTCGGCGCCGCCGATCTCGGCGGAGAGTCCGCTCTTCAGCCCGATTCGGATGCTGCGGCGCTGATTCCGAGGGATGGCGGCCATGTTCTCGTCTTCCGTCGGCGCGATCGGGCGGCGGAAGGTGACGTAGAGATCCTTGGCGGCCAATTCGGGCAGCGGGGCCAGATTTCGATACTCGACGTAGCCGGCGCCCAGGCGCTCGGCGATCCCGTTCGCGTGCCCGATCAGGGCCGCGGTAGCCGAGTCGTCGTCCGCGACCGGACCGCCGTAGACGGCCTGCGGGCTGCTGACCAACGACCGCCCCCACGGAAGGGTGGGCACGACCGCGAGCGGGAGGACGCCGACGACGGTGTCTCCGCGGCGCGCGACCAGCGGCAGCGCGCGATACCGGCACACGCGGGATACGGCGTCGAGCCAGTCGATTCGATGAAAGAAGGTCGCCTCGGGGCGGCGGGAGACGTACGCGTCCCAACCTTCGGGCACGCCGGGTTCCTCCCGAACGATCAGCGGCTGCGGCGCGGACGCGTCGGGCGGATTCGGTTCAGGAAGCACGGCGGAAGAATTCCACCGTCTTCCGAAGTCCGTCTTCGAAGTCGACGGCGGGGCTAAAGCCCAGGATCCGCTTTGCCTCCCCGATGGAAGCCTGCGAATGGAGGACGTCGCCGACCCGGGGCGGTTGAAACTCCGGGCGCGGCTTCACGCCGAGGATGGAGCCGATCGCTTCCAGGAGCTGAAGCAGGGAGATCCGGTCTTCACACGCGATGTTGACGGCGGCTCCGCCTGGATTCGGGCAGCCCGCCGCGAGGAGGTTCGCCGCCACCACGTTGTCGATGTAGGTGAAGTCGCGGCTCTGCTCGCCCGTCCCGTAGATGACCGGGCTCTCGCCGCGCACGAGCGCCGAGATGAAGAGCGGGATCACCGCGGAGTACTGCGAATGGGGGTCCTGGCGCGGCCCGAACACGTTGAAATAACGGAGGCAGATCGTCTCGAGCCCCAACGACTCGGACCAGACGCGCGCGAACTGCTCGAGCGCGAGCTTGCTCGCCGCGTAGGGAGAGAGCGGAAGGGTCGGCATCGCCTCGTGCTTGGGGAGGGTGGGCGAATTCCCATACACCGAAGACGAGCTCGCGCTGACGACGCGGCGGACGCCCTGTTCCTTGGCCGCGGCGAAGAGGGTCACGGTGCCGACCACGTTCACGTCGGTCGTCTCCGCCGGAGCCTCGATCGACCGCTGAACGGACGCGAGCGCAGCCTGGTGGAAGACGACGGTCGCGCCCTTGCAGGCGCGGAGGCAATCGTCCTTCGAGCGGATGTCACCTTGCATCCAATCGAGGCGGCCGGGCAGCTTGAGGGCGCGAAGGGCTTCCAGGTTCTCCGCCCTTCCCGTGGAAAGGTCGTCCAGGATGCAGACTTCGTTTCCCTCTCGAAGCAGGCGCTCCGCGATGTGCGATCCGATGAAGCCGGCTCCACCGGTGACGACGTAACGCTTCATTCGGTTAGAGACGCCAGATGCCGCGCGTGCGCCGGCCCTTCATGGCGTTTCGCGAGTCCACGATCGTCCTCGCGTGCCGGGAGATCATGGCGTAGTCGAAGACCTTGTGGGCGGTCGCGATGATCACGCAATCCGCCGCCCGAAGCACGCCGGGCGTCAGTCGCTTCGTCTTCAGGCGCTTTCCGCCGTGCTCGATCGACGCGACGTACGGATCCACGTAGGAGACGTGCGCGCCCTGCTTCTCGAGAATCTCGATGATGTCGAGCGAAGGAGACTCCCGCACGTCGTCGATGTCCGCTTTGTAGGCGACGCCCAGGACCAGGACCTTCGCACCGCGCACGGAGCGATTCCGCGAATTCAGGGCCTCCGCGACGCGGGTTCCGACGTGGTACGGCATGTTGCCGTTGATCTGGCCCGCGAGCTCGATGAAGCGGGCCTCGAAGCCCGACTGGCGTGCCTTCCAGGAGAGGTAGAAGGGGTCCACCGGGATGCAGTGGCCCCCGAGACCGGGACCGGGATAGAACGGCATGAAGCCGAAGGGCTTCGTCGCCGCCGCGTCGATCACCTCCCAGACGTCGATGTTCATCTTGTCCGACATCAGGGCGATCTCGTTCACGAGGCCGATGTTGACGCTCCGGAACGTGTTCTCGAGGAGCTTCACCATTTCCGCGACCTGGGTGCTGGACACCGGGATGACGCGATCCACCACCTTGGCGTAGAGGGCCGCGGCCGCGCGCGTGCAGTTCGGCGTGCACCCGCCGACGACCTTCGGGATGTTCCGCGTCTGGTAGACGGGGTTGCCCGGGTCGATCCGCTCGGGGGAGAAGGCGAGGTAGAAGTCACGGCCGGCGCGAAGGCCCTTCTCCTCGAGCTGCGGGCGGAGGAGCTCGTGCGTCGTCCCGGGGTACGTGGTGCTCTCCAGCACGATGAGTTGGCCCTTGCGAAGCCGAGGCGTGATCTCCTTCAGGGCGGCGACGATGTAGGAAACGTCGGGATCCTTCGTCTTCCGAAGCGGCGTCGGCACGCAGATGTCGATCGCGTCCATCTTCTTGAGCTCCGAGAAATCGGTCGTCGCGCGGAGCAGTCCCGCGCGGACCAACCCGCGCAGCTCGCGGGTCGGAACGTCCTGGATGTAGGAGCGGCCCGAGTTCAGCGTGTTCGCCCGCTTCTCGTCGATCTCGAATCCGGTGACCCGGATGCCCGCCTTCGCGAACTCCACCGCGAGCGGCAGTCCCACGTAGCCAAGTCCAATGATTCCAACTCGGGCGGTCCCATTCTTCATCCGGTTTACGAACCGGTCGGGGCCCCTCGCTCCTAGGCGTCGCTTGGGCATCAAGATTCTCCTGGTGGTCGCTTCGTATCGGCCGCCGGCGCGTCCGGCGCATCGCCGAGCTCCCGCCGCACGCGAACGCGCGGGGCCCGGTTCTTTTGATAGCCGTAGTAGCTGTAGTCGTAGTAGTAGGGCAACCCGTCCGAGGCGTTGTTCAGGATGCCACCCACCACCTTGTCGGAGTAGGGGGCGACCAGCTGCTTCATGCGCCGGATCAGGGTCACGGGGGTCTTCCCCGCCCGGGAGACCAGGATCATGGCGTCCACGTGCTCGGCCATGAGGAGCGGCTCCACGACCGGCACGACCGGGGCGGAGTCGACGAAGATCAGGTCGTACCGCGGGCGGACGGTCGTGAGGATCGAGGCGAACATGTCGTCGTCATAGGCCTCGGCGACGGATCCCTTCGTCTTCCCGCTCGCGATGACCCAGAACGTCGGGATCGGGGTCGGGCGCGTGGCCGTCTCGATCGAGCACTTCCCCTTGAAGAGGTCCAGCAGGCCCGGGGTCTGTGAAACGCCGAGCAGATTGTGAACGGCCGGCCGCCTGAGATCCGCGTCGATGAGGAGCGTGCGCTTCCGGAAGACCTGGGCAGAGACCAGGGCGAGGAGTCCGGAAATCGTCGTCTTCCCTTCGCCGCGCCCGGCGCTGGTCATGAGGAAGATCTTCCGCTCGCCGTTTCGCGAATGGCGGGCCAAATTCTGCAGCAATCGACGCACCTCGGTAATGACGGGCGTGTCGACGTCGAACGCGTCGAAGAGCGTCGGAGCGGGCTTGGACCGGGACGGAGGCATCAGCGTCGCGTCGGCGCCGCCTGGGTGTGATGAGGTTTGTCGGAGAGGAGCGTCGCGTTCAGGCTGTGGAACACACCGGTGAGAACGAGGACCAGAACGATCGAGAGCAGCGCCCAGTGTCGCGCCAGATACCCTTCGCGCTGCACCCATCCCTCGATCTTGGGAACCGTCCCCAGGATTCGGGCGCCCATCTCCTGCTCGGCCTGCTCGACGGTGCGGATCACGAGCGAGAACTTCTCGCCCGCGAGCACGAGTCCCGTCGAGAGGAGCGGGCCCAGGAGAAGCGCGCCGCCGAAGATCCGGAGTGGGTCCGGCGACGCCGGGCGAAGCGGGAGCTGCGGCGGATCGACGACCGTCAGGCGGGACGCCATGGCGCTCGACGCGAACGCCTCGGAAAGTTGCGACGACTGGGACTCGCGCTGCAAGGCCGTCAGGAGCTCCCGGTTCGTCTCCACGGCGCCGCGGAGCCGCGCGAGTTCCATCTGCTCGTGCGGTGAATTCTCGACGCCCCGCGCGAACTGCGAGATGTACCCGCTCATCCGGTCGCGCTTCGAGCGAAGGGACCGGAGGATCGCGCGGTCGGTCGCGAGTCCCGCGACCGCGGTCTGGGCCGCTTCGGGAAGGTCGCCCGGCAAACCGGCCGCGAGGTTCTCGAACTCGAGGAGAAGGGACTGCCGTGTCGCCGCGATGTTGGCCTGGAGGCCGGGGACTTCGGCGGTGCTTCGCTCCCCGCTCACCGAGGCCACCGCGAGGTTCACCTCCAGCGTGGAGAGTCGCCGCTCGAGCTCGTTGCTGGTGCGGCTCTTGAGATCGGGCGGCGTCTCGCCGGGCGAGTACGTGTTCCACATCTGCCGCGTGACGTCGATCCGATCCCGGGTCTGCTCGGTCTCCTGGTCGATCGCCCGAACGATGCCCCGCGCGTCGTCCACGTTCTTGTCGCTGACCGGCGTGCTCGTCAGGGCGCTTCGGAGGAGCGATTCCTGGTAGTTCTGGAGCGCGTTCTCGGCGTCGCGGAGCCGCTCCTGGTACACGATGACCTGGTCCTTGCTGAACTCGCCGCGCGTCTGCACGCGCTCGAGGCTGGAGCGCCGATTCTCTTCGATGAGGAGATCCGTGATCGTGCTGGCCAGGCGTTGCGCGCGCTCCGCGGTATTCCCGATGGTCGTGATCTGGACGAACGAACCCTCGAGGGGCGCGAGCCGGATCTGCTTCACGAGGATGTTGCACGCGAACCGGCTCACGAATTCCTCGACCGGCAGCGAGGGATACCGGCGGGCCGTGGCGTTCGCCGCGGCGACGATTGCGGGTTCGCTCAGCATCCCCAGGCGCTCGGCCACGCCGTTCAGGAACGAGCGGCTTCGCACCTTCGCGTCCACCAGCGCCATGCGTTCCCGGCCGGTCCGGTCGGAGGAGCGGTCCGTGTTCACCATGTTGGAAATCGCGGAACCGACCGACGCGGGATCGCCCAGCGAGACGGTCACGTGGGCTTCGTACACGACCGGCGACAGGCGGTAGTAGACGCTCGCGATGCAGAGCGCGGCGACGGGCGGGAGCACGAGCAACCACGAATAGCGGCGAATCCGCCAGAGGAGGTCGCGTAGGTCGAACGGCTGTGAGTCTGGTTCCATGGGTTGGGCGCTCCGCTCCGTTATCTGGCGAGGAGCAGGATCGAGGTGGCGAGCCCGATCACCGGCGACACGTAGCCGATGATCGTGAATAGCCCGAAACCCCGGGACTGATGCGGAATGTAGATCGTATCTCCAGGCAGGAGTACTGGATTTCCATTCGGCTCTGCTTCGGACAGGTAGTCCCGGGCGTTGACTTTCATCTGAACGACGCGGTCGCCCGCGTGGCGAACGATCTCGATCCGCTCCAGGTCGGCGTCGGGCGCCGGCGCACAACGGATGAGGGTGCTGATCAGGTCATTGGGGGCGATCATGCCGTGGGCGCCCTGGGTGGAAATGGCGCCCATGATGTAGATGACGTTCCCCTCTCCTCCTTCGGCTGCGGCACCCGACCGCGGGACCTGAACGGTGTCCCCCGGCTTGAGCTTCGGCAGGGTGTTGTAGGCGCCGCTTCGAATCACGGCGGCGACGTCGACGGTGGTGGTGGTCCGGCCGCCGGAGGCGTCGCCCGGGATGATCAGAACCGCGGCCAGGTTCGCGTCCTGGGTGGTGCCGCCCGCCTCCGAGATCGCTTCCCAAACGGTCGGATCCTGCCGGAACGAGTAAGCGCCCGGAAGGAGCACGGATCCGAGCACGAAGATCTTTCGGCTCCGCGCCTCGACGATGAATACCCTCACCTGGGGCGCGTCGCGCTGCGTGAGCGAGATGCGCCGGGAAACGTCGGCGGACAGATCCGCGGAGGACCTTCCCGCGGCGCGCAGGGTGCCGACGGTCGGGAGGGTCAGGCCGCCCTGGTCGTCCACGGTCGCCGTGGTCGACAGCTCGGCGTGCCCGGTCACCTCCACGCGAACCACGTCGCCGACGCCGATCCTGTCGGTGGTGCTGTTGGCGGTGGTCTGGGCGGCCAGCGGGCTCGCGAGGCAGAGGGTAAGCGCGGCAAATGCGGCCAGCGCGAGAAGCGGTAGCGCTGCCCCGTTTCTCCGTGCCGGCATCGGTCGCCAGTATCCGTAGATCCGTTGGTCTGTCATGGACTTCAGTCCCCAAGTATAGCAGCCGGCGCCGTTCACGGTCAATCGTCCCCCACGGTCGTGGCGAGGACCGCGGCGATGCGCTCGCCCGCCTTTCCGTCCCAGAGCCGGGGCGAACGGGCGGGGGGCGCGTCCCCCCCCAAAATCGCCGTCGCGGCGGGCAAAACCGCGGCCGGATCGTCCCCCAGGAGCCGGTTCGTCCCCTCGGTGATCGTGATCGGGCGCTCGGTATTGGCCCGCAGGGTCAAGCATGGCACCCCGAGGGCGGTGGTCTCCTCCTGGATGCCGCCGCTGTCGGTAAGCACGAGCCGGGCCGAATCCATGAGGCCCAGGAAATCCAGGTAGCCGAGCGGGTCGCACAGCGTGACTCCGGGCGCCTCCCGAAACCCGAGCCGCGTCATCCGCTCGCGGGTGCGCGGGTGGATCGGAAAGAGGACGGGCAGGAGCTTCCCCAGGCCGGAAATCGCCTCGAGAATGCGCTTCAGCCCCTCCGGCGCGTCCACGTTGCTCGGGCGGTGGAGCGTTACCACCGCGTAGCCCTTCGCCGGTAACGCGAAGCGCTGCGGCGCGCCCTTGGCCCGCGCCGCCGCCAGGTGCTGCTTCAGGGTGTCGATCATCGGGTTTCCGACCAGGTGGATCTTGGCCCGGTCGATCCCCTCCTGCGCCAGGTTCTCGATCGCGTCGGGCGAGGTGGCGAAGAGGAGGTCCGACACCACGTCGGTGACGATGCGATTGATCTCCTCGGGCATCCCCCGGTCGCGGCTCCGGAGGCCGGCCTCCACGTGCGCGACCGGAACGTCGCGTTTCACAGATACGAGCGCGCATCCCATGGTCGAGTTGACGTCTCCGACGACGACGACCAGCCGAGCGTCGGGGCGCTCCTCGAGAAGCGCGTCGAAGGCCACCATGATCCGCCCGGTCTGCTTCCCGTGGGAATCGGACCCGATCTCGAGGTTCCGATCGGGCACGGGAAGCCCCAGCTCCGTGAAGAAGACGCGCGACATCGCCTCGTCGTAGTGCTGTCCCGTGTGGACCAGGAGCGGGCGGATCCACGGATACGCCCGCAGGGCCGCCAGGATCGGCGCCATCTTCATGAAGTTCGGGCGCGCGCCGACGACGCAGATGATCTCGCTCAACGAATTCCCCCCCGATAGAAGACGGCGGCGATCGCCGCCGAGAGAATCGACACCAGCACGTTGCGTCCCCCATGGCCCAACCGGCGGCCCGCGGGAGTGGCGGCGACCGCGCTCTCGACGCCGGTCGCGGCGAATCCGGCGATCGCGGCGACCGCCGCTTCGGCCGGCGTTCCGAGAAGCCCGACCAAACACGCGATGGCGGCGAGCACCCAGGACGCCGCGGCGCCGCCCGCGAGGCCCGCGACGCTCATCCCGCCGACTTCGCCGTGGCTCGCCCGCACCAAGCGAAGGCCGCTCCAGCGGACGACCGCTCCTCCCGCGATGGGGCCGATCTCGGTCGCCGCCGTGTCCGCGAAGGCGCCGGCCAAACACGCGACCGTCGCCACGGCGAGCGGCCCCTCGTTTTCCCGCGACAGGGCCGCCGCGAGGCCCAGGAGCGCCGGCAGCCCGAGTTTCGCGACCACCTGGGAGGCACTCCGCCTTCCCCGGTTCGGCTCGGCGGCTTGGGATCGTTCTTTGATCCTACGCCCGAACCGGGTCAGAATTCCGGCCCCAAAGACGAAGGTCGAGAGCGGCGCCATCACCGGCACGCCGAAGCCGAGGACCAGGAGCGCCGCCGTGAGAAACCCGACCACCGCGCTCGCGGGCGTGCCCTGCCCCGTCACGAGGACGACGAGCGACCCGGCGGCGGCTAAGACCAGCCCCAGGGTGGGCGGTGCTGCGATCACGCGGCCGGCCTCCTCAGAAGAGCCAGGCGTACGCGGCCGCGACCGACACCGGAACCCCGAGGTTGTCCCAGCCGGGCGGCGAGATCGCTTCGACGACGGCGCCCGCGGCGGCGCATCCGATCGCGAGCCGCCACGGCGTCACCCCCTCCGAGCGCCCTGCCGCGATCCACGCGACGGCGACGGCCGCGACGATGAAGAAGGCGAGCGATCCTTCCAGGGTGCGCCCATGGCCCAGCGGATGGAAGCGGCGCTGGCCCAGGCGGGTTCCCACCACGGCGGCCACGGGATCCGCGAAGGCGAGGGCGGCGCAGCCGGCCAGCACCGCGCTTCGTTCCTCGACGTTCCAGAAGAGCAGGTACGTCACGATGACCCCGAGCGGGAAGGTCCAGAGCCCGCGCGCGGCCGCCCTGTTCTCCGCGGGCGCGATTCCCGGGACGAGCGCGCGTGTCTTTCCCGCAGCGTTCACCGCGAGAAACACGCCCGGCGGGACGACCGCCCAGGCGAGAGCGCCGAATCGCGGCGTGACGAGCAGGGTCCAGAGTCCGACGGCCGCGTGGAGCAACTTGCGAAGGAGGGTCGGAGGGACGCCACGCGCGCCGGCCGTGCGGGCGGCGAAGACCAGCGCCAGCACGGCCGCGAGCGAAACTAGAACGAGGATCGGATCGTGGAGCGCCGCGCGCACGGCCAGACCTTAGCGGCGGCCGGAGGGGGTGTCAAAGCGATTCCCCCCGGTCGCGCGAGGCGTCGAATCCCCTCGCGCCGCGCGACGGAAATCCCTCGGCCGCGTCGTGTTTCGCGAGGGACACCCGGTTCTTTCCCGACTGCTTTGCCGTGTAGAGCGCGATGTCGGCGGCTTCGAGCAGCTCGCCCGCGGTGATGCCGTTCTCCGGATAGGTGGCGAGACCCAGGCTCACGGTGATCATCCCGGGGGGAACCAGCGGAAACGCGGTCGTCTCGACCGAGAACTTGACCCGGTCGGCGAGGACACACGCGCCCTCGCGGGAGGTCTGCGGCAGGATCACGACGAATTCGTCGCCTCCGTACTTCGCGATGAGATCGATCGAGCGCGCGTCGCGGACCAGGATCTGGGCGACGGTGCGAAGCACCTCGCTTCCGCGGAGGTGTCCATTCTGGTCGTTGTAGACCTTCAGGTTGTCGACGTCGACCATCAGCAAGGAGAACTTCTGGCTGAAGCGAGCCGCGCGCTTCACTTCCCGTCGGAGCGCCATCTTCAGGAAGCGATAGTTGTAGACCTGCGTGAGATCGTCCGTCACGGCGAGCTGCTCCGCGCGGCGGTACAGCTTCCCGTTTTCGATCGCGATCGCGGTCTGGTTCGCGAGGAGCGAGAGCACGCGGAGGTGGCGCACGTCGAAGAGGGCGCCGTCGAGACGGTTCACCGCCACCAGCACCCCGAGGACCGCGTCCCGCACCTTGAGGGGGGCGGCGAGCACCGCCGACGTGCTCAGTCCGGGAAGCGAATCGCTGCTGGGGTGATAGCGGGGGTCCGAACCGACGTCGGGGATGTGGACCGGCTGGCCTTCGAGCAGCACCCAGCGGCTGATCCCCGCGTGGCTCGGCAACTCGTAGCGCTCGAGCGGGCGGAGCTGACCGTCCGGCGCGACGCGGCGCGCGAACTTTCGGGTGCGCCCGCCGTCCACGGTGACCAGGAACACCGCCTGGGCGCGCAGCATCTGGAGCGCGCACGAAAGGACGGACTCGAAGATCGTCTCCTGCGCCCTCCCGCCGTTGATCAGGCTGGTAATTTCCTGGAGGGTGGCAAAAAACAGATCGTTGCCTGCAAGGTCGTCCATTGCAGGGTGCACGGTTTTAGGAGGACGGTAATTCACGGTACGGGCTTATCTGCAAGCTCCGTGCCGCGAAATGCCAGCTACTCGTCTCGTTGGAAACTCTTGATGTTGCGAGCTAGGCGGGCCGCCGCGAAAAAAAGCACGGCGAGGATCCCTCCCGGGATGTACCAGTACGGCCTCCATCCCCCCGGAAGCCCGCCGGCGCGCCCGATGAACACGAAGAGGAGCGCGACGTCGGCGACGACGACCGCGGCGCTCACGAGGATCGTCACGAGCCGCGCGGCGCGGCGCTCGGTCCATCGAAAGGTCGGCTGCTGTGCGTCGTTCATGCGGATCGGGATGTGACGCTGAGGAAAATGGTGCGCCCGAAGGGATTCGAACCCCTGGCCTTCTGCTCCGGAGGCAGACGCTCTATCCAGCTGAGCTACGGGCGCTCGGAACGAGAGACTGTACCATCGACTCTCCCGCTCCGCACGCCTGGAATCGAGTGCCCCCGTTCCGACCGCTACCGCTAGGGCGTGAGTCGGATCGCCGTCTGGACTTCGCGCGGATCGGTTGCGCCTGGAGTGATCACGCCCCGGACCGTCTCGCTGAACTTCAAGGGCGCACCCGTTCCAAAGGCAGTCAGCGTCCCGTTCGACGTCCAGCCGAACGCGTTCGCGCCGGGACCGGCCAACGTGAGGTCGTTGTCCGTGCGCACAAGCCGGGCGGTTCCAGAGGCCACCGGCTGCAGCGTTGCCAGGATTGGGCAATCCCCCGGTCCGATGTGGTGCGGATCGGGAAGCACGGTGCTCGGATAGATGATCACGGGATGCTCCGCGCCCGTGAAGAGAAGATGAAGCGGCCCCTCAGGGGAGGCGACGAGCTGGATGTCCAGATCCTGGAAGGTGAGGTCGCCTCCGGCGCAGATCTGAGCGAACGTCAGCGTGGTCCCATGGAAGCTCATCAGGCCTCTGGCCTCGTCCACGATGAAGAAACCGAGCTGGTCCTGGAACCGGACGACCTGAGCGCCGGATCCCGCGGCCGCGGTTCCCGTCGCGGATAGGGTGGCGATGCAAGCGAGGGCGAGGACCCCGGCTGTGACACCAAGGGCGCGGAACATTCTTCTCGAGAAGCTCACGGAGGTTCCTCCTCGGTTGATGGTGGGACGGCGGGTCTTCCCTACCCTGAGATAACGGAAGCGCGGCGCCGAGGGGGACATGCCGAATCCGGCCGGGCTCACCTCAGCACGACGAGTTTTCGCCCTGCCTTGATGTACCTCTCGGTCGAGTCGGAGTACCACAAGAAGTAGACCCCAGGCGCCAACCCCAGCACATGGATCGAAAGGTCCTGGTAGGCGCCCGGCACCATTCCTGAGAATCGGAACTTCCGAACGACTCGACCGCCCGGTTGGACGATTCGGATGGAGGCGACGCCCGACCCCGGTCCGAAGGCCTCCACCGTGACAAGGTCTCTCGCCGGCATTGGGAAGACCTTTCTGACCGTGCCGAACTGGTCGATGGGCACACTCTCATCGGCTGCCGATGATCGCAAAGGGGTCGCACACAGAGCCAACAGCGCGAGCGCAATTACGGAAAGAGGACTCCTGACGTTGCCGAGCATTACCGCGCCCGTGCCCTAGTCGGCCCGGACTTCCCTCCCCGCGACAGGCGCGCCTTCAGCCCGGACATCTCGAGCTGCATGTGCGAGCCGGAGAACGTGTCGCCCACCGCGAGATATCCGCCGCTCAGGCTCCCCAGCATCAGCGGGTCGCTGTCCGCGTAATTGAACCCCCGGCTCGGACTCACCACCGCCAGTCGAACGCCGCAGCTCTCAAGCCATGGCCGAATCCGATCCGCGGGGGGTCCGATCGGGTAGCTGTAGGCGATCGGGCGCTCGCCCGTTTCGGCGGCGATCCGCTCCATCGCCCGCGACAGGTCCGCCGCGCCCTGGGCGTCCGAGTCGGTGTCCTGCGTACCGGGGCCCACGGTGTGAAACCCGTACGTGATCCCGGACCGGGACATCTGTCGAATCTCGTCCCACGTCAGCATCAACCTCGGTCGCGGCCCCGATCGAACGGCGGCGGCCCGCGCGCCCAGGTCGGCCACGACGGCGCGGCGCTCCGCCTCCGTCCGCGCTCGTAGCAACCGAACGAAGCCGTCGCTCGCGCTCGCGGAAAATGCAGGAAGTCCCTGCATCCGGCGAAGCGCCTCGCGGAGCGGCTCGGGATAGAGCCCGTCCGGAAGCGCCACAACGTCGCCCAGCTTTCCGTGGAGTTCCCGAAGCGAGGCGGCGACGTCGTCCCACCAGAGCCATTCGCCGGAGTCGAGCGGGGCCGGCACGAGGAAGATCGTCACCGGAAGCCCGTGGCGCTTCAAGATGGGAAAGGCGTGCTCGAAATTGTCCCCGTAGCCGTTGTCGATGTTGATCCACACGGCGCGACGAGGAAAGGGCCGCTTGGACTCGCAGTGCTCGAGCACCTGCTCCATCGAAAGAACGCGGTAGTCCCGCGCCAGCGTCTCGACCTGCCGCTCGAACAACTCCTTCGCGTCAATCATCCCCTGGGCCGGCGCGCCGGCCTTCTCCGCCATCGGAAGAATGCGGTGGTAGCAGAGGATGGTCAGCGAGGGCCGGGCCAGCGCTTCGGTCAGCGCCAGGACGCCTGTCCCGCGAAGCACGCGCGCCGCACCGATCTTGATCTGGTCGGCGGGGCGCGGCCGCTGCCTCGCCCGAAGATGCAGGCGCCGGTAGAGCGCCTCGTTCGCGCGGACCATCGCCGAGAAGCTATGGTACCGTTCCACGCGGTCCCGCCCTCGCTCGCCCATCTGTTCGGCGCGGGTCCGGTCCGCGAGTGTTTGCTCTAGTTTTTCCGCCAGCGCCGCCG
>Ga0075423_10003878_pt1 | contig 13790 bp, 12 predicted proteins | sample SoiMethybrSBSTD2_FD_80114 | JGI IMG/M metagenome (GOLD analysis project Ga0075423, IMG submission 80114) | Bulk soil microbial communities from a Populus tree surrounding site in Tennessee, USA - Soil MetaG P. TD hybrid SBSTD2 | ecosystem: Environmental > Terrestrial > Soil > Tree plantation...
AAGGCGAGATCGTGCTCGACATGGGCGGGTTCGACCGCATCCTCGAGATCGACGAGGAGAACCTGCTCTGCACGTGCGAGGCCGGCGTCAACGGCTACGAGCTCGAGCAGAAGCTCAACGCGCGGGGCCTGACGCTCGGGCACTACCCGAGCTCCCTTCCGGCGACGACCCTCGGCGGCCTGATCGCGACGCGCTCGTCAGGTCAAGAATCGAGCCGGTACGGAAGCATCGAGGACATGGTCCAGGGTCTCGCCGTCGTGCTGGCCGACGGCACCTTTGCGGCGCCGCGGCCCGGGCCCCGTTCAGCAACCGGGCCTGCCCTGCACGAGCTCCTCATCGGCTCCGAGGGCGGGCTCGGCATCGTGCTCGGCGCGGTGCTTCGCGTGCACCGTCTCCCGGAGGCGACGGTCGGTCGCGGATACGCGTTCGTGGACGTCAAGAACGGTCTCGAGGTCATGCGCGCCGTCATGCAGTCCGGCATCCGGCCGCTCCTGCTCCGCCTCTATGACGCCGAGGACACGGCCTTCGGTGGCTACGAGGTCGACGCCGGTGAATGCGTGCTCATCGCGGCGACGGCTGGCCCGTCGAACGTCGCCGAGGCGGAGGCGAAGGTCGTCGAGACGCTCGCCCGCGCCGGCCGAGCCCTGGGCGAGGCGCCCTGGGAGTCCTGGAAGCAGCGCCGCTTCGACCTCTCCGCCGAACGGCTGAAGACGTTTCTCGAGCCGGCCGGCTCCTTTCTGGACACCATCGAGATCGCCGGCCGCTGGACGATCCTTTCCGAGCTGCACGCGAGAGTGAAGGCCGCAATAGCAGTCGGTGGCGTGGCGTTATGCCACTTCAGCCATGCCTATGAGCAGGGCTGCTGCGCGTACTTCACGTTCGGCGGCTCCCGCGACACCGAGGATGAGACGCGCGCCGCGTATGGGCGCGCCTGGGAGGGTGCGATGAGCGCGGCACTGGAGCTTGGTGCGACGATCAGCCACCATCACGGCGTCGGCCAGGTCCGGGCTCGGTGGATCGCCGATGAGATGGGAGGCTGGATGAAAGTCTGGAGAGCGGTCAAGGAAGGGCTCGACCCGCAGGGGATCATGAATCCGCGGGCGGTCGGAGGGGCGAGATAGGCTCCCGGCCTGGCGCCCCGATCCTGTTTGTGGTCAACCCCGCCTCGGGTGCGGGAAAAGCCGGCCGTGAGTGGTCGGCGGTTGAGAGCTGGCTGCCATCGAGCGGTCTGCCCTACGAAGTCGCGAAAACAACCCGGCCCAACGAGGCGACCGAGATCGCGCAGCGGAACGTGATGCAGTCGCGGCCGGTGGTGGTCGCCGTCGGCGGCGACGGCACGCTGAACGAGGTCGTCAACGGGTTCTTCCGGAACGGGGCGCCGATCCCGACCACGAGCAAGCTCGCCATGGTGCCGCTGGGAACCGGCGGCGACTTCCGCCGCACGTTGCGCATCCCGACCGACGCCAGGCAGGCGATCGACGTCCTGCGCAGCGGCACGGTGCGCCGGCTCGACGCAGGCTGCGTGACATACCAGACCGCGGACGGGGGAACCGCTGTGCGTCACTTCATCAACATCGCCGACGCAGGCCTCGGCGGCGAGGTCGTGGAGATCGTCGGCAACGGCACCAAGCGATTCGGAAGCGCGACCTACACGATCGCCGGCCTGCGGGCCCTGCTCGGCTTCAAGAACAAGCCGATGACGGTGAACATCGACGGCGTGACCGAGCAGCTGCCGAAGGTGCAGCAGGTCGTCGTGGCCAACTGCCAGTTCTTCGGAGGTGGGATGCAGATGGCGCCGTCCGCCTCGCCGACCGACGGCGTATTCGACGTCGTGATCGTCAAGAACGCCGGCAAGATCGAGACGATGCGCGGCATGAACGACATCCGGAGCGGCAAGCATCTCGACCAGGCGAATCCGAAAATTGAGCTGATGTACGGCAAGCGAATCTCCGTGTCGTCGTCGGAGAAGGTACGGATCGACCTCGACGGCGAGGCCGTTGGATTCCTTCCCGCGCTTTTTGAGATCCAGCCCGGAGCGATCGAGTTCATCACTCCGCGATGAGGTTGTAACCGGACACTCGAGTCGTCGGGTTCCGGGACGCGGCGACGACCCCGGCGTGCCATCCCGGGGCGCGGCCACCACGAGGTGGTTGGATCGAATCCAGGTCAAGGCCGGCGCGAGCAATCAACCAGGCGATCTGGGAGTTCGAGTTCCACATGTCCCCAACGCCGAGGTCATCGCGGCCCCAGACGAAGAACGGCTCCTGGGAAGCGAGCCGGAGCACGCGCTCGACGATCGCGGGTTCGGTGCTCAGCCGTTGAGGACTGTCGACTGCCTCGCTGAGGTCTGGAATGATCCCGCCCTTCCAGCAACGAAGCTCGTAGCGGAAAACGTGCCACTGGGCGAGCCAATGAGCACCAATAGGACCGACCCCCACGACTCCGCGCTCCTCTCCGTGGGGACGTGCGGGCGTCTGCTCGATCGTGTAATCGCCGGCCGGGGTACCGACCACCAGGGCCGAGTGATACAGGTCATAAATGGGACGCCGGTGCCAAACCGCCGCGATGGCCTCATAGACCCGGCCGTTCAGTCGCACGAAGTTGCCTCCCGCCCCTAACGGGATCCAGTAGAGGTCGATGAAGGTCGAACCAGCGCGCATCAATCTCGTGAAGAGGTTCCCCGACTGACTGCTCGCCACGTAGGGTCTTCAGTCCGGTCCCTTACGGGCTATCCGTCACTTGCAGCAGACCTCGATACGTAGGATCTGACTCGTGACGAAAACCCAAGGGGTCATCGCAACACCACACCACCTCGCGTCGGAAGTGGGGGCGCAAGTGTTGCGGGACGGTGGCAACGCGATCGACGCCGCAATCGCGGCCGACGCCGTTCTGTGCGTTGTCTATCCCCACATGACTTCAGTCGGGGGCGACCTGATGGCGATCGTCTGGCCCGCGGGAGAGTCCTCGCCCGTCGGACTGATCGGAGCAGGTCGCTCAGGCGAGCTGGCGACGATCGAGGCGGTTCGCGAACGCGGTTTTGACCAGATGCCCGCGCGCGGAGTGCTTTCCGTGACTGTGCCGGGAACCGTCGAGGCCTGGGCGAGGTTGCTCGAGAGATTCGGCAGCGTCGGCTTTGGCGTCGTGCTCGAGCCCGCGGCCGCGCTCGCGCAAGACGGCTACCTCATCACGAAGGGCCTCGCGGAGAACCTGGCGAGCGCCGCGGAGCTGCTGCTGAGGGAGCCCGCGGCGTACGCGCTGTACCCGCCGATGCACGCGGGCATGCTTCTGCGAAATCCTGACCTCGCCTCGACGCTGCGCGATATCGCCCGGCACGGGATCAACGGGTTTTATCGCGGCGACATCGCGGCCGCGATCGCCACCGCAATCAAGAAACGTGACGGCTTCATCACCAACCAGGACCTGGCGACGCATCGTTCGCAGTGGACCGAGCCGGTCGCGTTTCCCTACCGCGACCTTGTCGTCTACCAGCTGCCGCCTCCCACGGTCGGCCTGGTCGCCGCGTCGTTCGCGCTGCGGCTCCAGGCGGGGCAGGAGTTTCGCGCGGCTCGCGCCGCGGCGTACGCGCTGCGGGACCTGTACATCTCCGATCCTGATTTCGTCACCGCGCCCGCGGAGGCCTTTCTCGATCCGGCGGCGCCGGCAGCACGCCACGTGGACGCCACGCCCCGGAGCGGCGACACCATCTACCTCTGCGCGGCCGACGAGCACGGGAATGTCGTGTCGCTGATCCAGAGCGTCGCGTACGACTTCGGGTCGGGGATAGTGGCCGAGGGCACCGGCATGCTGCTCCAGAACCGCGGCGCTTACTTCAAGCTCGATCCTTCCCACGCCAACAGGCTCGAGCCACGCAAGCGCACGATGCACACGCTGATCCCCGCCATGGCCGCACGCGACGGGCGCCCGTGGGCAGCGTTCGGAACCATGGGCGGCGACCGCCAGCCCCAGCTGCAAACACAGGTCCTGCGCAACCTGGTCAACGAAGGTCTCGATCCCGCCGAGGCCGTCGCGAGACCGAGGAAGGCGGTCCTCACCGACGGCCAGACCCTCGTCGTCGAGGCGGACTATCCCGGCGCCGCTGAGATGGCTCGAAACGACAAAACCGTGCGGCTCGTGCCCGCGCAGTACAGCCAGCTCGGGCACGCGAACGCGATCGTCGTCGATGGGCCGGCACAGTGGCGCGCCGGGGCGGATCCACGCTGCGACGGATCGGTGGAAAGCGTTCGCTAGCGGTCGCCCCGTATACTGGCCCGTTGAGTTTGGCAGTAGAGAACGAAGTCAAAGGCAAGCTGATCGCGGAACACAAGCGCTCAGAGGGGGACACAGGCTCACCTGAGGTCCAGATAGCGCTTTCCACCGCTCGCATCCGGGAGCTCACAGAGCACCTGAAGACGCACGCCAAGGACCACCACTCGCGCCGCGGCCTCCTTCTCCTGGTCGGCAAGCAACGGCGACTGCTCAACTACCTGAGGGACACCGACGTGGAGCGTTATCGCGCCCTCGTCGCCAAGCTCGGGATCAGGAGATAACAACCAGGGAGGACCCTGCTCGGTAGCGCCGGGTCAGCCTCTTAGAAGCTCTCTCTCAGCTCGCACGAGCTCAGCGACAGCTGCTAGGAAACTGACCCCAAGTCGCTCCGCCGGGTTCCTCCCACATATCTGGAGGTATTTGGCGTGGCAATAGTCACGAAAAACATTGATGTCGCCGGGCGGCGGATCTCGATCGAGGCCGGTCGCGTGGCGGAACAGGCGAATGGAGCGGTGGTCATTCGCCAGGGCGACACCGTCGTCCTGAGCACCGCGGTCATGTCGAAGGACCCCCGCGAGGGGATCGACTTCTTTCCCCTGACCTGTGATTACGAGGAGAAGCTCTACGCGGCGGGCAAGATCCCGGGCGCTTTCATGCGCCGCGAGGGCCGCCCCAGCGAGACCGCGATCCTCGCCTCGAGGCTCACCGACCGTCCACTCCGGCCCCTCTTTCCAGAGGGCTTTCGGCTCGACGTCCAGGTCATCTCGACCGTGCTCTCGGTCGACCAGGAGAACGACCCGACGATCCTGAGCATCAACGGCGCGTCGACCGCGCTGGTGATCTCGGACATCCCCTTCCAGGGCCCGGTGGGCGCCGTCCGGATGGGCTACATCGACGGCCAGGTCGTCGTCAACCCGCCGATGTCGAAGATGGCGGAGTCCGAGCTCGACCTCGTGGTCGCCGGCACCGCCGACGCGATCCTCATGGTCGAGGCGGGCGCCAAGGGCGTCAGCGAGCAGGTCGTGCTCGACGCGCTGTCCATGGCCCACGAGGAGATCAAGCGCATCTGCGCCGCCCAGCTCGAGCTGCAGCAGCAGGTCGGCATCGAGAAGCGGGAATGGATCTCCGCGACCTATCCCGAGCACATGTACGAGATCGTCGGCGAGTACCTCGCGCTGCGCCTCGACAACGTTCTCTACAGCGCCGACAAGGCGACCCGCGAGAGCGGCGTGGACGAGCTTCGCGAGCGTGCGGTCCTCGAGCTGGGGGAGCGGTTCCCCGATTACGCGGACATCATCGGCAAGCTCTTTGACAAAGCGCTGAAGGACCGCGTCCGCCAGCGCGTCGTGGAGGAAGGCATCCGAGTGGACGGGCGCGGTCTCAAGGACGTGCGCCAGATCACGGTCGAGGTCGGCGTCCTGCCGCGAACGCACGGATCGGGCCTGTTCACGCGCGGCCAGACGCAGGCCCTCACGATCGCGACGCTCGGCTCGATGTCGGACCAGCAGAAGCTCGACGGCCTCACCGCCGAAGAGTTCAAGCGCTACATGCACCACTACAACTTCCCGCCGTACTCGGTCGGCGAGGCGCGGCCGCTGCGCGGCCCGGGCCGCCGCGAGATCGGTCACGGCGCGCTGGCCGAACGGGCATTGCTGGCGGTCATCCCGTCAATCGAGGACTGGCCCTACACGATCCGGCTCGTCTCTGAGATCTTGAGCTCCAACGGCTCGACGTCGATGGCGTCGGTCTGCGGCTCAACACTGGCACTGATGGACGCCGGCGTACCCATCAAGTCGCCGGTGGCCGGAATCGCGATGGGACTTGTGACACGAGAGGGCAAGTTCGCCGTCCTCACCGACATCCAGGGCGTCGAGGACGCGCTGGGCGACATGGACTTCAAGGTCGCCGGGACTCGGGACGGCATCACCGCCCTCCAGATGGACATCAAGATCAAGGGCCTGACGCACGAGATCATGGCCCAGGCGCTCGAGCAGGCACGCGAGGCCCGGCTGTTCGTGCTCGACAAGATGCTCGCCGTGTTGCCGAAGCCGCGCAGCGAGATGAGCTCGTTTGCGCCGCGAATCACGACGATCCTCATCAACCCCGACAAGATCCGCGACATCATCGGCAAGGGCGGCTCGATGATCCGCAAGATCACGGAGGAGACGGGGGCGCAGATCGACGTCGAGGATGACGGTCGCGTCTTCATCGCTGCGGTCGACCAGGAAGGCGGCCAGAGGGCGATCGACTGGATCAAGAGCCTCACCGACGAGGTCGAGGTCGGCAAGATCTACAAGGGCAAGGTCGTCCGCATCATGCCGTTCGGCGCCTTCGTCGAGGTGCTTCCGGGCCAGGACGGCCTGGTCCACATCTCCAAGCTCACCGACCACCGGGTCGAGCGCGTGGAGGAGGTCGTCAACATCGGCGACGAGATCATGGTCAAGGCGGTCGAGATCGACAGCCAGGGCCGGCTCAACCTCAGCCGGCAAGCCGCGATCGAGGAGCTGACCTCCAGGGGCGAGCCGATCGAGGAGAAGATCGACCCCGAGGTCATGGCCGCTGCGCTGGCCTCGCCCGCGCCGTCCCGCGAAGGCGGGTTTGGCGGCCGGGACAGAGGCGGCCGGAACGGCGGAGGTCGCGACAGGCGTCCGCGCAGAGACTAGTAGCGGTAGTCCCCTCCGGGCGCTGCGCGCCACCTCCCCACAAGTGGGGAGGCGACCGTGATGGCTGACGCCATCAGGGTCTGTCTCACCGGCTACCGAGGCAAAGTCGGCGGCATCCTCGCGGCGGCGTTGCAGAGCGAGCCTGACATCGAATACGTCGGCGGACTGACGCGAGGCGATGACCTCGCGTCTTTCCTCCACGAGAAGCGGCCGCAAGCGCTGGTTGACTTCACGCGCCCGTCAGAGGCGATGCACAACGCGCTGGCCGCCGTCGCCGCGGGTGCGTCGCCGGTGGTCGGGACGACCGGACTCTCAGCGGCCGACATCGACAAGCTCGAGACCGCATGCAGGGCGAAGAATGTCGGCGGCATCGTGGCGCCGAACTTTGCCGTCGGCGCCGTGCTGATGATGCACCTCGCCGACATCGCCGCCCCGCATTTCGACGCAGCTGAGGTGATCGAGCTCCACCACGCCGGCAAGCTCGACGCGCCGTCGGGCACCGCGCTCTCCACCGCACGCCGGCTGGCGGCGAAACGCAAAGAGAAGCCCTTCGCCCATCGCAAGGCCGAGAAGGAGACGCTCGCGGGGACGCGAGGTGGGGAGGAGGGTGGCGTCGCGGTGCACAGCATTCGGCTGCCTGGCTTTGTCGCCGACCAGGAGGTCATCTTCGGCCTACCCGGTCAAACGCTCACGATCGCCCACCGCACCACGAGCCGCGAAGCGTACGTCCCAGGGGTCCTGCTCGCGATCCGCAAGGTGACGGCGGCGCCGGGCTTTTACCGCCGGCTTGACGATCTGCTGGGGCTCGTCTGAGCAACCAGGGGCGCGTCCTCGTCTGGCAGTCGCAGCTGGCGAGAAACGACTTTCCTCCTGTCTGCGCAATGACAGGCGATCCGGCCGAGACGTGGCGGAAGTTCACTTTCACGAGCGCTCCGCCGTGGGCATTCTGGGTCGGCGGCCTTCTGCTGTCTTATATCCTCTCGCGACGGGCAAGCGGATATCTGCCGCTTACCCGCGCCGGCGAGAAACTGCTCAAAGCGCCGAATCTGCCGGTGATGGCGTTCAGTGCCATCGGCGTGCTCCTCTGGTTGACCGCATTGGCCGTTGGATTCATCGCCGGCGAAACCGACGCGGGCAACGGAGTCGCGGTGTGGGCTGCGCTATTCGGCGGCTGGTCGTTCTTGGTGGCGCTGATCGCGTTCTTGCTCACCAATCGCGGGGTCGGCCCTACGGGCAAAGTGCTCGAGCAGCAATACGGCCAGTACGAGTCGCTGGTCGAGCTCGAGCGCGTTCACCCGAAGTTCGTCGACGCGGTCCGGCTCCATCAGCAGGAGCGGGCACGCCAGCTCACGGTCAACCAGCCGTCGCCAATGTCGACTGAATCGAAGTAAACTTTTGGACGTGCCCACCTCCAAGCGATTAAACGTTGCTGTCGTCGGCGCGACCGGTATGGTCGGCAACGAGATGCTGCGTGTGCTGGCGCAGCGCAACTTTCCAATCGAGCGCGTCGTCGCGCTCGCATCAGAACGATCGAAAGGCCTCACCGTTCCCTACAACGGCAACTCGATCAAGGTCGACGAGCTCAGCGAGGCGGCGTTCAAGGGCATCGACATCGCCCTCTTCGCGGCGAGCGGCGACATCGGCCTCATGTACGGCCCGGCGGCCGCCGAGTCCGGCGCGCTCGTGATCGACAACAGCTCCGCCTGGCGCATGAAGGAGAACGTCCCCCTGGTGGTCACGGAGGTCAACGCCGACGACATCCGCGAGCACGAAGGCATCATCGCCAACCCCAACTGCTGCGCCATCCCGCTCACCGTCGCGCTGAACCCAATCAAGAAGGCGGTCGGCCTCGAAAGGGTGCTCGTGTCCACGTACCAGTCGGCGTCGGGTGCAGGGCGCGCCCTCGTCGACGAGCTCGAGGAGCAGACAAAGGCGATCGCAGACGGCAAGGAGCCTCCGGTCGCGGCGTATCCCTATCAGCTCGCGTACAACGTCGTCCCGGGCGGATGGCGCCTGGAGACAGACGGCTACAACGAGGAAGAGGTCAAGATCGTCAACGAGACGCGCAAGATCCTCCACGATCCCGAGCTCCGCATCACCGCCACCTGTGTCCGAGTGCCGGTGCCGGTGGGCCACGGAGAGTCGGTGTTCGTGGAGACCAAGGACAAGCTCACGGCCGATGACGCACGCGTCCTGCTCGGCAACGCGCCCGGCGTCATCGTCAAAGACGACCCGCAGGCCAAGCTCTACCCGACTCCGCACGACGTGGTGGGGAAGGATGAGGTCTACGTCGGCCGCGTCCGCGAGGACGCCTCGACGAAGAACGGTCTCGTGATGTGGATCGTCTCCGACAACCTGCGCAAGGGCGCGGCGCTCAACGCGGTCCAGATCGCGGAGCAGGCGATCGAGATGGGAGCACTTGGAGCGGTGAAAGCATGAGCGGCCTCCGCCGCCTGTCGTCGACTCGCCGTTGGCCAATCGTCACCAGCGCATCGTCCAGCGTCCACGGAAGTGCTGGCCTGGGGAACCCAGGCCAGCAGGCGGCGCGGGCCTTCGCCCGAAAATCCGCACCCCACCACCGCGATTTTCGGGCGGAAAAGGAGGCAGTCACCCAATGAAAGAGATAGGACGGCTTCTGACGGCGATGGTGACCCCGTTCAAAGCGGACGGGTCGGTGGACTACGACGCCGCAGGGTCGCTGGCGCAGATGCTCGTGAGCGACGGTTCCGACGGCGTCGTCGTCTCGGGTACGACGGGCGAATCGCCGAGCCTCAGCGACGCGGAGAAGATTGAGCTCGTCAGGACCGTCAGGGACGCCCTCCCTGGCAAGGCCGTCGTCGCGGGCACCGGGAGCAACGACACGCACCACTCGGTGGAGCTGTCCCGGCTCGCCATGAAGGCCGGAGCGGACGCCCTGCTCGCTGTCGTGCCGTACTACAACAAGCCGCCGCAGGAGGGCATGTACCAGCACTTCAAGGCGATCTCCGAGGAAGGCCCGACGATCATGTACAACATCCAGGGCCGGACCGCGATCAACATGACCGCCGCGACCACACTCCGGTGCGCCGAGCTGCCGGGCATCATCGGTGTCAAAGAGGCGAGTGGCGACCTCGATCAGATCGGCTTCGTCTGCGCGGGCAAGCCTGAGGACTTCAAGGTGTGGAGCGGCGACGACAGCTGGACGCTTCCCATCCTCGCGGTCGGTGGCTACGGTGTGATCTGCGTCGTCTCCCACATCGCGGGTCGCTCGATGAAAAAGCTGATCGAGGCCTACCGCAAGGGCGACAACGAGATCGCTCAGGACATCCACCACGGCCTTCTTCCGGTGATCAAGACGCTGATGACGACCGCCGCGAACCCGGTGCCGATCAAGTCGGTCCTCAACGAGATGGGCTTCCCGGCCGGTCCGTTCCGGCTGCCGCTCGTGCCACTGACGGACGAGCAGCAGCGATCGGTGATCAAGACGATCAAGGACGCGGGCGAGTACATCACCTTCACCAAGCCGGGAGTCAAAGTCGCTTAGCCTGCCCGTGGAGCTGACCCAGCTCCACCAGACGATCCGCTCGTGCAAGAACTGCGGCCTGCATGCGACGCGGACGCAGGCGGTGCCAGGGGTCGGTCCTTGCCCCGCGAACGTGATGATCGTGGGCGAGGCGCCGGGCTTCAACGAGGACCGCCAGGGCGAGCCCTTCGTGGGCGCCGCGGGCAAGCTGCTCGACACGCTGCTGGCGCGCATCTCGCTCAGTCGCGGCGATGTGTTCATCACCAACGTTCTGAAGTGCCGGCCGCCCATGAACCGCGATCCGATGCCGAACGAGGTCGAGGCGTGCTCGCCGTACCTCAAAGAGCAGGTTGCCCTGGTCAAGCCGAAGGTCATCCTCATCCTCGGCCGCCACGCGCTCGAGCGCCTGCTCCCGGGGCAGGGATCGATCTCCCGGATTCATGGCAGCCTGATCCGCCGCGGCGATCTCGCGTATGTGCCGCTCTATCACCCCGCGGCCGCGCTGCACAACGGCTCGCTGGTCGCCGACCTCGAGCACGACTTCGACCAGCTCAAGCGCTACCTGGACCAGCTACTTGCACCACCGCCGCCGCCTCCTCCCGCGGAGGCGCCGAAGGAAGAGTCCGAGCAGCTCTCACTTTTGTGAGCCAAACGCGCCTCCGCTATCTGCCGCTGGGCGGCCTCGGCGAGGTCGGGATCAACATGTGGGCGCTCGAGTGGGAGCGCCAGGTGCTCGTCGTGGACGCCGGGCTGATGTTCCCGCAGGAGGACATGCTCGGCATCGACCTCGTGCTCCCCGACATCTCATACCTCTTGCAGCAGGACCGGGAGGTGCTGGGCATCTTCCTCACGCACGGCCACGAGGACCACATCGGTGGCCTGCCCTTCGCCCTGAAGAAGCTCAACGTCCCCGTTTACGGGACCAGGCTGACCCTCGGGCTCGTCAAGCCGAAGCTGAGGGAGCACCGCATCCTCCGGGAGGCCGACCTGCGCGAGGTCCGGGTCGGCGACTCGGTCCAGCTCGGGCCGTTTCGCATCGAGACCGTGGCCGTCTGCCACTCCATCCCGGACGGCGTCGCGCTCGCGATCGACACGCCGGTGGGGCGGGTCATCTACACCAGCGACTTCAAGCTCGATCCTTCGCCGCCCGACGGGCTGCCCACCAACATGGATCGCTTCCGGCGGCTCGGTGATGAAGGCGTGCTGCTGCTGCTGAGCGACTCGACGAACGCAGAGCGCGAGGGACGCTCCGGCTCGGAGCGCGACCTCCACGTCGCCTTTGAGCGCATCTTCACCGATGCGCCGGCCCGGATCGTGGTGGCGAACTTCGCCTCGAACATCCAGCGCATGCAGCACCTCGTGCGGATGGCGGCACAGTTCGGTCGCCGCGTCGCGATCGTCGGCCGGAGCCTGCAGCAGAACTTCAAGACGGCGCGTGAGCTTGGATTCCTCACCGTGCCTGAGGGCGTCGTCATTCCCCTTGCTGAGGTCGACAAGGTACCGCCCAAGAAGCTCCTTCTGCTGACCGCGGGCAGCCAGGGCGAGCCGATGTCGGCGCTCACGCGGTTCGCGGCGCAGCGGCATCCGTTCCTCAACGTGCACGCAGACGACTGGGTCGTCATCTCGGCGCGGCCGATCCCGGGCAACGAGCGGATGGTCCATCAGACTGTCAACAACCTCTACCGCCACGGCGCGAAGGTCTTCTACTCCGAGGTCGGCAACGTTCACGTCACGGGCCACGCGCAACGCGCAGAGCTGCGCGAGATGCTCGAGGCCGTGCGACCGCGGTTCTTCATCCCGGTGCACGGCGAATATCGCCAGCTGCTTTTGCACTCGGAGCTGGCGCGCGAAGCAGGCATCGACGGCGATCGGATCGCTGTGGTCGAGGACGGCGAGTCGGTCGAGCTCGACCGCGAGACCATGACCCGCGGCGCCAAGATCCCCACCGGCCTGGTCTACGTCGACGGGCTCGGAGTCGGCGACGTCGAGCAGGTCGTGCTGCGCGACCGCCGCCATCTTGCCGAGGACGGCATCCTGGTCGTCACGGTGACCCTCGACCGCGACACCGGCACGGTGCGCGCGGGCCCGGAGCTCGTGTCGCGTGGTGTGATCGAGCCAGAGCTGTCTACCAAGCTGATGGCGGACGCGCGCGAGGCGGCGCTGAAGAGCATCCATCGGTTCGCCGAGTCGCACGCGGAGCTGAGCCTGCTCCAGGAGGCGATTCACGACGCCGTCTCGCAGACGGTTTACAAGCGGACCCGCCGCCGTCCTATGGTGATCCCGGTCGTGACAGAGATATGAAGCTCCCACCGCTCGCGCTCATCGCGCCGAGCCTGTGTCCACGGTGCGATCAACCCGCGATGGTGCTCAACCACTCGTCGGAAGATGAGCGATGCGCCCACTGCGGCCTGCAGCTCCACCAGTGCGCGCGCTGCCGTGGAGTCGCCGGTCCGTTCGACCGGTTCTGCGGCTTCTGTGGTTACGAGATGGTCCAGGGTGAGCGCCGCCCCTTGTGGTGGCGGCTGTGGATCGTGGCGGCGCTCCTACCCGTGGCCCTCGGACTGATCTACGGGATAGCGCAGGCGAAGATCGGTCACTGAGGCCGGTTCAGCCGGTGACCGCACTCCACACAGAAGCTATGCCGGCCGAGGTTGTGATGCCCGCATGACGGGCACACCAGTCTTCGGGGAGGATCCGCCTGCAGCCATCGTTCATTTTCACGCCGGTACCAGATCCCATCCTCAGGGCCGAGCATCCACCGCCGGCCTTCGTTGTCGAGTACCGCGAGGTCACGCACCGCGACCCTGAACGCCCGCGGCTGGAGACTTCCAGTTCGGCGCTCCTCGACGAGGTGCTTGTAGCGAACCTCGGCTTCAGCGAACGGATCAACCGCCATCGCGGGAGAGTATGGCGGCCCACGGTTGGTAGAATCCAATCGGCCCTCCTGAGGGCTTCGCAGCATGCGTCGCACCACATCCCGGAGCTCAAAGAGTCGATCGAGCGCTCGCCGCGCGTCCTCATCGCGGTCCAAGCGAAGCAAGCGTTCCGCGCGCCCTCGCCTGAGCGCACGTCAGGTCCGCGAGATCGCGGGCGTCCTGCTCATGCTCGCCGCCCTGCTCGGCGTCCTGGCGATCCTCAGCAACGCGGAATCAATCCTCGGCGGGATCCGCGACGCGATGCTGTCGATCTTCGGGACTGCGTGGTTCGTACCAGTCGTCGCGGCGGTCGCGCTCAGCGCATACCTCCTCTGGCCGAAGGCGCCGCGACCCCGAACGATCGACTTCGTTGCCGGCGTGGTGGCGGTGCTTTCGCTGGTCGGGTTGTTCGGTCTCGTCGCGGGAGCAGGTGGTTCCCTTGGC
>Ga0075423_10003879_pt1 | contig 13785 bp, 15 predicted proteins | sample SoiMethybrSBSTD2_FD_80114 | JGI IMG/M metagenome (GOLD analysis project Ga0075423, IMG submission 80114) | Bulk soil microbial communities from a Populus tree surrounding site in Tennessee, USA - Soil MetaG P. TD hybrid SBSTD2 | ecosystem: Environmental > Terrestrial > Soil > Tree plantation...
GTGTCATGGTCGGCAACGGCCGGCTCGTCCTCTACCGGGCCGCGCACGTGGCCACCATCCCCGGCATCGTCATCGTCGTCGCAGCGCTGGCGTTCAACTTCGTCGGAGACGGCCTCCGCGAGGCCCTCGACCCTCGCGCCCGCCGGTAGCCCCCCGTCGAGTCCAAGGAGAAGAAGCATGGACGCTGAAAAAATCAACTTGATGCTACGCATGATCCCCGAGGGCGTGAGCCGCCGGGACTTCCTCCGCACCGCCGCCGGCGCGGCGGGCGCCGCCGGGGTCCTGGGAGCGCCGAAGGGCGCGCGCGCCCAGACCCCTAAGAAGGGCGGCACGCTGGTCTACGGCATGGAGGGTCCGTCCGACATCCTCGACCCGCAGGCCACTGGCTGCTGGCTCACCTATCGCGTGACCTTCCAGATGTTCGAGGGGCTGCTCGCCGAGGACCTCACGAAGGCCGACGTGGCGATCCCGCCCGTGGTGCCGAAGCTGGCCGAGTCCTATACCACCGCCAAGGACGGGCTCTCCCGTACCTTCAAGCTGCGGAAGGGCGTCAAGTTCCACGACGGCACCCCGTTCAACGCCGCGGCCGCCGTCTTCTCCTGGGAGCGGATGTACAAGAAGGATGCGCCCCACTTCTACCCGCGCGCCAACAGCTACACCTCCTACGTGGTGGAGTACATCACGGGCGCAGAAGCCGTGGACGAGTACACGCTCAAGCTGACGTTCAGCAAGCCCTACGCGGAGTGGGAGCGGATGACGCTCCAGAGCTGGGGTGAGCCGATGATGATCAGCCCGACCCAGGCGAAGAAGACCGGCAACGAGAAGTTCGCGGACGCCCCCGTGGGCACCGGCCCCTTCAAGTTCGTCGAGAACGTGCCGGGCGACCGCATCGTGCTCGAGCGCTTCAAGGACTACTGGGGCAAGCCGGCCAACGTGGACAAGCTGGTGTTCCGTCGGCTCGACGACCCGACGGCGCGCGTGGCCGCCCTGCGCACGGGCGAGGTGGACTTCATCCTGGCGCCTCCGCCCGACGAGGTGGAGGCCTTGAAGAAGGACAAGTTCCAGGTGTTGCAGAGCAACGCGCCCCACATCTGGTACTGGCACCTGAACATGAAGGACGAGCATTTCAAGGACGTGCGCGTGCGCCGGGCGCTCCAGATGTCGGTGGACAAGGACAAGATGTGCAAGGAGCTGCTCCGCGGCACCGCGAAACCCGCGTGGAGCATGATCTCCCCAGCGACGGTCGCCTACTATCCCAAGTACAAGCCCTACTCGTACGATCCGGAGAAGGCCAAGGCCCTCCTCAAGGAGGCCGGCCACGGGAACGGTTTCGAGACTACCTTCTGGACATCCACCTCCGGCTCGGGCCAGATGATCCCGGTGGCGATGGCCGAGTGGATCCAGCGCGACCTCGCCAAGGTCGGCATCAAGGTGAAGCTCGAGACGTTCGACTGGATCACCTACCTCTCCAAGATGTTCCAGGGGCTGCGCCCGGGCCACGGCGCCTACCAGCTCTCCTGGGGTATGACCAGCAACTTCTGGATCGACATCGTGGCCCGCTCCACCCGGCAGCCGGACAAGGGAGTGAACGTGGGCTGGTACGCGAATCCGAAGGTCGACGGCCTCCTCGACACCGCCCGCGCCGAGCTGGACGAGAAAAAGCGCGCCACGGTCTACAAGCAGATCGACCGCATCGTCATGGAGGAGGACGCCTCGTTCTTCCCCATCTGCAATGATCTGAACTTGGTGGTGCTCAGCCCGAAGGTGAAGGGCTTCGTCAACCCGCCCGAGGAGTGGTTCCAGCTCTGGACGCCCTGGGTCGAGGCGTAGGCCTCATCCCAACGCACAGATCGCGCGCTCGGTGGCGTGAAGCCCACCGGGCGCGCGGTGCGCGCCCTTGGGCTCGTGACGTCACCATTGCCTGGTAGGCCCGCGACAGGCTAGCCTCTGCGCATGGCGCACACACGGATCCGGAAGTTTAACACCCGGGACACCTATCCGGAGCAGAAGCTGGACAACGATCTCTGTCAGGCGGTGGTGGCGGGAAACACCGTCTACCTGCGCGGCCAGATCTCCCAGGATCTCGACACCCGCGCGTCACTCCATGCCGGCGACCCCGGCAAGCAGACGGACAAGGCGATGGCCAATGTCGCGATGCTGCTCGACGAGGCGGGCAGCGAGCTGAGCCACATCGTGAAGATCGTGGTGTACGTCACCGACATCCGCTACCGCGAGGCGGTGTACCGGGCAATGGGAAAGTGGCTCAAGGGCGTCTTCCCTGTCTCGACCGGCCTGGTGGTGCCCGCGCTGGCGCGACCGGAATGGGTGGTCGAGATCGATGTCACCGCCGTGATCCCCCACGGCTACACGCCAAAGCGCCGGCGCACGAAGGGCAAGGCCTCGTGACCATCGCGATCGCCGCCCGGTCCGCCGAGGTGGGAATGTTCGGAATCGCCATCTCGTCCTCGTCGCCCGCGGTCGCCGCGCGATGCGCGCATGCCCGGGCCGGCGTCGGGGTGCTCGGGACTCAGAACATCACCGATCCGCGCCTCGGGCCCGCCGGCCTGGACCTGATGGCGAAGGGGCTGGCCGCGGAAGAGGCGATCGCCACGCTGTGCCGGACGGCGCCGCACATCGAGTTCCGCCAGATCATCGCCGTCGATGCCCAGGGTCGGACCGCAGCCTACTCGGGCCGCCGTACGCTCGGCACGCACGCCAGCGCGCAGGCGCCCGGCGTCGTCGCCGCCGGGAACCTGCTGCACGATCGGGAGATCCCTGGTGTGATGCTCGCCGCATTCCAGCGCGCGTCGGGACACCTGGGTGACCGGCTGCTCGCCGCCATGGCCGCAGCGCTCGCGGCGGGTGGCGAGGAAGGGCCCGTACACTCCGCCGGAATGCTGCTCGTGCGTGACGTGCCGTGGCCGGTGGCCGACCTGCGTGTCGACTGGTCCGACGGCGACCCGGTGGCGGATCTCCATCGCGTGTGGACGATCTACCAGCCCCAGCTCGAGGATTACGTGGCCCGCGCGCTCAACCCCACCGGGGCGCCCAGCTTCGGCGTGCCGGGCGACCGGTAGCTGACCGGCAATCGGCAGCCGCAGCACGCGGGTGGCCTTGACAATCGCCCGCGCCAGACTCATGTTCCGCCCCAAGTCCTCACAAAGGAGCCCCCATGGCGGATGCCGAGTCCCTTTTGCTGCCCCTGTACTGTCCGCTCGTCGTGGATGGGGTGGAAGGCAAGGCCTCCAGCGGCCGGCGGTTCAAGCGGGAGAACCCGGCGGACATCCGCGAGGTCGCGACCGTCGCCGAGGAAGGAACCCAAGCCGACGCCCGCGCCGCCATCGACGCGGCCCGGACCGCGTTCGACACCAACGCCGGCAACTGGATCTACAACTACAAGCTCCGAGAGCAGACGCTGCTGCGCACGGCGCAGCTGGTTCGCGCGAACGCAGACCGGCTGGCCCGCGTGGTCAGCCTGGAAGTGGGTATGCCGATGCGGCAGGCCGTGCCCCACGTCGGCGCCGCCGCGGACGTCTTCGAGTTCTACGCCGGGCTCGCGGGCAAGCTGTACGGTGAGAGCTTCACGCTGCCCAGCGGCTCGATGATCAACCTGGTCAAGGAGCCGGTGGGCGTCGTCGGGATGATCACGCCGTGGAACTTCCCGCTGACGCAGACCGCGCGGAAGGTCGCGCCCGCGCTGGCCGCCGGCTGCACCATCGTGATCAAGCCCGCGAGCTACACGCCCGCCGCCACCTACGAGCTGGTGAAGCTCATCCAGGAGACGAGCATTCCGAGGGGCGTGCTCAACCTGGTGCCGGGCCCCGGCAACGTCGTCGGCGCAGAGATCATCGCCAGCAAGAAGGTGGACAAGATCTCGTTTACCGGCGAGACCGGCACCGGCAAGCGAATCGGCGCCCAGGCCGGCATGGAAGTGAAGCGGGTGAGCCTGGAGCTGGGCGGTAAGGCTCCCTACGTGATCTTCGACGACGCGGAGGTCGACGCCGCCGCGCGCGCCGCCGTCTTCGGCATGTTCCGCAACGCTGGGCAGGCGTGCGGCGCTACCACCCGGCTCCTGGTGCAGGAGGGCATTCACGACCGGTTCCTCGCGCGCGTAGTCGAGCTGACGCGAAAGATCGAGGTCGGGCATCCCTCTCGGCCGTCCACCGACATGGGCCCGCTGATCTCTCTCAGCCAGGAACGCGTGGTGCAGGAGTTCATCCAGTACGGCGTGGACAAGGGATTCCGCCTGGTGACCGGCGGCCACAAGCTCACCGGTGCCCCCTGGGACCATGGGTACTACGTGGAACCGACCATCTTCGACCACGTCGACAACGCGTCGCGGCTCGGCCAGGAGGAGATCTTCGGCCCGGTGGTGGCGGTGACCACGTTCCGCGACGAAGCGGAGGCCGTCGAGCTGGCGAACGCGGTGGACTTTGGGCTGGTGGCGGGGGTGTGGAGCGCCGACTACCCGCGCGCCCTGCGAGTGGCCCGCCGCATCCGCGCCGGGACGGTTTGGATCTGGGACAACTACGCCCAGCCGGTGGAAGGCATCTGGGGCGGCTACAAGCAGAGCGGCATGGGCCGCGAGCTCGGGTACCACGGGCTTGACGACTTCATCGAGATCAAGCAGATCTTCACCGACGGCACCGGGCTGGCGATGAAGCCGCCTTACGGTCAGGTGATCAAGGAGTAGCCCCTAACCGCCCCTTCGGCGTTCGGGCCCGGGCGGCGACCTGACAGCAGGCTGCGTCACCTGGACGCGCCGTCTACGCGGGCGCGAAGATGCTGGTCGGAGTGTCGGGCCCGGGCGCCTCGCTGGCGGCAAGGCGCGGGCCCTCGAAGACGGCGTCGCGCTGCAGCGTCGGGAGCACGCGGTCGGCGAACAGGCGCAGATTCAGCTGCGCTTCCTCGTTCGGCATGCCACCGTAGCCGAACTCGCCGACCAGGTGAGTGAGGCCGGTCAGCCGCTGCAGCTCGGCGATCTGCTGGAGGCAGTCGTCGGGCGTGCCCACGACCTGGATCTTGACGTAGAAGTCGGTGGCCTTCTTGCGGTAGCTCGCGTCCTTCATCTTCGAGTACGTCTTGGCCATCCCGCCGTAGAACTCATAGCCCTTCACGGTCGCCAGGTGGCCATCCGAGAAGTGATAGTGCGTGTCGATGGAATCCCACTTGCGCGCCAGATACAGCGCAGCGCGCTCGTGTGCCTCTTCCCGGCTCTCCGCCACCGAGATGTTGGTCGAGATGAGGGGCGGGCGCGGCGCGTGGCCCACGCTGGCCGTGATGTCGCGGAAGCGCTGGATGTCCTCGGCCGCCTTCGGCCACTCGTTCTGCATGATGACGAGCAGGCCGAAGCCGAGCTTGGCCATGATCTCGGCCGACTCGGGGCTCACGGACGAAGCATAGAACCGCCGCTCCGGGTGGGAGATGGGCCGCGGCCGGATCGACATCGCTGGGATCTTGAAGAACTCGCCCTCCCAGTCGAAGACCTCGTGAGTGAGGGCCTTGATGACGATGCGGGCCGACTCCACGAACCGGGCGCGTGCCTCCTCCATGGGGACGCGGAAGCCCGCGTACTCCACGCTGGCCGCGCCGCGGCCGAAGCCGAACACGCAGCGGCCGTTGGAGAGGATGTCGAGCAGTGCGATCTCCTCCGCCACCCGCACCGGGTCGTGCCAGGGCAGCACGATCACGGCGGTGCCGAGCGCGATGCGCCGGGTGCGCCCCGCGAAGTAGCTCAGCAGCTGGGTGGGGTCGGGCGACATCGAGTACCCCGTGAAGTGATGCTCGAGGGCAAACAGCGAGTCGAAGCCGAGCGGCTCGGCCAGGTCCCCCAGCGCCAGGTGCTCGGCCAGCACGGAGGCGTCCGAGCGTCCTTCCTTCGTGAGCATGTTCAGCGAGATCCCGACTTTCATGGGGCCCTCCGGAACGGACTATGGACCATCCGGACCGCGCTGTCTACGGGCACTCCAGCACGGTGATGAGCGGCTTCGGACTCACGCCGGTGAAGGAGTGATGCACGTGCCCATCACACCACCTCTACCCCGGAGCTGAGCGGCTGCGCGGCCGGGTGCCGACGATTCCGATCGGTACGCAGGTGAACGCGGAAGGTCGCGCCCCCCGCCGGACCGTTCTCGACCAGGAGGCGGCCGCCGTGGGCATCGACGATCGTGTGGCTGATGGCCAGGCCCATACCCAGCCCGTCGACTTTGGTCGTGAAGAACGGCTCGAAGACCCGGCTGAGATCGGCTTCCAGGATGCCCTTGCCCGAGTCGTGCACGCCGAGCTCGACATATGGCGCGGTCGCGACCCTGGTCCACATCGTCACCCTGCCGCCCGCGGCCCCGTCGTTCGCGGCAGCCGTGATGGCATTGGTCAGCAGGTTCAAGATCACCTGCTGAATCTGTACTCCGTCGCCGTAGACGACAGGCAGATCGCCCGCAGGGCGAAATTCGATGGTGACCCCGTGGAGCAGCGCGTCGTTCGCGACGAGCTGTACTGTGCTCTCGCCGAGATCGTCGAGCGACAGTGGCGTGCTGACAACGTCGGTCCGCTTGAGCAGTTTTCGCATGCGGCGGATCACCTCGCTCGCCCGGTGATCATCGCTGATGACGTCGGCGACACACGCGCGAAGCTCCTCGACATCGGGCTGCGAGCTCGCCAGCGCACGCTTCGCTGCTTGCGCGTTTGCGAGAATGGCCGTCAGCGGCTGGCTCAGCTCGTGCGCCAGCGAGGAGGCCAGTTGGCCCATGCCCGCGACCCGGTCGGAATGGGCCAGCTGAATGAGCAGACGTTTCGCGGCCGCCTCGGCCTCACGGCGGCGACGGTGCTGGATGAGCAGCGTGACGATCAGCGCCGCCTGCGCGCCGATGAGCGCGGCCGCGCCCGCGACGTGCCACCGATATCGCTGCCAAAGAGTGGGCTCACGAAAGAGAACCTGGCTGTCCTCCGGCAGACGCCGCTCGTCGAGCTGCCAGCGGGCGAGCTGGCGAGCGTCGAATCGCGGCACGGCTGTCGCGAAGCTCGGCACCGGCGTCGCCGGCGCCGTCCCACCACGCAAGAGCTGCGTCGCCATCCTCGCCGCGTCGCGACCGATGTCCTCGAATTCGACGATGGATCCGCCCACGACCCCGCGCCCCAGCGCGAGGCCGAGCGGCGTGAAGACGGGACGGTTCGCCGCGCTCGAGACGTGCCGGACGAGGTCTATCCCAAAGAAGCGGCGCCCAGCGCCATCGACCTGATAGCTGGATTGAATGATCACCGTACGCTCGGGCAGGCTGGACACGCGAGCCAGCGCGTCCGAGATCGACAGCTTCGTAAGATCGATGACGTCCACGCCGACCACGCGCGCCACCGCTTCTCGGATCAGACCGTGGTAGACCTGCTCCGTCTGGCTAGCCCCTCCGACGAGCGCTACGTGACGCGTGTCCGGGAGGAGCGTCAGGGCGGCCCTCACCGTGCCTTCCATATCGAAGCGGGTTGTGAGAACCGCGAAACCCGGGGGCGGCTTCAGGTTGCGCACGCGGCCCTCGTCCACCCCACAGACGACCACGGGCGTACCCGGCCAGAGCTCGTCACGCGCGCGAAGGACGAACTGAAATGGCTCGGGAAGCGCCGCGACGATCACGTCGAAGCGCTCATTCCGGTACTTCGAGCTGTAGAGGGCCCGGAGCCGCTGCTCTTCGACGTCCGGCGAGTCAAAGCGAGCGACGTCGACATGCTCCATCTCGATGGTGACCCGGAAGGCCCACTCCGTGAGGAGGCCCTCGCGGATGCCGGAGGCGATGGCCGTCGCCGCCGGCAAGCCGGGCTGGCCGGGAAGCAGGATGAGGACGGACGCCTGCTCGGGGGCGGCCTGCGCAGTGCCGAGCCAGGCGCCGAGGAGCAGAGCCGGTAGCCAAGCACCCAGGGACGCCCAACGCTGCATCGGCCGGACTATAGCAGGGGGACGCGACTACGACCAACTTGGTCGCGGAATCACTCAGCGCGCCATCGCGCTCTCGGGCAGAAGAGGGAGGCGGCGGCGGTAAAAGCGGAAGGGGCCGGGGTAGGCCCCGGCCCCGGTGCTGCGGGAAGGCGTGAAGCTCAGCCTTCCTGCTCCAGGATCATGAAGTGAGGGGCACCCCCGGTCGAAATCTCGACCGCGTTCGCCATGGTCTTCTGGGCGGCGGGCAGGGCCGCGCATTCCTGAAGGGCCTTCAGGCTGGGGAACGTGATCTCCGTCAGTCGGGCGAACGGAGACTTCCCAGCAGGCGACCCGAGAACACGATGGGAAGCGAGGCCGGTCGCCCCGACCAATGCCGACTTCCCCATCGGCAGGTGCTCTCGGTCATACCGCCGGTCGAACAGCTCGGGATCCGTGGGAGTGGGATACAGCACGAGAAGTTTGACGCTCATGGTCTTGCCCTCCTTGGGCTCGAGTGAGGTATCGCACGCCTGAATAGGTCCCGAGGGGCGGCGAGATTACACATGTCAGGGGCGATACCCGGCGGAGAGCATGCAGCTTCGCGCCTTCTGCTTGGCCCGGTGCAGCAGGACGGCGACATGCGACGGGGGCAGTCCGAGCATCACCGCCACGTCTTCCCCGGGGACTTCCTCCAGCATGCGCAGAGACACGACCGCACGCTGCAGCTTCCCCAGGTGATCGAGGCACCCGATCATGAGCGCGTACTCCTCTGCCTGGGCGATCAGCTCGTCGACCGGCAGCGTTTCCTCGGTCAGCAGGGCCAGGGTCTCGTCGCCCGATTCATGCGGCCGAGAGATGTCGTGCCGGCGGCGTCGATTCCGCGCGTGGTTCCGCACAAGGACCGAGAGGAGCTTGATGGACTCCTCGTCCGACTGAACCAGCTGCCGAGCCTGTGGCAGCAAGAGAAACGTCTGGAACGCGTCCTGAACGGAGTCGAGCGAATCCTCTTCGCGCAACCCTTCACGCCGAGCCAAGCGGTAGAGCCTTCCTCGGTGCGTATGCACGAGGCGCGTGACCCATTCCAGCAGTCCCGAGGCTCTCCCCGCGGCGGGCGCCGTCTCGGTCGGCTGAGCCATTGCTCCCGTCATCGGGGGAAACAGAACGCAAAGAATTGCTCTTCGGTGAGCTCCTCGGCCGGGAAGGTGCCCTTGGCCCTGTCGTGGGTATCCATGAAGTACTTCATCGGCGGTCTCCTTTCCTCGTGTTGTGAGGCTCGCAGGGTGTAGTCCCGGACACGCCCCGTCCGTTACAACGCCCGACGAGGGACGTGGCGCCACCGCGTCCGTGCTACGATCCCGCGGGGTGGAGGGGGCTTGGCACGAGTGATCAGGCCGCGAGCCGGGAGGACTCGGCGCTCCTCGACGCGCTTCGGCGCGGGGATGCCGATGCGTTCGCCCGGCTCGTCGCCGAGCACCACGCGAGCTTGCGTCGCGTGGCCCGTCTCTACGTGGCGAATTCCGCCATCGCCGACGAGGTCGTGCAGGACACGTGGCTGGGTGTGATCCGCGGCATCTGGGCCTTCGAGGGCCGCTCATCGATCAAGACGTGGATCTTCCGTATCCTCGTCAATCGGGCCCGAACGCGCGGCGTACGTGAGGGCCGGAGCGCATCGTTCATCGGCGCTCTTCCGGCAGAGACCGGGACCGGGCCGGACTGGACTCCTCCGACGCTCGACCGGGGCTCGTCGCCCGAGCAGAGCCTCTTGACCAAGGAGCTCGGTGAAAGGCTCCGAACTGTGATCGACGCACTCCCATCCAACCTGAGAATCGTCCTGTGGCTCCGAGATGTGGAGGGGTGGTCATCGGAAGAGGTCTGTAACGCCCTCGCCATTCACGAGACGAATCAGCGAGTGCTCCTGCACCGCGCTCGATCGCGGGCCCGGGCGGCGCTCGAGCCGTACCTCGAGGGCGCCCCAGGCGGCGCGAGGGGCAGATGACTTCATCGGCGGACATGACGTGCCACGAGCTGATGGACCTCGTGACCGCCTACCTGGACGGGGCCCTGTCTCGAGAAGAGCGGGGACGGTTCGATGCCCATCATCGAGGCTGCGCGCGCTGCCAGAGCCATCTATCGCAGATGAGGGTCATGGTCTCCGCTCTCGGTCAGCTGGAGCGCCCCGTGCGCGAGGATCTCTCGGCCGAGCATGGCCGAATGCTCGGCTTGTTTCGGACTCGCGGACTTCACCATCGCGAGCAGCGGACCCGGGATGTCCCGCTCGGGCTCGGGAGCGAGCTCGCCGCGATCGGCGACCACGTCGGTTGCTTCTGGGAATCCGAGCGCGAGTTCGACGCAATCGCCGGCTTCCTGGCCGCCGGGGCGTCGCTCGGTGAGGCGTGCGTGCTCATCGGTCACGACGCGGCAAACGAGCGAATGCTGGCCGGCCTGGCGCGTCGCGACCTGAACGTCGGCGCGCTCATGCAGGAGAATCAGCTTCAGGTCGCCTCCGTCCGCTCGTCGGCCGAGGGGCTCCTCTTCGAGGTCGACCAGCGGATCAAGGAGGCCGTCCATCGCGGCATGCCGACGGTCCGCATTCTCGGCAACCTGAACTGGGAACGGGGCACGGCCGGCTGGCCTTCTGACCGAGAGATCATGCGGATCGAGGCGCACATCACGAGCGCCGCGGAGCGACTGCCCTGCATCGTCGTGTGCGCCTACGACGTGACCACCCTGCCGGGCCCCATGCTCCTGAAGGGCGGGCTGGAGTGCCACCCGCTGACCTTCCGGCGCGACTGCCTCCGGCACAACGAGCACCACGTGCCGCCCGAGCGGTTCCTCGAGGAGCTGTCCGCCGGCCCAGGATAAGGCCGGGCGAGGCTCAGGAACGGCGACCGCCGAACTCGTCGGCGTGAAGCGAGACGAAGTCCCGCACGCTCATCGCCGGCCGGCCGGTCACCCGTTCCACGCCGTCCGCCATCCGGTCATACCGGCCCGCGCGGTTTAGCTCGGCCATCGTCACCAGATGCTTGGCCAAGTGCTCCGGCAGCCCCGCCTTCCTGAGGCCCCGTTCCCAGTCTTCGGGGGCGATATCCAAGTACGTGATCTCACGGTTCAGGGCGTCCGAGTACTCCCGGGCCACGCCGTGCATGTCCTGCGATCGAGGCCCGGTGAGCTCGTAGATCTGGCCCAGGTGCGGCCCCGGGTCAGCGAGCGCGGCAGCGACTACCCGAGCGACATCTGTCGTGGACACCGGAGAGGTCCTGCCCTGCCCGAACGGCAACTCAATGCGGCTTCGGTCGCGAACACCCGGGCCGGTGAGCGGGATGAAGAAGCCCTCAAGGAACACCGTGGGTCGGATGGTGACGACCGGCAGGCCGGACCACACGAGCGCCTGCTCGCTGAGCCAGTGCTGCCGCTGCTGAGGGCTCGAGGTGGTGTTCTGGATGCTCATTTCCGAGACGGTCATCTGCGACATGTTGACAAGGGCGTCCACCCCAACTTCCCGGGCGACCGTTGCCATGGTCACGGTCGCCTCGAGGTATCCTGAGGACACTGACATGCCGAAGTAGACCCGCCGACAGCCGCGGACGACCCGATAGACGTCCGCCGGGTCGAGCAGGTCCCCGACCACCACCTCGGCGCCAGCGGCTCGCAGGGCCGCCGCGCGGTCGTCCTCGCGGCGGACCATGGCGCGAACGGGAAGGCCGCGATCGAGGAGCAACGTGGTCACGGTGCGTCCGACCGCCCCGAGCTGACCGGCGGCTCCGGTGACGAGAATCGGGCCCTTGTCGGCCATGCCAAGTCCTTCAGCGCATGACGTCAGCGCTCGGTACGCCGGTCACTTCGCCGGGGCAGGCACGGTGAACTTCAGCACCACGACCTGCCCGGGGAAGACGTTGTGATTCGCGTCAACCAGCTCGATCCTCACCTTGTGCTCGCCGGGCGGCAGCCCGGCGATGTCGATGGTGTTGATCTCACTCGCTTCCGCCCACCACCACGGCAGGTCGTCGACGTTGATGTGCAGATGCCCGATACGGGGAGATACCTGGAGGGCCCCTGCCCCGAACACGGGCGTGATGCGCACGTTCTCCACGCGGTACTGAGCCCAGAAGAGGCCCTTGGCCAACCCCGCTGGAATCGGAGGATCCACGATGAGCTTGGGCGGAGGCTCTTTCTCGACCGCGATGTACGGTGAAGCGCCGCGGATGTCCCTCGCGCTCTGGGCGTAGGCGTACGTGGCGAGCACGGCGCCAGCCGCGACCAGGGCCAGGGCCCTCTTGAACAGGGGCATTGCGCTCTCTCCTTTCGGGCATCGAGTGGGGCGTTCGCCGGTTCATGCAATCAAAGCACCGCGTCGAGTGGAATACGACCTTCGTCCCACGTCGCCGAACGGCTAAGCCCTTCCTGACTCACCGCCAGGCTCGTCGATGAGGCTTAGTGGGACCAAGGTCCAACTTGTCCTCAGTGCGCGCCGGACAAGACTAGGTACCGACTTCAGACCACTCCCCAGACAGCGGAGAAGGAGGTACGCAATGAAGATCGTCATCATCGGCGGCACCGGACTGATCGGCTCGAAGGCCGGCGCCATTCTGCGCCAGGGCGGCCATGAGATCGTGGCTGCCGCGCCCAAGACCGGCGTCAACACCATTACCGGGGAGGGCCTCAAGGAGGCGATGGCCGGCACTCAGGTCGTGATCGACCTCGCCAACTCGCCCTCCTTCGAGGACAAGGCCGTGCTGGAGTTCTTCGAAACCTCGGGCCGCAATCTTCTCGCGGCGGAGGCGGCGGCCCGCGTCCGGCACCATGTCGCGCTCTCCATCGTCGGAACGGACCGGAGCGACAATGGCTATTTCCGGGCCAAGGTCGCTCAAGAGAGGCTGATCAAGGCATCGGGCATCCCCTACACCATCATCCGCTCCACCCAGTTCATGGAATTTCTCGGTGCCATCGCCGCGGAGGGTACGAAGGAAGGTATCGTGAGAATTTCGCCCCATTTGTTCCAGCCCATCGCGTCGGATGACGTTGCTGCCGTCGTGGCCGAGGTAGCGCTCGCGACGCCCCGAAACAGCATCATCGAGATCGCCGGACCCGAACGAGCACCGTTCAACGACATCGTCGCTCGCTATCTGAAATCCGTCGGCGACCCGCGTACTGTCGTGAGTGACCCCGATGCCCGATACTTCGGCGGCCGTGTCGAGGAGCGCTCGCTCGTGCCGTTGGGCGAAGCGCGCCTCGGCCAGATCGGCCTCGACCAATTCCTCCGCCGCTCACAGGCAAAAGCCTGAAAGGAACGACATGAAGATCCCTCATGTCACCCTTCGCGTGTCCCTCGTGGCAGTCCTGATCCTCGCCGCCGTCCCGGCCGGCGCGGCAGACGTGAAGAGCCTCTTCACGATCGATCTTGCTGACTACCCTGGCAAGGAAGCCCTCATGCTCGAGGTGTCCTATCCGCCGGGCGCACGCGACATTGTCCATCGGCACGACGCCCATGCGTTCGTCTACGTGCTCGAAGGCCAGATCATCATGCAGCTGAAAGGCAAGCCGGCCGTCACGCTCAAGGCAGGGCAGACGTTCTACGAGGGTCCTACCGACGTTCACGTCGTGGGCCGCAACGCCAGCGACACGGAACCGGCCCGGTTCGTCGTGCTGCTGCTGAAGGCCAAGGGCGCTCCTGTCCTCACGCCCGTGAACGAGTGACGCAGAGGGGGCGGCGCACGCTCGGCGGCATGCGCCGCCCCCTTCCGAAGAGGAAGAACCGAAGACGCTAGTGCTTGACCGCGCTCAGGGCCGCCTGGAGCTTGGCCTCGTCTTCAGTCGCTTCTGCCGGGCCTCCGCGCCGCCGGCCTGGCGCGATAGTCATCGCGGTAATCTACGCGGTCGGAGGA
>Ga0075423_10003884_pt1 | contig 13778 bp, 5 predicted proteins | sample SoiMethybrSBSTD2_FD_80114 | JGI IMG/M metagenome (GOLD analysis project Ga0075423, IMG submission 80114) | Bulk soil microbial communities from a Populus tree surrounding site in Tennessee, USA - Soil MetaG P. TD hybrid SBSTD2 | ecosystem: Environmental > Terrestrial > Soil > Tree plantation...
TACGTAGCGCGCGTAGACCCCTCGTGATCCAGTCGAACGCCTCGTGCCGCGCACGGGGCGTTTTTCGTTGCGGCAGCTTCGTCCCGCGTCAAGGGTCGCCCGGTGCACGCGGAGCCCTCCAGAGTTGCGCCGGGGTTAAGTGATTGAAAAAACAAGATCATCGCACCGCGCAATGTTGGACGATCGCGCCTGTTCGCACGAGCCGTTCGTGCGATCCCTAATGTCATCTTCGTTACAACGGCGAGGACCGGTAGAATCGTCAGCATGAATGCAGCGATCGTGCTCGTCCCCGCTTTTCGGTGGTTGACCGAGAGATATCCGGGACTGGAACCTGCGACGGTCGCCGCATGAAAAGGGACCGCGCAGATTGAAGACGAGCGGCACGTCGATATTCGGTCATTTGACCCAGTACAGGACGCGATTTCGCACCAGCGGCTTGTCGTACAGACGGAACCGTGAGGAACCGCCGCTGCGATCGGAGCTGTTCAGCGCCGATCAGCTGGAACAGTACGGCAAGACCCTCGCGGCTGCGCACAAGCTGACGCGGCGACGAACGAAGGATCAGCTCCTGACGCGGTTGGCCGCCAACGAAGGCGCCCTGATCGGCGTCTGCAATCGGTTGACGGCCGCGATATCACCAAACGACCGGATTACTCCGGCCGGCGAATGGCTGCTCGACAACTTCCACCTGATCGAAGAGCAGATCGGCACGGCCAAGAGGCATTTTCCGCGTGGCTACAGCCGGGAGTTGCCGCGCCTCGCACTCGGTCCGTCGAAGGGTCTGCCACGCGTTTACGACATCGCCCTCGAGACGATCGCGCACGGCGATGGCCGGGTCGACGCCGAGAGCCTCAGCCGTTTCGTCGCCGCCTACCAGACGGTTGTCGCGCTCCAGTTGGGCGAGCTATGGGCCATCCCGATCATGCTGCGGCTCGCCCTGATCGAGAATCTCCGCCGCGTCGGGGTGCGACTGGCGACCGGCAGAGCCGAGCGCGACCTGGCCAATGCCTGGGCCGATCAGATGATGGAGACGGCCGAAAAGGCTCCCAAAAACCTGATCCTCGTGATTGCCGACATGGCGCGATCGACGCCTCCGATGGGAAGCGCGTTCGTCGCGGAGTTTGCGCGCCGTTTGCAGGGGCAAAGTCCGGCGCTGGCCCTGGCATTGACATGGATCGAACAGCAGCTCGCGGAATCGCATCTGACGATCGAACAATTGGTGCAGTCGGAAAACCAGCAGCAGGCTGCAGACCAGGTTTCGATCAGCAACAGCATCGGCAGTCTTCGCTTTCTCGGCGCGATCGATTGGCGCGAGTTCGTGGAGACGATGAGCGTGGTCGAAACCGTACTGCGCCAGGATCCGAGCGGGATTTATGGCGCGATGGAGTTTGCCACCCGCGACCGCTACCGTCACGCGACCGAGCGCATCGCCAAGGAGGGCCGGCTGTCCCAGGCGGGGGTAGCCGCAAAGGCAGTCGAGTTGGCGCGCGCGAACGCCGCCGGCAAGGGGAGCGACGATCGATCGGCGCACGTCGGCTTCTACCTGATCGACAACGGGCTTCCGGAGCTGGAACGCGCGGCCGGCGTCGAAGTTTCCGTTTTCGCGACTCTGCAAAAAATCGGAGGACGGTTCTCGCTGCCTCTGTACCTCGGGGCGATTGCGCTGTTCTCGGGCGCATTCACCGCGGGTCTCGCTGCAAATGCTCATGTCGCCGGCGCGAGCGGGGAGCTCCTGACGCTGATCGTCGTGCTTTCCCTGCTCGCTACGAGTCAGTTGGCCGTGGCGACGGTGAACTGGCTAGCTACCTTGCTGGTGACGCCGCATTCGCTGCCGCGAATGGATTTCTCCGCGGGCATTGCGCGGGAATCACGAACGCTGGTGGTGGTTCCGACGATGCTCACCAGCGCTCGCGGCGTGGAGGAGCTGGTCGAGGCGCTCGAAGTCCGGTTCCTCGCCAATCGCGATCCGCATCTGCACTTCGGCCTGCTCACGGATTTTCCGGACGCGCGCGAGGAATCGCTGCCCACGGATGCGGCGCTGCTGCGGCTGGCAGAGACGAGAATCAACGAGCTGAATCGAACCTACCGACGTGAGGCCCGGCATGGAGCCGCGAGCGAACGTGGGAACGTAGCTCATAACGACGCCAACGACGACACGTTCTTCCTGTTTCACCGGCCACGACGCTGGAACCCGCAGGAACGGATGTGGATGGGCTACGAACGCAAGCGCGGCAAGCTTGGCGATCTGAACGCGCTATTACGCGGCGACCACCGCGAAGGTTTTTCTCTCATCGTGGGCTCGACGGCCATTCTGTCGCAGGTGAAGTACGTCATCACCCTCGATACGGACACGCAACTGCCTCGCGACTCCGCGAGGAAGTTTGTCGGTGCCATGGCGCATCCGTTGAATCGGGCTTGCTTTGATGAAACCGGAACGCGCGCGGGCAGGGACATCGTGACGGCCGGGTACGGCATCCTGCAGCCCCGCGTGTCCGCAAGCCTGCCCGGCACGAGCCGCTCGCGCTATGCGCGCCTGTTCGGAGGTGATCCGGGTCTCGACCCGTATACACGGACTGTGTCGGACGTCTACCAGGACGTATTTGGCGAAGGCTCGTTCATCGGCAAGGGTATCTACGACGTCGACGCATTCGAGCGGACGCTCAAAGGGCGCTTCGCCGAAAACCGAATCCTGAGCCACGACCTCCTGGAAGGTTGCTACGCCCGCTCCGGACTGATTAGCGACGTGGAACTCTACGAGGAGTTCCCCGCGCGGTACAGCGCGGACGTCGCTCGTCGCCATCGCTGGATACGCGGCGACTGGCAGCTTGTCGGTTGGCTGAGGCGGCGTGTGCGAGGACAAGACGGACGCCGCGAACGCAACCCGCTTTCCTGGTTATCGCAATGGAAGCTCTTCGACAATCTGCGGCGCAGCCTTGTCCCTGCCGCGATGACATTGCTGCTGCTGCTGGGATGGACCGTGTTGTCGCCCGCATGGTTCTGGACCGCGGCAGTGATCGGAATCCTCCTGCTGCCCGCCGTCGGTGCGGCGCTTGCCGATCTGCTGGACAAGCCTGTCGAGGTGGTGCTGAGACAGCATCTCGTTGCCGTTGAACGCTCTGCGGTGCGGCACTGCGCCCAGGCGCTGTTTGCACTGGCCTGTCTTCCCTATGAGGCATTTTTCTGCCTCGATGCGATCATGCGCACGCTCTGGCGGATGCTGGTCACGCACCGTAGGTTGCTCGAATGGAATACTTCGAGTGAGGTGGAGCGCCAGTTGGACCAAGGCGACCGCACGGACCTGCTTGCGTCGTTCCACTCCATGTGGGTCGGCCCGGCAACCGCCGCGCTCGCGTGGGTCGCCGTGTCCGCAACCAACCCCGTGGCGTTGGCAATCGGCGGCCCGATCCTGCTGCTTTGGGCGGCCTCGCCCGCGATTGTCTGGTGGATGAGCCGACCCCTCGCGAGGCGAAGCGCGAAGTTGAAGGTTGAGCAGACACATTTCCTGCGCAAGCTTGCACGCCGGACGTGGGCGTATTTCGAAATGTATGTGGGTCCGGACGATCATTGGCTGCCACCCGACAACGTGCAAGAGCAGACGACGGTCACGATCGCGCATCGCACGTCGCCGACCAACATGGGGCTGGCACTGCTCGCCAACCTGACGGCGCATGATTTTGGCTATCTTTCGACCGGACAACTCATTCTGCGCACGACAAATGCATTGCGCACGATGGAATCGCTGGAGCGGTATCGGGGCCACTTCTACAACTGGTACGACACGCAAACGCTAGCGCCGCTCGTTCCTGCCTACGTGTCGACGGTGGACAGCGGCAACCTCGCAGCCCACCTGCTGACCCTGCGGCCGGGCCTCACTGCGCTGCCGGACACTCCTATCCTCAGCCACCGATGGCTAAAAGGCCTGAGCGATACCTTCGCGCTTCTGCTCGACGCCGTCGGAGGCGATCTGGCGGTCGTTGCGCAATTCGAGCAGACACTGACATCGGCCGTCGTTACCGGACCGGCGACACTTGACGCTGCCTGGGTACACGTCGAGCAGCTTGCGACGTGCGCCGCCGATCTAGCCGGACATTTCGCGGCCGATTCCGCGTTACATCCCGAGAGCGAAGCCAGCGTCTGGTCGCAGGCACTCGCGCGGCAATGCGCGGAGCTGCGCGATGACCTGCTCTTTCTCGCCCCGTGGCTATCGTTGCCGTCGTTTCCCGAAATCACCCTCGATTTTCCAGGCCTCACCGGCATACCGACGCTGCGTGAAATCGCGGCCTTCGACACGGCCTCGTTGTCGATTCGTGAACGCCGAGGCGACAACGAAGCCACCGTGCAACGACAGGACGGGCTCGCCCGGATTCGGGAGCTGGTTGCGCAAGGTGCGAGCCGCGCGCAGGCGAGAATGGTCGCCCTCGATCAAATTGCGCTGCAGGCGGGTGCACTGGCGACCATGGACTATGACTTCCTGTTCGACAAGGTGCGCCGTCAGTTGGTGATCGGTTATAACGTTGGCGAGCGCCGCAGCGACTCGAGCTATTACGATTTGCTCGCATCGGAAGCGCGCTTGTGCAATTTCATCGCCATTGCGCAGGGCGAGCTCCCGCAGGAAAGCTGGTTCGCCCTGGGGCGTCTGCTCACCACCACGGGCGGAGAGCCGGTTCTGCTGTCGTGGGGCGGCTCGATGTTCGAGTATCTCATGCCGCTACTGGTGATGCCGACCTACGAGAATACATTGCTCGATCAAACCTGTGTCGCGGCGGTCGAGCGGCAAATCGAGTATGGACGGGAACGCGGTGTGCCGTGGGGCATTTCGGAATGCGGCTACAACACCGTCGACGTCCATCTGAATTATCAGTATCGCGCGTTCGGTGTGCCCGGTCTGGGCCTGAAACGCGGACTGGGCGAAGATCTGGTCGTGGCGCCGTACGCGTCGGCGCTTGCGTTGATGGTGGCGCCCGAGGCCGCGTGCCTCAACTTGCAACGTCTTGCCGCGGATGGGCTCGCCGGCAGGCTCGGCTTGTTCGAAGCCATCGACTACACGCTGTCGCGGCAACGTCGTGGCGAGTCGAGCGCGGTCGTTCGGTCGTTCATGGCGCATCACCAGGGTATGAGCCTGCTTGCCTTCGCCTATCTGCTGCTGGAACGGCCGATGCAAAAGCGGTTCGAGTCGGACCCGCTCTTTCAAGCGACCCTGCTGCTGCTCCAGGAACGCATTCCCAGAGCCACGGCGTTTCATGCGAATGCGCCGGACCTTTCGGAGCTCCGCGTGGCCGCCAGCAGCCCGGAGATGCCGGTGCGCGTGCTCGCGAGCCCCGACACCGCGATCCCGGAAGTGCAGCTGCTGTCGAACGGGCGCTACCACGTGATGGTCACGAACGCCGGGGGCGGAAGCAGCCGCTGGAAAGATTTGGCGGTCACGCGCTGGCGTGAAGACAACACCTGCGACGACTGGGGAACGTTCTGTTATCTGCGCGACGTGGCAAGCGGTGAGTTCTGGTCGACCGCGCATCAGCCTACGCTCAAGCAAACGGAACATTACGAAGCCATCTTTTCCGAGGGACGCGCGGAGTTTCGCCGCAGAGACTTCGATCTGGAGACGCATACCGAGATCGTGGTTTCGCCCGAGGATGACATCGAGCTCCGCCGCGTCCACATCACCAATCGGTCGCGGACTCGCCGGACCGTCGACGTCACAAGTTATGCGGAAGTCGTTCTCGCGCCCGCGGCTGCGGATGCGCTGCATCCTGCCTTCAGCAATCTGTTCGTGCAGACCGAAATCATCCACGGCCGGCAGGCTATTCTCTGCACCCGCCGACCGCGCTCCGTCAACGAGCACGTGCCGTGGATGTTTCACTTGATGACGGTACACGGCGGAGGCACGGGAGACGTCTCGTTCGAGACCGACAGGATGCGGTTTATCGGCCGCGGCGGTTCGGTCGCCGCTCCGGCCGCGATGATCGATCCCGGGGCTTTATCGGATACCGAGGGTTCAGTGTTGGATCCGATCGTCGCGATCCGCCATCGATTAGTGCTCGACGCCGGCGCGGCGGCAACGATCGACATGGTTTCAGGCATCGGCGACACTCGCGATGCGGCGTTGAGTCTGGTCGAGAAATATCAGGATCATCGTCTCGCCGATCGCGTCTTCGAGCTGACCTGGACACACAGCCAGGTGGTGCTGCGGCAGCTCAATACCACCGAGGCGGACTCGCAACTCTACAGCCGCCTCGCCAGCTCGGTGATCTACGCCAACGCGTCGCTGCGCGCGGCCGCGAGCATTCTCGTCAGGAACCGCCGCGGGCAATCCGGGCTCTGGGGATACGCGATTTCCGGCGACCTGCCGATCGTATTGCTGCAGATTGCCGATATCGGCAACATCGACCTCGTGCGCCAACTCGTGCAGGCGCACGCCTATTGGCGTCTCAAGGGACTGGCCGTTGATCTCGTGATCTGGAACGAACATCACGACGTGTACCGGCAGCGACTCCAGGAGCAGATCATGGGGCTGATCGCTGCGGGTGTCGAAGCGCACGTTGTCGATCGCCCCGGCGGCATTTTTGTACGGATTGCCGAGCAGATTTCGTTCGAGGATCGCATTCTCATCCAATCGGTTGCCCGCGCGATCATCACCGACAGCCGCGGGACGCTCGCCGGCCAGATCAACCGACGCGCGCCCACGGAAGTACGAATTCCACGCCTTGTACCGACGCGCACTCATCGGCCCGAAGCGCAGAGCGTTGCCGAATTGCCGCATGAGGCGTCGATCCTCTTCAACGGGATAGGAGGGTTCACGCCTGACGGGCGCGAATACGTCATCGCCCCGGCGGCAGGACAGGCGACGCCCGTTCCCTGGGTGAATGTTCTTGCGAACCCTCACTTCGGAACGGTCGTGACGGAATGCGGCATGGCCTATACCTGGAGCGAGAATGCGCACCTGTTTCGTCTCACGCCATGGCACAACGACCCAGTGGGTGAGTCGAGCGGAGAAGTCCTATACCTTCGCGATGAAGAAACCGGCCACTTCTGGTCTCCTACATTACCCCAGCCCGGTGGCGCTGCGCCCTACGTGAGCCGGCACGGATTCGGCTACAGCGTTTTCGAACACCTGGAAGATGGCATTGAGTCGGAGCTCACCGTCTTCGTCGCGCTTGATGCAGCGGTCAAGTTCTCCTCATTGAAAGTGAGAAACCGCTCGGGCCGGCCGCGACGGCTATCCGCGACGGGCTACGTCGAGTGGGTATTGGGCGATCTTCGCGCGAAATCGGCGATGCACGTTACGACCGAGATTGATTCCAGGAACGCTGCGGTCTATGCACGAAATCCGTACAACAACGAGTTCGCGGACTGGGTCGGCTTCTTCGACGTCGATGACGCGACTCGGAGCGTGACCGGAGACCGCAGCGAATTTCTCGGTCGCAATGGCACGTTGCGCGATCCGGCGGCCATGTATCGAACGCGCCTTTCCGGCAAGGTGGGTGCCGGGCTGGATCCCTGCACCGCGATCCAGGTGGCCTTCGACTTGGCGGATGGGCAGGAGCGGGAGATTATTTTTCGACTGGGCGCAGCAAGGAACGCCGATGCGGCCGGCCCATTGGTGCAGCGTTTCCGGGGGTCTGCGCCCGCCCGCGAAGCGCTCGAGGCGGTGGTCGGGTACTGGCGGCGCACGCTTGCTGCCGTGCAGGTAGAAACGCCCGATGTGGCCCTCAACGTACTGACCAATGGCTGGCTCGTGTATCAAACGATGGCTTGCCGCCTGTGGGCGCGCAGCGGCTACTACCAGTCGGGCGGAGCCTACGGTTTCCGCGACCAATTGCAGGACGTGATGGCCCTGGTTCACGCCGAGCCGAAGCTCGTGCGCGCACAAATCGCGCTCTGTGCGAGCCGCCAATTCATTGAAGGCGACGTCCAGCATTGGTGGCATCCCCCGTGGGGGCGCGGCGTGCGCACGCATTGCTCGGACGATTATCTTTGGCTGCCACTGGCGGCATGCCGCTACGTTCTGATGACCGGCGACATGTCGATTCTCGACGAAACCGCGCACTTTCTCGAAGGCCGCCCAGTCAATCCGGAGGACGACTCGTACTACGACCTGCCGGGCCGCTCCGACGAAAGCGCGAGTGTCTATCAACACTGCGTGAGGGCAATCCTGCACGGTCTCAGATTCGGCACGCATGGATTGCCGTTGATCGGATCCGGCGACTGGAACGACGGAATGAATCTCATTGGCAGGCACGGCAGGGGCGAGAGCGTCTGGCTCGCTTTCTTCCTTTGCCACGTCCTCGGAGAGTTCGCCAAGGTGGCGCGGTTGCGCGACGACCCGTCGTTCGCGGACCGTTGCGAGAAGGAGGCGACGCAATTGCGCCAACGGATCGAGCAGCACGCCTGGGATGGCGAGTGGTATCTCCGTGCCTACTTCGACGACGGCTCACCGTTGGGTTCGATGGCCAATCCCGAATGTCAAATCGATTCCGTTTCCCAGAGCTGGTCGGTGCTCTCCGGTGTCGGTGATGCCGAGCGCTCGCGCAGGGCGATGAACGCCGTGTATTCTCGCCTCGTTCGTCGCGATCACGCGTTGATCCAGCTTCTCGATCCGCCTTTCGACACGTCCGATCTGGATCCGGGGTACATCCGGGGATACGTTCCGGGAGTGCGAGAAAACGGTGGGCAGTACACGCATGGCGCGATCTGGACGGCGATGGCGTTCGCGGCGCTGGGCGACAGTGCGCGCGCATGGGAATTGATGGCGATGATCAATCCGGTGAACCACGCGCGAACGCCCGAAGGCGCGGCGACCTACATGGTGGAACCCTATGTCGCCGCTGCCGACGTCTATGCGCTTGCGCCGCACGCGGGCCGGGGCGGTTGGACCTGGTACACGGGCTCGGCCGGCTGGATGTACCGGCTGGTCGTGGAGTCGCTGCTAGGGCTCAGGCTGGAAGTGGATCGTCTTTATTTCACGCCGTGCCTCCCTGCGGAGTGGAAGGAGTTCAAAGTGCACTACCGGTATCGCGAGACCTATTACCGCATCACCGTGCGGCGACCGGAGGTGGAAGGTGACGAGGAGATCGATGCGTCGAGCGTAACGATTGATGGCGTAGCGCAAGACGGGACGTTCATTGTTCTAGTCGACGATCGTCAGGAACACCGGGTCGAGGTGCGGGTTGCCAGCAGCCATCCCGCTACGCGAGTGCGTATAGGCGGGCATCGGGCGGCCCACGCCTAGCTCTTTGCGGCCCAGAGGGCGACTGGTATAGACTGGCTTCTGCCCGCAATGTCAAACGGAAAGCGCGCTTCATGCTAGTTCGCTTTTGGGGGACTCGCGGCTCGATCGCCAAGCCCGGTCCGAGCACCGTGCGGTATGGGGGAAATACCTCGTGCGTCGAGCTGCGATCGTCGGGCGGAACGCTCGTGGTACTCGATTGCGGCACCGGAGCCCATGGCCTCGGCCAAGCGCTGGTCACGAGCGGGGTCTCGCCGCTGAACGGCCACATCCTCATCGGCCACACGCATTGGGATCACATTCAGGGCTTTCCCTTTTTTGCACCGCTCTTCATTCGTGGAAACGAGTGGCATGTCTATGGTCCGCGTGGCGTCGGCTCTTCGCTGCGCGAGTCGTTGTCCGGACAGATGCAGTCCTCGTATTTTCCGATCACCCTCAAGGAACTAGGCGCCACGCTGCACTATCATGATCTCGTGGAGGGGACGTTGGAGATCGGCGACATCCACGTCACCACGCAATACCTGCATCATCCGGCGCTGACGCTCGGTTATAGACTCGAAGCGGACGGCATGCCGGTCGTCTATTCCACGGACCACGAGCCGCATTCGACGCCCCGCGTCGCCGGGTCTCGGGCGCCCCTTGCGGGCGAAGACGTACGGCACGCGCGCTTCCTCGCCAATTCAGATCTCGTCATACACGACGCGCAATATACGGCTGGCGAGCTCCCGGCAAAGAGAGGCTGGGGTCACAGCACTGCTGAATACGCCGTGGAAACCGCGGTTTCGGCGGAGGTTCGACGCCTCGCCTTGTTCCACCACGATCCGACGCGCAATGATGAGGCCATTGATCGAATCGTAGCCGATGCGCGGGATCTCGTCGCGCGGCTTGGTGGCGACACCGAGGTCTTCGCAGCGGCAGAGGGACAGGTTCTCGAACTGAACAGGAAATCGGCCGTTACGCCTTCAGCCGAATCACGCGAAGAGACGGCGCGGATGGACCCTGCGTCGACGTTGTCGCATAGCAGCGTGCTGGTTGCTGTTGCCGATCCACGGGTAGCTCGGATCCTTGGCGACGCGGTCACAGACGACGGTCTGCGGCTGGTACGCGCCCAGGATGGAAACGCGATTCCCTCGCTGCTCCGGTCCGAACGATTTTCCCTCGTCTTGCTGCAGCAGGGATTGAAGGATTGTGATGCGCTCCAATTTTGCCGTTCGTTGCGTAGTGATCCGACTGCAATCGATAAAGACGTACCGATCGTGCTGGTGAGGACCGGAGAAAGCCCGGCCGAGCAGCATGCCGAGGCCGAAGCGGGCGTAACCGACTGGCTGATCTGGCCCTTTTCCGAGGAGTACGCCCGAGCTCGCATACGCGCCTGGGTGCTGCGTGAAGCTTGTCGCTGGAGAAGTGCCCCCGTACCGAAAGACGAAGAACGGCGCCTCCGGACGCTCCACCAGACTGGCTTGCTGGACACCGAACCGGAGGAGCGATTCGACCGTTACACACGTATCGCAACGGCCCTGTTCGACGTTCCCATTGCCATGGTGAGTCTGGTCGACAGAGACCGCCAGTGGTACAAGTCGCGCGTGGGTACGGACACCCGCGAGACGGGTCGCGACAGGGCCTTCTGTGCTCATGTCATCCTGGGTGATGACGTGATGCAAGTGCCCGATGCCCTCGTCGATGACCGGTTTGCCGACAGTCCACTGGTGACGGGCGAGCCGCGCATACGATTCTATGCGGGCGCGCCACTCTCGCTCGGAGACGGAAGCGCGGTAGGCACGCTGTGCGTGATCGACCACCGGGCACGGAATCTCGACGAAGGCCAACTCCGGTTGTTGAGCGATCTTGCGAAGCTGGTCGAGCGCGAGCTGCAGACGAGCCCCTCCGCGCCGCTGTCTTGACAGGGAGTCAGCCGCAATTACCGGGTCAGGAGACGCTGGCTGAAGTACCCCCTTGTGTCCGCGCCGACGAACCTACGGGCGCTTTGGCTGTCTTTGGATAGCGGTGGACGTGGCTCGCCGATGATGGGTTTATCGCGGCGGGCATCCGAGAGCTCGACTCGGTGTTTGTACCTGCGCCACCCTAGCAGCAGGTTCGGGCGGACCTGTAATACAACGGATTTCCTATCTACGGGAGCACTGCTATGCCGAAGAAATCATTTGCAACATGGCTGATCGCGTTAGGTTGCCTGGTCGCGTTCGCGGCGTTTGCCGACGAGCCGAATCCCTCTGGGAGGGTGAATATCTCGAGCAAGGCCATTGCCGTCGGCGTTGGCGTGACCTGGGGCGATGGCACGCTGAGCTATGGTGGCAAAACGTACACCTTCTCAGTCACAGGGCTGAGCGTTGTCGACCTTGGGATTTCGAGCATCACGTCGACCGGCGAAGTGTTCAACCTGAATTCCGTGTCGGACTTTTCGGGCAACTACGCGGCGGGTGAAGCGGGTATGGCCATCGCCGGCGGTCCAAGCGATGTGATCATGAAGAACGAGCATGGCGTCGTGCTGCGTCTCCACGGCACGCAACAGGGCGTCAGATTTACGCTGGCGCCGCAGGGCGTTGCCGTCAAGCTGAAAAACTAGTGCTTGAGGCCGGGGGACGCCCGAAGGTCCTCCGCGTTGCCGGCTGCACGGACGTCTCGCGGCATCATTTGTTGACGTTGAGGCCTGCCGGGGCCATTGCCTCTGATAGGCTGCGCCTTGACTCGATGCGCCACAGCAGTCTGGCGGGGCTCGCGGTTGAGTGCCGAATGACGGAAACGGGTCGGAAACCGACCACGCCAAGCCATGACGCGAAGCGCTCGATCCCTTGCCTTGCCGGCAATCGCCCCGATCTTCTGCCAGTCGGCCCGCAAATGTGGCCGAACGACCGGAGACTCCAGGCATAGTCGCTCCAATGCTACGACTCATTAGCTTCGTCCTGTTATTGCACCTCTATGTAGGATTGCGCCTGCTGCCCGACATGCCGTTCGGCACGCTTGGGGTTGCTGCGCTGGGCGTGTGGCTGATCGTCTCGACAAGCTTGACCCCGCTCGGACTGCTCGCCCGGCGGATCAAGCGGCAACCGCTTTCGGACCGGCTGGCATGGGCGGGTTTGCTCGCGATTGGGTCGTTGTCTTCGCTCCTGGTCCTTACGTTGATCCGTGACGTGGTGCTGCTCGTAGGCCATGCCGTGAGTGGGTTGTTCGAAGGAGACTTGCTGCAGCGATTCCAGAGTTCGAGCGCAGTCGCAGTGCCGATACTCGCTGGTCTATTTACACTCGTTGGTCTCATTAACGCTCGCCGGCGGGCCAAGGTGCGATCGGTCAACGTTCCGATCGCGGATTTGCCAGCTTCGCTGCACGGCTTCACCATTGCCCAGATCAGTGACATCCATATCGGGCCGACGATCAAGCGTGAATATGTCGCCGCGATTGTTGACGCCGTGAATCGCCTCGACGCGGACATGATTGCCGTAACCGGCGACTTGGTGGATGGGAGCGTCAAGCAACTTTCCGTGCATACGCAACCCCTGTCTCGGCTGTCGGCACGTCATGGCACCTTCTTTGTCACCGGAAATCACGAGTACTACTCGGGTGTAAGCGGGTGGGTGGCCGAACTGCGCCGACTCGGATTGTGTGTACTCATGAACGAGCACGTCGTGCTGCGACACAAGGGAGGGGTCATCGTAGTAGCCGGAGTGACCGATTACAGCGCGCATCATTACGACCCGGCGCAACAGAGCGATCCCGCCGGCGCAATAGCTGGCGCGCCGACCAATGCAGCGGTGAAGCTGCTACTCGCACACCAGCCACGGTCGGCGTTCGCAGCCGAACCAGCCGGCTTCGACCTTCAACTCTCGGGCCATACGCATGGTGGTCAGTTCTGGCCCTGGACTTTCTTCGTGAGGCTCCAGCAGCCGTTTACGGCCGGGCTTCGCCGCCTGGGCACCCTCTGGGTATATACCAGCCGTGGCACTGGCTATTGGGGACCGCCGCAGCGCCTGGGCGCCCCATCGGAGATCACCCATCTTCGCCTGGTCCCGGCATAGACTCGCGTCACCTTATGCTTTCACCAATGGGATCGCGGCGCTACGCCGGCAGCAAGTCTGCGAATTGCCGCGGCGGAAGAACGGAGGATTTCGGCGGCGGGCTTTCGGCCAACGCGTGGTCGCCGGTGACCAGCACGCAATTGGCCTCGCTCTGGACAAGAGACCAGAGATGATCGTCCTTGGCGTCCGGCGCCCCGGTTTGTGGCGCCGGCTCGCGAACGATGGCATTGGCAGCGAGCGCTGTCAGCAGGATATCGACCTCTCGTTCGGTAAGGCCATGCAGTGCCTGAATCTTCTTGCGGAGGAGCACCTCCCGGTACTCCGCGAGAAGCGCGGTGGATAACAGAAATGGGAACGCGCCTTTACACATCGCGTCGAGAATCCTGGCAGTGGGAGAACCGGTGTTCCCGGTCAGGAGGCCGGCGATGACGACATTCGTGTCGATGACCGCAACCGTATACTTCATCGGCGCCGGGCGGCGCGTGTCTCGGCCACCGCGAGCCGCAGGGCCTCATTTTCGCTGA
>Ga0075423_10003887_pt1 | contig 13774 bp, 13 predicted proteins | sample SoiMethybrSBSTD2_FD_80114 | JGI IMG/M metagenome (GOLD analysis project Ga0075423, IMG submission 80114) | Bulk soil microbial communities from a Populus tree surrounding site in Tennessee, USA - Soil MetaG P. TD hybrid SBSTD2 | ecosystem: Environmental > Terrestrial > Soil > Tree plantation...
AAGCCGGACACTACGTCTGTCGCGTTGAAGCCAGGCGGGTCTGAAGACCCGCCTCTACGGAAGAAGCGCCTCTACACAGAAGAAAGCGTGTGCCCTAACTTGTCTTTCTTCGTCTTGAGATACCTGCGAGTCGAGTCGCTCGCGGGTATCTCGAGCGGCACCGCCTCAGAGACGGCGAGACCGTAGCCCTGCAGGCCGACGAACTTTCGAGGGTTGTTCGTCAGCAGCCTCATCGTCTTCACGCCGAGATCGCTCAGGATCTGCGCACCGATGCCGTAGTCGCGCTGATCGGCTTTGAACCCGAGCCGCTCGTTGGCCTCGACCGTATCGAGTCCCTGATCCTGCAGCTCGTAGGCGCGGATCTTGTTGACCAGGCCGATGCCGCGCCCTTCCTGATTGAGATAGAGCAGCACGCCCCTGCCCTCGGCCGCCACGGCGGCCATCGCGGCGTCGAGCTGCGCCCCGCAATCGCAGCGGGCCGAGTGAAAGACGTCGCCGGTGAGGCACTTCGAGTGCACGCGCACGAGCACGTCTTTGCCGTCGCCGATCTCGCCGCGCACCAGGGCGACGTGCGTCTGCCCATCGAGCTGGCTCTCGAACGCGAAGATGCGAAACCCGCCGTGCTCGGTCGGCAGATCGGCGACCGCCGCGCGCCTGACCAGCCGCTCGTTCCGCATCCGGTACTGAATGAGGTCGGCGATGGTGATCATCGGCAGACCGTGCTTCTTCGCAAACTTGGTCAGCTCGGGCACGCGCGCCATCGTCCCGTCTTCGTTCATGATTTCGCAGATCACGCCGGCCGGCGAGAGACCGGCGATGCGGGCGAGATCGACAGCGGCTTCGGTATGGCCCGACCGAACGAGCACGCCGCCTGTGCGGGCCCGCAGCGGGAACACGTGGCCCGGCCTCGTCAGATCGCGAGGCTTCGACTCTGGCGCAATCGCCACGCGCACCGTGGCCGCGCGATCGGCGGCGGAGATGCCGGTTGTCGTTCCGTCGCGGGCGTCGATCGACACGCACATGGCGGTGTCGCGACGCGACGAGTTGTCGGTGACCTCCAGCGGAATGTCGAGCTGATCGAGGCGCTCGGACGTCATCGCCAGGCAGATGAGGCCGCGACCGTACCGGGCCATGAAGTTGATCGCGTCCGGCGTCACCATCGACGCCGCCATCGTCAAGTCGCCTTCGTTCTCCCGGTCCTCGTCGTCGACGACGATCAGCATGCCGCCTGAGCCGAGGTGCGACACCGCGGCGTCGATCGACGAGAACGGTCCGCGCCGTCGTGCGCCCTTGGCGATTCTGATCCGAGCCGGCCTGTCACTCATGATTGCCTCGCAAACACTTCCGCCATCCGCGCGATGTATTTGCCGACGACGTCGCATTCCAGGTTGACGCGATCGCCGGTGCGGAGCGACGACAGCGTGGTGTGACTCCACGTGAACGGGATGATCATCACGTCGAACTGCCGATCGTCGAGTCCGGCAACGGTCAAGCTGACGCCATCCACCGCGATCGATCCCTTACGAATGAACAGCGACGCCAGCGCGCTCGGAAACCTGATCGTCAACCAGTGCGCGTCGCCTTCATCGCGCGTGTCTTCGACCGTGCCGGTGCCATCGATATGCCCTTGCACGAAATGCCCGCCGAACCGCGAATCGGCGCGCATGGCGCGTTCGAGATTCACCGGCTGCTCATGACGCAGCGAGGCGAGCGTGGTGAGGCGAACGGTTTCGGGGCCCACGTCAGCGTGCACCTCTTGTCCTTCCACCATGGCCACGGTCAAACACACTCCGTTCACGGACACACTCTCGCCGATGGTCAACTCGGGCGCGATCGTCGTGCGAATCCGCAGGCGATAGCCCGACACCGTCTGCTTCAGACTGCTGACGTGCCCGAGGGCTTCAATGAGGCCTGTGAACATAGCCTTCGATCAACACATCGGAGCCGAGCGGTTCGACACGGCGATCGAGCAGCGATACGGTGACGAAGCTGCGGCCCTCGAGCAGCGGAATGGCGTCCGGCCCGAGCCAATTCGAGGTCACGTAGAGTTGGACGTAGTCTACGAGGCCCTCGTCCCACAGCGACGCATGCACGGCGGCTCCGCCCTCCACCAGCAGACTCTGCACTCCGAGCGCCGGCATCTCGCGCAGCGCGCTGAGGAGATCGGGCGTATCGATCGCCCTCACGGATGCTCCGGCATCGGTCAGCGCCGTCACCGCCGCGCCCTGGCTCTGCGCCGCCGCGGGAGATGTCAGTATTATTACCGGCCCTGCGGAGACGGTCGATAACACCTTTGCCGTAGCCGGGGTACGCAATCGGCGGTCGAATATGAACCGCAAAAGCGGCCGCTCCCGGTACACATCCCGCGCGGTCAGTAGCGGATCGTCGACGAGAATCGTTCCAGATCCCACGCCGATCGCATCGACGGTCGCGCGCACATACTGCGCGTGGCGCAATGCGAGCTCTCCCGACAGCGGCGTCCGTTCGCCAGGTCTTGCGATGCGTCCGTCGAGACTGGTGGCGGCCTTGAGGGTGACGAACGGCCGCCCGGCACGCACCGCGGTGAGAAACGGCTGGTTCAACCGCGCCGCCGCATCGCGTTCGACACCAACCTCGACGTCGATGCCATGCGCACGCAGCGCCGCGAATCCCTTGCCGCTCACGAGCGGAAACGGATCTTCCATCGCCGCCACGACGCGCCGAATCCCTGCGTGAATGATGCGTTCGGTGCACGGGCCGGTGCGGCCCGTGTGCGAGCACGGCTCCAGCGTGCAGTAGAGGGTGGCGTTGCGCGCCGCGTCGCCAGCTTCGTTCAGCGCGTGCACCTCGGCGTGCGGTTCACCCGCGCGTTCGTGTGCGCCTTGTCCGACGACAACGCCTTCATCCGTGACGACGCACGCGCCGACGATGGGATTGGGAGTCGTACGCCCGAGTCCGCGGCGTGCGTGCTCGATCGCCCGCCGCATCCATCGGACGTCGTCTACCACTTTTCCTGAAAGAGTGCGTCGACGTACTCCTGCGGCGAGAACGGAATCAGATCGTCGATGCCCTCGCCCACGCCGACGTAACGGATTGGCAGCTTGAGATCATGCGCGATCGACACGGCGACGCCGCCCTTCGCCGTGCCATCGAGCTTCGTCAGCACGATGCCGGTGACGCCGGCGACACTGGTGAACTCGCGGGCCTGCTGCAGGCCGTTCTGACCCACGGTCGCATCGAGCACCAGCAGCACCTCGTGCGGCGCGCCTTCGGCCGCGCGTGCGGCGACGCGCCGGATCTTCTCGAGCTCGTTCATCAGGTTCACGCGCGTATGAAGGCGTCCGGCGGTGTCGACGAGAATCGGATCGCGGCCGCGGGCCTTCCCCGATTGAATGGCGTCGAACACCACGGCCGCAGGATCGGAGCCTTCTTTTGCGCGGACGATGTCGACGTTCGCACGCGTGGCCCAGATTTCGAGCTGCTCGACGGCGGCGGCGCGGAACGTATCGGCCGCGCATATCAGCGGCGATTTGCCCGAGGTCTTGAGCAGATTCGCCAGCTTGCCGATGGTCGTCGTTTTGCCCGTGCCGTTCACGCCGACGATCAGCGTGACTTGCGGCTGATGTCCGTTGGGCGCCGGCTGCTCGACGGTGTCGAAGACTTTGCGGATCTCGTCCTTCACCAGATCGCGCAGGCTCTCGCCGCGGCGCGATCGGTTGCGCACCGCAGTGACGATCCGCTCGGTGGCAGGAATACCGACGTCGGCGGAGATGAGCAGCTCCTCGAGCGCCTCGATCGTGTCGACGTCGATCGGGCGTACGCGCTGCTCGTCGGCGTCGGCCTTCTGAACGATCTCTTCGAAACGACCGACGATCTGCTGCTTCGTTCGGGTCAATCCCTCACGAAGGCGATCGAAGAATCCCACGTGGTTACTCCACGCCGGGTCTGAAGACCCGGCCTACACTACCCGACTTCGGCGCGCTGCGGACGCAGCATCAATTCGCCCAGCGCCGTGCGCGGATCCGTGCGTCCGGCGAGGAGCTCGGCGACCTGTGCGGCAATCGGCAGCTCGACACCGTGTCGCGATGCGAGCGCGAGCGCGGCCTCCGTTGTGCGTACACCTTCAGCCACCATCTTCATGCCACCGAGCACGTCGCGCAGCGGCCGGCCGCTCGCCAGCTCGACGCCGACGTGGCGATTGCGGCTCAACGTGCCGTTGCAGGTCAGTACCAGATCACCCAGGCCGCTCAAGCCGGCGAGCGTTTCCCGCTTCGCACCGGCGGCGCAGGCGAGCCGCGACATCTCTGCCAGCCCTCGCGTGATCAGACCCGCTAATGCATTGTGTCCCAGTCCGAGGCCTTCGACGACCCCGGCGGCGATGGCAATGACGTTCTTGAGTGCGCCGCCGATCTCTACGCCAATGACGTCATCGGTGCCGTAGAGTCGCAGGTATGCCGACTTGAAATCGCCCTGCACCACTTCGACCACGCCGCCGTCGACCGACGCGATGCAAACGGCGGTCGGCAGCTCCCGCGCGACCTCTGACGCAAAGCTGGGCCCCGATAGCACGGCCACGCGAACGTTCTTCAACTCCTGCGCGATGATCTCCGACGCTCTGAAGAGCGTGTCGCGCTCCAGTCCCTTGGTTGCGCTCACCACGATCGCGCCGGCCCCGACGTGAGGCGCCGCGCGGCGGAGGATGTCGCGGGCCCCGTGCGACGGCAGCGCGGTCACGATGAGATCGGTGTCGCGAAGGGCGGACCCGAGATCGCCCGTCGCATGGAGGTTGGCCGGAAAGTTCACGTCCGGCAGATACGCCGGATTGGCGCGTCGCTCCTCGATCTGTGACGCCAGCACGGCATCGCGGGCCCACAGCCGTACGCTGTGTCCCAGTCGCGCCTGATGCACCGAGAGCGCGGTGCCCCACCCTCCTGCCCCGAGTACCGTGATCGTGGAAATGGCGTCCTCCTACTGAACGACGTCGGACATCCTCCGTCGTCCGACGCGCTGCTCGGTCCCGGCGACGAGGCGAGCAAGGTTTCCGCGATGACGGTGAATGATGATGACCGTCGCCGCCGCTGCGCCGATGCCCACGATCGCGCGTTGGTCGCCGACGAACGCAACCGCCGTCAAGATCAGCGCCGCGAGCATCGATCCCACCGAGACGAATCGGGTCAACGACACCGCAATCGCAAACGCGAGAAGTGCCGCACCGAGCCCGATCGGCGTCAGCACTCCGAACGCCCCGGCGGCAGTGGCCACGCCCTTGCCACCACGAAATCGTAGCCACACCGGATAGACGTGCCCGATCACGGCCGCCACAGCGGCGGCCACCGGCAGCGCCAGTCCCGACGCGAACCGCTGAGCGAGCAACACCGCGACCGTGCCTTTTGCCGCGTCGAGCACCGCCGCACCGATCGCGAGGCGGATGCCGACGGTCCGCGCCACATTCGTGGCCCCGACGTTGCCGCTGCCCGTCTCACGCAGATCGATCCCATGGCGCTGCGAGAGCAGCTGCGCGAACGGGATGGATCCCAGCAGGTACGCCGCGACGATCGCGATGACGATCATGAGAGCAAAGCCGTGCGCTGCAGGGGAATGTATGTCGGGCCCTTCGACGAGACACGGCTCTCAAACAGTGTAATCGCGTCGACCGAGGTCGTGCCCAGCGCGACGTCGATGAGGCCCTGAAACAGCGGCAGGGTCTTGAGACCGCCCGGCTCCTTCACGCGGCCGATCGTGAGATGCGGACTATACGGGCGGTCTTCCGGGGGAATGCCGACGCGCGCGAGCCGGGCCGTGACCTCGCGTTCCGCTGCCTGCAGGCGTTCGATGTCGCCCGACAATCCGACCCAGAGCACGCGCGGCGAACCACGCGGCGGAAACGAGCCCGGACCGCCGACGGACAACGTGAACGGCGGCACCGGCAGAGGATCGTGGAGCGCGGCGCGAATGCGCGCGCTCGCTTCCTCATCGTGATGGCCGATGAAGCGCACCGTGATGTGCAATCGTTCAGGAGTGATCCAAGCCACGCGCGCCCGCGGGGCGATCCGATCGCATCGACGCGTGAGCTCGGCGACGAGCTCTCCCGTGGCCCGAATCACGCCACCATCGAGCTCGATGCCGGTGAACAACCTCATCGCATGTCGAGCAGAAGCCGCCGCACCATGTCGAGCGCCGATTGCGCGGCCTGAAACTTCACCTGGGCGCGCTCGCCATGAAATCGAAACGTGCGCACCCTCCGTGCGGCAGGCGTGGTGACAGCGATGGCCACGGTACCCACTGGCTTTTCTGGCGTGCCGCCGGACGGCCCGGCAATGCCTGTGACGCCGACCCCGATGTCAGCTGGCGCCCGGGCTCTGATGCCGTCGGCCATGGCGGCCGCTACCGGTTCGCTGACTGCGCCATGCGCATCGATCAGACTCGAAGCCACGTCGAGCAGATCGCTCTTCGACTGGTTCGAGTAAGTGACGATCGACGCATCCACATACCGTGAGCTGCCCGGCACGTCGGTAAGCCGCGACGAGATCAGTCCACCCGTGCACGATTCCGCGACCCCGATGCGTAGACCACGCTCGACCAGCAAACCGCCGACGATCTCCTCGAGCAGTCGGCCGTCCGTGCTGTAGGCATCCGGACCAATCGCGGAGACCGTGTCACTGACCGCGTTATCGAGCGACGCCTTCGCTTCGGCGGCAGACGCCACTCGCGTCGACAGATGAAGCTCGATCGATCCTGGTTGCGCGAGAATGGTTGCGGCAACGGAAGGATTTCGCGCCGACCACTCTTTGTAGAGTGGACCGAGGACTTCATCCACCTGCGACTCGATGCGGCCGGCGATGCGCACCACACGGCGGACAATCGGCACCCCCGACGTGCGCTCGCGGAGCGATCCTTCGGCCAGCGCGGTCAGCATCGGCTTGAGCTCGCGCGGGGGCCCGGGCAGCAACAGCACGACACGATCGTCGTAATCGATCCAGAGGCCGGGGGCGCTGCCGCGGGTGTTCTCGATCACGCGCGCGCCTGCCGGGACCATCGCCTGACGCCGATTGTTCTCGGGCATCGGCATCGTGAACCCGCGGGCGGCAAAGCGTGCGCGAAGACGCGCCGTGATCGCTTCATCCTCCGCCAGCGACCGCCCCAACGCGATCGCCACCGCATCGCGAGTCACGTCGTCATCGGTGGGGCCAAGGCCGCCGCAGAGCACGAGCAGATCGACACGCGTGAGCAGTGCGCTCGCCACGTGGACCAGCTCGTCGCGATCGTCGCCGACGATGGCCTTGGTGGCGACGTCGATGCCGAGCTCATTCAGCCGATCGGTGATGAAAAGGGAATTGGTATCGAGCTTCGTCGGCGTGAGCAGTTCGCTGCCAACCGCGATAATCGCGGCTCGCGTGAGCGGTCTCACGCGAGCCATCCGGGAGCAACGAACATCAACGCCCGCATCACCAGGTTGCCGTACACCGCGGCCATGCCGTCATCGGCCATCACTCCCAAGCCGCCAGGCAGGCTCTCGAATCGCCCCGATGGCCAGGGCTTGAAGACATCCAGGACGCGGAACAGCAGAAACCCGACGATGGCGCCCGCGAGATTGACCGGCAAGAGCGCCAGCGTGATGAGCATGCCGACCACTTCGTCGAGGACCACAGGACCGGGATCGACTTTACCGAAATGATGTTCAGCCTCGTTGCCGCTCCACACGCCAATCGCAAACAGAATGGCGATGGCGGCAAGTTCGACGGCAATCGATCCAGTGCGGCGCACGAGAAAGAACAGCACGAGTCCGGCGGCCGATCCGAACGTCCCTGGTGCGAACGGGATGTAGCCGATGTATCCACACGTCGCGACAAAGACGCCGAGTCTGCGCATCAGGAGATCGCTGCGGTTCAGGAGTTCAGGGGATCAGATTGTCACGACGCGGGTGCCCGCCACGCGATCGTGGAGGGCGCGGCGATCCGGGTCGACGAGCGCGGGAATGAAACCGGTGCCTGCGGCCAGCAGCGACACCGCGCTCACGAGCGTGCGCCGCGCGGCACGGCCCGGATCGAGCGTCGCATCGTCGCCAATGACGCGGATGCGCATGGCCATTTTGCCAATCGTCTGGCCGCACGCGGCGGTGAAGGCACCGAAATACGACAACTTCAACAGGCCGAGGAAGGCCAGCATCGGAGCCACCGGCAACTGCGACCAGTTGGACAGCGTGAGCGCCGACATCTGCAGCGTCGAGTACACGATCACGAAGTCGATGCCGAACAGAATGGCCAGGTCGATGAGGCCAGCCGCCGCGCGGCGCAGCAGCCCCGACACGACCGGCGCCGTCATTGCCGACGCTGCCATCGCCGGCACGGTCACCGGCGTCGTGCGGAAATCGTCTGTCGCGGACATCGCGGGTTCCGTGGCGTCTAGTGCGAGCCGCGATTCCTCCTGCCCGAACGATCGCATCGGGGGCCGCAGACGTGGCTGCTCCGGCGTGCGACGAACGGCCAGCGGCGGCCGCGGCGCAGCCGGCAGCTTGATCAGCGGCTCGTCGTCTTCTTCGTGTCGCGGGGGGAAGAGTGGATACGACAGATCACGTGCGGGCGCAGCTGGAGCGGACACCGCAACCGCGGTCGACACTGATGACGCGGCAACGGCCGCACCCGACGATGCCACAGCGGTACCGATCGACGAGGCCGCAGTCGTTGTGATCGACGGCGAAGCGGGCGACTCCGGCGCCGCGCGCACGGCGACGTCGCTCAGGCCTGTGTCGATGCGATCGAGCCAGATATCAGGAGCGTCGCGGCCTTCGGGCTCGCGCAACGACAGCTCTGCCTCCACCTCCGGCGAAGCGGACAGGAGAAGTGAAAAGTCGTAGCCGCAGTTCTTGCACCGATCGCCCGTCTCGAAGCCGAGATAACTGCACTTCGGGCATTTCATCGTGCGCCCCCTGCAGCTGCCTCCGGCGAAGCAAGGCCAAGGAGGCCGCGCTGGATGTCGGCCGTCAGCCGGTCCGCATCGCTGCGAAGCGGATCGGCGATGTCCACTTCGCTGAGAGTCCGGAGCGCATCGTGCGGGCGCCCGCGCCCATACAACTCTCGCGCGTGCGCAATCCGCATCTCGGCGCCGCGCACCACGGGCAGAGGCTCGCCCGCCGCTTTTACCGATGGTGCGTTGACCGGCAGCTCGACGATCCACGAGCGCACCGCCAGCGCGCCGAGCACGATGACACCAGAGACGACCGTCGCCGCGGCGATGGAGAGCACCCATCCGCCGCGCGATGTCTCGGCTTCCTCACCATGCACCTCGCGCCGCCGCCACCCGCTGGCTTTCTCTGGGCGCGGTGGCTCTGATGCGGTCCGCGCCCGATTCACCTTTTGCAGGAACACCAGTGCCGTTTCGTTCGGGCCACCGTTTTCGACCGCACGGGTCAACAGCTCGCGTGCCTTGTCGAGATTGCCAGCCTGATAGGCGGCGACGCCCGAGTGCAGCAGTTCGTCGCACTCGCGCTGCTTCTCGGCGAGCGCGTCGCGCGCGCGCTCGATGTAGGCCCGCGCGCGTCCGTGGCCGCGCTCCAGAAACGCAACCCGCGTCCAGATGTTGATCGCTTGTTCGTAGTGACCGCCGAAATACTGATCGAGACCCGATAGCAGGAGTTCCTCGATGCGCGCCGCACGATCGGCCTCGCTGAGCGGGCCGTCCGGTCCGCCTTGACGCAGGCGGAGCTCCGCTGGATCAGTCTCTTCCGGTTTGGCGCGAAGCGGTTCGGACATCCGACCACACACGCGGCCTCACACGCGCCGCAGTTGCCCGATTATCGGGCAATTCTGCGCACCGGTCAACGAAACTCGCGCCCGCGGAGGGCGCAGAGAACGCAGAGAAGAGCGTTATCGCAGGGATCGCCGAGGAGCGGAGGACGTAAAGAACGCGTGTGACGGGTGACCCGCACCGCGGATATCAAGCGGGTCGCCCGTCGCACGCGTTCTCAGCGTCCCCTACTCCCCCGCGATCTCTGCGATAACGCTTTTCTCTGCGGGCTCTGCTACCTCCGCGCTCTCGCGTATTGACTCGCCGTGATACAAGCAAAGCGATGCCCATCATCGAGTGCGTGCCGAATGTCAGCGAAGGGCGGCGAGCGGACGTCGTCCGCGCCATGACCGATGCCGTTGGTTCGGTGGCCGGTGTGCGGCTGCTCGACGCATCATCAGATGCGTCACACAACCGATCGGTGCTGACGATGGCCGGAGACGCGTCGCCGCTCAAGGCCGCCGTACTCGCGCTGTTCGCCGAAGCCGCGAGTCGAATCGATCTCCGCACGCACCGGGGCGAGCACCCGCGACTGGGTGCCGTCGACGTCGTTCCCTTCGTTCCGATCGAGGGTGCGACGATGGCCGACTGCGTGGCGCTGGCACAGGATGTCGCGGCCGCGGTCGCGGCCCGGTTTGCGATACCGGTCTTTCTCTACGAGGACGCCGCAACCAGGCCGTCCCGCCGGAACCTCGAAGACATCCGACGCGGTGAATTCGAGGGCCTCGCCGCCAAGCTCGCCTCGAGTGACTGGACGCCCGACTTCGGACCGTCCGCGCCGCACCCGACCGCAGGGGCCACCGTGATCGGCGCGCGCATGCCGCTCATCGCCTACAACATCAACCTGGCCACCAACCGGCTTGACGTGGCGAAGAAGATTGCCGCGGCCGTCCGACACAGCAGCGGTGGATTCAGATATGTCAAAGCGATGGGCATCGCGCTCGAGGATCGCGGCGTCGTGCAAGTGTCGATGAACCTGACCAACCATGAGAAGACGCCCATTCACCGCGTGTTCGACGCCGTGCGTCGCGAGGCCGAACGCTACGGCGTCGGGGTTCTCGAAAGCGAGATCATCGGCCTCGTTCCCGAGTCCGCGCTGGTCGGCGCCGCTCAGCACTACTTGCAGCTCGAACGGTTCGCGCCCTCTCAAGTGCTGGAGACCCGTCTCCGCGCGACGGAGTAGCTGCGATACTCCCGGCATTCCTCTTGCGTAGCGCGCCGCGTGCCGCCTGAATCCCGCCAGAACTGTACTCGCTTCGAGACAATCGGCTTCTCGAAGCCGACTGCTGTGTCCTGTTGTTCGTCTAGTGACGTAGCGTAGATCATGGCGTTACGTCGCCGATCGCTCGTCGCAGCTGCGGTGGCTCTTGGCCTGATCACCGTGTCGTCTGCGACCGGCCGCGCGCAATCGCCTCCACCATCAACACGGCAATTTCGCGTCACGCGCGCCCCGCGACCACCAGTCATCGATGGCAGGTTGACCGACGAGGTGTGGGCCGCCGCAGAAGTACTCTCCGACTTCACGCAGGTCGATCCAGACGAAGGCCAGCCGGCGACCGAGCGTACCGAGATCCGGATTCTCTACGACGACACGGCGCTCTATGTCGGTGCGCGCCTGTTCGATCGCCAGGCCACGAAGATCAGCCGGCGTCTCGCCACACGTGACGCCGACGGCGACGCAGATCGCATCGTCGTCTATCTCGATCCGATGCACGACCGCCGGACCGGAGCCATGTTTCAAGTGACCGCATCGAACGTCCAGTCCGACGGCGTTCTCTACAACGACACGTGGACCGACACGAGCTGGGACGCCGTGTGGCAATCGCGGGTCACGGTGGACGCTGAGGGCTGGTCGGCCGAGATGCGCATCCCGCTCTCGCAGCTCCGCTTCACCGGAGCGGATCGGCAGACGTGGGGCCTCAACATCGCGCGCTTCATCCGTCGCAACAACGAGACCTCCTGGCTCCAGATGGTGCCGAAGAGCGAGACCGGACTGGTGTCGCGCATGGTCGACCTGTCGGGATTCGACGGTCTCAAGCCGGCGCGCCGTCTCGAGCTGCTCCCCTACTCCGCAGGACGCACGGAGTTCATCACGCCGCAGCGTTCCGGCGATCCGTTCAATGACGGCTCCCGCACGTTCGGATCGGCCGGGCTCGACATGAAGTGGGGGCTCACGAGCAACTTGACCGTCGACGCGACGGTGAATCCTGACTTTGGACAGGTCGAGGTCGATCCCGCCGTCGTCAACTTGAGCGCGTTCGAGACCTTCTTTCCAGAGAAGCGTGCGTTCTTTCTCGAAGGCGCGCAGATCCTCGGCAACTTCGGGCGTCTCGGCGCCAACGATTTCTGGGGGTTCAACAACTCGGATCCGCAATTGTTCTACTCGCGCCGAATCGGTCGCTCTCCGCAGCTGCAGGCCTCTGGCGATTTCGTCGATCCGCCGCGCGCGACGACGATTCTCGGTGCCGCCAAGTTGACCGGCAAGACGAGCGGCGGCTGGAGCCTCGGTCTGCTCGAAGCGGTCACCAGCGAAGAAATGGCGCGAACGAGTACGAGCTTGGTCGACGGCCGAGCGCTCGTTGAACCGTTCACCAATTACGCAGTCGCTCGCGTTCAGCGTGACATCCGCGGCGGACGTGCCGGAGCCGGTTTCCTCACGACCGCGGTGACACGGCGCCTCGATCGGCCGGTGGCGCGCAACGCACTGGCAGCAGGCTCATACGTGTTCGGGGGCGATGGCTACGTCTTCATCGACAAGGACAAAGAGTGGGTGATCACGGGCGATCTGGCCGGCAGCCACGTCAACGGATCGCACGAGGCGATCACCCAGCTGCAGCGTGCGCCGCAGCGCTACTACCAGCGTCCTGACGCGCCGCAGGTGCATCTCGATCCCACCGCGACCACGATGAGCGGTTTCACGGGCCGTGTGAACCTGAACCGCAACACCGGGCTCCTCAGGGTCAATGCGGCGCTGTGGGGGGTGAGTCCGGGTTTCGAGTCGAACGATCTGGGGTTCCACACCACCGGCGATCGCGCGGGGATGCATGTCGTGGGAATCTGGCGGAACGTCACACCCGGCAAGATCCTTCGATCGCGAAACCTCTGGGTGTCGAAGTTCTACACCTGGAACTTCAACCGCGAGATCCAGAGCGACGCGCTGATGAGCAACTTCAACGCCACGTTCCTCAACTACTGGAACATCGGCGCGACGGGGTTCTTCGGCAGACGCGGCCTCGACGACCGGCTCACGCGCGGCGGGCCGCTGGCCGAGAACGCCGCCGAGCGTAACGTCAACTGGAGCATCGGATCCGATGGTCGCAAGGCGCTGTCGTTCGATATCGGCAATTCATACGGCTGGAATGCCGCCGGCGGTTGGAATCACGGCCTCAACGTCAACGTCAACATCAAACCGGCCGACCGCATCAGCCTCTCGGTGGGTCCCGAGTGGACTCGGTCGTACGGGTTCGCGCAGTACGTGCAGTCGGTCGATGATCCGACGGCGACGAACACATTCGGCGGCCGCTATGTGTTCAGCGGCATCGATCAGTGGCAGCTCGCGATGACCACCCGCGCGAACGTGATCTTCACGCCACACATGTCGCTGCAGGTCTTCATGCAGCCGCTGCTTGCCACGGGCGACTACAAAGGCTTCAAAGAGCTGGCGCAGCCGCGAACACTCAACTTCCTCGAGTACGGCCAGGGCCCGAGTACCCTCGCCTTCGATCCGCTGTCGCACACCTACACTGCCGACCCCGACGGCACCGCGGGCGCGGCACCGCCGTTCACCTTCGGCAACCCGGATTACAACTTCAAGTCGCTGCGCGTGAACGCCGTGTTCCGGTGGGAGATGAGGCCGGGGTCGAATTTCTACGCGGTGTGGACCCGGCAGCAGCAGGACTTTTCGGATCCCGGAGTGTTCTCACCGGGCCACGACATCCGGAGCATGTTCGGGGCTCCGGGGGACGATGTGATCCTGTTCAAGATTGCGTATTGGATCGGCCGGTAAGTGGAA
>Ga0075423_10003888_pt1 | contig 13774 bp, 29 predicted proteins | sample SoiMethybrSBSTD2_FD_80114 | JGI IMG/M metagenome (GOLD analysis project Ga0075423, IMG submission 80114) | Bulk soil microbial communities from a Populus tree surrounding site in Tennessee, USA - Soil MetaG P. TD hybrid SBSTD2 | ecosystem: Environmental > Terrestrial > Soil > Tree plantation...
AGGGCCTGTTGCAACAGCGGCTCCCGGAGAAGCGCCTCCAGCCGCCTGTAACCCGGCTGCCGCGGCGAGTTGGACCTGTTGGAGGGCTGCTGCGGTGGGGCCGCTGATTGCGTCACGTAGGAGCTCCGTGAATGTTTCGTAATCGTCGACGTTGGCCGCCGAGAGGATTCGGTTGGTGGACTCGGTGATACCCATCATCGAGTGAAAGGCGACTTGGAGAATCGGACCCTGGAACATCGGCGGGGCCATGAGCGCTTGCATGGCCACGTTGAGGCCCTGGGTGATCTTCGCGTAGTAGTTGGTGAGGACCTGGTCGACCTGGACGGCCTGCTGGAAGAGTGACTGGGCGTCCTGGCCTTCGCTGGCTGCGCGGACGTCCATCTCGAGCAGGCCGGCGATTGGCTCGGCGGGGAAGAGGACCTGGGTCAGTTTCTTCGCGTCGCCGGCGCCGATGACTCGCTCGATACGGTTGCCGTTCTGGGCGGCCTCGAAGTGCTGGTAGAGGGCGGTCGCGTCTTCGCCGAACCGGGAGATTTCCTTGCGGTCGAAGGAGATCACGCGGGAGAGGACGGTTTGGCCCTGTTTCAGGAGGGCGACGGTCGAGGTGGCCGGTGCCGGGTGGCCGCCGGAGCGGCTCTCCCGGCCGAAGTTCGGGTCACTCTGGCCGGTGAGGCGCTCGGCGGCGGCGAGGGCCAGCTGGATGATCTGGAGGTTCGGCGCGATGTAGGGGGTGGGCTTCAGGTCGAAGCGGGTGGACGAGACGTCCATCGCTGTGTACTCGAGCCCGTCGCCGAAGGTCTTGCCGACGAGGTCCTTGTCGTTGGTCAGGCCGAGGATGCGACTGGCCCAGGCCACAACGTCGTTGGCTTGGTTGAAGGAGGTGGAGATGGTGGCCTGGAGGTGCGAGAGGAGCTTGGCCACGCCGCGCTGCTTGCCCCGCTGCGGGGAGAAGCCGAACTCGTAGAAGGGCCAGCCTTGGATGGGGTACGGGTGGGCCATGACGTGGAGGATCCGGCGGCTGTCGCGGTGGTAGTAGATGACGATGGCCGGCCGGTGGGCGAACGCGTCCTCGTCGGGTCCAGGGACGCGGAGGCCCTTCATCAGCGGCCACTCAGCCCAGATCTCGTAGATGTTCACCGGGGCGAAGGGTGTGTCGCGGAGGGAGAAGAGGTCGTCGGGGGCCTGGTAGGCCATCGTGTAGGTGGCTTCGGGGCGCTCCTGGATGAGCTTGGCGACTTCCTCACGGTTCCAGCCGGCGCCGCCTTCGTCGACCGGCGTGGCGGCCCGGACCAGGTCGGCGAGTGACATGCGGAGGGCCTGCCGGATGACATACTCGCTCTCGGCGAGCGGCTTGCCGGGCTCCCAGCAGATCTGCTCGCCGGGGATGTTGAGGACGTGGATCCCGTTGTGGAGCTGGACCGCCCGGGGGACCTTGCTGCCGGGGAGGAACCGGTGGCGGACCCGGCGGCCCCACTGGAGGCCGAGGACGCCCCGGCCGGTGACCGTCGCCGCGTGGAAGGCGTCACTGCCCGGTGTCATCAGGTCGAACGCGTTGTCGTCGGCTTCGTGGTTGAGGAAGCGGACGTATTCGGCCGCAGCGACGCGCCACTCTTCGTTCTGGGTTTTCGTGGCCCAGATCTCGCCGTTCGCAAAGATCGAGAGGAACCGCCGGGCGTGGATGCTGTCGGCGTGGGTGGCGATGAGCGGGTAGACGACGTTGCTCGCGTTGCGGAACGGGCGCGTGCGCTCAGGGGTGTGCGGGATCGCGTTGTACCACTTCCAGTCGAGCTCGGTGAGGCGCGCGGTTTCATCGTGGGCGGCGAGCGCCGGCGTGATGAGCTCGTCCAGCGCGCGGGCGAGCTTCTGCCGCTGCTCCGCGTCGAAGGGGAGCGCGTCACCGGCGACGACGACGGCGGTCACAGGCCCCTGGCCTACTTCGCCGGGGGCTGGGTCGGGGCCCCCGTCTTGGCTGCTGGGCCCTTCGGGCCCGGCTTCTCGTCGCCGGGGGCCTCCGCCTTCGGCGGGGCCGGCGGCGGGTCGAGGATGTCCGCGAGCTCCGGGTCGATGCGCACCGGGATGCCGCAGGAGTCGGGCGCGGCGCCGGGGATCGGGGTCCCCTGCGCGAGGAGGACGACGTCCTGGCCTCGGACCTGGAACCGCGGGAGGGGCCACGGGTTGTTCCGGCCCGGGGCCCGCATCTGGATCGCCCGCCAGCCCTCAGCGTCCTCGGCCTTCGGCTGGTTCCGGTGCAGGCACCAGAGATACTCGACGCCGGGGACGAAGAAGTTTCCCAGCTCCTCGCGGCTCGGGAGCCGGTCCCAGACGGTCTGTAGCATGCCCGTGCGCTCGGCCTCTTCCCTAGTCACAAGTGTCGTCACCGTCGGCTCCTTCGTGTCGGATTTCGTGGAGTTCGCTGTTGAACGGGCCGGGGATGATCGCCCCGGTCGGGCTGTAGCCGTCGAGATACCAGCGCGGGATCTCGTGCTCGGGAACGTAGCGAGTCGACCAGTGCCGGCGCTGCAGGCGCTGGACGTAGCCGGTGGCGCGCTCGGCCGGGCCGCTCGGGGCCTCGTCAGGCGAGGGAAGAGACGCGCCGCTTCGGGATGAGTTCGACAATGTCGTTCCTCGGGTCGTAGTCACGGCCGGGGCGCAGGCCCAAGTGGGGGAGGACTTCGCTCTCCCAGCGGCCGTGAGCGGTGTCTTGGGTGATCTCGCCGGAACGCAGCAGCGAAGCGATTTCGTCAGCCTTGGCCATGACGGCGTGCTCGACCTCGACTAGGTAGGTCTTGCGGCGAGCGGCGTCGGCCATGAGCTGCTGGAGCTGGAGCTCGGTGATGCCGAGGGCTTCGAGGACGGGGTTGGCGGCGGGGCGGGTCACGGCTTCGCTTTGCTCGGGTAGCCAGGCATCTGGGTAGCCCAGGCCGCCGGCGCAGCCTGCTGCAGCCGCAGGGCTAGGTCGATGTGTCCAGCCTCAGCAGCAGCTTTTGCGGCCGCCCGCTGTTGGCGCTGCAAGCGGCGAACGAGAACCGCAGCCGCTGCGTAGTTGATGACGTCGAGGAGTTCGTTGTCACCAGCGTCCGCGTCGAGTCGCTCGTGCTCGTCGAGCTTCTTGCGGAGCTGGAAGAAGAGTGCCCCGGTGCCGTACTTGAGCCCGCCCTGGACGATCCACTGGTCCGTGAACGGTTCGCCGTTCGCGTGGCGTTCGTTGCCTTTCCCGTGGGCTGCTCGGGTGTAGGCCTCGATCAGGATCTCGTGTAGCTGCTCGTAGCCCTCTTTCAGCATGGTTGTCTCCTCCTTTAGTAACCGGTAATCGGGCAGACCTCGGTCTCATACCGCATCTGCTCTTTCTGGCGCCGGGCCAGAACTTCCCCGTCGATCGGTGGGTGGATGTAGTGATTGTAGGCAAGGGCGTCGAGACAGTCGATCTCACTGGCCCCTGGGTGGAACATGAGGAACTCGTTGTGGAGGTCGGCGCAGCCGACGCGGTTGAAGTAGTAGGCGCCCTGCTGGAACCCCGGCGCCATGTCGAGGATGCGCTTGATCTTGTCTTTCTTCTGCGGGTCGACACCGCGGGGGGTCAGGCGGACGCCGGACCACTTGTGGCCAGGCTGCTGCATGAGGAGCACCCAGTGGCGATAGGAGACGGAGAAGTTGACTTCTTCGACGAGGAGAAGGTCGGCCTCCCAGTATTTGGCGAGGCGGAAGAGCTGGTCACAGGTGTCGGGGAGGGCGCTCTTTCGGGCCACGGTCTGCAGGATGAAGCGCCGGTTGAATGAGTCAACGCCGATGACCACGATGCCGTTGCGCGAGCGAGGCTGCGTCTTGACCTCGTTCGGCTCGGTCGGAGCCGGGTCGAGGATGATGGCCTTGCGGAGGCGCGAGAGGTGGACCTTCGCCGGCTCACCGGGGCGGACGAACTGCTCTTCGATGTGTATGACGTCGTCGATGACGCGGAACCAGCGGAGCGAGCCGGCGTCGAGGGACAGCTCACCGGCCGGAAGCGGCCGGCACATCATCTGGCTGGAGAAGGTGGCGAAGTCGCGGTCAGCGGCGGCGAGGAGCTCGGTTTTCTGGTAGCGGGCGAGGACCGGCTCGCCGTTGAGGTCCGGCTCGCCGGAGGCGTTCTCCAGCGCAGCCCGCCGGAACAGCACGTAGCCGAACGCTTGGGTCAGATCGACATACACGTCATCGAAGGTCCACGGGGTGCAGACGCAGAGGACCCGCCCGCCGCCGCTCGGGCGCATGAGCTGCAGGTGGGTCTTGAGCCACTGGCGGACGCGTTCCATTTCGGCTGCGCTGTCGCGGTGCTTTGGCCCGATGAGGTCGTCGAAGATCATCCACGGCCAGTGGTGACCGGTGGACGCGCCGCCGACGCCGAAACCCGAGATGGAGGCTTCCGGGTCACTCGGCCGGCGGCCCTCGAAATCGAGCTTCTCGTCGTTCCAGCGCAGGCTCTGGCTCTTCGAGCGCTTGTCGTTGATCGCGACGCCGCGGGGGAGCAGGTGCGGGTAGACGGCCTGGAAGAGGGCCGAGCGCTCGACGACGCCGCGGATCGCGCGCAGCCAGTTGCTGGTGTTGTCTTGGGTCTCGTTGAAGATGACACCGGGCTGGTTCGGGGCCCGGCAGACCTGCCACGGGGAGTTCGCGACGGTGCCGAGGGAGCTCTTCAGCGAGTCGCGCGGGCTCTGCAGCATGATGCGCTCGAAGCCCGGCTGACCCCAGGACTCGATGTAGTTGCAGAAGGAGCCGTGGTAGACGGGCTCGAGTTGGTCGAACTCCATGATGTAGTGGGCGAAGAGGTAGAGGGAGCCGTTGAGCTGGAGCCGGAGCTGGTCGACCTGGCTCCCGGTCATCTCATGCGGGCGGCCGCCGGAGGCGGCCATGTCAGCGAGGACCGGGGGCGCGAAGGGGCCGGGCTGGTCGGAGCGGGGGGTTACCTGAGTCACGCGGTGGCCCCCCGGCGCATGGCCGCTGTGCTGGCCCGGGCGGCAGCCCGCTGGCACCGCTCGCAGCAGAAGATCCGCCGCTGGCGCGCGTAGCGGGTGAACTTGCCGCGGTCCCGCGGGCAGCGGCGGTTCGCGCAGGTGAGCGACCAGCGGGGGAGGCCGCGGGCCGAGCGGTGGCCGGGCCCGAGGGCCGCCGAAAGCCGCCGCTTGCGCTGGCGATTCTTGCAGCGGCGCTCGAAGAAGCGGCGGGCGGGGCCACGGGTCCCTGGCGGGACCGGGCGCGCGCAGCCGCAGGCGCAGAGGGCGAGCGCGAGCTCCACCGGCGCCGCCTAGCGGCCCACCGGCTCGGTCTCGCGCCGCTCGAGGCGGGTGGTGATCGGCCGGGCGGCTTCGCCCCGGAGCAGGTGAGGGCTGGCGGAGATGTCGATCGTGCGGTGACCGGTGAGGCGCTCGGAGAGCTCGTTGGTCAGGCGGAGGAAGGAGGCCGCCGCGTCACCGACGAGCTGGCGGTCGCCTTGGTCGAGGGAGTGGGTGTGGGCGACCTGGACCGGCTCCGGGGGAAGGGCCTTGTCGAGCCAGAGCCGGATCGCACCGAGGCGGATCTCGTCCTTGACGTGGGTCTCCGGGTTGAGCAGCTCGGCGAAACACTTGATAGCGTTCGGGCCGAGCGCGGCGAGAGAGGCCCGGGCGGCGGCCACCTGGCTCCTCATCATGTGCTCGACGCGCTGCTTGGCCTCTTCGCCGGCTGGTGACTCGAGTCGGGTCTCGTCGCCGGGGCGGAGCCGGGCGCCCGAGAGACTGCGGATTGCGACCTCGTAGTCTTCGAACGCCGGCTCTGGGATGGCGACCCGCGGTTCCCCGTTGACTTCCACCATGCGGATAGTGTGGGGGAAGGGGTGAGTTAGATCAAGGCGTGGGCTTGGCCGGGGCGGTAGCAGCGGCGCGGGTCTGGGCGAACTTCGCGGCGCGCTCCTGGTTCTTCCGCCAGACGAACGTCTCGTAGTCCTCGAACTTTGGCGGGCGGTCGAGTGTCTTGTCGGGCGGGCGGAAGGTCGTCTCCGGGTTGGCGGCGAGCCGCTGCGCGCGGTTTGGCTTGTAGCCGGGGCCCCAGCCACGGCCGGCTTTCGACTTGAGCTGCTTGCGCCGAAGGATTCTCAGCGCGAACCGGAGGCCCGTCATGCTGGCAGCGCAACCTGCCTCTCGGAGCTGCTCGTAGATCTTCGGCAGGGGAACACCCTTCGCGTCCAGCCGCGCCACTTCCGCCCGCACCATCGTCGGCATGTAGAAGGCGTCGACCCAACTGACTTCCATCGGGGTCATGCCGAGCCGATCAGCGATCTCAGGGAAGGCTTCGCCACGGCAGATCGCATAGAAGGCCTTGTCGCGTGTCTCATTGTCGGGTGGGTTCCGGTTCGCAGCGTCGTACGCGACGTCGGCGTCGTACTGCGGGAACTCGAGCGCGGCTTCCTTCGGAGTCATCCCGCTGTCGACCATGGCCCGGAGCTGAGCCGCGTCCCGCCGGCTGACTTGTCGTCTGGGGTCCCTTCCTGTCGTCCCCTCAGTCATGTGGTCTCCTCCTGGTATGTGCAACTGTTCCATACTGCGCAGTGCATAGATCGGAATCTGACTCAGAGTAGGAGATGGCTCAGGAAGAGCCAACATCTATAGAAAGAATGGTCTAAGTGGTTGGTCTGGAAGGGGAAAGTAGAAAGTAACAGGGCCGCCAGCCCGACCGGGTTAGCCAGACTGGGGCCTGGCCATGCTAAGTGCCCGGAGTGACTCAGCTTTCCCCGGACCGGCGGGCCCGCGGCGAGAGACGCCCCCAACTGGGGCCCCTGACCCACATGTCCCTCGGGCCGAACTGGGAAATTTGTTGACCCCACCTGTTCCCTTCCACACCCACCCCCTGTGGGGTGGGCCGCCCCCCGGCCAGGGCCAGGCCGCTCGCTCGCCCGGCCGCCCCGGTCAGCCCCCGGCCAGACCACTCGAGACCGGTCGGTCGCGTGCGGACCGGTTACCCGCCAGCCCCGCCAGCCCCGCTGACCCCTGCCCAACCGGCCCCCGCCCCACCGCCCTATATAAGTAAGGGACCAGTGCGCCTCCGCACCGGGCCCAGACCGGCTAAGTGCCCGGACCAGCAGGAGAAAGGGGCAAATGTCGATGGGCCTGGTCAATCCCAAGTGAGGCATGCCCGCGTCCCTGGCCAGGCCCAGAGCGAACAGGCAACCGGCGCGCGTAGCCCCTCTCGAAACAGGCGCTGGCGAGAGCGGGCGAGCCGGGGCGGCCAAGCCTAGGCCCTGCCTTATTCCTAGGCACGCGGGCGGGCGGCGCCCAAGGTCTAGGCAGGGCTCGGCGCGCTCGGGCGCCGGCTCGGCGGGCGGGCTCCTGACACAGGACAGTGTTTTGTCAGTTGTCACAGGAGCAGGGCCGCTAAGTACCCGCTGCGACTGTTGAATCTGTCCAGCAGGGCTGCGACGGGCCGCTGCCGGCCCCCGCTAAGTACCCGTAATCATTAGACTCGCTGGGAGCCGTCCCGAGAGACGCCAAACGCGTAACCCCGCGGAATCCCTCATGTGTTGACAAGCTTCTTACACACTGGCATTCTCTCAAGTGTCGGGAGCGGGCGGGGAAGACAGCGGCCCACCCTGACAGCGCGGGGGCCGGGCACTGAGCCACAGCCGATTCCCTCCGCGCGGTAGAGAGCGGGGCAAACGCTCTCCGAGGGGCCGCTGAAGGCCCCTGCGAAACGGTCCGTGGCGCTCGAGACGGGGCGGTAAGGCATAGCCGACCGCGCCCACGGCGCAGCCAGTCTCGGGCTGATTAGAACGCTATCGACCGAACCGGCCCCCAGCGGGACCGGGGAACGACTCTGCGGAGCGCTTCCCTGGCGATGCTGGGGGCCTAGTTGGGTTGGTAGAAGAGAGGGGCAACAGAATGGACACCACAACGCTAGGCCTACTCCTCGCCCTCGCAGCGTCGAGCGGGTGGGCTTTCTGGGAGATGAGCCGGTGACCGAAACCAAACGCTGGAAGGCTCTGCGAGACGCAGCAGTCTCAGCCAGCCACAACCTAGCCTACTGCGAAGAGCGGCTGGAACAGACCCGATACGAAGCCGGGGACAGCAAGCATCCGTGCGCACTAGACGAGATCAGTTGTGCTGAGGCTGTCGTGCGTTCCGCCCGAACCCTCCGCGCCCTCGCCCTCTGGGAGCTGAGGAAGGAAGGGAGGAAGGCGGGCAGCACCCAGACCGGCGAGGCGCGGGTGTATGGGATGGTGAAATGAACCCCAACGCTAAGCGGTTCGCCCTGGCCGAGCCGAAGCTAGCCGCTGCCATACGGGACGTCGTCCAGTTTCTGTACAAGCTGTCCGAGACTGATGACCCCAAGTACAGCGAGACTGAATTAGCAGCTTTCGAGGCTGGCGGGATGCTCAGCGGCGCGTTCGGCAAAGCAACCGACTGCAGCATCTGCCGGGGCTGGCACGGACAGGAGGTGGAGCATGCCTGTGAATGACGCCTTAGCCTTCATTGCGGGGGCAAACAGTGCCTTCCTGTGGGTAGAGCTCATGCGACATGACAGCTCGAAGTGGTGGGTCTTGATCCACAGCGTGGCTGTCGTAGTTGGCGTCGCCGCGTGGGCGCTATGAAGAAAACCGTCGTTCGTTACGGGGAAGAATACGACGCTCTGCTAGCCGCTGGCTGGACTGTCGTCCGCCTCTATTGGATGCGGCTGGCCGGCGGCGAGGTAGAGCTAGCTGTTCTGGTGAATGACTAGAGAGGAACGCACTTGATAAACATAAACGATGCGGCTAAAGCGTGCCTGCTAGCGGAAGAGCTCAGACTGAACAGCTACACCTGCCTGTTACAGTTCAGTAGCAGCGGCAATCTCTACGCATGCATTGTCGCAAGTGTTGGCGCTGCTCCGTTCCCGCCTGCGGATTTGACCTTGAACGGGGCGATTTACCTGGACCCGTCGATTCGCACACAGGCGGGTTCGCTGCTGGAAGCTGTACAAGCCGCGTATGCCAGAGCACGCGCTGGTGAGCTTGACCGGCTAGAGGCGAAGAAGTTTGGTTTCTACTTACGCAATCGTGAATGGAAAGAGCTGCCCGCCTAAGAACCAACCCAGCGCACGGGCCGCTTCGGCTATGACACCGACTCGCGCAAAGCCGAGGGCATCTACCGCGCGTGTGTTGAGCAGGCGATGGCGCTGCAGCGCTGGCTCGGACTGGAGCTGTATGCGCAGCTCCTGCGGTGTGAGGAGTAAGGGCTATGAAGTCTAAGGGCTGGAATGTGTACTCGTGTGGCGATGTGCCGAGCAAGACGAACCCGAAGCGCAGCACTACCCCGCGCTGCATCGATACGGTGTTTTTCGATGCCGACATGGACGCCGACGCGGTGGGCCGTTCGCTGATCGATCATGACGGCTACCCGGCCGATATCAAGGTGATCACCGACTGACTCGGTAGCGTGATCGGAGCGCTGGGGGGGATCGCTGATCTGTAGCGCGCTGGGTGGGTGTGGAGATTCGCCGCAGTCCAGTAGCAGCTACACACTAAGGTGCCAGCTCGGCCGAGTCCCAACGGTCGGCGGGCAGCGACACGGGCCGCAAGTCCAGGCCCCGCCCCCAGCGCTCTCATTCACTAGACCGAAGGGGGGAAGGTCCATGTTTAGCCAGAGAGCGGCGCGGGTGCGCCGACAGGTTCGCCGGTTCGTTCGCGAGTTCTTCATGCCCGAGGACGCCGCTGCCGAGTGGACGAAGGTCGCTGCCGGCTGTGTGCTGATTTGGTCCGTCGCTTTCTTCCTGTCCTAGCCCCGTGACCCAGCTAGAACAGCGCGTCTTCGCCAGTGCGCTGGTCCTGGTTAGCTGGACCGCGTTTGTCATGTTCGTGACCGGGTAAGGGAGACGAGTCAACCCACGCAGAGAGAAGAGACACACCATGCGGCCGCCCGGAACGAAAAGCGGCCTGCGCTCAACCGACCACCTAACACGCGACATCAAACCCCATGCTATGGCAGACGGGCGGCCAGCTTACTGTGTGGCTGGCCGCCTAATCGGCTAGAGCATGTTTGTCACTTGAAAGAGGGCAACGATGTATCACGTCATGCAGATTCGCGCTGACAACTACGGCAGTCAGTGGGAGATCGAAGAGCCAGTTTCTGCGCGGTATCCGTCGCCAACCTACGGGACGGCTGGCAGCGAGAAAGTCACGACTTCTCGCGTCTACATGTTCAAGACGAAGGTCGAAGCCGCGGCGTTTGCCGCTCAGCTCATCCTAGAGCACTGGGGGAATGAGCTGACCGAGCACAGTGCTAAGGCAGTTGGCGTCAAGCTTATGCAGGCAGAAGCAATGAAACGGGCTGCACTGTAGAGAAGAGAGGAGCAACAGGGAATGACCACTGAAACCGAAGAGCCAACCCCGCCGCACGTTCCTGAGCTGTTCTGGGAGGTGCGGGTCATGCACCCGCGCGAAAGCGGCAAGCGCACCGTCTACGTGCAGACGTTCCTGGTATCTGCAGCCTCGCCAGAAGATGCGCAGCGGAAGGTCGCACTGCACCGGGGGCTGTACTACAAGGGGTCAAAGGTAGGGCTGGGCCAGCCTTTTACTGCAAGCGAGCCGGTTTCTGTCGAGTCGCACTACACAGACCGGTCACTTGAAGGACGCTTTCGGGGCCGGTTGGTCTCCGATATCCTCTGCGAGATCGCAGTAGAGAAGGAGACGCCCCGGTGACCGCCCACAGCCCGACGCCGTGGACTTTTAGGGAATACAAAGACGGGAAGTATGAGGTATACGCGACTGAGGCCCACCGCGCCGAGGGGAATTTCATTTGTGCTATCGGGGACTGCCCCGAAGACTCAGTGGCCCCCGACAGGACCGACGCCGCTTTCGTCGTCCGCGCCGTCAACGCGCATGAGGCGTTGGTGGCTGTGGCTGAGCTGCTTCTACGCACAGTCGCCGATTATGACTATGAAGGGCCGGCCTGGGTTTGGGACACAAAGAGTAACGGAGATGTGAACCTCGAAACTGCGCTGCGCACTGCCCTCGCTCTAGCCCGAGGAGAATAGCCATGTCCACCACCACCCAAACCCCACGCTACGGCGTCTTCTGTCACCTCGACGAGTGCGGCCCGCTGGACGTCTCGCTGTCACCGGCGCCGTACCCGAACGTCAGCAAGAGCAACGTCTGCCTGACCAAAGGCGACCTGCACCTGTGGCTTGACTGGGACCAGGCCCGAAGCCTGTTCAACCGACTCGCCGTTCTCCTCGCCGTTCACGACGAGTCCGGTGCCGCTGCTCTAGCTGACCAGCCGCCCGCTGAGTTACTCCAGCAGGGTTGAGCGGTCAGCGGGGGCAGGGGCAACGAAGAGGCAAAGGCGCCACAGCTCTTCGGGCAAGCCCAAGGGGTATGCGAGGGTAGCGCCCTCGCCGATCTGGGAAGCCGCCCCTGTCCCTATCTGACCGCTCAACCATCCCAAAGGGGGGATCTCATGCCGCATAAGATCGATGGAGTCGACCTCGACAGCCAACTCGCCTACGCCGAAGGGCTCCGCTGCCCCGGTGCGAAACAGGAGACATTCGACAAGCCAAACCCACACCTCGGGCGGACTCACATCGCCTACTCGGGCTCCGGCCTCTGGGGCTGCACAGGCTGCAGCCGCTCGTTCAACAGCCGCGAGCTGCTGCCGGCGCAGGCCACCCTGTACGCCGAGCGCGAGCGCCAAGCCGCTGAGGACGCCGCCCGCGCCCAGCGGAGGGCCCGCCGGTGAGCCACCAGACGCGCTTCAAGCTCTTCATCGACGAGGTCTCAGCCCGCCCGGGAATCCGGGAGGTCACCGAGGACGGCGCCGATAAATGCTCCTTTTTCCGCGACGACGCTGCCGCCCTCGCCGAACTCACCGCCATTCTCCAGACGCCGCTCTGCCGGGAATGCGGGGACCATGTTGGCCTGCTGCGAAAGTGGTGGGGGACGGCACTCGGCGCGCGCCTCGAAGCCGCCCAGCGCTGCTTCACCTGTGACTACTGGACGATCCTGTGCGAACGCTACGAAGGCATCGGTGACGCGATCATCTCCAACGGCTACCACCTGACTGACGCAGGGAACCGGGAGAACGTGAAGAACAAAGCGAGCCTCGGCTTCGGTGGCGCCGAGATGACCTTCCGCATGCACAGTGGTCGCGTCGTCAAGTCGAACAATATCTGGTGTCAGGGGAAGATTCCGCTGCGGTTCCGCCCGCGGCTCCCTGACAACGCCACCCGGGAGAAGGGCCAATGATCTACGAGACGCTTGCTGACCTGTCGCTCGCCCTCGGCTACTTCTCCGTCTTCGCCGTCCTCGTCCACGCCGGTCACGTCACCGCCCGAGCTTGGAGGAGCCGGCCCCGTGTCCAGCGCGGAGAGTGACCTCGAGACGATCTCGGCCGGGGTCTCGGCGCTCTGGGCCCTCGGCCTGCGGGAGGAAGCGGTGGCCGCCTACCGGCGCCTGCGCATTCCCGAAGCCCGAACGAACGTTGCCCTGCACGTCCACCGAACGCTGTTCCTCGCCCACGGCCCGTCGATGGCTGAGGGCTGGCTGCAACGGTTGAAGGAGAGTCTTCTCGCATGCCACTGACCAGCTACGACGCAACGAAGACAACCGAGCCCGAAGACCTCGACGAAGTCTCCGAGCCCGAGGACGAGCGGCGCTCGGACTGGGGCCGCCTCTGGGACCAGGTCGACGAAGCGCGGGCGCTCTATCGAGAGTTCGACGATGAGGAGAAAGCCCCGTGAGCCGGCGCGTTCGCCGCGTCATCTGGGCCAAGCTTGCGCTGCAGGACTACTGGATGGTGCAGCGCTGGGGTGAGTGGGGGCTGGCCGGCTTGGCCGCCTGGCTGCTCTTCCAGTGAGCCGCTACGAGTGGCCCGCCGACAAAGCCGCCCGGCTCGCGCTCATCTGCGTCAACCTGCGGGTGAGGATTCCACCGGGGAAGAAGAAGGGGCCCCAGAAGGGGCGGCCGAGGCCGAGGAAAGACGAAGAAGAGCTAGATCTAGATGAAGAGATGGAGACGGGGGAGGGGAAATGAGCGAAGCCGATGACGACGACGGCACCGACGATGACAGCGAATGGAAAGAGTCCTGTTATTTCGTGGGCGAGTGCACCTGCAGTCATGACGAACAAGACCACAGCTTTGGTGGGTGCGGGGTCGACGACTGCCCATGCGAAGCTGGCTGGGAGGAATAAGGAACTATGAACAACCGAACCGCTAGGCTGCTATGGCGTGCGTCTACAGCGGCGCGCATGCCGAAACGGGAGTACTACGCGATGTGGAAGAGGATGCCCCGCAAGAAGCGCCCCGAGCTGCGCGCGCAGCTCAAGGCAATTGTTGAGGCATACGAAACTGGCCACTCACGCGGAGCATTTCGTATGAGACCTAACCGCAAAGGCGTGTGGACGATGCTTACTGGGAGCGCCCGATGAACAACCTCCGAACCACCATCCACAAGCGCGGCGAGAGCGGCGGCACCGAGATCGGCTGGTCTGCGCTCAGCCAGTACGCCCGCTGCCCGCGGCAGTGGGCGCTCGCCGAGCTGCTTCCGCACCCGAGCGGGGGCACCGGCCTGGCCAGCCGGCCGGGGCGGGCGCTCATCGTCGGAACCCTCGTGCATGCGTTCCTGAAAGGCTGGTACCTATCGGACCCCGACAACGGTCACTATTCCGCCGATGCCGGCTTCACCGAGCTCCACGAAGCCAAGCTGCTGTTCTCCGACGACGACATCACCCAGACCGGCTACGGGAAGGACACGCCCCTAGCCGACGCGATGGACCTGTGCCGGCGCTACGCGAAAGAGTGTGG
>Ga0075423_10003890_pt1 | contig 13773 bp, 10 predicted proteins | sample SoiMethybrSBSTD2_FD_80114 | JGI IMG/M metagenome (GOLD analysis project Ga0075423, IMG submission 80114) | Bulk soil microbial communities from a Populus tree surrounding site in Tennessee, USA - Soil MetaG P. TD hybrid SBSTD2 | ecosystem: Environmental > Terrestrial > Soil > Tree plantation...
CGCGCAAATGCTTTCGCGACCGTGATGCGCTCGGGGCTGGCGAAGGGATCGACCGAGCGCTCTCGCCAGACGAGCTGCCGGCTGCCGGCCGTCTGTGCCGCACACTCAATCACCGCCATGCAGTCGTCCATCAAGGTCGCATAGGGCTCCTCGGAGCGATACCACTCGAGCATGGTGAACTCGGGATGATGCAGCGCTGAGCGCTCGCCGTTACGAAACACCCGCGCGAATTCAACGATGCGCTGCTCGCCTGCGGCTATCAGCTTCTTGCAGGCAAACTCGGGCGAGGTCCGCAAATAGCGGCGGTCGCGCCGATCCGCATGGGCAAGCTCAGTCCCGAACGCCTGCAGATGGATCTCATTGCCGGGGGACACCTGCAGCGCGGGGGTCTCGACCTCGACGAATTCAAGCTCGGCGAACAGGTCCCGCAGCTCGCGCACGATCTCCCCCCGCATGCACAGCATAGGCCGGCGCTCGGCGTGGATCTGGGGCGTCCAAAGGGGGGTCCGGGCGGCCATTGCAAGCATGTCTTTCTGGGTGTTGCCCCTTGTCCCAAGCTCAGCCGCCTTAGCCAGGCAAGCGAAAATTACTGGCGAATACACGCAGGATCAGTATGGTGCGCCCCCGAATGCTGCCCCTAAAGCCCCCGGTGGCCCGGAGCAGCCCCCCACTAAGCAGCCATTTCCGGATGGCGGCCAGATCGAGGAAGCAGATCCGTGAGAGTCATCGCCAGCTCGCTCCGCAAGGGCAATATCGTCGACCTTGACGGCAGGCTCTACGTCGTCCTGCACGCCGAGAGCTTCCATCCCGGCAAGGGCACCCCCACCACGCAGATCGACATGCGCCGGATCAGCGACGGCGTTAAGATTGCCCAGCGCTACAAGACCACCGAGCAGGTCGAGCGGGCCTACGTGGAAGACCGCGAGCATCAGTTCCTCTATCAGGACGGCGACGGCTTTCATTTCATGAATACCGAAAACTATGATCAAGTCACCCTGCCGCCGGACATCATCGGCGACAGCGCAGCCTACCTGCAGCCCGAGATGAAGGTGACGCTGGCGGTCCACGAAGGCGTGCCCGTTTCGATCGAGTTGCCGCAGAAGGTGATCTTAGAGGTCGTCGAAACCGAGCCGACCGTCAAAGGCCAGACCGCGTCCTCCTCGTACAAGCCAGCGGTTCTCTCAAACGGGGTCCGTACGATGGTGCCCCCCTTCGTCGGTCCCGGCACTAGAATCGTGGTCATGACCGCCGACGGCTCCTATGTCGAGCGGGCCAAGGAATAACGACCACCTTCGCCGGCTGTTGCTTGTCAATAAGAAGAACGCGGCCCGCACCCGTGGCATTCCAGGTTCGCCGTCGGCGTAGCACACGTCGCGTCGTGTAGTCGATTTCAAATGTTCGCGAGACGATTTTGCCGCGAGCGAACAGAGAAAAGCACGGCGTTACTGACAACACAATGATTTCAGTGACGTTTTGGATTTGCGTGCAGGCGTAGCGCACGCACCCGATCATCAAATTGTCACGGCTGGCACGCTGCGCGCGCGTTCGCATCGCAGTTTGATCTTGGCAGCCCAAATCAGGGCGGCGATACTCACAACACAATTATCTCGGGTGGGCCACCATTCTCCTGGAGAGCGACGTTGCGCGTCTGCAGTCTTGCCGCGCTGGTGATAGCTTTTTGCGTCGCATCGGCGGCCGCGCAGGACATGCGCAGGCCTCGGATCGTGTCTGTGCCCGTGGATTGGAGTGAGGTCGCGGCTCAGCTTAACAGCACAGATCCGTCGTCTCGATCGATCGCGCAGATCAATCAGGCTGCGGACAAGCTGTTTGCCAATATCGCGGCCAGCCCAGTGCCTGTGCTGCTCCCATTCAACAGCGCTCAGCTTTTACGCGACGCCGCGATCGATCCGCCGCCTCCTGCCACAACCTACCTGATCGAGGTGCGGCCGCCGCCGTTCTTTCAGGCGGGGCCGGGTGGCTACGACGCGGTCTTCTCGGTCCATGCCAAGGACCTGCCCGGCATCGATGTTTCGTATTCCGACCGCATTGACGTCCACATTTCCGGTTCTGCTCTGCTTTACGAGCTCGATGAGCCGACCGGCATCGTCAACTGGCCGGTCAACGGCGGACTAAGCGCCGACTTCCCCGGCATCAAGCGGGTCTATCTCGAGAGCGCGGCGCGCTATATTTTCACGCGCTATGGGGCGCCTTATATCGTGTCGATCGAGTGCCACGACGGCGGCATGCGCTTTCACAAGATGTCCTGTCGCGACGCCGACAAGATCGCGATCCGCTTCCTCAGGTCCCTACACATGGCCGGCGGCACACCGCGGCCGCTAGCAGGGCCGGTCATCGCGGACACGATCGACCGCCCGCAAGCCGAGTCGCCCGTGTTCACTTACCACAGCCCGGGCGTCCTTCTTCCTGGCAGCGGCATGAGGGGGCATTCCGGCCGGGCCGACTACACGGTCTATTCCAAGTTCAGATTCCCGCTGGCCGAGGCGCCGGCCTTCGCCAACTCGCAATCGTTCAATCACTGGGGCGACTGCGACCAGACCGGCCGGGTTGCGATCGGGCAGCTTGGCAAAACCGCGATCTATCGCTGTCGGGTCAACACTTTGCCCTTGATGGCGGATGAATCGTTCAACTACGCCTACCCCTGGCGCGACAATTTTTGTGAGCATCGCTATTTCTTTGTCGGCGACTGTCCGGGCGGCCTGGGTCACCAGGGACAGGACATCCGGCCCAGCTCCTGCACACAGCGCATCGAGGGGGCCAACCGCTGTGAGCCCTATCTGCACGACGTGGTCGCGGCGCGCGATGGCATCGTGCTGCGCGCACCGGGCGAAATCGCGCTCTATATCGTGACCAACACGACCAACGAGCGGGTCCGCTTTCGCTATCTGCACATGTTCCCGAAGTTCCTGGACCAGGACCGCATGGTGAGCGGGCGGGTCGTGCACGAGGGTGAGGTGGTCGGCAAGGTCGGCAATTTCTTTCGACGCGAGCGGGCAACCACCTATCACTTGCATTTCGACGTTCAGGTGCCGACCAAATATGGCTGGGTCTTCGTCAACCCCTATATGTCGCTAGTCGCGGCCTATGAGCGGACGATCCAAGCTCGTGGTCGCGAGCTGCTGTTGGACGGGACGCCAATCGTCACCGGCGCGGCCCTGCCTGGTGCAGCCTTGCCCGGCTCGGGCTTGCTCGGCCCACCCCAACCCAGCCCAGCCTTGCCCAGCACAGCCTTGCCCAGCCCAGCCTTGCCCAGCCCAGCCTTGGCCATCTCAACTCTGCCCGGCTCGACTCTGCTCGGCTCGATTCTGCCCCGCTCAGCCCTGCCCGGCACAGCGCTGGCCTCGCCGGGTGCGGCATTTGACGTCATCCCGACCATCCCTGCCCCCGCCGCAAATCCGATCGAAATCGAGGTAGACTTGGGCTCGCTCAATCGATTCACCTCAGAGACGGCGGGCTATGCGAGGCCTCGATCCGACGACTAGTGATCTCAGCAGACGCGCCTGCCTGCGGCTGGCCGCGGCAGCACTTGCGATGGGTGGGAGCCAAGCCGAGGCTGCCACGCCGTTCCCGCAATGGGTCGACTCCTTCAAGTCACGCGCGCTGGCGCGCGGCGTCTCGGACGCGACCTACTCGCGCGTGATGCACGGTCTCAAGCCCGATACCTCCGTCTATGCGCTCGATCGCAGCCAGCCCGAGTTCACCGAGACGCTCTGGCAATATCTCAATCGCCGGGTCTCCGACTGGCGCATCACCGAGGGGCGCGACAAGGCCAAGGAAAATGATGCGCTGCTCAAGCGCATCGAGCAGGACTTCGGCGTTGCGCCGCCAATAATGCTCGGCATCTGGGGCGTCGAGTCCGCCTACGGCGACCCTTACGTTCAGAAGAACCACATGCGCCCGATCTTTCCGGCGCTGGCGGCGCTGGCCTGGGGCGAGCCGCGGCGGCGACGCTACTGGGAGCAGGAACTCCTCAACGCGCTGGTCATCGTCGAGCGCGGCTGGGGCACACCGGAGGAGATGCGCGGCTCCTGGGCCGGCGCCATGGGGCACACCCAATGGATGCCGGAGGTCTGGCTCAACATGGGCATGGACTACGACCGCGACGGCAAGGTTAGTCCGTTCGGCCGCCCGGACGATGCGCTCGCTTCGACCGCCCGCTACTTGGCAAACCGCGGCAAGTACCGCCGCGGCGAGCATTGGGGCTATGAGGTGCGCGTGCCGAAGGGCGTCAAAGCCAACGCCTCACGCAAGTACGAGGCCTGGAGCAAGGCCGGCGTGCTGCGCCCCGACGGGAAGCCGTTCCCGCAGCCGGGCGCGAGCGCGAAATTGTGGGTGCCGGTGCCGGGCGGACCCGGTTTCCTGCTTGGCCCAAACTTCTATGCGGTGCGTTCCTATAACCCATCGATGAATTACACCCTGGCGATCGTTCACCTCGGCGACCGCATCATGGGCGGCCCCGAGGTCGCGTCCAAATTCCCCGGCGGCGAGCGCGCACCAACGCTGGCCGAGATCAAGGAAATCCAGCAACGGCTCACCGCCGCAGGCTTCGACACCGGTGGCGCCGACGGCCGCGTCGGCAACGGCACCATGCGAGCGGTCGCCGACTTCCAGCGCAAGGTCCGGATGGAGCCGGCCGACGGCTATCCCGGCGTGCGGCTGCTGGCGCGGTTGCGCGAGGCGCGCTGATCCGGTTCTATGGGGTCCCTGCGGCCTCCCGTAAACCCAAGGATTGTCCAGTGACCGTACAGAACAAGGCGGCGGCTACCGCCGATGGATCCATTACGAATACCGCTCACCCGTCCCTGCGCGAGCTCGACCGGCCGGTCAAGCTCACCGCCGCGAACGCGCCCGGCTGGGGCAGCGACGTGGTCGCCGAAACGCTGCGCGCCTTGGAGATCCCCTATATCGCGCTCAATCCGGGCGCGAGCTATCGCGGGCTGCATGACTCGATCGTGAACTTTCTGGGCAATGAGACGCCGCAGATGCTGCTCTGCCTGCACGAGGAGGTCGCGGTCTCGATCGCGCACGGCTATTCCAAGGTCACCGGCAAGGCGATGGCGGCGGCGGTGCACTCCAATGTCGGGCTGTTTCACGCCACCATGGCGATCTTCAATGCCTGGTGCGACCGCATGCCGGTGCTCATCCTGGGCGCGACGGGTCCGGTCGATGCGGCCAAGCGCCGGCCGTGGATCGACTGGATTCACACCGCTGCCGACCAGGGCGCCATCATCCGCAACTACACCAAGTGGGACGACCAGCCGGCCTCGCCTGCGGCCGCGCGCGAGTCGATCCTGCGCGCGCATTGGATGACCAACACCGCCCCGATGGGTCCGGTCTACATCAATCTCGACGCCGAGATGCAGGAGAACAAGCTCGCCGAGCCGCTGCCGCCGATCGACGTCAAGCGCTACCAGCCCTTGACCGTCACTGCGGCCGATCCGGAGCTGGTGCGGGAAGCCGCGAAGCTGCTCAAGTCGGCCAAGCGCCCGGTCATTCTGATGGGCCGTGTGTCGCGCAGCCTCGAAGGCTGGAACGAGCGCGTGGCACTCGCCGAAGCCGTCAACGCCAAGGTCATCACCGAGCTCAAGCTCGGCGCCGCCTTCCCGACCGATCATCCGCTGCATGCCGGCGCACCCGGCGGCACCGCGCTCGGGCCTGACGCGCAGGAAGCGGTGCGCAACGCCGACGTGATCATGAGCCTCGACTGGGTCGATCTCGCCGGCGCCTTCAAGGCGACCTTCGGCGATACGGCACCGCAGGCGAAGGTCATCGTGGTAAGCAGCGATTTCCGCATCCACAATGGCTGGAGCATGGACTATCAGGGCCTGCCGCCGGCCGATGTGCTGCTGCCGGTCACGCCCGAAGAAGCTGTGCCCGACTTGCTAGAGGCGGTCGGCGGCGGCAAGCCAAAGCCCGTGGCCGTCAAGAAGGCGGAGATTCCGCCGCTCTCGACCGACAAGCTCATCGTCAACGATCTGGTGCGCGCGCTTAAGACCGCGACCGGCGAGCGCGACGTGACGCTCGCGCATATCTCGCTTTCGTGGGATGGGGCCACCTGGCCGTTCCGCCATCCGCTCGATTATGTGGGCTCGGAAGGCGGCGGCGGCGTTGGCGGCGGGCCGGGCAACACGGTCGGCACCGCGCTCGCGCTTAAAGGCTCCGGTCGGCTGGTGATCGGCGTGTGCGGCGACGGCGACTTCATGATGGCCAACACCGCGATCTGGACCGCGGTGCACTACAAGATCCCGCTGCTGATCGTTGTCGCCAACAACCGTTCCTTCTTCAATGACGAGCTGCACCAGGAGCGCGTCGCCCGCATCCGCTCGCGGCCGGTGGAGAACCGCTGGATCGGCCAGCGCATCTCTGAGCCCGACATCGACATCGCAGCGCTCGCCCGCTCGCAGGGCGCGCAGGGCTTCGGTCCGGTGACCAAGACCGGCGATCTGGTCTCGACCTTCGAGAAGGCAATCGCCGCAGTCGATGCCGGCAACGTGGTGGTGGTCGACGTGCGGGTCGAGCCCGGCTACTCGGCGGTCACGACTGCGGCAATGCTGCGCGGCACGGAGAAGAAGTAGTCGGAACTGGCGGAGTGTTGCGATAGCCCAGCCACACCCTCCGTTCATCCCCGCGCAAGCGGGAATCCAGATCTTCGAGATGCACGTCTGTGCGACAATATGTATCTGGGTCCCCGCTTACGCGGGGACGAACGGCTGCGGTGAGCATGCGATTGTTGTGCAACATGCTTTAAGGAGACCGTGATGATCCACATTCGCCAGCTTTCTGTTGCAATGATCGGGGCAGCGCTGCTCGCCGCCGCCTCCCCCGCCTCGGCCCAGGACAAACTCAAGCTGACCATCGGGCAGCGCGGCAACTGGGATACGTCGATCGCGCATCTCGGCAGCAAGGCCGGCATCTTCAAGAAGCACAACCTCGAGCTCGAGCTACTTTACACCTCGGGCTCGGGCGAGACGCTGCAGCCGGTGATCGCGGGCTCGGCCGATCTCGGGCTTGCAGTCGGCTCGCAAGGCGCGATGAGCGCTTTCGCCAAAGGCGCGCCGGTGCGCATCGTCGGCGCGCAAGCGACCGGCGCCGCCGACTACTGGTACGCCAAGGCGTCCTCGAACATCAAAACGTTACAAGACACCAACGGCCGCACCATCGCGTTCTCGACACAGGGCTCCTCGACGCAGGCGATCGTTCGCGCTTTCATCGATGAGTTCAAGCTGACCGCGAAACCGATGGCGACTGGCAATCCAGCCGCGACCCTCACAGCGGTCATGACTGATCAGGTCGACGTCGGCTGGGCCTCGCCACCGTTCGGGCTGAAGGAGATCGACGCCAACCAGATCCGCATTGTGGCGCGCGGGACCGACTCCGCTCTGGTGCGCGGCCAGACCGTGCGCGTGATCGTCGCCAACACTGATGGACTCGCGAAGCGCAAGGACGCTCTTGTGCGCTTCATGGACGCCTATCGCGAGACGATCGAGTACATGTACGGGACCAACCCGCAAGTCATCAAAGACTATGCGGAGTTCGTCGGCGTGCCGGAGGCGACGGCGAAGCGCGTGCGCGACGAGTTCTTCCCGAAGACGCTGGTCGATCCCGACAAGATCAGTGGGCTCGACGCGCTGGTGAAGGAAGCCGTGAACCTCAAGTTCATCGACAAGCCGCTGACGCAGCAGCAGCTCGCGGAGCTGATTCAGATTCCGCCGCGCAAGTAGCGCGGCCTATCGATTTGTCCCGTTGACTCTCGATTGTCGTCCCCCGCGAAAGCGGGGACGACACCGGATGGGTGGGAACGCTCCACGCAAACGCACGCGGAATAAGCTAGACGTCGCGTGAGACGCCGCTAGACCTCAGCGCACCTGCTCGCCAATCCACTTGCGGATCAGCCCGGCGATCTGAAGGTTGTTCTTGTCCATCATCATCATGTGGCTGTTGCCGGGGATGCCATTGTCCGGCAGCAGCAGGAACGTCGCGCGTCCGCCACCGCCGTTGATCAGGCTCACCGCCTTCTGACAGCCGCCGCGCCGCTGGTCGCCGTTCACGCTGTTCGCGCCCACGCTGTTGTCGCCCCAGACCGAGGTGAACGGCACCTTGGCGAAGAATTTGCCGACATCGTCCTGCGTCAGCGTCTCGCAACCGCCTTCGACGCTGACCAGAGCGCGCACCTTATCCGGTCGCTGGCGCACCACATCAAGTCCGTAGACGCCGGACTGCGAGTGGACCATGACTACCGCCGGGCCGATCTTATCGAGGAGCGCCGCGAGCGCACCGACGGTGTTGGCACCGCCGCCTTCGAGCGTCGTCTCTGTATTGGGAACGAGCTGCGCGAGGTACTGATCGAGCGCCTCGAGCGGAAACTGCAGATTGGCAAACGGCTTCGGATATTCCGGGCCGAACCGGAAATTCGACCAGGCGCGCTCGAGCGTCCCGATGAACAAAGTCGGCATCGACTTGGGATCGGCGCCGCCATCACGCACCGCGTTGATCGGTGTCGGATTGAATCCCGAGCGCCCGCGCCCGGAATGATCCACGACATAGACCGGGTGGCCCTGACGCACGAACCACGTCGCCCAGCCTTCGCGCCCGTCAGGCGTCGTCTCGTAGGTCATGCCAGTGTGGTTGGAGCCGTGCACGAGCACCAGCGGCACGCCCTTGGGGCCCGCCGGGATACGATAATGCACGTACATCTGATTGACCGTGATACTACCGGCGGCGGCGGGCCCAGTGGCCAGCGAAGCTCCGGGATAAGCCGAAGACACTTTCTTGGCGTTGATGAAGAAGCCGCCTTCGTCCTCGAGCTCGAGTTTTCCTCCAAGCGAGGACTGTGCGCTTGCGCCTCCGGCAAGTCCGATCACCAGCAAGGCAGCAACGCTAAGCCGCCTCAAGCGTGTTTTATTGAATGTTCTGTTGGTCGAGTTCATTGCTTCCTCCCTGCGGTGTTAACGGGCCGCTTGTCGTGACCTGCAATTCTCAATCACGATTGGAGGTCGTTGTCACGCCTGGCGCATGATGGTGGGCCCCCTGCCGCATTGCTCTGCGCCTGTAGGGTGGGCAAAGGCGCTGGCACAGCGGCCCAAGATAAATGACATACTGTTACGCGCCGTGCCCACCAGCGGCTTCGACACCCGCCGTGCGGTCTCTGGTGGGCAAGGCGCACAAGAGTTCATCCCTGGCTGACAAGCTGTGCCCGCGCCTTTGCCCACCCTACGGCTCCCCCAATCCACTAAATCGTAAACGACTCATGCGTCGAGGGATGGAACATCTCTTCCGGCGTCACCAGCCGTGGCGACAGCCCTTCGGAATGGTGGTGGCGCAGGAACGTTTCCAGCACCTTGCGATTGGGTGCGAGGCCGTAGGACCAGAAGTCGTGCCCCATCAGCTCGCGCGCGGCCTTGAGCTGCTCGTCGACGAACGGCAGCGTGCACTTACTGGTCGCGGTGTCCTCCAGCTCCTCGAGACACTTTGCTTTGGCCTGCTCGAACGCCTTGAGCACGGCCGCCGGCAGCCAGGGATGCTTCTCGACCAGCGTACGGCGGATGCCGGTCACATGCATGATCGGAAAAATGCCGGTGCGCTTGTAATAGTCCTTGCCCGCCGCGATCGGATCCGCAAACAGCCAGCCGATGTTCGGGTTCTGCTTGCTCGCGAGCCGCGGCACGCGCGGTGCGATGAAGGCATCGATCTCGCCCTCCTCCAGTAGCTGCGAGATGGTCTTGCCTTCGGGCGCGTTCTCGAGCCGCACGCCGGCAGGAAGCTTGATGGTGATCTTCTCAGGCCGCGACGGATCGTCAATGCCACCGCGCACCCATATGATATCGGACGGCTTCACACCGTGGTCGTCCTCGAGGATCGCGCGCGCCCAGACGCAAGCCGTGAGCTGATACTCAGGCAGGCCCACCCGCTTGCCCTTGAGGTCGGCAGGCGTCTTGATGCGGTCCTTGCGCACATAGATCGAGTTGTGGCGGAAGGCGCGCGACACGAAGGCGGGCACGCCGACATAGGGGCAGTCCTTCAACGCGGTCTTGACCGTGAAGCTCGACATCGACAGCTCGCAGATATCGAAGTCGATCGTCCGAAAGGCGCGGAAGAAGATCTCCTCCGGCGGCAGCTGCATGAACACCGGATCGACCCCGTCGATCTGCACGGCGCCGTCGAACAGCGGGCGCGCCCGGTCATAGTTACCAATCGCCACGGATAACGGAAGTTTTGACATATGCCCTCAATCTTTCTGCAAGTTTGCCGTGGTTAGATAACCCTCCCCGAGCAGGAGCGGCAACCATGCCAACCCCGATTGTGCGGCTTTTTCGGCTTTTGCGGTCGGGCACCGCCGTTCTTGTCACGGCGCTGCTCTTGCAATGGCCGATAGGGCTAGCCGCGGCCGACGAGCGCAGCGAGCTCGCGGCTGCGTTCAAGCTCGCAAACGCGCAGTATCAGGTCGCCCTCAAGACGCTCGAGACCAGGGGCCGCGAGGAAACAGCGGCCGAGGTTCACCGGCTGCGCGAGGCGTTCCAGGCTGTCATCCAGCAAGTCGACGCGAACCGCACTGCGTTGGGACTCGATCCGGATTACGACGGCATGCTCATGCAGCTCGACGTCAGCATGGTCGGCGTGATGCTCGTGATCGATTTCGGCAGCCGTGAAGCAGCACGCGATGCGCTGACACCGATCGGACGGAACCTGGCGGAGCTGCAAGCACGCGCCGCGCTGCACGAATGAGTGGTGCGAGTGACTCAAGTGACTCAGATATCACGCAAAACCTGACTCAGAAATTTTTTGATCTAAATCGTTCGACATAGCGGTATGCTTTGGTATAGTCGCGCGGGGTTTGCGGACTGGATGACCTGATGCGCCTAGCAGCCGCGGTTGCGGAACGAACTGAGCCTCGCAGCCATCTTGGCACACTGGCCTCGCGCGCCAGAGATGCAAGCTTGTTCCTCAAGGCGATGGCGCATCCCAATCGACTGCTGATCCTGTGCATCCTGTGCGAGGGAGAGCGCTCGGTCAGCGAACTCGAGCAACTGCTCGCGCTGCGGCAGCCGACTGTGTCACAGCAGCTGGCACGGCTGCGCGAGGACGGTCTGGTGAAGACACGGCGTCAAGGCAAGACCATCTACTACAGCCTCGCCGGCAATGACGTCCGCATCATCGTCGAGTCCGTCGACCGCGTGTTCGGCAGCCACCGCTGAGCGGCGGCTCTGTCACATTCAACGATCACATCCAAGGATCACATCGGCAGATCGGCGGGCGCGATGTCGATCAGCCGCAGCTGCACACGCTCCTCACCCTGCCAGCGGTCAACCGTCAGGCAGCCAGCGGCATGCACCTTCAGCCCGCGGCACTGCATGATCGCCGCTCCGAGCGGCTGACCGGCCGCGCGAAACGCAATGGCGTTGAGCATGGCGCCATCACCAGCGCGCAGCCGCACCCGCACATGCGCCTGACCGACCTCCTCCGCATACGCAATGGTGTGCGACGGCAGCGCCAGCACCGGCTCCGGATTGCCTGCCCCGAAGGGACCGGCGCGCGCGATCATCGCCACCAACTCGCTGGTCGCAGCGCCGGCCGTGAGCGCACCGTCGATCTGGAGCGCATCGGCGCGGCGCGATGCCGCAACCGCAGCGCTGAGCGCCTCCTCGAGGTAGGCGCGAAACTCTGCAAGCGCCGTCTTGCGCAGCGTGACGCCGGCCGCCATGGCATGACCGCCGCCCTTGACCAGGAGACCGTCCTGCACCGCCTGACGCACCGCGCGGCCAAGATCGACGCCCGCGATCGAGCGCCCCGAGCCGGTGCCAAGGCCACCCGGCTCGAGCGCGATCGCAAAGGCAGGACGGCCGAATTTTTCCTTCAGACGCGCGGCGACGAGTCCGACCACGCCGGGATGCCAGCCCTCGGCCGCGGTGATCACCACCGCGCCCTTGTCCTCAACGCCGAGCGCCGCCATCGCTTCGGCCTCGGCCTGCGCCACGGTCGCGACTTCAATTGCCTGGCGCTCGCGGTTGAGCCGGTCGAGCTCAGCGGCGAGCCGCCCGGCTTCGACCTCATCCTGGTGCAGAAGAAGATCAACGCCGAGCGTCGCGCGACCGATGCGACCACCGGCATTGATGCGAGGGCCAAGCATAAATCCCAAATGCCAGGGCTCCGGCGGCCCCGAGAGGCGCGCGACATCCATGAGCGCAGTGAGCCCAAGATTCTCTCGTCGTCGCATCGCCAGCAGGCCCTTGGCGACGAAGGCGCGATTGAGGCCTTTGAGCGGCACCACATCGGCAACGGTGCCGAGCGCCACGAGATCGAGCAGGCCGAGCAGATCAGGCGCTGGGCGCTCCGTGGTCCAGAAGCCGCGCTTGCGCAGCTCGCGGTTGACTGCAACGAGCGTCATGAATACGAGCCCGACAGCAGCGAGATGACCAAGCTGCGAGAGATCATCCTGCCGGTTCGGATTGACGACGGCGAACGCCTCCGGCAGCGTCTCGTCGGCGAGGTGGTGATCAATCACGACGGTCTGCATCCCGAGGCGCGCCGCCTCGGCGAGCGCATCGTAGCTCGTGGTCCCGCAATCGACTGTCACCAGCAGAGTTGCGCCGCGCTCAGCCAGCGAACGTACGGCCTCGACATTGGGCCCATAGCCCTCGAACAGGCGATCTGGAATGTGGATGAGGGGCTCTAGTCCGGCATAGCGCAGGAAACGCGCAAACGTCGCGGCGGAGGTCGCGCCATCGACATCGTAGTCACCGAAGATCGCAACCGTCTCGCTGCGCTCGACTGCATCCGCCAGCCGCGCTGCCGCGGCTGGCATGCCGGCGAGCGTGTCGGGATCCGGCATCAGCGCGCGCACGGTCGGATCGAGGAACGCGACCGCATCCTCGACCTCGACGCCGCGGCCGGCCAGCACACGCGCCAAGAGCTCCGGCAGGCCGTGCCGCTGCACGATCGCGAGCGCACGTGCGGATGCGCGCTCATCCAGCCGGTCGCGCCAAGCGCGGCCGGTTGCAGAGTGCTCGACACCCAGGAAGTGGCGGACGCTTGCCGGAGGGATAACGGCCAGGTTCATCTTGCCAAGTTCATGTTGCCAAGTTCCATGGACAGCCTGCGACTCAGCTTGTGCAACAGCCTGAACGCAGGAGTTCCGCGGAGCAAGCGCGCTGCAGCGGGTCTGCATATCCCTGCGGACCAGCAAGCACGCAGGAGCCATTGCCGTTCTTTGTCAGCGTTGTGAGTATCCCGACGCAGCACGCACGAGCATCATCGCGTCGCCGCAAAATTGTCCAATTGGTAAACGACGGTATTTCCCGGACCGTTACAGGACACAAGGGGCCCGTGTTCTGACGCACCAACCGCATCATTTTGCTCGCATTTTCGCGACTGCGATCGCGCTGGCAGCACTTGGCGAGTCCGACGCGGAGGCGCAACGTCGTGGTGTCACTGCACCCTTGACGGGAGCCGTCGGCTCGATCGGTTCGGAAGTCGGCTCAATTACTTCGGGCGTCGGCTCAGGGGTGGGATCGGTCACATCGGGGATCAGTTCGGGGATCGGCCAAGTCGGCGCGACCAATCCGGGGGCCGGTCTGTTTCCTTGAAACAGCGACCTGTCGGTGGGCGATACTGTCGGCATCATCACCAACGCGGTTCCCATCGAAGGCCTTTACGAAGGCGTCAGAAATACTGTGACCAACACGCTCCAGCGATCCACGACGGCGATTGGCAATCCGAAAGCTCCGGTCGGAAAGGGTCCTGGCGCTCAGCCGCGGGCAA
>Ga0075423_10003893_pt1 | contig 13770 bp, 9 predicted proteins | sample SoiMethybrSBSTD2_FD_80114 | JGI IMG/M metagenome (GOLD analysis project Ga0075423, IMG submission 80114) | Bulk soil microbial communities from a Populus tree surrounding site in Tennessee, USA - Soil MetaG P. TD hybrid SBSTD2 | ecosystem: Environmental > Terrestrial > Soil > Tree plantation...
TACGGTGGTGGTCGCGGTGAACTTCGACAACAAGCCGGCGACGGTCAGCTATCGCGGCCTAACGCGCGCTGGTGCGTACTGGGAGTGGTTCGACAAGACGCCCGTCACGCTGGGCGACTCGGGACGAATCGAAATCCCGGCGAATGGGTATCGTGTGTACGTGAAATAGGGCGGCGGGCGGCGGGCGGCGGGCGACGGGCGACGGGCGACGGGCGACGAGGGCGTGTCATTCCGAGCGCAGCGAGGAATCGCGATCGTCCCGAGCGAGGGGCACGGTTCCCAGTTCCCGGTTCCCGGTTCCCGTCGAAGTGCTGGCGTCTAACGGCGCCAGCACTTCGAGCTCCCTCGCCTCCAGATCGAACCGCTGCCCCGTGCCGACCAGCCCGACGCGCAGGTGGCTCAACGTGAGCTCTCCTCCCTTCGTCACCTTGCTCGCGTTGTCGAACCGCACCGTGTCGCGCCCGTCCACGAACGTCACGCCACCTTTGCCGACCACCTCGCCGATCGACCCATGCACCACGAGCCCTGTGTCCTCGTCGATCCCGAGGCCGAGGAGCTGCGGATAACCGGCGATTGCCACGAACAGCCGGTGCAGGCGACGTCGCTGCGCAAAGTGCGTGTCGATCAGCGCGCGGTAGCACAGCAATCCCAGGCCCGGGCCGATGTACATCTCCACTTCGTTGCCGTCCTCGTCCACCTCGCCCCCAGCGAGGGTCGTCTCGGTGAGCGCCGCGGCCCCGGCGCTCGTGCCGCACACGATCGCGCCCGCGAGGAACGCGTCGCGAATCGCCTCGCCAACGAGCGTGCCGCTCAGCGTCGCGATCAGGTGTACCTGGTCGCCGCCACCGAGGAAAATGCCGGCGGCCCCGCGTACACGCTCCGCGATCGACGCGTCATTCGCTTTGTCGCGTCCATTGACGATCGGGATGTCGACGTTGCGTACGCCGGCCGATTCGAAGTCGCGCCGCCAGGCCGCGGCGGCTCGACCCGGATTGCTCGAGGCGGTGGTGAACCCCACGATCGGAGCACCGTGATCGGCCCCGGCGAGGCGAATGAAGGCGCCTAACGCATCGCCATCGGGTGCGCACGCACCGCCGATCAGGACGAGCGCCCCGCGCGCATCACCCGCAGGCTTGCGGCGCGCGGCCCCATTCCGGGCCGTCCGGCGCGTGCGTCGGCCGTCGCTCCGCTCGTTACGCGACGCCACGATCCGTCGCGCGGCCTGCCGCGTTGCGAGGGGCGAGCTTTGCGAGCTCGAACGCGCATAACGCGGCGGCCACCTGTGCCGCCGCCGGTGTGTCGTCGCGAAGGGGGTCGCTCTCTACGAGCGCGTCGGCATGCTCGATGACGATGCGTCCATCACACACCCAGGCAGCGGCGCCCGCGACCTTCTTGTCCTTCGCCGAGATCCGGTCGTCGATCGCAAAGACGGCCACGCGACAACCGGCATCGCGCGCGCGGTCCTGCACATCCCACGCACGCGCTGGGGCGACGACGAAGCCGCCCGCATTGACCGCGTCGCCAACCACCGACACGAGCCGCGACGCGCGCTCGGGGTCGCGATACCGTTCGGGCACATCGGTGGGTTGGTCGTCGAGCACGATGGCAGCATCCGAATGAGAGTACGGCAGGCCTGCCTGAAGGATGTACCCGGGCGCGACGTCCACAACCAGGTCGTCCTCGCCGCCGAAGCCGAGTCGTTGCAACTCGGAGCGCGTCTCACCGCGAAGCGTCCCGCCCGTGATGCCGCACAGTACGCGTGCCCGTAGCGCCTCCGACCGCGGAAGCGCCGCGAGCGCCCGGAGCTCGGCCACGGCCAGCTCGACGGATTCCAGCGTACCCGCGAACGCCCGCTGGACGATATCGAGTGCAAGCGCTGCCGCCCGAACGCCGACGCCTTCGTGCGCATGCTCGAACACGATCGTGTATTCACCGGGAACGTCGCCGCCGCGAGTGCGGCCGTATCCTACCTCGTGGCCGATCAGCCCCTGCAACTCCAGCGCGACATGCTCGATGATGTGCGGCGCGTACGTCCCGCGCCGGAGACGCGTGATGAACCCGCCGCGCTCGCCGATGCTGCACTGATGCTCGACGAGGCCAGGCATGGCGCCCACGAGTGAAGCGGTGACGCCGGGTACCTGCGCCGACGAGATATCCTCATACGCGCCCACCAGAACGTCCATTCGCGTCACGGGCTCGCGCGACCAGTAGTTGGCGGCGCGCGTCGCGTGCAGGGTCGTCATGCGGATCTCGACCGCCGGATCCGGAGCCGTCGTGGCGCCGAGTACCGTCATGTCACCGCCGCTGGCTGCGAGCGCCCGCGCAGATGCTCCAGGACGGCGGGCACATCGTCGGCGAGCATCACGACGATATCACGGTCGTCCAGCAACGCGACCGCGCGATCCACGGCATCGAGCTCGTCGGCGACCACCTCGATCGCATTCTCGGACAGACCGCCGGCGACGAGCCCGTCACGAACGAGCCCGGCGATCTCACCCGGCTCGCGACCTCTGAGATCGGCGTCCTCCTTGATGATCACGTGGTCAAGCCCGGCTGCCAATCGCCCGAGCTCGCGGATGTCCTCGTCGCGGCGGTCGCCGGGCGCCGTGATCACACCAATACGTCGCGCGGCACCGATGCCTAACACGAGCTCCATGAGACCGCCTACCGCCGGCGCGTTGTGCGCGTAGTCCACGAGAATTCGACCGCGCCCCACGCGCAACAGGTTGAGACGGCCCGGCGTGAGCGCCGGGGAGGGGAAGAACGACAGAAGGCCGGCGCGTATGTCGTCGTAGCGGATGCCCTGCACGTATGCTGCCGCGATCGCCGAGAGGATGTTGCCACGCTGGAAGCGCGCCGCGCCGCCCATCATGAGCGGAACCTCGTGCGCGCCGCTTATTGGAATCCGGAGTCGCCCTCGCCTGATGACGAACGTGTCGCGCTCCACGAGCACGGCGATTCCCGAACGCGCGAGATGGTCTTCGACGGCGGGGTTCTTGTCGGGCGACGTCGACACCAGCACCACGTCGCCCGGTGACCGCTCGCGCATCGCGAGAACGAGCGCGTCATCGGCATTGAGCACGGCGTGACCCTCACGCTTCACGACCGCCGCGATCACGCTCTTCACTTCGGCCAGCTGCTCGAGCGTGTTGATCCCGCCGAGCCCGAGATGATCGGCGCTCACGTTCAGCACGATGCCCACATCGCATTCGTCGAAGCCGAGCCCCGCGCGAAGGATCCCGCCGCGGGCGGTCTCGAGGACCGCGACATCCACCGTCGGATTCGACAGGATGATGTTCGCGCTGAACGGGCCGGTCATGTCGCCCTCGAAGACGAGCCGGTTGTTGAGATAGACGCCGTCCGTCGTCGTGAATCCCACCGTCTTGCCGGTATGCCGGAAGATGTGCGCGATCAGCCTAACGGTGGTCGTTTTGCCGTTCGTTCCGGTCACCGACACGACCGGTATGGTCGTCGGAGCACCGGGCGGGTAGAGCATGTCGATGACCGGCGCGCCGACGTTGCGTGGCTCGCCCTCGGTCGGATGCGTGTGCATCCGCACGCCGGGGGCGGCGTTCACCTCGATGATCGCGGCGCCGTTCTCCCGGAACGGCACGGAGATGTCCGGCGTAATGACGTCGATCCCCGCAACGTCGAGTCCCACCACGCCAGCCGCCATCTCGCAGGCCGTGACGTTGCTGGGATGGATCTCATCGGTCCGGTCGATCGACGTGCCGCCGGTGGAGAGGTTGGCCGTCGCCGTCAGGTAGACAGGCTCGCCATCGTTAGGCACGCCGGCCAGCGTGTATCCTGATCGCGCCAGAAACTCCACGACGCCGTCGTCGCACTCGAGCCGCGTCAGCACCTTCGTGTGCCCGATCCCGCGGCGTGGGTCCTCGTTCGCCGCGTCGATCAGCTCGCGGATGGTGTGCACGCCATCGCCGGTCACGTGCGCCGGCACGCGCTCCGCGACGGCCACGACCCTGCCGCCAATGACGAGCACGCGATGATCGCGCCCCTCGGCGAATTGCTCAACGATGAGCCGCTCGGAGACCTGGCGTGCGCGCGTCCATGCCTCGCGGACCGCACCCTCGTCGATGAGCCGCGGCGAGATGCCCCGTCCCTGGCTCAGATCGAGTGGCTTGAGAATGACGGGAAAGCCAATCTCCTGCGCGAGCTCTACAGCCTCCTCGGCCGAATCCGCCACGGCGCCGTGCGGCACTGGCAGTCCGATGGCCTCGAGCACTCGCTTGGTGTCGTCCTTGTCCTGCGCGATTTCTATCGCGATCGCGCTCGTGTGATCCGTGAGCGTAGCCTGAATGCGTCGCAGGTTGCGTCCGAGACCGAGCTGAACCAACGAGCGTGAGTTCAGTCGACGTACGGGAATCCCGCGCCGCCGCGCCTCCTCCACGATCGCGGCGGTGGACGGACCGAAGCGCACTCGTTCGTAGAGGTCCTGAAGCTCGCGAACGCTCGCCTCGGCGTCGAACGCCGGGCCGCCGAGCGTGGCACGGACGAGCGAGACGGCGTCGCGCATACTTTGAAGGCCGACGTCTTCCTCGTCGTATGCGACGATCACCCACCACACGCCGGCGTCTCCCGACGGGACCACGCGTCCGAATCCCACGTCGCTGCCGGCGAGGTTCTGCAACTCCAGCGAAACGTGCTCCAGGATGTGGGGGATGTGGGTGCCGCTCTGAAGTCGCTCGACGAAGCCGCCCGGCGCGCCGAGCGAACAGGGATGACTGGCGAGGCTCGGCAGGGCGTCGAGCAGGCGGTCGTTGAACTGAGGCACGTCGGCGGAGCTCACGGACTCGAGCGCACCGAGCCGGACGTCGCATGCGATGACTGGCGCCAGTCGCCAGTAGTTCGGACCGCGAAGAGCGCGGAGCCGTGTGACGCGCAGCTCGTTGGGGTCGATGATGAGGGTCGACGTCGGAGTAGCGAGTCGGGGCTGAGACATCATGGCGGACCGAATTGCAAGGACCCGGCCGCGCATGGCTCATCGGGAATCGACGGCGACGGGCGACGATAGATGGCAGACGGCAGGTGGCAGATGGCAGATGGCGGATGGCAGACATAGGCGTGTCATCCCGAGCGCAGCGAGGGATCTTCATCGTCCCGAAAGAGAGCGCTCGCTCGGGAGCGTGGGGATCCCTCGCATGCCGGCCAGGCATGACAAAAAAGCCTCGGCGCACATACACGCAGCTGCGACGAGAATGTGATAGCCCCAAAACATCGCGGACCTAACCAAACGCGTGCACCAGCCTTATGTATGTCCCTCGCTGGCGCCCCGGAGCGGCGTCACGAGCGCGCGCGGCGACGTAGTCGCGCATCGAATCGAACCTCGGCCGCCCGATCGGCCGACTGCGACCCGGAGCTATGTATGCCGAGGCGACCGCTTCTCCTCGTTCCGCTGGTAGCATTTGCCGCAGCTTGCGCAGACTCACCGGTTGCACCGTCGCGCGTGGTCGTCGGAGACCCGTTATTCCAGCAGAGTCAGGGACGCGGCGTTTTCCAGCGGTACGTCGCGATCGGTACGAGCATCAGCATGGGCGTTATCGCCGAGGGCGTGTACAGCGGGTCCCAAGTGAACTCCTGGCCGGCGCAGCTGGCCCGCATGGGTGATCGCGAGATCACGCTGCCCCTCATCCAGTTTCCGGGTTGCCGGTCGCCGTGGGCCGCGCCGCTGGGAGGCGGTGTTCGCTTGAGTGGCGAGCCAATTTTCGGCAATGCGGCGGCGCTGTCGTGCGCTCCCCTCGAAGGAGGTGTGACGCTGCCTGCGCAGAACACGGCGCTCAGCGGCGCCCGCGCGCGGGACGCGCTTTTCACCACCGCGCAGAACATTCTCGACGCGGGCAACGCCAAGATGTATGGGCGCGTCCTGCCGCCTGGCATGACCCAGCTCGATGTCATGGAGGCGCTGAACCCGAAGCTCGTGTCCGTGGAGTTCGGCGTTAACGAGGTGCTCCTTGGGGCTTCCGGTATCGCGCTCGTCGGCGCGCCGCCGCTCCCGGTCGAGAATCCGGCGACGTTCGCGGCGCAGATGCACCAGATCTTCGACCGCGTCGACGCCGTGAAGGTCAAGCACGTGCTGGTGGTTGGTCTACCAGCCAATCCGTTCAACGCGCCAGCCTTCCGTACCGGTGCCGAGATCTGGGCAAACGCCGCGGCGCTGCTTGTGGCGTTCAACGTGGCGGTACAGCCGGACTGCAATGGGGTGAACGCGGGCAACCGGATCTACGTGATCGCACGGATCCCGCTCGCGATCCAGGCCGGGCTCGCCGCGAGAGCGCAGAACCTTCCGCCCGTGCCGCTGAGTTGTGCCGGTGCCGGCCCGACGACGCAGGATTTCGTGCTCAACGCGGCGGAGCAGACGATCCTCATGAACGTGGTTGCGCAGATGAACGCCGCGCTGCAGGCGGAAGCGCAGGACCGCGGCTACGCATTCATGAGCCTCGATGCGTTGTATGACGCACCGGGCGTGCGGGTGCCGTTCAACGTCGTCGCGCTCATGACTGCTGCGACTCCGCACGGTCCGTTCATAAGCCTCGACGGCTTGCACCCGAGCGCGGCCGGGCAGACGGTGATCGCTAACGCAGCGGCGCAGGCATTGAACGCCAGGTACGATCTCGGGATTCCGACGCCGTAGACTGGCGGCTGGCGGCTGGCGACTGGCGACTGGAGTGGGGACTCGGCCGGGATGCTTCTCTTCGCGTGGAGGGCTTCTCGCCAAGAGAAGGCTCCCGGCCGAGTCCCCAGTCCCTTAGTCCCCAGTCCCCGGCTTTAGACGCCTAACAACTCACCCTGCGACACCATAACGGTTCTTCCGCCGACGCGGACCCCGGTGATCTCGCCGTTCCGCTTGTCGGCCTCGATCTCGATGATGCTCGGCCGTCCCATCTCGAATCCTTGCTCCACCACCCAGCGCAGCGTCCCGTCCCTCGGCACCCGCGCGGCGAGGTAACCGGCGAGACACGCACAAGCGGAGCCGGTAGCAGGGTCCTCGATCACGTTCACCGACGGTCCGTACATCCGCGCGTGCATGTCGGAGCCCGGGCGTTCGGCGTCCGCGGCGAACACCATTACCATCTCGTGCTCGTGGCCTTTGAGCGCCTGCTCCCATTGCTCGAGCTTGAGTTTCGAGCGTCCGACTGCCTTTCGATCGCGCAACGGCACGAGGAGAAACGGCAGCCCACACGACACGCCCTGCGGAGCGTAATCGCCGTCGAGCAGATCCTTCGCGTCGAGCGACAACATCGACGCGAGCGTTTCGCGTGACACGGTCGGGTTGCTCACCTTGGGAAGCATCGCGACCGAGAACTGCGCGAACTCGGGCTTCCCATCGCGCGAGCGGACCATCACCGGCACGGGCCCGACATTCTCCTCGAGGACGATGCGTGTCTCCGCACCCGTCAGCGGGATCTCCCCGATGGCGGCGAGGACGTGCGCGGTGCCAACGGTCGGGTGGCCGGCGAACGGCACCTCCCCACCGGGAGTGAAGATCCGCACTCGGCGCGTGTGCTTCGGATCGTCCGGCGGAAACACGAAGGTCGACTCGGAGTAGTTGAACTCGCGGGCGATGGCGGCCATCTGCTCGGTCGTGAGGCCGCGTGCATCGGGGAGGACGGCGAGCTGGTTACCGCCGTACCGCGTGTCGGTGAACACGTCGGCGGTGAAGAATTGGTAGGGCACGTTAGGCGGAGTCGGGAATCGGGAATAGGGACTGCCGGGGACGGACGACGGGCCGGGGGGGACGGCAGACGGCAGGCGGCAATGGACCTAGTCTAATGCGTTCGTTGCTTCGCGAGCCACGCGCATGCATCGAAACCATTCCGTCCATACAATCTCACGTCTCCGAGCCGCGGAACGGACAGATGAGGATCGCAAGCCTTGTCATCCCTCGCTGCGCTGGGATGACACGCCTTCGTCACCCGTCGCCTATCGTCCGTCCCCCGTCGTCCGTCGCCCGTCCCCGGCAGTCCCTATTCCCGATTCCCGACGGAGCGGGCTCCAAACCCCATAGCAATTCCACTTGTTGACCGAGCGCAGTATCGGCCGCAGGAGCGGTGACAGCTCGTAGGTGTCCGCCGTCGCGCGCGAGAGACGAGTGGAATCGCTCAGGTCGAACAGGTACGCCGTGCCGATGTCGAACGGCAGCGGGGGGACGGTTCGGATCGACCCCGGAAGGCGAACGGGCAGCGAGTCGCGACGAACGCCGATCGTTCGCAGGTACGGGTACTCGGGCGAGTACGGAAAATACCGGCCCGTGCCGACGATCACCCACACGCGCCGACGCCCACGCAGCGCATCCGCCGCGCGCAGCAAGTGGCGAGGGTCGGTGAAGTCGCACGGGCCGAGAACGTAGTCCTGCGCCCGAAGTCCGAACCGCGGCGCACTGTTCAGCACCTCGAGCGACCGGCCGTACGTCGCGTACACCACGTCGCCCGGCTGCCAGCGCTCGCGAATCTGCGCCATGTAGGATCCCGTGACTGTCCACTGATAAGGCGGCGGGTACGCGATCACGCGATAGACCGGCGGAACGCACAGCAGCAGCGCGAGCGCTCGCGGCAGCGCGCGTGCTCGTCCCCACGCTGCGCTCGCGAGCACACCAATCGATTCGCCAATCCCCAGCACGAATACGGCGAGCGACGCGAGAAGGTATCGCGCATCGTACGGGTACTGCTTCGCCATCGACACGACCACGTATGCGGCGACGACGCTCGCGGCGAGAATCGCTTCTCTTGTCCTCCGCGGGAGTAGGCTCACGAACCCGATGAGCGCGAGAATCACGTACAGCGACGTCCACACCGGATCGTCGACCGCCCAACCGTGGAAGAACGATAGCTGCGAACGCCAGGCACCCCAGAGCCAGCGGAACGCCGTCGGCGATCGCAGCACGGGAACCATCCCGAACTGCCACGCCCAGGCGAAGAACTCCCGGGCAGCGGGAAACATGCTGTGGACGCCGACCCAGACGGCGGCCGCCGCGCTGGCTCCCCAGAGCGCCGCGATCGGCCACAGATCTCGGAGCGCGGTCCGCAATCCCCGATCGCGCCAGGCGATCGCGCCTAACGCCGCACCCAGCCCGAACTCGGCGAGCAGCGCTCCGTTGGAGAACCAGACGGCCAGCGCGCCGAATGCGGCGGTGGCCCATACGCGCCGCCGCGGATATCCCAGGCGGTGCAGGTCGATCGTGAGCAGCAGCGCGGCGAGCGATAGCGCCAGGTCGAGGCCGTACGGATGCGTGTCCGCGGCATAGACGAGAAACCAGTAGCCAACCGAAAAGAAGAGCAGGGCGGCGAGCGCGCCTAACGGCGTGAGCAGCCGGCGAGCGATGGCGGCGAAGATCAAGAGACCGGCAATGCCGCTCGCGAACGGGATGAACCGGAACGCGAGATCGCTCGTGCCGAACACGCGCGTGACGAGCCACTCGAGGAGCAAAAAGCCCTTCGGCGCGGACTGCCCGTAGTCGAGCGGCACGGTGAGCAGCTCGGCGAGCGATCGCTCGACGACATTCCGTGCCGTGGCCGCCTCGTCGAGCCAGAGGATGTCTCGGCGCAGGTAGCTCACGCATCGGAGCGCTACTCCGATCGCGATCACTACCCACGTGGCGGCACCTAACGATCGTTCAGGAGTACGAGTAGAGGCGGACGTAGTGACGATCATGCGGGGCGTGGGTCATTCCGAGCGCAGCGAGGAATCATCATCGTCCCGGTAGAAGAGGCGTCCCTCTATCGGGAACGTGAAGATTCCTCGCTGCGCTCGGAATGACAACGGGGCTCGCTTCCTGTCTGTCGTCTGCCGTCGCCCGCCGCCAGTCGCCAGCCGCCAGTCGCCAGTCGCCAGCCGCCAGTCTTACTCCTCCGCCATGAACGGGTACCCATACTCCGTCGGGGGCGAGAACGTCTCCTTGATCGCTCGCGGGCTCACCCAGCGAACGAGGTTGAGCTTCGAACCCGCCTTGTCGTTCGTCCCACTCGCTCTCGCACCGCCAAACGGCTGCTGCCCCACCACGGCGCCCGTCGGCTTGTCGTTGATGTAGAAGTTCCCGGCCGAGTTGCGGAGCGCGAGGTTCGCCCCGCGGATGGCGCGGCGATCGGTCGCGAATACGGCGCCCGTGAGCGCATATGGCGACGTCTGGTCGATGATCTCGAGCGTCTCGGTCCACTCGTCGTCGTCGTACACGAACGCCGTCACCACCGGTCCGAAGATCTCCTCGCACATGAGGCGATAGTCGTGCTGATCGGTCTCCACGAGGGTCGGCGCGATGAAGTAGCCCTCGTCGCCCTTCGTGACGCCGCCGGCGACGATCCGCGCGTTCTTGCGCGCGTCGGCGATGTACTCGTCGATCTTCCTGAACGCCTTCTCGTCGATCACCGCGCCCATGAAGTTGCGGAAATCGCGAACGTCGCCCATGCGGATCTGCTCGATCATCCCGGCCGTCGCGTCTCGCACCTGCGGCCAGAGCGACTTCGGCACGTACACGCGGCTCGCGGCGGAGCACTTCTGTCCCTGATACTCGTAACCGCCGCGCGCGATCGCGACCGCGAGTGCCTGGGGGTCAGCCGACGCGTGCGCGATGATGAAGTCCTTCCCGCCCGTCTCGCCCACGATGCGTGGATACGAGCGGTAGCGGTTCATGTTCGCACCGATCGTCTTCCACATGCTGTTGAAGACGGCCGTGCTCCCGGTGAAGTGCACACCGGCGAGGTCGCGATGCGAGAGCAGGATGTCGGAGATCATCGCCGCATCGCCCGGGACGAAATTGATCACGCCCGGCGGCAGACCGGCGGCTTCGAGCAACTTCATCACGTAATAGCCGGACAGCATCGCCGACGACGCCGGCTTCCAGATCACCGTGTTGCCCATGAGCGCCGGCGATGTCGGCAGGTTGCCGCCGATCGCGGTGAAGTTGAACGGCGTCACCGCGTAGACGAATCCCTCGAGCGGACGGTAGTCGAGCTGGTTCCACATCATGTGGCTGCTCTGCGGCTGCTCATCGTAGAGATCCTGCGCGAAGGCGCAGTTGAATCGATAGAAATCGATGAGCTCACAGGCAGAATCGATCTCCGCCTGGAACGCGGTCTTCGACTGACCGAGCATCGTCGCGGCATTGAGCGTCGATCTCCACGTCGTAGCGAGAAGCTCCGCTGCGCGGAGGAACACGGCCGCCCGGTCTTCCCACGGCCAGTTCGCCCACTCGCGCTGTGCCTCACGAGAGGCATCCACGGCGGCGAGCACGTGCTCCTTCGTCGCCTTGTGCCAGTCGGCGAGCACGTGACGGTGAGCGTGCGGCATCACTGCCTGCGCGATCTCACCGGAGCGATATTCCTTTCCACCAATGATGACCGGAATATCGATGCGCTCCGATGCCATGGACGTCAGGCGATCCTTGAGCGCAGCTCGCTCCGGTGAGCCTGGCGCGTATGATCGCACCGGCTCGTTCACTGGAGGAGGAACTCGGCGGTTGCCGTTGAAGCCGGTCAGCAGTCCCATGCTCGGGAGCGGCTGGCTCGTTGTGGCGGCGGACGACGGCGTCTCGGGGGCCGTGCCGCGCTGTGCGGCTCGCGGCGGATTCACGGTTGGGGCAGACATGGGCAGTCGGGGTAGAGGCAGCAAGGATCGAGGGCCGACGTTTTGAAGATATCTGATCGTCTCGCGAAGCGCTTCCCGACCATCGCTGTTTCGTTCGCCGTGATCACGCTCGCGCTCGGCGCGTGCGACAAGGGTCCGGTCGATTGGCGCGGTGACGCGCTCGCGGTCGCCATGCCTGCCTCGGGCGACGAAGGGTCGGCGCCCGTCGACGCGCATCTGGTGCTGCGGCCTGATGGTTCGCCCGCTCTCCAAGCGATTCCCGCGGCGCCCTCGGCGCCGAATGATTCGGCCGCATGTCCCGGTTCGTTCCGCACGTCGGCCAGCTCATCGACCGAGATCTATGGCGTGTGGTGGTCCAGGCGAGACGCGGGCCGCGCCGTGCTGCTCGCGTCGCGCTCCGATGATGCAGGCGGAACATGGATGCCGGCGGTCCCCGTCGACACGACGGACCGCGGTGCCGTCGGCTGCGCGCGACCCGCGCCCGCAATCGCGGCAGACGGCTCGTCAGGCTACGTGCATGTGACGTACTTCCTCGACGCCGTCGGGGGACCGGGCGTTTTCTTTGCGCACTCGATGGAACGAGGCGAGCTCTTTCACTCGCCGGTGCCGATCGTGTACGGCGGCCGTCCATCAGCGACGTCGGTCGCTGCTGCGGACAGTGTGGTGGTGGTCGCATTCGAGGATCCCAACAGTGAGCGCGCACAGATCGCGCTCGCAGTGTCGCGCACGTGGGGTCATATCTTCACTCCCGAGCGCCCGGAGGCGTCGACCGGTGCGCCGGAGGCCGAGGGTCCCCTCGTCGCGCTGCGGAAGGGGCTCGTCGCCGTGGGATGGCACGGGAAAGATCGCGCAGTTGTTGCGAGGGTCGGAACGCTCAAGGTGAATTGATACGGACGACCAAACACCAATGACCTGCGACCCATCACTGACCACTCGCGCTGACATCGCGAGGAGGCGTCCCGAGTCGTCGGGTGTGCGTCGTCCGTCGTTGGTGATTAGTCATCAGTAGCGCCAGGCATGGGCCTCCGCGAGTATTCGCGTATGCTCATTCTCGGCGCTCACACCATCGACAACGGCGGCATCCACATGGCGGTGCGCCGCGCAGCGCGAAGCGGGATGCGCGCACTGCAGGTCTTCACCGCCAAGCCGCAGTTCTATAACGAGAAGATCTCCGTACGACCCGAGCGCGTCGCGCGCTTCAAGGCTGCGCTTGCGGAGACGGAGATTCCACCCGCGCACATCGTCGCGCACGCTGCGTACGTGTTGAGCGTCGCGACGCCCGACGACGAGAAATACGCGCGCGCCACGCTCGGCCTCACGAAGGAGGTGGAGCGCGCCGCGGCGCTCGGCATCGGTGCCGTGTGCTTCCACCCGGGTTCCGCCCTCGACAGTGAGCGATCCGTCTCGGCGACGCGCATCGGCAAGGCGATCACGAAAGCGCTCGAGACCGTGCCCGGTACCACGCGCCTTCTCGTCGAGAATACCGCCGGGGCGGGCCGCACAATGGGCCGCACGGCCGAGGAGATCGGAGAGATTCTCTCACACGTGCCGGCGGCGCTGAGGGATCGCACGGGCTACGGCCTCGACACGTGTCATCTCTACTCGAGCGGTCACGACATCACGATGTCGGAAGATGCCGTGCGCGTGGTGCTGGATCAGTTCGAACAAGCCACCGGCGAGGCGCCGGGCTTTTTTCATCTCAACGACAGCGAGGGCGCGCTCGGCTCGAACAAGGATCGACACGTATTGATCGGCAACGGCAAGATCGGTGTCGACCCGTTTCGTTGGCTGCTGAGCGACCGTCGAGCGAAACACGTCCCTCTGATTCTCGAAACGCCGCAGGCGAACTACGACATCGGCGAGGACGATGACACGCCGGATCCCTATGATCTGAGAATGATGGCGCTGCTCGAGAAGCTCTCGGTCGGCTAGTGGATCCGGTCTGAGCTCATGGCGCCAGCCATTGTCGGTCGCTCCTCGGCATCGCGTTAGGTAGAGTTTAACAACAAGGAGACGCAGAACGCGCAGAACGGCGCTTCGCGCCGTCGCAGAAGGACGCAGAAGGGTCAATCGGACAGCGACACTTCATCGCACCAGAGCCTTTTGAAAAGGGAAACGGCCTCGGTAGGCTCATAGCCTCCCGAGTCAGTCCCCTTCAAAATCGGCTCGTTGCGA
>Ga0075423_10003895_pt1 | contig 13768 bp, 10 predicted proteins | sample SoiMethybrSBSTD2_FD_80114 | JGI IMG/M metagenome (GOLD analysis project Ga0075423, IMG submission 80114) | Bulk soil microbial communities from a Populus tree surrounding site in Tennessee, USA - Soil MetaG P. TD hybrid SBSTD2 | ecosystem: Environmental > Terrestrial > Soil > Tree plantation...
GCTCACCCAGCGCGCGCGGCCCCAGGCGTCGTAGCAACGCCTGCGGGCTGATGTCAACCCCGGCGACACGGTAGACACCCTCGACCTCGATCATCTGCACATCATTCACGCGAACGATCCGCCGGCCGGTGATGTCGATCAACTGATGATCGAGGACATCGCTGCGCAGCAGCACCTCCCCATCGCGGCGCGCGAACGGCTGCAAGTCTACGGTTGACGATGTCAATTTGGCGGCACCGTTGAGGGCATTCAGGTGGTCTGCCGGCACAAAGAAGCGCCGGCGACCATCGCGCACGAGCAGGCCGGTGATCGGCGGGTAGCGTTCATCGCCCATACGGACGATCAGGTCTTCCAGCTTGCCGATCGCCTCGCCGGTCTTGCCCTGAACTGATCGATCAAGTAGCGATGCGAGGAAAAGCATGGCATGCCTCCTTTGGCGCAGTCCGCCGGCGCGGGCATACGCAACCCCCCGCCGCAGGATCGCGTGGGGGGCAGGAGGCGGCTCGGATCAGACGGTGCGAGGCACGCTGCTGCCGGAGCCGGCGCCGACCCCTCGCACGCAACGGGCGCTGCGCCAAGGGTCGCCGTTCACTTGAAGACACCCGATGATGTGTCTGTGACTACCGTCCATACCTGTTGCATCAAGACGCCCCCTCGCATGTCCTGCAAGGGGGCGGTAGGCGCAATTGCTGCGTCGTCCTCTCCCCCCTGGTTGAGCTTAAGCCCCCACACAACGTAGCTTACCTGTGCAGTCACCTTGGCGTGACCCTTAGGCCGGGCCGCGCTGTATGCTCCTTAGCGTCTTTCGACGGGTCGAAGCAGTGACCTGTGTTTGTGTGGGCGCCGCGCCTAACGAAGGAGCGACACTGTTCCTGTGATTTTCATCACTGCGATTAGTATAAACCCGGCATCGGAGGCTGTCAAGCACACTCCAGGGCCAGGCGCTGATTGGATTAGAGCGGCTGCTCGACGAACGCCCGAATGTGCGCCGCGATCATGTCGGCCAGATGCCAGACCATCCAATGCTCGCCATCCGGCACGATCTGAAGCTGCGAACCGGGGATGAGTTGCTGCAATCGCTCGGCGTGAACCGGCGGGAAGTGCGCGTCGTTCGCCCCCCATAGCGCCAGCGTCGGGCGCTGGATCTGCCGATACCGCTCAGGCAGGCGCGGCAACGTCGCCTGATAGCCCGCACACATCCGAACGATGAACTGCCGCACCTCCGGCCGCCTGAAGCTCTCCCACAGATCGGCGCGCATGTCGTACGGAAGCCGGGCCGTTCTGGGAAGAAACGTCCGCTCGGCGCGCCGGAAGACTGCCCTCGGCAATCGCGACAGAATAAAGCGATTCCAGCCGAAGCGCCGCAGGACGCGAATTTCCCAGGAGGTCGGCGCGTCCCACAGCACGAGCGAGTTCATCACAACGACATGGCGCGTCCGCGCCGGATGCTGCGCCGCGAACGCCAGGGCCGGCTGCCCGCCCATGTCCATCCCCGCCAGGCTCGCCTGCTCGATGCCCCATGCGTCGAGCAGGTGCAGCAGCCGCTCGGCCATATGCACCGGCGTGGCTCCGCCGCCCCAGCCCGCGCTGTAGCCCATGCCAGGCCAATCGAAGGCAATCACGCTAAAGCGATCCGCAAGACGCGGGGCCAGTTTATTCCAGATCTGCAAATTATCGGGGTAGCCGTGGAGCAGCACCAGCGGCGGCCCATCGCCCATGCGCGCGACCCGTAGCGGTCGTCCCTCGTGCAGCTCGATCGTTGTCGCCAGCATCAACGCAGATCCTCGCACAATTGTCGTGCCGCCAGCACGCCCGAGATCGCGCAGAAGCTGACCCACTGCCCCGGATGCGTCGAACTCCCGGCGAGGTACAGCCCGCCGATGTACGGGCTGCGGTGCTCCAGCCGGCCCATCCGCATAAACCGGGCGGTCATCACCGGGTTCATGCTCTCGCGATACAGATGGTACTCGCTGCCCCACTCAGCCGGGATGCGCGTGCCCAGAACGCGCACATCGGCGACCAGATCGCGCCACCAGCGCTCGGCCAGAATCTGCTCCAGGTAGGCGCGCTGGCCCGCAACGCCGTCGCGCTGCGATTGGGCGTAATCCATCGGCGCGATCAGCCGCGCCGGTCGCCAGCCATCGCGCTGATCTTCCGGTGCCAGCACGCCGGGCAGCGCCAGCAGCCGGCAGCGCTCGCCGCGCGCGGGCAGCATGAAGCACAGGTACGGCGGGCGAATGTCGCCGCGAAGCGCCAGATAGGCGCACACCCCCGGCGATTGCAGCGGCAGGCGCTCCAGCCATTTTCGGATCGACGGCGCGAGCTGCTCCACGAGGTCCACATAGACGCCAACGCCGCCGGCGTTCGCCACGACGGCATCCGCCGCAATGAACGCGCCGTCCGCCAGCTCCACGCCCGTGACGCGGCCCGCTGCGCACGGGATGGCGCGGACCCTAGCCTCAAACTGAAACTCCACGCCGGCAGCGCTGGCCGCCGCCGCCAGCGCCTGCGGGATGGCCGCAATGCCTCCTTCAGGGTAGAACGCGCCGACGTGGTGAATCAGCGCCGGCACAAAGGCGAGCGGACTCGGTGCCTCGGCCAAGCTCTGCCCGGCGATCTGCGTCCAGATGCCGATCGCCGCGATCAGCCGATCCGGCAGGCCAGCGCGCGCGAGAACCCCGCCGAGCGAGCGCAGCAGGAACGGCGCATCGCGCCAAGCCCCGCTCGCGAGCATCGGCGCGAGGCCGGGCCGCGCGACATACCGCATATCCTCCAGCCGCTCGTAGATGCGCTGGGTGGATCGGACGAAGCGCTCGTAGCGCCGCCCGCTGCCCGGCCACATGCGCTCAAACCCAGCGGCAGTCTCCGCAAGATCGGCGTAGAAACGAACCGGCGCAGCGTCGGGAAACGCGACCTGATACACATCCTCGATGCGACGTAGCGCGATATGGTCGGCCAGATCCAGCCCCAGCGCGCGAAACGCCCACTCCAGACCAGAGCGGTCAAGCAGCACATACGGCCCGGCGTCGAAGCGAAACCCCGCCTGAGTGAAGCCGGAGGCCAGACCGCCCGCCTCCGCGCGCGCCTCGACCACGCGGACGCGGAAGCCGGCGCGTGCGAGATAGAGCGCCGCCGCGAGCCCGCCCATGCCCGCGCCGACGATCACGATCATACGGCTCATTTTGGATGGCGCAGGCCAAGCATCGTTTGCAACCCTCGGCGAGCCAGGCGCAACGGCAGCCGCTCAGGCATGATCGACGGAAACGCCCGCTCGTCCATCTCCGACACAAACAGCGCGCCGCGCCAGCTCCCAAACTCATAGACTGGATGGGCCAGGAAGCTCAATAGTGTTGACCACTCGTTGTGGTAGGGGCCGCGCCACCCCGCCACCGCCTCGTTCAGCCCGACCACCACGATCTGTGCCGACGGGTCGCCGAACCAGTGGCAGGCGGCATCGAGCATGCGCGAGACGCGCGGATCGCGCAGGCCCAGATGTCGCGCCGCGACCATATCCACGGCGAGCGCATCGCATCCGGCATAGAAGCGCCGGGGCGATTTCGGACGCGGCGCGCCCATGATGCCGACCAAGCCGTCGGGTATCGCCTCATAGCCGTCGAGGATCGCGAAGTGCGGCGGAAAATCGCCTATCAGCATCATGAGCGCGGTGTCGCGATGCATCTGGCGCTCGCTGAAGATGAACTCGTCGCAGCGCGCGCCCAGCCCCTCCAGATTAGCGAGCGAGAGATATACCAGATCGGTCGGGTGGCTGCGCAGCTTGCCGAACGATATCCGAAAATCGGCCTCCTTCCAGGTTCGTCCGACCGAATATTGCACTATACCGCGAAAGTAGGCGTGCGGAATCTGCTCGTCGGTGAGGTCGGCCAGCCGGTAGAGCGGCGAGGCAAGGTTGAAATAGCGCGCCACCTCGGCGACGCTGCGGTTGCGATAGAAATGGTCGTACATGTTGCGCGCCTCGACGACCGCGATATCAGCGCAGCCACGTTCGCGCAGCAAGCGCGCCAGATCCTCAAGCAGCGCGGGGTCGCTCACGGGGGAGCGGTCCTTGCGATGGTAGCCCATCATAAACGTCGGCTTGATCGCGATGCGCAGGTCGCCGATCGGCTTGCCAAGCGCGCGGGCGCGCGCCTCAAGCTGATCGGCCAGCCCCGCCTCGTCGAGCAGGCGGCGAAAGATCGGCAGCTTATCATCCGCCGTCTCGCCATGCAGCACCCACACCCGCCCGCCGCTCCCGACCGGGTTATCGGCGATCATCTGCGAGCGCGCGGCGCGCGGCAGGAAGAACTCGCCGACCGCCCCGATCTTCTGGGTGAGGCTTTCTAGCGTCTCGCCCGGTGCCAGGCGATCCTGATCGTCCACAGCATCGGCGAGAATCTGGAAGATGCGGGTATGGCGCTCCTCGTCGGCCTTGACGCGGCTGAAGTCCTCGATCAGCTCGGGAGCCAGGCCCGGCTGGGCGCGCAGCAACGCCAGCAGGCGCTCGTAGCAAAGCCGGGCGGTCAGCTCCGCATCGACATTGAAGAGGCAAAAGTCGCGGAACGGGCGATAGCGCAGATATTGCCGAACATCCTCGGGCACCTGGCCCGTGAGCATACCCGCCCAGGTGAACAGTGTGGCCAGGCTGTGCGAGAGCGGGGCCGTTCGCCAGCGCGTGTGTTGGCGAACGGCGCTCGACCAGCCGCCGGCGGCGCCGACCATCTGATGCAGCCAGGCGCGTATTCGTAGCGAGACGCTGCCGAGCTTCAGAATGGCACCGCGCAGGTACACCGCGTGCATCTCCTCGTCTTTCCAGGCCCAAATCAGCGCATGGCGCATCAGCTCCTGAATCTCATAGGGGATGGGCATGCTGCGCAGGCGGCGGACGATCATCGTGTCGCGATAGGCGACGCTGACGATCTCCTCGCGCTCGAGTCCCAAAAGCAGCAGGTGAATGATCTCTCCGTGCGGGTTGCCTTGATAGCTATCGCGCCAGCGATCGAGATCGCGAGCGAACTCTTCGTAAACCTGACCCACGGCAGCCTTCCTTTCGCCAAACGACCTGTGATGAGAGCGTCTATCAGATCCAAGAAGTCGCTCAGATTATACACCCCCAGGGCATGTGACATACTTGCCATTTCGCTCACGAACGGGTATACTAGGCAGCGAACAGCAATACGAAGATCGTCATAATCTCACGGCGAGGGGGTGAAAGCACAGACCTACGGACTACTCTGGCGCGTCGAAGGGGTGCCGCACGAGAGTATACCGCTGAGTGTCACGCAAACGCATGAAAGTCGAGCGACGCGACGGAGAAACCGTCGAGCAGTTGTTGCGCCGCTTCAATAAAGGTGTCGTAGCAGAGCGTATCACCAAGACCTACCGCGAGAAGATGCACTTCATCTCGAAGAGTGAGCAGCGCAAAGAGAAACGCCGCCGCGCAGAGCGCAATCGGCGCAAGAAAGCCATGCAGATGCATTAGCGCGCCGATCGAAGCGCACTGATGCGCGGAAACCGCCGGGCCATCGCCTGGCGGTTTTCGCGTATACGCAGCGAGCTGTGCTATAATGACGTGCGAAATAAAGCGTGAGGTCTCGTTTATATGTTTGACAAACTTGCTAGCGTCGAGACACGCTACAACGAACTATCTGAACTCATGGCACAGCCCGACGTGGCGACCGATCATGTACGCTTGCAGCAGATCGCGCGCGAGCAGAGCGAGCTGGCGCAGATCGTGGAGGCGTTCCAGGCATATCGCGAGGTTCAGCGGCAATTGAACGATTCCCAGGCGCTGTTCGACGATGCCAGCGATCAGGAGCTGCGCGCGCTGGCGCAGGAGGAGCTGGAGCAGTTGCGCCAGCGCCGCGATCAGCTCGACGAGCAGATCAAACTGCTGCTGCTGCCGCGCGACCCGAACGACGCACGGAATGTGATCATCGAGCTGCGTCAGGGCGAGGGCGGGGACGAGGCCGCGCTGTTTGCCGCCGACTTGTTCCGCATGTACAACCGCTATACCGAGCGGCGCGGCTGGAAGATCGAGGTCGTCAACGCGAACGAGAACGGCATCGGCGGCTTCAAAGAGATCGTCTTCGAGATTCAGGGCGAGGGCGCGTATAGCCGGCTCAAGTACGAAGGTGGCGTGCATCGCGTTCAGCGCGTGCCGGCGACCGAGGCGCGTGGGCGCATCCACACCTCGACGACGACGGTCGCCGTGCTGCCCGAAGTCGAAGAGATCGATGTCCCGCTGCGCTCGGAGGATTATCGCGTCGATGTGTTTCGCTCCGGCGGGCACGGTGGCCAGGGCGTTAATACGACCGACTCGGCCGTGCGGATCGTCTACAAAGGTGGAACGCCCGAAGAGATCGTCGTCACCTGCCAGGACAGCCGCTCGCAGATCAAAAACAAGGCCCAGGCGCTGGCAGTGCTGCGCGCCAAGCTCTACGCGATCGATCAGGAGAAGCGCCAGCGCGAACTCGGCGAGTCGCGGGTCGCACAGGTGGGCACCGGCGAGCGGGCCGAGAAGATTCGGACCTATAATTTCCCGCAGGATCGTGTGACCGATCACCGGATCGGGCAGAATTTCTCGAACCTGCCCGGCATCCTCGATGGCGACCTGGATCGGATGATCGATGCGCTGACCATCTTTGATAACGCCGAGCGGCTTGAATCGGTCGGGATAGATACATAACCGGGCTCAGGTAGGTCTATAAGACACTAGGGGGTTATCGCCGTGCGAGCTACCCCCTTTTTTAGCCCCTAACGAAGTGAGGGTTCGGTCGTGGAGATGTACCAGGAGCTGCCTTGCGCGCTCGACAGCTTGATCACCCGCATGCCCAAAGTCGAGCTGCACCTGCACCTGGAAGGCTCGATCACGCCGCGGACGCTGCTGCGAATCGCGCGCCGCAACAACGTCGATATCCCCGCGCGCGACGAGGCTGGCGTGACGCAGCTGTTCAACTACCAGAACTTTCACGAGTTTCTGACGGTCTTCATGGCGCTGGCACGCTCGCTGATCCATGGCGAGGATTTCGAGCTGATCGCCTACGAGCTGGGATCGCATCTGGCCGAGCAGAACGTGCGCTACGCCGAGGTGATGCTCTCGCCGGTGCAGTACTATAAGCGCGGGATGGACCTGGACGAAGTCGTGCAGGGGGCAGCAGCCGGTTTCGCGCAGGCGTTGCGCGAGCACGGCCCGGTGGTCAAGCTGGCCTTCGATTATGGCCGGCAGTTCGGCGTCGATCTGGCGTGGCAGATCCTGGAAGGCGCGGTGCGCAATCAAGGCAATGGCCTGATCGCATGGTCGATCGGTGGCGATGAGGTGAATAATCCGCCCGAGCCGTTTGCCGAGGTCTTTGCGGCGGCGCAGCAGGCGGGGCTACGCCTGATGGCCCATGCCGGCGAAGTGGTCGGGCCATCGAGCATCTGGGGCGCAGTTGATGCGCTCGGCGCGGAGCGGCTGGGCCATGGCATTCGCAGCATCGACGACCCGGCGCTGATCGCACATCTGCGTGATCGCGCGGTCGCGCTCGATATCTGCCCGACCAGCAATCTGCGCACTGGCGCGGTGCGCAGCCTCGCCGAGCATCCTCTGCGCCGCCTCTTCGACGCGCGTGTGTGCGTGACGCTGAACACCGACGATCCGACCTTCTTCGGCACGACGTTGAACGACGAATACCGGCTGGCGGCGCGCAGGTTTGGCTTTGACGCCGATGAGCTGGCGCAGCTGGTGCTGAACGGCGCGCGCGCCGCTTTTTTGCCGCCGAACGACAAGCTGGCGCTGCTACGCCGGCTTGAAGACGAGATCAGCGCGCTGCGAGCAGAATTAGACCTATGATTGCTTCAATGGCAGGCTGATGTAGAAGGTCGTCCCATGGCCCTCCTCGCTCTCGACCCAGATGCGCCCGCCATTGCGTGCGACCAGCCCGCGCGTAATGAACAGGCCCAGTCCCATGCCCGGAAAGGATGCGTCGGCGTTGCTTGCGCGAAAGAAGCGCTCGAAGAGCTGCGGGCGATCGGCCAAGGGGATGCCGATGCCCTGATCACTCACGGCGATCTGCGCCTCGCGCTGGTCGCCGTGGACGCTACCGGCCACGCGCACCGTGATCACGCCGCCGTTGGGCGAATATTTGATCGCATTGTTCAAGAGATTGCCGATCGCCTCGCTGATACGCGTCTCGTCGAACACACCGATCAGCGGCGCATCATGCAGCTCCAGCCGTAGCTCGTGCTGTTCGGTTGTCGCACGCAGCTCATCGACGACGCGCCGGGCGACGACGGCCAGATCGGCTGGGCGGCGATCAAGCTGCAAACGATTCATACCAATGCGCGAGACATCCAGCAGCTGATCGAGCAATTTCGTCATCCGCGACACCTGCTGCGAGATGATCTCCAACCCTTTGCGATTGGGGTCGTCGGGGTTCTTGGCACTCCGCCGCAGCATCAGGTCGGCATAGCCCTTGATCGACGCCATCGGATTCTTGAGCTCGTGCGAGGTGATCGATATGAACTCATCCTTCTGTTGATCGATCGCCTGTAACTCCTGCCGCTGACGCTCGGCCTGCTGATAGAGCTGCGCGTGGTGGATCGCGACGGCGACATGTGTTGTGATCGCCCTGAACACGGCGCGCTCGTTGAGCGCGATCGGCCCGCCCGCATGGACGCTGAACACAAAGGCACCGATCAGATCATCTTTGACGATCAGCGGCAATATCGCCGACGGCTGCTCAGCGCCCGACGGCTCGCTGGAGCGCGGCGCGACCTCGGCGAATTCGGCGCGGCCAGTGCTGATGACGCGACCAAGCGGCGTGTCGGGCTGGAGCGGCTGGCGCTCTCGCTGAGCGAGCGCGGTGGCGGGCGGATACTGTGCGAGGCAGATCAGCGTATCGTGCTCGCGCAGCCAGATGCCGGCGCTGATGATCGGCGTGACGATCAGCGCGCGTTTGATCACCTGCTCGGCCAGCTCAGGCAGATCGAGTGTGCTGTTCGCCGCATCCATGATCTGGGTGAGCGCCGAAAGCTGCTCGTTCCGCCGTTGCAGCTCGGCCTGCACCCGGCTGCTGTGCAGGGCGCTGCGGATGCGCGCCAGCAGCACGCTATCGCTGATCGGCTTGGTTAGGTGCTCGACATCGTTGTCGATGCCATACATCAGATCTACCCGTGCATCCTCACGCGCATCCAGCACGATCATCGGCAGCGCCGCCGTGGCGGGATGCGCAAGCAGCGTGGCGATGAGCTCGGTGAGCGGGTTTTCTGCCACGCCGCTTTCGATCACCACCAGATCGGGCTGCTCCGCCTTGGCGCACGTCAGCGCCTGCGCTTCGTCGGCGGCCTCGACGACCTGGTAGCTCTGGGATTCGAGCAACTGCCGCAGCGAGCGATTCGCTGAGCGGTCTTCAACGAGAAGTATTTTCGTCATTGCTGTGTACCTGGTTTCCGGCAGCAAGGTGATACTCGTGCCCTCATGGGGGAGCCGTTGCGGTGCCGAAAGCCCGCCGCAGCCTTCCGAAACGGTCAAGCTGACTGTGATCAGCAGAACCCTTTCCAAGTGCATTGCAAAAAGCGTTCCACCAGGCTTAGCCGGAAGGTGATAAGACGTACTACAAAGCAGTTTTCGCCTACGGCAGCATAGTTTTCACCACCGGGTGCCCTTTGGGCGACACCAAGACACCAAGGCTTGGAGCCTTGGTGTCTTGGTGATAAAACCCTGGTGTTATTTAGGCCCAGCTGTGCTAGCTTGAGACCTGCTTCGCGGGCTCGTAGAGCTTCACCTGATCCGCGTCCTCGGCATCCTGAAGCAGTTGGCTGATCGTGTAATACAGGACTGGATGCATCAGCTTTGGCGCGATCTCGGCGAGCGGCTTGAGCACAAAGGCGCGCTGCGCGATGCGTGGATGCGGGATGGTCAGCGTCAACGTCTCCATCTGGATCGCATCATAGAATAGCAGATCGAGATCGATCGGGCGCGGGCCGAACTGCACACCGGGTCGTCGCCCCATGGTAAGCTCGATCGATTGGAGCATCGTCAGCAGTTCGAGCGGCGTCAGCGTGACTGTGCCGTACAGCACAGCATTGATGTAGGCGTCGTCGCGCACGTAGCCAAGCGGTGCGGCGACATACAGCTGCGAGATGCGCGCGACTCGAATGATCGCGCTCAAGCGCTGAACCGCATCGCGTAGGTATGCGACGCGGTCGCCCAGGTTGCTCCCCAGCCCGATGTAGACGCTGTGCTCTTTCATTTTCCCACTCGATGAGGATGTCGTGCAACACCAGCTTTGGCAGCCAGACGGCATTGGTCGCTGGTTTGGTGTCGTATGATTGAGAGACGATGAAGCCGCACCAGCTGGTGCGACCGTTCCGAAGCCGACTTGGGCGGCGATTCCTCTGCCCAATGCGGGATAGCCAGTACGAGGATAGTAGCGTGTACGTTGTTCCAGGTTAATCGTGCCATGGTATTATACATCAGGTTTTCGTTGGTGCAAGAGCTATTTATGAAGGGAAGTTAACAGGATGCTGAAGTTGTGATCAGAATATCCGTTTTGCTCTCGTTCCAGATGCGTGTTAGGATTATGGCCTTAATCTGCCGATAATAAAGCTGAAAGGATCGCTGATTCGCCGATCATGCCGGATCAGCAGACTAACGATGCTGCGTACGAGTGATCCACAATGGCAACCCCTGCGTTTTTGTTCGCGCTGCGGCAGCATGTTGACGACCCGCGATGTCAATGGGCGCGTGCGACCAGCCTGCCCAGCCTGCGGGTTCGTGGTCTACTTCGACCTTAAGGTCGCCTGCGGCGTGCTGGTCGAGCGCGCAGGGGCAGTGCTGCTGGTGCGGCGGCGCAACGAGCCAGGGCGCGGGCTCTGGTGCCTGCCGTGCGGATTTGAGGATGCCGACGAGTCGCCCGAGCAGGCTGCGCTGCGTGAGGCGCGCGAGGAGACCGGCCTGGATGTCACGCTGGAGCGACCGTTGGGTATCTATTATTATACCGACGACCCGCGTGGTGCCGGCCTGCTGGTGGTCTTTCGCGCCCACTGCGATGGCATGGCCCAGCCGATCGCGGGCGACGACGCCGACGACATCGGCTTTTTCGCCTGCGATGCCCTGCCGCCGATCTCGCATCACTCGCACCGCCGCGCGCTCGACGATTGGATCAGGCTGCGTGCGTGAAATAGAGTAGCTTTTTATGACGATACCCCAGCTTCTGCCACGCATCCGCCCGCAGCTCAGATTGGCCGCGACCTTGGCGCGTAGGCATCTGCTTTTTTCCGTCTGCGCGGCGTCGTTCTGCATCGCCCTGGTGCTACGTCTGTACCGCCTCGGCGCGCAGAGCCTTTGGCTCGACGAGGGCGGCACCTGGGCCGAGATCACCGGCAAGAGCTGGTCGGCGCTGCTTGGCGAGCTGTTCAGCAAAGACGCAGCCTATCCGCTGTATCATATCCTGCTGAAAGCCTGGGTCGGGCTGGCCGGCGATGCGGAGTGGTCGCTGCGCTTGCCCTCGGCGCTTGCGGGCGCCGCTGCTGTCGCAGTGATCGCGCTTGCCGCGATCGAGCTGCAGCCGACGAGAGACGAAAGACGAAAGACGAAAGACGAAAGCGCTGCTTCATCCTTCGTCCTTGGTCCTTCGTCCTTCGTCCCGCTCGTCGCGGCGCTGCTGTTCGGCACCGCACCCTTCGCGCTCTGGTATGCGCAGGACGCCAAGGTCTACAGCCTACTTATGCTGGTGGTCGCGCTGGAACTGTGGGCGCTCTTGCGGGCGATCCGCCGCGCGACTGGTCGCGCGTGGCTGCTGGTGCTGGCCATCGCCGCCGTCAGCATATTCGTGCATCGGCTGGCGCTGCTCACCGCAGCCGCTGCCGCGCTGACGTATGTGATCGTCTGGCCCGTGCGAACGTCGGCCACGAATGCGCGCGGACGGGCAGACCGCGCGCAGGGCGCGAGCGCGCTCGTACTGCGAATCGGCTGGGGGCTCGTCGTGCTGGCGCTGATCGTCGCGGGCGTCGCGGGGACGATCTTGGCCGTGCGCAGTGGCGATCAGGCGACGAGCGGCCATATTCCCGCCGGCCCGCTCGCAGGGCTCTGGTTGAGCTTTGTGCATTTTGGCGTTGATCGGGGCGACATCGCCGGCTTGCTTGGGCTGCCGATCGCCGTCTGGCTGCTGCCGCATGCCGCGCTCACGCTCTGGGGATTGGCGAGGCTCGTGCGCGACATGCGCCGCCCGGCTGCTGTCGTCATGAGCTGCATGTTTGTGGTGCCGCTCATGCTCTTCGCGCTCGCGCTGGCCTTCGCCCAGGTCTTCGAGGCGCGTTATGCGACGATCGCGTTTCCGGCCTGGCTGCTGGTGATAACCTATCCGTTCGTGGCTACGACCGAGCAGTCGCCGGACGAGCGCGACGGCGACCAGCAGGTTCGTACATCGCGGCTAAACCATGCCGATAGTTTTACGACCAAGGCACCAAGGCACCAAGGCTTGATGTCTCGGTGGCTTAGTGGCTTGGTGGTACGTAGGCCAAGCTCTACGAGCACCCGTGTGCTTGGTCGATCGTCGATCTCGCTGGTGTTGCTGTGTAGTGTGCTTTTGATCAACGCACTGGTGTTGTTTCAGCCTAAGCACGGCCTTTTCTCTGGCGCGCCGGTCAAGGAGCAATGGCGCGAGGCGATCATCGAGCTGGCCCGCCGCGTACACCCCGACGATCTGATCATCCTGCATCCCTATTACGCGCAGCCGATGTGGCAATACTACGCGCCGCGCGTCACCCCCGACCCGCTGCCGCTGCCGGTGTCCTTCCTGAACTTCCGAGAGGGCTACCTGGCATCGCTGCCGCTGGAGCAGCGCAAGCAGCGGGCGCAGCGCGAATATGAGCCGGCCTATAACGCCGCAGCGCGCGGCAAGCGACGAGCGCTGCTGCTGATCGCGCCCGATCACGCGCGCACGATCGATCCGCCCGACGAGACGCGCGGCGACAAATACGGCTGGCTGGGGCTGCGCTTCCAGTACTCGGCTGATCAGCGCACCTGGCCGTGTGGCGGCGCGACATTCGTTGGCGTCGAGGTGATGTGCCAGAGCTATCCTGAGGGGTTCAAGACCGGCGTGATTCCAGAGCCCGCCACGCCATTGGATGCGACGTTCGGCGGCGAGCTGCGCCTACGCGGCTACAGCCTGGACTTGGCCGGTGGCCTGGCCCGACCGGGCGGGACGCTGCCGATCACGCTGTATTGGAAAGCCACCGCCAAGCCGCCGCGCGACTATCACATGTTCCTGCACCTCTGCCGTGATTGCACGCTGCCGCCGCTGGCGAACGACGATGGCCCGCCGCTCAACGGCTATGGCGACGCGGGCCGGACGACGACTTGGCGTCTCGATGACCCGTTGCACGACGAGCGCGCGCTGTGCCTGCCGCAGGATCTCGCGCCGGGCAGCTACACGCTGCTGCTGGGCGTCTATCCGGAGGGAGATGCCTCGGCCGCAGCGCGCCTGCCGGTCGACAGCGAGGCCCAGGTAGCGGCTCAGGTGTTGGGTGGAACGCGGCTGGTGCTTGGGCAGGTGAGCATCGCGCCCGCGCGCGGCGGCTCGCTGCTGGGGTGTCGACCATAGCAATAAGACCGTCCTGCGTATTTACAGGAGTTAAGCAGTCAGAACCTGCCTGGCCCATGAATGATACTGTTGGCGAATCACCAATCGGAAGCCGCGCCTGCCACAATGGGCTTCACAACCGGCTGAATCTGCGCTACCATATCCGCCACGCCCCACCGCTAAAGTGTGCCGCAGCCGCCAGAAAC
>Ga0075423_10003900_pt1 | contig 13756 bp, 8 predicted proteins | sample SoiMethybrSBSTD2_FD_80114 | JGI IMG/M metagenome (GOLD analysis project Ga0075423, IMG submission 80114) | Bulk soil microbial communities from a Populus tree surrounding site in Tennessee, USA - Soil MetaG P. TD hybrid SBSTD2 | ecosystem: Environmental > Terrestrial > Soil > Tree plantation...
ATTTTCCTCACCGCCTATTTTCAGGAAGACAAAGACGTGCTGCAGGGTTATGGCGCCGGGGCGGTGGATTATTTGAGCAAGCCGGTCAATCCGCTCATTCTCAAATCGAAAGTCGATGTGTTCGTCGATCTATTTCGCAAGACTCATGCGCTCGCCAAGCTCAACCAGGCGATGGAAACGGAGATCGAGCAACGAGTCGAGCAGATTAGGGCGTCGCTACGTGAGAAAGAGACGCTGCTGAAGGAAATCCATCATCGCGTCAAAAACAATCTGCAGGTGATCTCCAGTCTGCTCAGCCTGCAGTCCGACAAGCTTGCCGACACTGCGGCACGCAAGCTGTTTCATGACGCCCGTGATCGCGTACGGTCGATGGCGCTGGTGCATGAGAAGCTTTACAACTCACACGACCTGGCGCGGGTCGAGCTGGGCGAGTACACGCGCAGCCTGATGGGCGACCTGCTGCAAGCGCACGCCGCGCTGGCGTCGAAGGTGCGCCTGCGCATCGAGCAGGATGCGGTATTTGTGCCGGTCGACGTGGCGATTCCGTGCGGGCTCATTCTCAATGAGCTTGCTACCAATGCTCTCAAACACGCCTTTGGCGAGCGCGCCGAGGGCGAGATCGCCATTGAGACCAAGCGCCTGGACGACGGGCGTATCCGTGTCGTGTTCTCCGACGACGGCCGCGGACTGCCACCGGAGCTCGACTGGCGCAGCGCTGACACTCTCGGCCTGCGTCTGATACGCATGCTCGCCGATCAGCTCGGCGGCACATCGGAGCTGTGCAACGGCCAAGGCACGCGGTTTGAGCTAACCTTGAATGCTCGTTCCTTCATCGATGATGGTCGAGGTGATGACCGGTGACGAAAACCAAAGTGTTAATCGTTGAAGACGAAGCGATTGTCGCCGCCGACCTCGCCAACAAGCTCCGGCAGCTGGGCTATGAAATTATCGGCGGCGTTGCGAGCGGCGAGGAAGCCCTCACCATCGCCGGCGAACGGAGACCGGATGTTGTACTCATGGATATTCGACTCAGCGGCGCTCTTGACGGCATCGAAACGGGCGCGCGGATGCGCAGCTCGTACGATCTACCGGTCGTCTATCTTACCGCGCATTCCGATCCGGACACGCTCACCAGAGCTCTCGGCACGGAGCCGTTCGGCTATGTTCTCAAACCATTTGTCGATCGCGAGCTGAAAACCCAGATTGAAATCGGTCTGTACAAGCACCGTACGGAGTCGACCCTGCACGAGAGCGAAGCGCGGCTGCGCCTGGCGGCAGAGGCGGCCGGCTTTGGCACCTATGACATTGATCTCGTATCCGGAATGGTTTATTGGTCGGAGGAAGCAAAACAAATTCTCGGCATGTTGCCCAATGGTTCGGGCACCCAAACGCTCGGTGCTGAAGATAGTCGCTCGAACGAATGCGAACGCATCGAAGCGGCGATTCGGCGGTCTGTCAACCAACCGGACGAAACAACGATCTCTGCTGAGTATAGCGTCGCGCGGTCCGACGGCGAGCCTGGTTGGGTGCTTGCGCGCGGCCGCGCGTTGTTCTCCGGTGAGGGCGAGAGCCGGCGCGCCGTGCGCGCCATCGGCACGATCGTCGACATCACGGCAGCCAAACATGCCAACGAGCGTTTGCGCCGGCGTCAACAGGAGCTTGAGCGACTGAATCGAGAGCTGGAGGACATCAATCGCGGTATGGTGACGCTGTATGCGGAGCTCGACGAGAAGGCGAAAGAGCTCAGGCAAGCCGACGAGATGAAGACCCGCTTTCTATCGAATATCAGCCACGAGTTTCGCACCCCGCTCAATTCGATTTTTGCCTTATCGAGCTTATTGATCGATCGCGTCGATGGAGAGTTGACCGCCGAGCAGGAGAAGCAGGTCGGATTCATCCGCAAGGCGGCCGACTCGCTGCTGGAGCTGGTCAACGACTTGCTGGACTTAGCCAAGGTGCGGGCGGGAAAAATCGACGTGCGCGTAGCGGAATTCAACGCGGTTAATTTGTTCAGCGCGTTGCGCGGCATGTTGCGTTCCTTGCTCGTCAATGAAGCGGTCACATTGGTATTCGAAGACCCGGAGGGTTTACCCACGTTGTCCACCGACGAGGGCAAGGTATCGCAGATATTGCGCAATTTTATCTCCAACGCGCTGAAGTTCACCGAGCGCGGCGAAGTGCGGGTCACAGCGCGCTACGACGAACACAGCGGCGCGGTGACGTTTTCAGTTAGCGATACCGGGGTGGGGATTGCGCGCGAAGATCAGGAGAAAATCTTCGAGGAATTTATCCAATTAGCAAGTGCGCCGCACAGCCAAATCAAGGGGACAGGATTGGGATTACCGTTGTGCCGCAAGTTGGCCGCGTTGTTGGGGGGGCGGATCGACTTGGAGAGCGAGGTGGGAGTGGGCTCGAAATTTTCGCTGACGGTGCCGGCGCGCTACGTAACACAGCAGGCAGAAGGTGTGGAAGAGCCGGTTGTATTGACGGCAGAGGTGAAATAACAACGCGGAGACGAAAAGATAGCCGAAATGGTTACTTCAATAAATCAGCCGCGGTCGAATAGCAATTCTAAAATAGCAGCGCGCCGAAACAGCCAACCGAAGCCCCAGGCTTTGGCTAAAACGCCGACCGGTATCAAAGGTCTCGACGAAATCACCGAAGGCGGGCTGCCGCGCGGCCGCTCCACCTTGATTACCGGCGGCGCGGGTTGCGGCAAAACGCTTCTCGGTATGGAGTTCCTTGTGCGCGGCGCGCGCGATTACGGCGAGCCCGGTGTTTTCATGGCGTTCGAAGAAAACGCCGAAGAGTTGACCGAGAACATGCGCTCGCTTGGCTTCGACCTGTCCGAGATGATCCGGCGCAAACAACTATTCATCGACGCCGTGCACATCCAGCGCGACGAGATCGAGGAGACCGGTGAGTACGACCTCGAAGGGTTATTCGTCCGGTTAAATTATGCGATCGATTCTATCGGGGCTAAGCGCATCGTGATCGACACCATCGAGGTGTTGTTCTCGTCGCTCTCGCCAGGCATTCTGCGCACCGAGTTGCGCCGGCTGTTTCACTGGCTCAAAAGCAAAGGCGTCACTGCCGTCATCACCGCCGAACGCGGCGAGGGCACGCTCACGCGTCAGGGGCTCGAGGAATACATCTCCGACTGCGTGATCCTGCTCGATCATCGGATCACTGACCAGGTGCTGACCCGCCGCTTGCGCGTGGTCAAGTACCGCGGCTCGAGCCACGGCACGAACGAATACCCTTTCCTGATCGACGCTCGCGGTCTCGCCGTGCTGCCGATCACCTCTCTCGGTTTGAATCACAAGGCGACCAACGATCGGATTTCCACCGGCGTCGCTAGCCTTGATTCGATGCTCGGCGGCAAGGGCTATTTCCGCGGCAGTAGCGTGCTGGTTTCCGGCACGGCAGGCGCCGGCAAGTCCAGCCTGGCGGCACATTTCGTCGACGCTGCTTGCGGCCGCGGCGAGCGTGCTCTTTACATCGCTCTGGAAGAATCCCAAAGCCAGATTATGCGCAACATGCGCTCCATCGGCATTAACCTGGAGCGGTGGAACAGAAGCGGCCTGCTCAACTTTCACAGCGCGCGTCCGACGGTCTATGGCTTGGAAATGCACCTGGCGATCATCCAGGGCTTGATTGAGAAGACTAAGACCAAGGTGGTGGTGATCGACCCGATAACCAATTTTAACGCGATCGGTACGCCACTGGAGATCAAGGCGGCGCTCATGCGGTTGCTCGACTTTTTCAAGATGAACAGCATTACGACGCTGTTTACCAGCCTCACCGAGGATGCGGCGCATGCTGAAGATTCCGAGGTCGGTGTCTCTTCACTGATGGATACATGGATCCTGTTGCGCAACTTGGAATACAACGGCGAGCGTAACCGCGGCCTTTACGTTCTAAAGTCGCGCGGCATGGCACATTCGAATCAGATCCGTGAGTACATCCTGACCGACCATGGCGTCGAGTTGGTCAAGGTTTACACCGGGTCGGGTGGTGTGTTGACCGGCACTGCCCGAGTCGTCCAGGAGGCCAGAGAAAGTGCCGAAGCATTGCGGCGCCAAGCGGAAATCGCGCAGCGGCAGCGCGATCTGGAACGTAAACGGGCTTCCCTCGAAGCACGATTGCAGGCCGAACGCGAGGAGTTCGCCGCCTATGAAGAAGAGGTGTTAAAAGAAATTGCCGAGCTGCGTTTGACTGATGCAACTTTGGCTCAGGGCCGGCTCGAGGCGGCGCAGCTGCGCGACGCCAACGGCGGTACGAAAATCAAGCGACAGCGCCCGCTCAGGGCGCGGGGAGGAAACGGTGAAGATCGCCAGCTACGATAAAGGCGCCGGCGCAATTTTGGTTTTGGCCGAGGCACGCGACGATCCACGCTACGAACTGCGACTCTACGTCGCCGGACAGACGCCCAAGTCGCTCACCGCTTTCGCCAATTTAAAAAAAATATGCGAAGAGCATCTCGCGGGCCGCTATCGGATCGAGATCATCGATCTATTGGAGCAGCCGCAGCTGGCCGCGGGCGACCAGATCCTGGCAATACCGACGTTGGTGCGGCAATTGCCGCAGCCGTTAAAAAAAATTATCGGCGACCTATCCAACACCGAACGGGTGTTGGTGGGCTTGGATCTGCGCCCGGCGCGGTGAGGATTAAAGGCATAAGATGAGCGTACGCAATTTCGTCATGCCGGTCTCCCGATGTAGGGGCGGGTTTTAAACCCGCCCCTACCAGGCTTACGTCGGGATCACGACAGTGAATTGTTCAATTTGAAGGAACTCTCAGGCGGAAACCCTATGCCAAGAAAACCTAAGCAAGACAAGGTTGAAGAGTTCGAGCAAGCGCTCAAGAATCCGACCGCGCAAGTTTACACACTTCGGCTGTTCGTCTCGGGCGCTTCGCAGAAATCGCTTCAGGCGATCGATAATCTCAAACGGCTGTGCGAGGAGAACTTTCCTGATCAGTACGAGCTCGAGGTCGTCGATATCTATCAACAGCCCGGGATTGCCGCCAAGGAGCAGCTTCTTGCCGTGCCGACACTGATCAAAGAGCTACCGCTGCCGGCGCGCCGGTTGATCGGCAATCTGTCCAACAGCAAAGATATTCTCAAACATCTGGGAGTGTCCGGCGAGGAACGCGAGAGATGAGCATCGACGAAGAAGCCAAACTGCGCCGGCAAGTGGCCGATCTGGAGTTGCAGCTGGCCGAAGCGCAAGCCGTGCTGCGGGCGATTTATAACCGCGAGGTCGATGCCGTGGTCGTGCGCGGTGCGGGCGGCGAGCAGGTCTTCACGCTGCAAGCCGCGGAGCGGCCTTATCGCATCATGATGGAAACCATGAGCGAAGGAGCGGTCACCCTGTCTCAAGAGGGCACGGTGCTGCATTGCAACCGAGCGTTCGCGCAGCTGCTCGGCAGGCCGTTCTCGGAGTTGATTGGTTCGCACTTCGCCGCGTGGGTGACAGACGAACACCAGGCGAGCTACGCCGAGTTCCTGCAAAACGCCGCGGTGCCCCAGCGCAGAGATTTGATGCTCGTTAAAGCCGACGGCGGGGCGTTACCGGTACAACTGGCGTCGAGTCCGCTTGAGCTGGACGATTTGCCAGGCGCGATCTGCATCATTGTCTTGGACCTGACCGAGCAGCAGCGCCGCCTGGCGTTAGAAATCGATCAGCAGGCTGGGCGCGCGCGCGAGCAGGCGCTGCGCCAGCGCCAGGAGGAATTGGAGCGCGTGAACCAAGCGCTGGAGGACATCAATCGCGGCATGGTGACGCTGTATGCGGAGCTCGACGCGAAAGCGAAGGAGCTGAGGCGCGCCGACGAGATGAAGACGCGGTTTCTGTCCAATATGAGCCACGAACTGCGCACGCCGCTCAATTCGATTTTCGCCTTATCGAGTCTATTGCTCGACCGCGCCGACGGGGAGTTGACCAGTGAACAGGAGAAGCAGGTCGATTTCATCCGTAAGGAGGCCGACTCGCTATTGGAGCTGGTCAACGACTTGTTGGATTCGGCCAAGATCCAGGCGGGCAAGGCCGAAGTGCACCCGTTGGAGTTCGAAGCGGCCAATTTGTTCAGCGCATTGCGCGGCATGCTGCGCGCGCTGCTGATCAATGAAGCGGTGAGGTTGGTATTCGAAGAGCCCGAGGGGGTGCCTTTATTATATGGCGACGAGGCCAAGGTATCGCAGATACTGCGCAACTTTATCTCCAATGCGCTTAAATTCACCGAGCGCGGCGAGGTGCGGGTCAGCACGCGGTACGACGAGCGTAGTGGTATGGTGACCTTTTCAGTAAGTGATACCGGAATGGGGATTGCGCCCCAGGATCAAGGGAGAATATTCGAGGAGTTTACCCAGTTGGAAAATCCTGCGCAGAGCCAGTTCAAAGGGACGGGATTGGGCTTACCGCTATGCCGCAAGTTGGCCCAGTTGTTGGGGGGGCAGATCGACCTGGAGAGCGAGCTGGGAGTGGGTTCGAAATTTTCTCTGACATTGCCGTTGCGCTATCAGCCGGAGAGTAAAGCGCGCAATGGTGACGAGTCTGCGGCTGAATTGAGCGAAGGGTAAAAGAAGGACGAGAAGACGCAACAATAAACGAAAAATGGTTGCTGCAAATTCGCCTGAGTGTAACATTCTGATCATCGACGACGAGCCGGCGGCGCGCTACGTGGTGGTCGGTCTCTTGAGGGCCGAAAACTGCGTCACTTACGAAGCGCAAAACGGCGTCGAAGGCTTGCGCATGGCGCGCGAGATCAAACCTCAGCTAGTGCTTCTCGATCTGCATATGCCGGATATGACCGGGTATGATGTGCTCGATTCACTCAAAGCCGACTCGGAGATGCACAGGATACCCGTGGCTGTGGTTACCTCGGCAAGCCTCACCGAGGAACAGAGGGGTAGTCTTGAGCGCCAGACCTGCGCGATCATCGACAAAAGCACTCTTTCACGGGAGCGTATGCAGCAGCTGTTGGGCTTCGTGCTACGGGCGAGGTGATTCTTGTTGGGGGGGAATGGTAGATCATGACCGAGCCTCAAGCCCATACAATTCTAAACGTCGACGATAATGAAGCCGGGCGTTATGCCAAGACTCGCATCTTGCAACGCGCCGGCTATCAAGTGCTGCAAGCCGCCACCGGCAGGGAGGCGCTACGCATCGTTAGAGAACTTCGACCGGAACTGGTTTTGCTCGATGTCAAACTGCCCGATATCAACGGCCTGGAGATCTGCCGCCAGATCAAGAGTGATCGATCGAGCGCCGACATCATGGTTCTACAAGTCTCGGCGTCGCGGGTGGCCCCCGCGGATCGCGCTCAAGGCCTGGAGATCGGTGCAGACGCCTACCTGACCGAGCCCTTAGATCCTGCGGAACTGCTCGCGACGACGCGGGCGTTGTTGCGGCTCTACGATCGCGAAAAGGAAAACCGCCGGCTGCTCGTTGAGCTGCGCGAGAGCGAAGAACGGATGCGCATTTTGATCGACGGGGTGCGCGACTACGCGATATTCATGCTCGACAAAGACGGCTGCGTGAGCAGTTGGAACGCCGGCGCACAACGGCTGACCGGTTACGTCGCGCTGGAAATACTCAACCGACATCATTCTTATTTCTACCCAGACGAGGCGATCCGCGCGGGACAACCGGCCGATGATTTACAGGTCGCGGCAGCCGATGGTCGTTCTGAGCTCGACGATTGGCGCATCCGCAAGGACGGCTCGCGGTTTATCGCCAACGTGATTTACACGGCGCTGGTTGACGGCGACGGCGCGCTGCGTGGTTACGCAGTGGTGCTGCGTGACATCACCGAGCGCAAGCTGAGCGAGCTGACCCGCGCCTGGCTGGCGTCGATGGTAGAGCACACGATGACCGCCATCATCGGCCTGAATCCGGCGGGAATCATTGAAAGCTGGAACCCCGCGGCCGAGCACCTTTTTGGCTTCACGGCGGCCGAAGCGATCGGCCAGTCCATCACTCTGGTCACTCCCGATGACCGCTGGCAAGAACAAAAAACGCTCTTCGAGCGGCTGCGCGCGGGCGAAGCGCAAACGCTGGAAACAACTCGCCGCGCGAAGGATGGCCGTCTATTGGACGTGATCCTGACAGTGTCGCCGGTTATCGATGCAAGGGAAAATCTCGTCGGCGTTTCCGCCAGCTTGACCGACGTCACCGCGCGTAAACTCGCCGAGGAGGCGCTGTGGCGCAGCGAAGAACGGCTAAGCTTGGCTCAGGACGCGGCCCACGTCGGGATCTGGGATTGGGACCCGCGCACCGGCAGCCTGTCGTGGACGGCGGAGATGTTGAATCTCTACGGTGTCGCTTATCCAGCGGAAACGTACGCCGAATGGCGCCAACTAGTCCATGTCGACGACATTGCGCGGGTCGAGGCCGAGCGTGAAGCGGCACTGCGGCGACGGCAGTCCTTCAATATCGAATACCGGGTCATGCACGGCTCGGGCGAGGTGCGCTGGATCGCGTTGCGGGGCGAAGGCTATTATGGCGATGACGGCGAAGTGAAACGAGTTCTCGCCATCAATTTGGACGTCAATGAACGCAAGCGCGCCGAGGAACAACTGCGCGAAAGCGAAGAGCGCTTTCGGGCGTTGGCCGATAGCGCGCCGGTGCTGATCTGGATCGCCGGGCCACAGGAAACGCAGTTTTGCAATCAAGCTTACCGCGATTTTGTCGGCGTTGCCGACGACTCTGAATTGGTCGGGTTGGGCTGGTCGAAGTACCTTCATCCTGACGATCGCGAAGCCTATATCGCCGCTTATCTGACGGCATTGAATCAACGGGAGCAATTTGAAGCCGATTTTCGCATGCGCCGCGCTGACGGCCAGTATCGCTGGATGAAGTCGCTGGCCAAGCCTCGTTTCACCGATACGGAGACATTTCTTGGCTATGCCGGCTGCACGATCGATATCCACGACCGCAAGATCGCCGAGGCACAGTTGGCGCTATTGGCCGCCGTCGTGAATTCCTCTCAGGACGCGATTTATTCGTTTACCCTCGACGCTCGGATCATCAGTTGGAATAGCGCGGCGGAAACGCTTTTCGGATGGACCGAAGCGGAGGTGCTAGGGCAATCGGCGAGTCTTTTTACTCCTGCCGAACTTATCGCCGAACGAGAGCGCCTCATTGAGCCGGTCATGCGCGGCGAGTCGGTAACGCAATTCCAGGCCACATGCGTGCGCAAGGACAGCAGTCGCTTTGATGCCATGCTGACGTTTTCGCCGGTCGTGGCGCATGGCAATATCGTCGGCATATCCGCCATTGCCCGCGACATTACGGAGCGCAAGCGCGCGCAGGAACAACGCGAAGAGCAGGCGCGACTGTTGGACTTGTCGCTCGATGCCATTATCGTTTCGAGCACTCCCGGCGATACCATTCAGTACTGGAATGAGGGAGCTGAAAAGCTCTACGGCTACGCCGCCGCAGAAGCCATCGGTCGTTCGATCGACAAGCTGCTCAAAACCGCTTATCCGGTGTCGCGGCTCGACATCGAGGAAAAAATTAATGATGAAGGGGAATGGGACGGCCGATTGGTGCATATCCGGAAGAGCGGCGCCCAGGTAGCGGTACTTAGCCGCATGCAGCGAATCGTCCGACCGGACGGCGACGTGATTTTGGAAGTCAACCGAGACATCACGATCATCGAAGAGGCGGAGCGGGCGGTGATGGAAGCGGCGGCGCACCTCAAAGCGATCGTCGAAACAGCGGTGGACGGCATCATCACCATCGACGAGCGCGGCGCTGTCGAGTCGGTCAATCCGGCGGGTGAGAAGATCTTCGGCTATGCGACCGGCGAGATGGTTGGAATCGATATAGGTCGGCTCGTACCCGATCTCTCGGGGTCTGGCCCTGATCCCTTGGCCAAATACCTAGGAACCAGTGCGCGTCGAACGATGGATAGCGGCGTCGAAATGCGCGGTCGGTGCAAAGATGGCAGCGAATTTCCTCTGGAATTTGGCTTCAGTGAAACCGTGCTCGGCGAGCGCCGCTTTTTCACCGGCTTGGTGCGGGACGCCAGTGCGCGCAAGAAGGCCGAGCAAGCGCTGGTCGACGCGAAAAACGCAGCGGATGCGGCGAACCGAGCCAAAAGCGAGTTCCTCGCCAACATGAGTCATGAGATCCGTAATCCGATGACCGGAGTCATGGGCTATGCGGATGTACTGCTCGGTCGCTTGCAGGACGCAAAAGACCTCGAGTGTGTGCGCGCGATCAAAAACAGCGGGCAATACTTGCTGCAAATTATCAACGATCTACTCGATTTGGCGAAGATCGAGGCGCAGGGTCTGGAGCTCGAAAAACAGGAGATCCATCTGCCCAGTTTTCTCAGTGACGTGTACAGGCTCATGGAAGGCGCCGCGCGAGGGAAGTCGCTGCCGTTGGCGCTAAAGTATGAAGGCATGATTCCGCATAAAATCGAAAGCGATCCGAAGAGGCTGCGTCAAATCCTTATTAATCTGCTCGGCAACGCGATCAAGTTCACGCATAATGGCGGCGCCGAATTGACCGTCCATTACAACGCCGGGGGCGGAGAGCTGCAATTGAAGGTCAGCGATTCGGGCATCGGCATGACCGAGGAGCAACAACAGAATCTCTTCAAACCGTTTGCTCAAGGCGACAGCACCGTGTCCAAAGCCTACGGCGGCACCGGGCTCGGCCTGGCGATCACCAAGCGTCTGGTCGAAGCTTTGGGAGGACGCATCACCGTGGCGAGTGTCCCGGACCGAGGCAGCACATTCTACGTCACACTGCCCGTGCGCGTGCTCGCGGACAGTGCCGATGGCAATTTCGAGGTAGAAGAGTCCGAGAGGGCGAGACTGCCGGGGCGACAACTGCTTGGCGCGCGGGTGATGGTCGTCGAAGACCAGCCGGATATTCGCCGGCTGATAGAACACTTCATCACCGATGCGGGTGGCAGTGTAGCGGCGTTCGACGGCGGCGAGGCGGCCTTGAAAGCAGTCGAGCAGAGGCCGGACGACTTTGACGTGATTCTGATGGACATCCAGATGCCGTTTTTGGACGGTTATGAAACCACGCGGAGGTTGCGCGCGCTGGGGTTTACCAGACCGATCGTTGCGGTGACCGCAGGCGCCATGGCCAGCGATCAGGCAAACTGCCTCGCCGCCGGTTGCAGCGAGTATGTCAGTAAACCCATCGACAGGGCGAAGCTGTTTGAAGTCATCGCTCGGGTGGCGCAGCCGCGCCCAACCGCTGCCGGACCCTTGTGGTCGAGCCAGTCGAGTTCGTGGCAGAACAGCAATAGCGACGGTCAGCCGGTGGCGGCTGAAAGCGCGTCCGAGGGCCGCGTGCAATATCGGCGCGTGTTGGTTGTCGACGATCGGCCGGTGGCGCTTAATGCGACCAAGAGTTTGCTGGAGATGTACGGCTTCGAAGTGCGGGCCGCGGCCACCGGGCATGGGGCGATCCGAGTTGCCGCCGAGTTTCGGCCGGATTACGTTTTCCTCGACCTCAGCCTGCCGGATATCAGCGGCTACGAGGTGTTTCGTCGGCTGAAAAGTAACGAGTTACTGGCGCACACCAGATTCTTCGCCCTGTCGGGCCACGGCCCCGAAGAAAATCTGCGGGCGCAGAAGGCCGGCTTCGATGCCTATTTTACCAAACCGGTAGATATCAAGGAGATGGAAAAGCTGATCAACGAAACGGCGCCCTCGACCGCGACGCAGTGACGGCGCGCTGATAGCAACGCGCGCGCTTTCAAATCATTCCAAACGCTCCAGCAAGTTCAAATCGTTCAAGACGTTCAAACCCGGCGCGGTCGAAGATGGAGGATTGAGGATCGAAGATCGCGATCCTCTATCCTCCATTCTCGATCCTCAGTTTTTGGTGCCGGTCATTCGCTCGGCGTCCGCTGCAAGCTTTCGCGATTGCGGGTGATGGCGCGATCCGCCGGCCGCGTCAATAACCGCGGGAGGAATCGCGAGCGGCTTTGCCAACCGCGGTGGACATGATCGCCATCGATCCGCGCCGGTGCGGGCAGTGCGCGGCCAATCACACTTAAGGCTCCTCCGACAAAGCCAGGAACCAGACCGTTGAGCAAGCGTGCCAAGCGCGCCTGTGGACCGACGACCAGCTGGGCAACGCCATAGCGGCACGCCTCGATGATCTTGTGCGCGGCGACTTCGGAGCTCACGGAAAGCGCCGGCGAGGCATTGGCAATGCTGAACAGCGCGAATTCCTTCCTGTGCTGGCCCTTGAATAAGGCGTTGACGTGGGAGCCCGTGCGCATCAGGCCGGGAGATACCGTCGTGACGTAGATGCGGTCCTTAACCAGCTCGGCGTGCAATCCTTCGGAAAAACCGACCAGGGCGAATTTGCTGGCGACGTAGGGCAGTAAATGGGGCACGGCGATCTTGCCAGCGATGGAGGCGATATTGACAATCCGTCCGCCGCCCTGACGCTTCATGTACGGTAGCACTTCCTGAATAAGATAGAGCGGACCCCAGAAATGAGTGTCCATGGCATCGGCGAAATCCTGCGCTTGCATATGCTCGTAGGGGCCGACCTGAATAATGCCGGCATTGTTGATCAAAACGTCGATTCCCAACTCGGCCGTGATCGATGCGATGGCGTTGCGCACTTCTTTTTGATTGGCCACGTCACAGCTCATACTGACGACCCGCACGCCGTTGCGTTTGAGCTCCCGCTCCGCTTCGGTGAGCTGGTCGCGGTCGCGCGCCAAGAGCACGATATTGGCGCCCTCGGCAGCGAACCCGCGCGCTAACTCCAGGCCCAGACCGCGCGAGCCGCCGGTGATCACGATTGTTTTTCCGCAGAAATCCATGCACCGCAGCTGTCGCGCCATGTATGCTGCCGCCGCGCCAGCCGCGCCAATCAGCGCAAGCTTAATCGGTAGCGGCAGCTTATATTGTGATGTCAGCTCGTCCATAAGAAATCTCCTTCACTTCTCAGCGCTCTGCAGAGTTCGCAGCTATCGCAAACACTAAGACGAGCAAGCGATATGCCAGGGAACTATTTGTGACGCGCGCCGCCGGCGAGGCGTGCGGGGGGAAGGAAACAAGATTTCGCACCATTCAGGGGTGGTCGGCAGGGTAGGTCGCCTACCGGAGCGGTGAATACCGTCCACCAAAGCCCGACAGTGTATGAGAATTGGCACATCGATCGAAGTGAAAGATCGAATCATGGGACAGAAACGACGCAAGAAATTACTTGCCCGGTTAAGATTCCGTGCGAAATCATGCAACACAAATAGTCTCGTTCTCTGAACGTTGCCGTGAAAACTCTGGCATGTGCTGCCAGCCGTGCGGCACCGGACTTGCTGCTGGTGATAGTCAAATAGGAAGAAAATTTTTCATCGATTATAAGAACGTGGCAAAACTAGGAGGCAATTATGATTGACGTCAATAAAACCGAACCGGACCGCGTCCGGGCGAACACGGCGCCGGAAATTAACCAGCGCATCGACAAGCGGATCGAGGAAAATGTTCGTTACTACTCAGGCCAACCCATAGAAGAAATGGCGGAGCGAATCCGCGATCTTGACGAAGAGTGGGACATTGAGCGCTGGATAGAAGCGATGGCATCGTCGGTCTCGCTGACCGGGATCATACTCGGTGCTACGGCTGATCGCCGATGGTTTTTGCTTCCCACCGTCGTTTTATCGTTCCTTTTATTGCATGCCATTCAAGGATGGTGTCCGCCGGTGCCGGTGCTGCGTCGCCTCGGTATTCGGACGCGCGAAGAAATTGACCGCGAACGC
>Ga0075423_10003902_pt1 | contig 13755 bp, 10 predicted proteins | sample SoiMethybrSBSTD2_FD_80114 | JGI IMG/M metagenome (GOLD analysis project Ga0075423, IMG submission 80114) | Bulk soil microbial communities from a Populus tree surrounding site in Tennessee, USA - Soil MetaG P. TD hybrid SBSTD2 | ecosystem: Environmental > Terrestrial > Soil > Tree plantation...
GCTCTCTTCCAATTTTCGCAACGCGGCTTCACCGTCAGGCGCGACGTGCACACGATAACCAAGTCGCTGCAGTTCTTTCTGCAACACCAGGCGCAGGTTCGCCTCGTCTTCGACTATCAGTAATCTTGCGTCGCGTTGTTCGTTCACATTCGACTCCCGCACTGAATCGACGGCTGGCGCCCTTATGAATCGCTCGCTTTGGGCAGCGAGATGGTGAAGGTTGTTCCGACCCCGGCGGCGGATCGCACATCAAGGCGGCCACCGTGCTCAGATACAATACCATAACAGACAGCCAGCCCGAGCCCAGTTCCGCGGCCGATGTCTTTAGTCGTAAAGAAAGGATCAAAAATCTTTGCGAGGTTCTCTTGAGGAATTCCGAGGCCGGTGTCTTTGATTTCAACAAGTACGTGCGGCCCGCTCCGATGAGCGCGCAGCGTGAGCGTTCCGCCCTCAGGCATTGCGTCAATCGCGTTGGTTGCCAAGGCGATGACCGCCTGTTGCAGTTGTCCCTCGTCGCCAAGCACGCAAGGCAGATCGTTTACCGTCTCAATTTCGATTTGAATGTTGTCGCCGCGGTGCTGATGTGTGACGAGCCGCGCAGTCATCTTAATCGTGTCAGCCAAATTCACCGGTATGCGGTTACCAGCGCGCAGCCGGCTGAAGTCGAGCAAGCCATTCGTAATCTGCTTGCAGCGAAAAGCTTCGTCGCGAATAAGCCCCAAATACTCTTTCAAGTCTTCAACGTCTGTCGATTCGCCATATGCGCCTTCGTCAATTCTTTTCTCGAGCGACTCGGCACAAGCGGCGATCGTCGCCAACGGATTGTTGATTTCATGCACGACGCCGGCGGCAAGACGACCGACTGCGGCAAGTTTTTCGGCGCGCGCGACGGCGCGTTCCGACTTCACGCGCGCTGTGATGTTCTCACCAACCGTGATGACGTGCGACACATCGTTTGTTTCCGCAGCGCGCATCGGGATCTTGCTGATCAGCCAATGGTTCGTGTCGCCTGATTTCGTAACCGTTTCCTGCTCAATTCGTTGAATGTCACCCGTAGAGAAGACCGTCCTGAATTCGTTTTCGAGCATTTCGCGCTTTTGCTTGGTAAGTACATCGTAGATGCTCTTGCCGAGCACCTGTCCGCGTGGAACACCCAGTTCACCCAACTCGCGGTTGCGGTTCCACGCGACGATTCGATGCTCGCGATCGATCGCGTATAGCGAGACGGGCAGGGCATCGACGATCGCTTCCGTGAAGCGTTGATGCATTTCGGCTTCACCCGCGCGCCGATCGACTTCGACTGCCAGCGTGGCGGCAGACTCGCGCGCGTGCAGATACAGAAGCGATATGTGCGCGGCGAGCGCACCCTGCTGCGCCGCGGCATCGATCAAACGGCATTGATTCGTTGCATAGTCGTCGCGATGATCAAATGCGACAACCAGCGCGCCTAGAGTCTTACCTCCGAATCGAATGGGGCTGACATACTCAGTCGTGCGCTCTTCGTCGATGAGCATGAACTCACGTTTGTTCGTTAACAACGCGGGCGCCGACGAATTCGGCAAGCTAAGCCACGCTTCTAACCGGGTCATATTAACGTGCGTATTTCCCTCAGCGTTTCCTTCACGATCAAAAGCGCAGACAGTGAAACCATAACCATTGTTCTTGATCGCGCACGCGCACAGGGCGGCATTTACACCTTCGAAAGTTGCGCCAGCAACACGCCGCGCAACTTGGTCAGGCTCGAGCGTTTTCAGCAAACCGCGACCGAGATCTGCGAGGAAGCGAAGCTCTTGATTTGAATCAGTCAGTTGCGACTCGCGCTGGGCAAACTCGAGATGAGAGTTAACGCGAGAGATTAGTTCTCCCGGCGTGGACGGCTTAACGATGTAATCGTCGGCGCCGGCACTGAAAGCTTCGACTTTGCGCTGCTCGTTGTCGGTCGCTGAGAAGACGAGCACCGGCAATTGCCTGAGCGACGGTTGCGCGCGCAGCAAACGGCACAGCGACACGCCATCGACCTCGGGTAGCTCGAGGTCGAGCATCACTAGATCGCACCGATCCTTTTTCAGCACACGGAGCGCAGCCGGCGCGTCCGAGACAGCTATCGTGCGATGGCCCGCGCTCTCAAAGATCCCGCGCAGGTTCTCACGCGCCGACGAATCATCGTCGATTAGGAGCAGGGTCGCAGGTTGAGTTTCAAAGGCGGCAGAAACGGGCATTAAGGTTATTAGGGAGAATTCAGTCAGATCGCACCAATGCAATTTTTGAGAGGACGAGCAGGGCGCCGGCATGAGACTAGCCGGATATTGTGTGGGTCGTGGACCGTTGAACAGTTCACGCGGAAGGGACAGTAGTCCGCAACCTGTTTCCAGATTGAGAGATCGACGCTGGAATTGTCAAGAATATTTAGTTAATTGCTGAGGTTATGAAGTCGTCGGCGGGTAAACCGGAAGGGAGTTTGGCTGAAGTCTCGATCAAACGTTCCGGGGGCAATGGAGCCAATCCGGCCGTCTTATGAGCATTTTTCGCTTGATACATCGCCTGATCCGCGGCGATTAACAATTGGTCGAGCGTCTCGCCGTCCGCGCCGAATACCGAAGCACCGATTGAAACACCCACGCTGGTACGTGTTTGCGCCCGCACATTGAGGGAGAATCCGCGGACAACTGTTTCAATTCGCGTGCGCAGCTCGTCAACTTGCTGGACCGTCAAATCCGGCAGCAAGGCGACGAACTCGTCACCGGCGTAGCGCGCGAGGAAATCATATTCGCGCAGCTGGCTCTGAATAAGATTCCCGACTTCCCGCAACATGCAATCGCCAATCTTGTGACCGAAGGTATCGTTGACCTTTTTAAAATCGTCCAGGTCCAGCATCACGACCTGAAATGGCTTGTTGTTGCGGCGCGCACGAGAGACTTCTTCTTCAAAGCGTAGATGAAGCGCCCGCGCATTTGGAAAGCCTGTCAACGAATCGGTCAAAGCATTGGACTGAGTTTGCGCGTGATGCATCGCGTTCGCGAGCGCATCGGAAGCGAGGCGCGTCACTGTTTCCAGGAGGCGAATGTGATTGTTTGTATATTCACGCAGCGTTGTTGAATACAGGGACAGAGCGCCCAGGAGCACATCGTCTTTGAATAGCGGCAATGCGACCATCGAACGATACGTCACGTCGGTTTTCACGCCGACACGCTCCAATTCCAAACTTGGTTGCAAGCGATTTACCGGGCGTCGATTCGCTAACGCGAACCCCGTGACACCCTCACCTGGCGCGATACATCGGTCGCGCAGATTCTCTGCGTCAACTCCAACCGCGAGCGCTGTCGATGCGTAACCCTTGACGTCGTCGTAGAGGAAGACGGCGCATGTATCGTACGGCACGAGCTGTCCAACTTTGTCCATCAGCACCGACAGGGTTTTTTCAATTTCGAGAGACGAACTGAACTTGCGGGCAATCTCGTACAGCGCATAACCCTCACGGTGAGCGTTGCGAATCTGATCATACGCGGCACTGTTCTCACGCACGCGTGCGACTTCATCATCCGCCGGAGTGATAGAAGAACCTGAGAAACTCGCGTGGATATGTTGGTCCAGTCCGCGGTTCGCGATTTCGCGTTCGAATTGCGCGAGGCTCTGGACGAACAACTCAACGAGATTCGGATCAAAGTGCGTACCGGCACCTTTGCGCAGTAGGTTGATGGCCTCTTCGCGTGTCATTCCGGGGCGAAATGGACGGTCTTCCCGAACCGAATCGAAACAATCGACGACCGACATAATGCGCGCGGTGATCGGAATCTGCTCGCCTCTCAAACCTTCAGGATAGCCGCAGCCGTCCCAACGCTCGTGATGGTGCTTAACGATCGGAATCACCGGATACGGAAAGTTCACGCGACTCAGGATCTCGGCGCCCACGGTGGTATGGATTTTTGTCTTTTCGAATTCGGCCGTGCTGAGATTTCCAGGCTTATTCAGAATGTGATCGGGCACTGCTAGCTTGCCAATGTCGTGGAGCAAAGCGCCCGCGCGTAGTGCCCGCAACTCAGTTTGCGGCAAGCAAAGCAGGCGACCCATTCCCGCCGCGTAGATCTCAACGCGGCGTACGTGGCAATCCGATGTCTGATCTTTCGCGTCGATCGCCGTCGCGAGTGCTTCAACCGTCGCCAAGTGAAGCCGGCTGATGTCCTCTGCTTCACGCGTCTTGGAATTCAGCCGCTCGTAATAAACTCTATAGGTCCAGAAAGTGACCGCGACAACCGGCACGCTCAAGAGCGCGTAGGCCACTCCGCCTTGCAATATCCACAGGAACACCGAGACGCCGGCCACGGCAATCACGTACCAGTACGGTCTTTCTAATTCGTTTGATTCGCTCCTCGGGATTACTTTCATCGCTGTTCACGTCGAACTGCTTTCAGACTTCGCGTTCACAACCTGAATTTCTCCACATCAATCCTTCAAAAAAAGTCCGCGCCGAAAACTACTGAGCCGGAGCAACTCGGTTCTGGTGTTTCGGCGCGGGACTGGGCAAGTCGGCGATGCAAACACTCGGCACCGACCGGCTGGGGTTTTGAGACAGGGCAACAATTCGCGCACTACACAATTTCTACGCGGCTAGGGGGACCCAGTGCGGTGGGCCCCATCGCGGTTAAGCTTTCTAGCCGCGCCACGACTAATTACAACGCGCGTGCCGCAGACGAAGCTGATGAAATGGCCGGAAAGTCAAACAGATTTTGAAGTGATAGGTCACGCTTCGGTCAAAGTTCTCAAACTGACTCGTCAGAATGAAGGGTGCATTGTTGACAAGTTTCGTCGCCCAGTGCACCTTTCACTCTCTTTCTAAAGTTGTGAAAAAACGATCAACCGAGAAGACGATTGAACGCGCGCCGAGTGTTGGCTACGTTGAATTACTACGGTCGAATCGCGGATTTCGCATGCTGTGGCTGGGTCAGGTCGTAAGCCAGATGGGTGATTGGTTCGACACGATTGCGGTCTACACGCTGGCGCTGCAATTGACTGGCTCGAGCCGCTCAGTGGCGCTGATCATGGTCGCGCGATTTTTGCCGAGCGTCATCATGGGTCCGCTCTCTGGCGTCGTCGCCGACAGGTTCAGCCGCCGCTCAATCATGATTCTGTCAGACATCATGCGCGCGCTCGTGGTACTCGGGTTTTTGCTCGTCCGACGCCCTGACCAAATGTGGTTGGTCTACGTCATTACGGTCTTGCAGTTGGGATTTTCGTCGTTCTTCGAGCCGGCCAAAACGGCGGCGATTCCGTCGATTGTCTCTGATCGCGAGCTGCTTCCCGCAAATGCTATCGCTTCTGTGACATGGTCGGTCATGCTGACGCTCGGCGCAGCTATCGGAGGATTTGTCACCGGCTGGTTCGGCACTAACGTGGCATTCGTGCTGGATTCGCTGACCTTCATTGCTTCTGCAATTCTCATCAGTCAGGTCCATTTTCCGCGTCGTCCTGAAAGGCAGAAGTCGAAGCTGTCGATCGGGAAAGCACTGGGCGTGGGCGACACCATTGAAGGCGCGCGCTATGTAAAGCATCGCCCGCGCGTGTTTGCGTACCTGATGGTCAAGACATCGTGGGGAATGGGTGGCGGCATCATGACGCTGCTCGCGGTTTTCGGCGAACGAATCTTTCCCGTCGCAGGGAAGACCGCAACGGGTATCGGCGTACTATTTACTGCCCGCGGCATCGGCACAGCGATCGGGCCTTTGATGGCGCGACGATGGTCCGGGGAAACACGTAAGCAAATGCAGACCTCCATCGGCATTGCGTTCCTAATCGGCGGCGCGTTCTACATGGCGTTCGGCGTTACACGAAGCTTCATTGCGGCATTGGTATTTCTGCTGCTGGCGCACATGGGTGGCAGCATCCTCTGGGTATTTTCGACAGTGCTGTTGCAGCGATCTGTCGAAGATCAATTTCGCGGCCGAGTATTCGCAGCCGAAATGGCTTTGGTGACCTTAACGATGGCCGCCTCGAATTACGTGGTTGGAGAACTCATCGATCGATTCGGCTACTCGCCGCGAGTTGTGACGGTGTCGGTTGGCGGTTTTTTTCTGTTGCCGGGTTTGGTGTGGTTTGTGACACAAAAGTGGTGGGACATCAAATTTCAGTCTTCCAGTTTAGAGGCGGGCTACCGTCCGCCAGTTGTTGAAGGCGCGGAAGGCGGCGGACAGTAGCCCGTCTCTAAACGACGTCATTGGATTTATGAAACTCAAAATCGGCGTGATGGGTTCGGCGGAAGACAGAACGGACATCATCGACAAAGGCGTCACGCTGGGTCGCGCCATCGCTGCTCGTGATGCGATTATCCTGACAGGCGCGACGACCGGTGTCATTCACGTTGTCGGCATTGCAGCGCGCGAAGCAGGTGCAACCCATGTCGGCATCTCGCCGGCGCACAATGCCGACGAGCATGTCGAGCGATACGGGCTGCCACTCGACGCGTGTGACACAATCATTTACACCGGCTTCGGCTTGAAGGGACGCAACGTTGTTCTGGTGCGTTCGTGCGACATCGTGATATTCATTGCCGGCTCGACCGGTTCGCTAAACGAATTCACCATCGCGTATGACGAGGGAAAGTTCATTGGCGCGCTGACGGGCACCGGCGGCGTAGCGGATGAAATCGAGCGGTTGACGCAGGTCTTATCGAAACGCACGAAGTCGCAGATTTTTTATGACGACGATCCGGTGCGCCTGATTGAGAAGTGCTTGCGGGACCAAAGCGGGGCAGTAGCCCGCGCGTAAGTAAGGGCCTTTCAATTGTTGCTGACGCCCCGAGCGCCTGACTGAGGTGATCCATGGACTTAGGAATCAAAGATCGAGTTGCGCTCGTCGCGGCCGCGAGCCGCGGCATCGGTTACGCGGCTGCGCTTGAACTGGCCCGCGAGGGCGCGCGCGTTTTTCTGTGTTCGCGCGATGGAGGTCGCGCGTCTGACGCTGCCGAGAAAATACACCAGGAAACCGGCGCTGATGTCGGAGGCATCGCCGCCGACGTAACGAACAGCACGGACGTCGAACGATTTGTGCGCCTGGCCCTTGAGCGCGCGGGCCGAGTCGATATCTGCGTGACGAACGCCGGCGGTCCGCCGGCGACGACTTTCGACACCACGGACATTGAGATGTTTCGCGATGCGTTCGAATTGAACGCATTGTCGGCCATCCGGCTGGCGAAGCTTGTGCTGCCGGGCATGCGCGAGCGCAAGTGGGGCCGTATCGTAAATGTGACTTCGATTTCCGTGAAGCAGCCCGTCGATGGTCTGCTGCTTTCAAACACTGTGCGCGCAGGCCTGACGAGTTGGGCCAAAACAGTTTCAAACGAAGTGGCCGCTGACGGCGTTACCATCAACAACGTAGGGCCGGGCTACACGCTGACAGAACGCCAGGATGAATTGGCTATTGCTCGCGGCAAAGCGCTCGGCAAATCGAAAGAAGAAATGATCGCAATGTGGGCGTCGCAAACACCCGCGCATCGCTGCGCTGCGCCGGCAGAGATTGCGGCGGCGATCGCATTCCTTGCTTCCGAGCGGGCGTCGTACATCACCGGTGTCACGCTGCAAGTTGATGGCGGCTGGACGCGCGGATTGTTTTAGAATGGGCTTGTCACGGTTTAATTGAAAACGTTCTAATTACTAATTCACTTCTTCCGAAAGGAGACGGTATGAAATCGAATTATCTCGCATCGGCATCGGCCTTTGTGGTCTTTTTAGCGCTCTTGTTCGCTTGTAATTTCTCAACCGCCCACCTCAGTTCGCTGAAGGTCGGCAAGGACCGTGCGGTCAGTCAGGAGACGAATAGTTTCGCTCCGAATGATGCTTTTTACGCGGTCGCCACGGTCTCGAACGCGCCGGGCAAAACCAAAGTAAAAGGCCAATTGGTAGTCGAAGACGTCGCCGGCGAAAAACCTGGACCAGTGCCCAACCTCGCAAAGACTTTGGATTTGGATGGCAGCGGGTCTGCAACCTTCTCGTTCACACCGCCGCCCAGCGGCTGGCCCGTCGGCAAATACAAAATCGAAGTCATCATGCTCAACGATAAGGGCGAACAGAAGGACCAGAAATCAGCTAGCTTCAGTGTTTCGTGATCGGAGTCATGGCCCGCGGTTGGGAGAGTAAGTCCGTCGAAGATCAAGTCGCCGCGGCCGAAGCCGCCAGGGAAGCGCGCGCGAAACCGCATCTTTCCGCGGAGGAACGTGAAGCGCTGGAACGGAAGCGCTCTCTTCTTCTGTCGAGAGCACAGATTCGCGCGCGGCTTGCTTCAGCGACAAACCAGAATTACCGGAAACAGCTTGAGCGGGCACTCAAGCATTTGGATGGGCAATTGGAGTCTTTAGAGAACCGCGAACGGTAGTGAGCGGATCATAGACTCAAATATTGAGTTCATCACCCGCTCACTACCGTTCGCGGTTCTGTAATTAGTCCAGTGTTGTAGCGCGAATCTTCTTTTCCTGCTCCGCCCGAAAATCGCGGAGTTTCTTCTTCAGTTCAGGACGGCTATTCGCGAGGATTGCGATCGCCAACAATGCGGCGTTCGTTGCGCCGGCTTTGCCGATGGCCAACGTGCCCACCGGAATCCCGCCCGGCATCTGCACCGTCGACAACAAAGAATCAAGTCCGTTGAGCGCACTTGTCATCGGCACGCCCAGCACGGGCAAAGTCGTATGCGCGGCCAGCACACCAGCGAGGTGCGCTGCACCACCGGCGGCGCCGATCATCACTTCCATCCCGCGCGCATCGGCGTTGGCGGCAAATTCGGCCGCGTCGTTTGGCGTGCGATGTGCTGACATCACATGACATTCGTGTGGTACGCCGAAATCCTTCAAGGTCTGCGACGCCGCGCGCATCACATCCCAGTCGGATTTGCTGCCCATGAGGATAGCGACAAGAGACACGGAGACGCGAGGACGTGGGGACGCGGAGACCTTGGTTTTGGATTCTGACTTAGCCATAGACATTTTCTCCGTGTCTCCCCATCACCGTGTCTCCATTTCGCGGTTTTTTATTCGCCCTGATCGAGCGAATACCCCCGCTCGCCGTCAAAGTTGCAGAGGTTCTCAGTCTTAATGAAATCGAATCCAGCACCGGCAACGTTCGACAACAGTTTGATGATCTGCTCGTGATTGATTGTCGGGCCATTCTCAGGCATAAAGCGGCAGCGCCAGTGATCAGAACAGAATGTTTCTGATTTGCCGCCGGGCCAAACTTTCACGCCGCGATTGCTGATCATCGTCAGCTTCAGATCGTCCGGCGTGATCCCAGTCATCGCAGCTCCGAGATTGTCCGGCGAACCCTTCATCCAATCCAGGAAGACATCCACGCCCACCAATTCCTTGCGGGTGTCTGAACGTTCTTTAATGATCGTCTCTTCGGCCAGCGTTCCTTCGCCGCCGTTCTGCTTGTACGCGACCGCTTTCAGCGTGTGAGGCTTCTTGCCGAGACGCTGCACAACCGCCTGCCCGAATTCCTTCGTTCCCACTTTTTCTTTGCTGACCGACTCGTCGAAGATGTCGTAGGTGTGTACGCCGTCTTCAATCGTGCGCAGCCAAGCATTATGCACGCGCTCAGCAATCGCGGCCTGGCCAATGTGTACGAGCATCATGATCGCTCCCAGCAACAGGCCGGAAGGGTTAGCGAGGTTCTGGCCGGCGCGGCGCGGAGCTGAGCCATGAATCGCTTCGAACATCGCGATGTTCTCGCCAATGTTTGCCGAACCCGCGAGACCGACCGAACCGGCGATTTGCGCCGCCACGTCTGACAACACGTCACCGTATAGATTCGGCATGACGAGAACATCGAAGACTGTGGGCGTATCCGCGAGTTTAGCCGCGCCGATGTCCACAATCCAGTGTTCGTTCTCGATGTCCGGATACTCAGCCGCGATTTCGTTGAAGACTTTATGAAACAGACCATCGGTCAGTTTCATGATGTTGTCTTTGGTGAAGCACGTCACCTTTTTGCGGCCGTGACGGCGCGCGTATTCAAACGCGTACCGCACAATCTTCTCGGAACCTGGACGCGAGATAAGCTTTAGACATTGGATCACTTGATCTGTCTGACGGTGCTCGATGCCGGCGTAGAGATCTTCTTCATTCTCCCGCACGATGACGACATCCATTCCGGGATGCTTCGTCTCGATAAAAGGGTGATAAGAAACACACGGCCGGACGTTCGCGTACAAGCCGAGCGTCTTTCGCACAGTCACGTTCAAACTCTTGAACCCGCCACCTTGCGGTGTAGTAATGGGCGCCTTCAGGAAAACTTTGGTGCTGCGAAGTGAGTCCCAGGAACTGGGTTCGATGCCTGAAGTGTTTCCCGCGAGATAAACTTTCTCACCGATTTCGATTCTTTCAATGTCGAGTTTCGCGCCTGCTTCTTTCAGAATGAACAGTGTCGCCTCCATGATTTCCGGCCCGATGCCGTCACCATGCGCGACTGTAATTGGAACTGTGGGCATGAAATGAATGCCTTTCTCTGCGGAATTGGAAGTTAGGGAATATACGCCTAAAGCGAAAAGCGAGCAAAGCGAGGAAACGGAATAATCCACAGATTACGCAGATTACGCAGAACAAAAAATGGACCGGTGTGACGATGCTCACATCTCGCGCTTCTAATTGTTTGAATCTGTGTAATCTGCGTAATCTGCGGATATATCTTCGAGTGGTAAGATTGACACTTTCATGAACTCTCAAGCTTTCTCGATCCTGGAATTCGACCAGTTGCGACAACTGGTGCGGCGACATGTGCAGACAGAAATGGGTGGCGCGCGTGTCGACGCTCTTGAACCGTTCGCGCAGTTTGAGGATTTGTCGGACGCACTGGCTGAGACTTCGGAAGCGATTGAATTGCGGTCGCGCGGCGTGAGATTTTCGTTCTCGGACGTAACCGATACAACCGAATCGATCGCCCGATTGAAGATCGAAGGCGCCGCGCTTGAGCCGCTCACTATTCTGGAGCTTCTACGTTTGACGAATGCCGCACTCGATGCTCGCAGCGCAATTCTTGCCGAGCGTGAAAATTGTCCGACACTCTTCGAAATTGTCGGCGCGCTCTCTCCTGATCTGAAGAAGTTGTCAGGAGCGATTGCCAGGAAGATCCTGCCGAATGGCGAACTCGACGACCGTGCCAGTCCTGAACTGGCGCGCATTCGTCACGACATCAGCCGTTTGCGTTCGTCGATCACGCGCTCTCTCGAAAAGTTGATGCGGCGATCTACTGAAGCAATTCAGGAAGAACTGGTGACCGTCCGCAATGATCGCTTTGTGATTCCGGTGCGCGCAGATCATCGCGGCCGCATCAACGGCGTCGCGCACGGATCGTCTTCATCGGCCCAGACGATATTCGTCGAGCCAATGGAAACGATCGAAGCGAACAACGAGTTGCAGACTCTGCGCGAAGCTGAGCAGCGTGAGATCGCGGCGATCTTATTTCGTTTGTCAGAAGACTTGCGCGCTCATTTACCGGAGATCGAAGCTGCGGCGGAAGCAGTGGCGGTACTCGATGTAATTAACGCAAAGGCTGCGTTTGCCGAGAGTTTTGATTGTGTCGTGCCGACCATTACAGAACCGCGACCGGTAGGAAGCGGGTTAAATGCTCAAGTTGAGTCGCAGGACCCGCTCGCTACCGCTCGCGGTTCTGTAATGCTTGAGCTCATCAATGCTCGCCATCCGCTGCTCGAAGAGAATCTGCGTTCGTCGGGTGGGCACGTGGTTCCCGTTTCGTTTACGCTCGACCACGAACGCACCACGATGGTGATCTCCGGCGCAAACGCGGGCGGTAAAACAGTCGTTCTTAAGACCGCCGGGTTGCTCTCGCTGATGGCGCTGTCAGGATTGCCTGTGCCCGCACGCGAGGCGCGAGTTCCCTTCTATCGGTCGATTCTCGCAGACATTGGTGACCATCAATCGCTCGCCGCGAACCTCTCGACCTTCACCTCGCACGTCGCAAACATCGCGAAGATGATCGACGCTTGCGAACCGCCCGCACTCGTCATGCTTGACGAGGTTGGGACCGGCACTGATCCGGAAGAGGGTTCGGCGCTGGGTGTCGCCGTGGTTGATCATTTCAAAAAAAGCAGCGCTCACGTGCTGGCGACGACCCATTATTCGGGTTTGAAAATGTACGCGGCGAACGAACCGGGTGTGTTGAATGCCAGCGTAGAGTTTGACGAAAGAACTTTGCAGCCGACCTACCGTCTGCTCGTCGGCGTTGCTGGCTCATCGTCCGGTTTGGATATCGCGCAGCGTTTCGGGATTCCCGGTGAGATCATTACCTACGCGAATCAGCATGTGCAGGAATCGTCGCGCGAGGCAACTGACTATTTGCGGCGCATCAAACGCGAAGCCGAGAAAGCAGAGGCCCTGCGCCGTGCACTGGATGAGGAGCGCGCTGCGGTCGCTGACAAATTCGCGAAGCTTGATCTTGATTTTCGCAAACGGGAGCGTGAGCGGCAGACCGAATTTGAGAAGCGGCTAACGGCGACTGTTTCTGAATTCGATAGACAGTCCCGCGAACTTGTCGCGAAGGTTGAGGAACGCGCGGATCGCGTGAAGGTCGAACGCGAAGCGCAAAAACGCACAGCGGAACTTAAGCGTGAAGCACAACGGATGGCGCAGGAAATGTCTGAAGGAGCGCAACGCCGGACGCGTGCTCAAGCTACGCAACCTCATGGTACGGAAGGGGGCTTGCCTCCGAAGCTTCGCGGCGTGCGCGTGATTCGGGATGGCCAGGTAATCAGCGCCGCCCCTGCACCGTCCGAGGCAGGTCCTACGGAGACTCAATCTGCAGAAGCAAGCGTGGACGATGCCCGCGCTCCCAGCGAATTGCCCGGCCGCGAGATTCAAGTTGGCGATCGAGTGCGGCTGTTGTCATTCGGATCGATCGGTGTCGTCGATCGCATTAAAGGCGACGAAGCCGAAGTTCGGGTCGGCTCTCTCCACATGCGTGAAAGACTGTCGAGTCTCGAACTCGCCGGTGGAGCGAGGAACAAAGGGCAGGAAGTCAGTACCTCCCGCGTTAGCGGGAGGGTCAAAGGTTCACTTGAGGAATTGAGGAGGCAAGCCGCAACCACCGAACTTCATCTGCATTCCAAAGAACCAGATTCCAAATTCAAAACCAGCAACGAACTGAATCTCATCGGCAAAACCACTGACGAAGCAGTCGACCTGACTGACAAATTCCTCGATGCAGCTTTCTTGAACGGTCTGAGCGAAGTGCGCATAATTCACGGCCACGGTACCGGCGCGCTGCGCAAAGCAATTACTGAATTTCTGAGCGACCATCCGCACGTGGCGCGCTTTGCGTCTGCGCCACAGGACAAGGGTGGTGCCGGCGCAACGCAAGTTGAATTGAAGTCCTAAATGCGTTTTCCCCAAACCTTCATTGATGATCTTCGCCGGCAGGCGGACATTGTCCGCATCATCCAGGACTATGTGACGCTGAAGAAGGCCGGCGCGAACTGGGTGGCGCGCTGCCCTTTTCATAAAGAGACGAAGCCTTCATTTTCAGTAAACCCCGCGAAAGAAATCTTCTACTGCTTCGGCTGCCAGAAAGGTGGGTCAGTCTTCAATTTCGTGATGGAGATCGAGCGGGTCACTTTTCCCGAAGCTATCAAAATCGTTGCCGAGAAAGCCGGCGTGCCGCTGCCGAAGATGATTGACGACACCCGCTTCGAAGCGCACAAGCGTGAGTCGGATCAAGTCATCGAACTGAATCAGTGGGCGCTGCAATGGTGGCAGGATCAACTGCA
>Ga0075423_10003903_pt1 | contig 13754 bp, 12 predicted proteins | sample SoiMethybrSBSTD2_FD_80114 | JGI IMG/M metagenome (GOLD analysis project Ga0075423, IMG submission 80114) | Bulk soil microbial communities from a Populus tree surrounding site in Tennessee, USA - Soil MetaG P. TD hybrid SBSTD2 | ecosystem: Environmental > Terrestrial > Soil > Tree plantation...
TACAAATCTGCCTTGTTCGCAAGCTCGACGAATGAAATAGGTATGATTGAATGCGCTTAGAAGATCTGCAAGGTCAGCGCCTCGGTCGCTATGAACTGGTTAGCGTGCTTGGTCGCGGTGGTATGGCTGCGGTCTATCGCGCCCACGATACCTTGTTGCATCGTGATGTGGCGATCAAAATCCTCTATCCGCAGTACAGCACCGATGGATCGCTGATCGAGCGGTTCAAGCGCGAGGCGGTATTGGCCGCGCAGCTCGACCATCCGAACATCGTGCCGATCTACGATGTCGGCGAGGCCGCTGGGTTGGTCTATATCGCGATGAAGCTGCTCAACGGGCGCTCGCTCGCTGATCTGCTGCACACGCGGCAGGCTGTGCCGATCCAGGATCTGGTCCCGCTGGTCGAGCAGATCGCTGCCGCGCTCGATTATGCTCACGCGCATGGGATCGTCCACCGCGATATCAAGGCCGGCAATATTTTGATCGAGGGAGCAGAGCGCGCGGATGGCAACCCGCTCGCGCTAAGCGCAACGCCTGCTCCACATGTGCTCCTGACCGACTTCGGCATCGCCAAATCGCTCGACGCGCCGGGCATGACCGGAACCGGGGTGCTGCTTGGCACGCCCGATTATATGGCACCAGAGCAGATTCGCGGCGATGTTGTCGATGGCCGCGCGGATCTCTACGCGCTGGGCGTGCTGGTCTATCGCTGCTTGACCGGGCGGCGGCTGTTCGAGGGCGGCACTGAAGAGGTGCTGCTGGGCCATCTCCATGGCCGGATCGCCGATCCATCGTCGGTCGAGCCGTCGCTGCCGCCGGCGATCGACCCGGTTATCCACAAGGCAGTCGCGCGCCGCCCAGATGATCGCTATCGCACAGCTGGCGAATTTGCCCACGCGCTACGGGCCGCTGCGGGGATGGAGCTGCCGACGCCGCCTCCGGCGCGACGGCGTGATCACGACGGGCGCGTCGTCGTGCCACGGCTCGCCGCAGACGACATGGTGCGGTGGCAGGCTGATCCGGCAGATCAGGTCACGCGCAAAGGAACGGTCGTGCCGCCGAGTGCGCGATCATTGCCGGCCGTGCCGCCGTTTCAGCGCGCTCGGCCAGGCGGGGGCGCGGCCGGCGGCGTTATGCTGGCAATGTTCCTTTTGCTCGTCATTGGGGGGGGCGGGCTCCTGCTGGCACGCGCGCTTCAGGAGCGCGATTCCGGCGCAGTCGGAGTGGTTGTGACGACGCCGCGCCCGACAGAAACTGTTGTGCCCACGCAGACAACCAGCGTCGAGACACCTGCACCGGTTGACGCGCCGCCGACCGACTTCCCTACGACATCCCAGCCGACCGCGGCTGTGCCAGCGACACAGGTGCCCCAGCCGACGGCAACGCCCCGGCCCACCCACACGCCGACGCCTGGCGTGACCGCGACACCAACCGCGCCGCCGACTGCGACGCCCACGGCGCTCGTGTGTAGCGCCGCGCTGGCCGGCGGCTTCGGCCAGCTATGGAACAACAACCAGGCGCTCCAACAGCAGCTCGGCTGTCCGCAGCAGGCCGAACAGGGCGGCCAGATCGCGGAGCAACCGTTTGAGCGTGGCAGTATGTTCTGGTTCGGGCCGCTCGACACGATCTACGCCTTGATCGGAAATGATAGTGGTGTCTGGCGTTCATTCGGCCCAGGCGATCTCAAGAATCGACCGACGCCCGCGCCGGTTGACGCGCCGCCTGGTCTGTTCGCGCCGGTGAGCGGATTCGGTCTGGTTTGGGGCACCGAGCCGGATGTGCAGGCCAAGCTGGGCTGGGGGACGAAACCCGAAGCGGGCCCCTACAACGGCGCATACCAGCCATTCGAGAACGGTTTCATGCTCTTCAGCTCCACCGGTCTTGATCGTGGCAAGACGATCTATGTGCTCTACCAGGATGGGATGTTCGAGCGCTACGACGACCCGAATCGGTGAAATGATGAGCTATTATGACGATGTCTATGCTATTGTGATGCGCATTCCACGCGGCAGCGTTTCGACCTATGGGCGGATTGCCGGCGTGACGCAGGTGCCGCGTGGGGCGCGTGGCGTTGGCTGGGCGCTGGCCGCACTCGATTCACAGCAGCGCCCGGACGTGCCGTGGTGGCGGGTGATCAACGCCGCCGGCCGCATTAGCAACGAGGGCAACGCGATCCAGCAGCGGGCGTTGCTCGAAGCCGAGGACATTGTCTTCGACCAACACGACCAGATCAATCTGAGACGCTATCTCTGGGATGAGCGAGCGGCGCTCGACGACGCCGACATCAGCCATTGAGGTGCAGCTCGTGGTGGATCTGGATATTCACGGCGTTGCCATCGGTGGGGTCGCCGCCGATGACGGCGTGTTCGACCAGGGCGAATGGGCCAAGCTGGATCGCGTGCGAGTACGAGGTGACGATAAAGGGTGCGCGCGTTCCCGCGAAGGTATAGTCAAAGCCACGCCAGCCCGCGCTGCCGAGCTGCCGATAGATGTCCGCGCGCCACTCATAGGGTTGCCCCGCCGCACGATACTCGACACGAATGCTGTTAAACCCCTGCGAGATCACGACGACGTTGGTCGCGCCGGGAAGGATCACCGGCGCGACCGCCGAACGGCGCGCCAGCCAGAGACCCGCACCACAGGCGAGCAGGCAGATCGCGATCATCGCTGCTAGAATAGCGCGCCGCATAGTGAACTTCCTTTCCTCAACGCCGACGTAATGCTGCATTGAGTATACCAGCCCGATCAAGCTGGCTGATCAAGCTGGCTGCGCAATCGGCGAAACACGATCTTGACAATCAAAAGGCATATGCTATAATGTGACCGTTCACATTAATTCCAGGTTATTTTAGCAATCCCTGCTGTGACCGATCACATGCGCCTTGGATTGGAGAGGTGTCGTGCGACGTAGCACCATCCGAGAAGTGGCCAGAATGGCGGGCGTCTCGCATCAGACGGTCTCGCGCGTGATCAACAACAGCCCGGAGGTTGCTGAGACGACGCGAGCGCTCGTGCAGAACGCAATCGCCGCGCTTGACTATCACCCCAACGCGCACGCCGTCGGCCTTTCGCGCAACCGCTCCGACATCGTCGGCGTGATCTCACAATCGATCACCAGCTCTTTCTTCGCACAAATCGTCGACGGCATTGCTGACGCATTGCAGAGTCAGGGGCGCTTCATGCTGCTGACGTGCAGCGATAGCGTGACCCAGCAAGAGTCGATCAATATGTTACAACACAGCCGACGCATCGACGGCATGATTATCATTCTGCCGCTCGAAGCGAGCCTGGAGCAAGCGCGCCAGCTTACCAAGAGTCGGCTGCCAGTGGTGTTGGTCGATCTTCAATACGACCTCGACGCCAACTATATCTCCGTCAACAATTTTCACGGTGTCTATAGCGCTACCGAATATCTGATCAAGCTCGGGCATCGCCGTATCGGCGTGATCGGCGGGCGCGAGGAGCTTCCGGTCGCCCAAACGCGTCTCGACGGCTACCAGGCCGCCCTGCGCTACTACGGCCTGACCTTCGACCCGTCGCTGGTCGTGCCAGGCGATTTTCTGCCGCCAAGCGGCGAGACGAGCATCATGCGATTTCTCGCGCTTGAGCAGCGGCCGACGGCGCTCTTCGCCTGCAATGATCCGATGGCGTTCGGTGCCATTGGTGCGCTGCGCCAACACCAACTGCGCGTCCCAGCCGACATCTCGGTGATCGGCTTTGACGATATTCCGGAAGCGAGCCACAGCTCGCCGCCGCTCACGACGATCCGGCAGCCGTTGTGGGAGATGGGCAAATGTGCGGCCGATTATATCTGCCAGTTGATCGACGGCAACGCGCAGGAGCGGCTGCAACTGACGATGGCGACTGAGCTGATCGTCCGCCGCTCGGCGGCACCGCCGCCCGTCGCCAGCGTTGCGGCACCGGCTGGCCTGATACACCAGGAACGCTAGCCAGCGGACCCTGTATGTCCGTGATAGCGTTCCCACATTAGTCACCTCTAGGGGAATGTGCAAGCCATGCTTGCGCAAGCGCGGTACGGCAGGAAAGGAGGTAGCGCATCCGCGATTGGCTCGATTCGGCGGTGTGATCCTATAGTTGTTCGCTACATGTGATGGAGGCTCAACGATGACGACTCTCAAACGACCCGGTACACTCTCACGGCTCGTGCCAGTGCTGGTGGTGCTTGTGCTGCTGCTCGCCGGGTGTGGCGCTCCAACCACGGCACCGCAGGCCAGTGTCCCGACCGCCGCAGCGCCGGCTGGAGGAACAACAGAAGCCACCGCAGCGCCAGCCGGGCAGACGGCCGGCGGCGGCCAGGCCAAAGGGATCGTGACGGTCTCGACCCAGCAGCAGGCAACCTGGGTGCGTAACTTCAATCCGTTCGCCGGCGACTACCGCTGGCCGGCCCGCGAGGCCATGTACGAGCCGCTGATGGTGTACAACACGATCAAGGGCGAGTATGTTCCGTGGCTCGGGACCGAGTATAAGTGGAGCACTGACAACAAGAAGCTGACCTTCACCACGCGCGATGGCGTGAAGTGGTCGGATGGCCAGCCGTTCACCGCCAAGGATGTCGCCTTCACCTTCAATCTCTTCAAGGATAAGAAGGGTCTGCAAGGCAACGCATCGGGCGTCTGGGAATACCTGGACTCGGTTACCGCGACGGACGATAAGACGGTCGATTTCAACTTCAAGAAGGTCTACACCGTCGGCATATTCGACATCGCTACGCAGTTCATCGTGGCCGAGCATATCTGGAAGAGCATCGACGACCCGGCCAAGTTCACGAACGAGAAACCGGTCGCGACCGGCCCGTTCACCGAGGTGCCGGTCTTCCAGAATCAGGTCTACGAGGTTCACCGCAACCCGAACTACTGGCAGGCTGGCAAGCCCTACATCGAGGGCTTCCGCTTCCCAGCCTACCCCGGCAACGACCAGGCCAACCTCGCGACGATCAACAGCGAGAACGACTGGGCCGCGAACTTCATCCCCGACATCCAGAAGACCTTCATCTCGAAGGATACGACGAACAACCACTACTGGTTCCCGGCCACCGGCGCGACGGTCATGCTCTATCTGAACACGACCAAGAAGCCCTTCGATGACGTGAACGTCCGCAAGGCGATCAGCATGGGCATCAACCGCGATCAGATCGTCAAGGTCGCCATGTTTGACTACACCCGCCCAGCAGACGCCACCGGCCTGAGCGACGCCTATCCGAAGTGGAAGGATCAGGCGGCGGTCGACTCCGGTAAGGATCTCATGACGCTCAACGTCGAGAAGGCCAACCAGATGCTCGACGCAGCCGGCCTGACGAAGGGTTCCGATGGCATCCGCATGGCCGACGGCAAGCCGATGAAGTACGACATCAACGTCGTCTCGGGCTGGACCGACTGGGTCTCGTCGTGCCAGATCATGGCGCAGAACCTGAAGGCGCTCGGCATCGACGCCTCAGTCAAGACCTACGACTTCAGCGCCTGGCTCGACCGGGTGCAGAAGGGCGATTTCGATATCTCGATCGGCTGGAGCAGCGGCGGCGCGACACCGTACAACTACTACCGCGACCAGATGGGCAAGTACAACTTCAAGCCGGTCGGCGAGGCCGCGAGCGCGAACTGGCATCGCTTCGTCAACGCGGATGCCGAGAAACTGCTTGATCAATTGGCCAGTACCTCCGACGAGGCCAAGCAGAAGGATAGCGCGGTTCAGCTCCAGAAGCTCTTCATCGAGAACCTGCCGGCGATCCCACTGTTCCCTGGCCCACAGTGGTACGAGTACAACTCAACTCGCTTCACTGGCTTCCCGGATAAGGACAATCCGTATGCGATCGGCTCGGCCTACGCGCTCGAGGCGATCCTGGTGGCGACTGAAATAAAGGCGAAGTAGGCTGTTTTCTCGGTTGACATAGCCCTGCCTGGTGCCCACGTTCGCCGCCGGTGGGGGTTCGAGGGCGGCTACGGCCGCCCCCGAAAACTATGTTGGCCGGTGCTTGACGGCCAAGCCGCCAAGCACCGGCCAAACCTGGGCTATGCCGCACGGTCCCACCACGTTGCAAAAGCCCTACGGAACAAGCGCCAAGCGACAACCACATGTCGATTTTGTGGTATAGTTTGCACTACCTTTCAAAATCTTAGCGGCACCGGTTTTCGCGTATATTCGTCGTAGAAGGAGCGCGAAGATGAGATTTATACTGCGACGGCTCGGCTTTTACGCCATCGCCGCCTGGGCCTCGCTGACCCTCAACTTCTTCCTGCCGCATGCAATGCCGGGCGACCCGGCCTCGGCGGTCTTCGCGCGCTTTCAGGGCCGCATGCGCCCCGAAGAACTACAGGCGCTGCGTGAGGCCTACGGCTTCTCCAACGCACCACTCCCCCAACAATATCTGACCTACCTGGAACATGTCCTACGTGGCGATTTCGGCATATCGTACTCGGCATTTCCTTCGCCGGTCGCGACGGTGATCGCCACTGGCCTGATCTGGACTGTGCTGCTAGGCGGCGTCGCACTGGTCCTGAGCTTTTGCCTTGGCAATGTGCTTGGCGTCATCAGCGCGTGGCGGCGCGGCGGCGTGATGGACTCGGTGCTGCCGCCGTTGCTGCTATTCGTCGGGTCGTTCCCGTATTTCTGGCTGGCGATGGTGGCGCTGTTCTTCCTGGCCTTCCAATTTGGCTGGTTCCCGCTGCGCCACGCCTATAGCGACTCGATCGCGCCCAGCCTGAACCTGCCCTTCATCGGTAGCATCGTGAGCCACTTGATCTTACCCGCCGGCACCATCCTGCTGGTCACGATCGGCGGCTGGATGCTCGGCATGCGCAACACGATGATCGGCGTCCTGGCCGAAGATTATATTACGATGGCCGAGGCGAAAGGTCTGTCGCAGCGCCGGGTTATGTTCAACTATGCGGCGCGTAACGCGCTGCTGCCGAATATCACCGCGCTGGGTATGTCGATCGGGTTTATCCTGAGCGGCCAGATCTTGACGGAAGTGGTCTTCTCCTACCCCGGCCTCGGCTATCTCTTTTTCAAAGCCGTGAGCAACCTCGACTATCCGCTGCTCCAGGGGCTGTTCTTGATGCTCACATTCGGGGTGCTTGGTGCCAACCTGATCATCGATCTGTTGTATATCCGGCTTGATCCGCGCGTGCGAGCCCAGTAGCATCCATTCAGGAGGTAGGCTATGGAGGTCAAAGACCAGCGCATCGAAATCGACCAGCGCATCACCATCGAGCCAACGCCGGTTGGCCAACTCACGCCGATCGCGATACAGGCCGCCCCACCTGCACGGCGGGAGTGGCTGACGCGGCTGCTGCGCAATCGCAAGGCGCTGGTCGGCGCGGTGCTGATACTGTTCTTTCTGCTCGTGGCGCTGCTCGCCCCGCTGATCGCTCCCAACGATCCGAGCGATTTCGTCGCCGCACCGAACCAGGCACCATCACGCGAGTATATCTTCGGCACAACCGGCCAGGGCCAGGATGTATTCGCCCAGACCGTCTGGGGTGCGCGCATCTCGTTGGGCGTCGGGTTTACCGTCGGCTTCTTTATCACGATCTTCGGCGCGATCATCGGCCTGACTGCGGCCTACTTCGGCGGGCGCGTCGATGACATCCTATCGCTGATCACCAACGTGGTGCTGGTCATCCCCGGTCTGCCGCTGCTGGTGACGCTGGCTGCCTTCCTGCCACCTGGCCCGCTGACGATCTTGTTTGTGCTGTCGATCACCAGCTGGGCCTGGAACGCACGCGTCTTTCGCTCGCAGGCGCTCTCGTTGCGCGAAAAAGATTTCGTCTCGGCGTCGATCGTGAGCGGCGAGAGCAGCACCCACATCATTTTTCGCGAGATATTGCCGAACATGAGCTCGATCGTCGCGGCGGCGTTCCTCGGCTCGACGCTCTACGGCATCGGCGCGGAGGCTGGGCTCGAATTCCTGGGGCTCGGCAACGTCAGCCTCGTCAGTTGGGGCACAATCCTGTATTGGGCCGGCAATAACGCCGGACTGCTCACCGGCGCATGGTGGACGTTCGTGCCGGCTGGTCTGTGCATCGCGCTGGTCGCGTTTGGGCTCGCGATGATGAATTATGCCATGGACGAGATCACCAACCCGCGCCTGCGTGCTGAAAAGGAGACTGCTCGTGTTCTCAAAGACCGCTCGCTCCGAAACGCTCGCGCGACACCCGTCGTCCGCAGCTCCGCTCCATAGCACGCTGCTCGATGTGCGCGATCTGTGCGTCCAGTACCTGACGCCGCGCGGACCCGTACGAGCCGTCGACGGCGTCTCCTTCGCGATCAAACCCGGCGAAGTCTTCGGACTGGCCGGCGAGTCGGGTAGCGGCAAATCGACGATCGCCCACGCGATCTTGCGCCTGTTGCACCCGCCCGCGCTGATCACCAACGGGCAGGTGTTCTTCAACGGCGAAGATGTGCTCGACATGGATGATCGCGAGCTGGAGCGCTTCCGCTGGCGCGAGATCTCGATCGTCTTTCAGAGCGCGATGAACTCGCTCAACCCGGTGATGACGATCGGCGACCAGATTATCGACGTGATCGACGCGCATATGCAGCTCGCGCGGGGCGAGGCCCAGGAGCGCGCCGCCTTCCTGCTCGATCTGGTTGGGATCGATCCCAAGCGGCTCGCTTCCTACCCGCACGAGCTGTCGGGCGGCATGCGCCAGCGCGCCGTGATCGCGATCGCGCTGGCGCTCAGCCCGCCGCTGATGATTATGGACGAGCCGACGACCGCGCTCGACGTGGTGGTCCAAAAGGAGATCTTGCAGCAGATCGAGGAGCTGAAGGAGAAGATGGGTTTTTCCATCCTGTTCATCACCCACGATCTCTCGCTGCTGGTCGAGTTTTCGACGCGCATCGCGATCATGTACGCCGGCGAGATCGTCGAGCTAGCGCCAGCGCAGGAGTTGTTCAGCAACCCGCTGCATCCCTATACGCAGGGCCTGATGAACTCATTTCCCTCGATCAGCGGGCCAAAAAAGAAGCTGACCGGCATCCCCGGCGCACCGCCAGACATGGTCAACGTGCCCAGCGGTTGCCGCTTCCACCCGCGGTGCGCCCTGGTCCAGCCGATGCATACGCGCGTGGTGCCCCGGCTGCACGAGGTGTCGCCGGGCCATTTCGTGGCCTGCCATCTGTATTGAAGCGATGAGAGGCGGCTATGACCCAATCCACGTTGCAGCAGCGTCGTGACCTCGGCAAATCGGGCGAGACCGTGCTCGATGTGCGCCATTTGACGAAATATTTTCCGGTCGGCGGCATATTCAGCAAGAAGCAGGTGCATGCGCTCGAAGATGTCTCGTTCGTGATCGGGCGCGGCCAGGTGGTGGCGCTAGTCGGCGAGTCGGGCAGCGGCAAGAGCACGATCGTGCGTTTGATCGCCCGCCTGATGCCGCCGACCAAGGGCGAGATCCTCTTCAAGGGCCGCGACGTGCTCAAAACCGAGCCGCGCCAGGCATCGTTGAGCTACCGCAGCGAAGTCCAGATGATCTTTCAGGATCCGTTCGGCTCGCTCAATCCGATCCATACGGTTGGGTACCACCTCTCGCGACCGCTGTTGGTCCACAAGAAGGTCCGTGGTCGCGCAGATCTGCGCGACCATATTCACGAACTGCTGACGACCGTCGGGCTCAACCCAGCGGCGGAGTTTGCCTCGAAGCATCCACACCAGCTCTCGGGCGGGCAGCGCCAGCGCGTGGCGATCGCGCGCGCGCTCGCGGTCGATCCAGAGGTGATCCTGGCCGACGAGCCGATCTCGATGCTCGACGTATCCATTCGGATGGGCGTGCTGAATCTCATGGAGCGGCTCAAGGCGGAGCGCGGGATCACCTACCTGTATATCACGCACGACATCGCCAGCGCCCGCTACATCGGCGACCGCACGATGGTGATGTACGCCGGGCACATGGTCGAGGGAGCCGAGAGCGAGGAGTTGATGCGCGACCCAGCGCATCCCTATACCCAGCTGCTACTCTCGGCGGTCCCAACCCCGGAGCTGGCCCTGGCAAAGCGCAAGGTGGTGACGCGCGGCGAGGTGCCGTCGCTGATCGATCCGCCACCCGGCTGCCCGTTTGCGGCACGCTGCCCGAAGGTGATGAACGTCTGCCACGAGGTGATGCCGGGCGTCGAGCAGATCAACGCGCAGCATTGGGTGCGCTGCCACCTCTATGGGCCAGGCGCGACCCAAACACCTGCGACACCAAGTTAGCCCGCGCGCGTTGTTCGCGGATGATCACAGGGCACAAAGGACACAAAGATCAGATGGACCTTTGTGTCCTTTGTGTCTTGGTGGTGCTAACGATGACCGACCTCTTTAGCGAAATGGAACGCCGCTATCGCGAGGGCGATCTTCCCTGGGACGACCCGCTGCCACCGCCTGAGGTGATCGAGCTGGCTGGGCAGCTGCCGCCTGGCCGCGCGCTCGACCTCGGCTGCGGTGCCGGGCGCGCCTGCATCTATCTGGCGCAACAGGGCTGGGCCTGCGACGGCGTCGATTTCGTTCCGCAAGCGATTGCGCTGGCGCGGACGCGAGCGCGGGCTGCCGGCGTTGCCAACCGCATTCATTTCCACATCGCCGCCGTGACCCAGCTGGATTTCTTGCACCCGCCGTACGACCTGGCGATCGATGTCGGCTGCTTGCATGCGCAGCAGGGCGACGACCTGCGCATCTACGCCGCCGAGGTTAGCTGGCTGCTGCGACCCGGCGCGCACTATCTGCTTTTCGCGCGGCTGCTCGACGACCCGACCCAGTCGGACATGCGCGGCCTGCCCGAGCAGGCCATTCACGCGCTGCTGTCGCCGACCTTCACATTCGACCACGTTGTCTACGGCAATACCAGCACCGACGACGCAGCCTGGCGATCGGCGTGGTTCTGGATGCGCCGCAAAGAGTAGCACACGCAGACTGAAAGATGCCGTTGGTTTTTAACCACCAAGACACCAAGGCACCAAGCCTTGGTGTCTTGGTGTCTTGGTGGTTAAATCCTCGTCTCCCCCGCACGGTCGATCCCGCGCTCAGTCGTGCGACCGACATACGATCCGCCCTGCGCCACAGGCGCGCGCCGCGTTGCTCCGCTATACTCTCCTCAATAAACAAAACCTCGCATTTGATTGTGAATTCAGCTTGAAACATGCCGAAGGAGCTTATGATGACCCCTGCAACAGTTTTGGTCACTGGCAGCAGCAGCGGCCTCGGTCGCCATACGGCAGAGACACTCGCCCGTCGCGGTCACACCGTTTTCGCATCAATGCGCGCTAGTTCTGAGAAGAACGCCGGGGTCGCCAGCGAGCTGCGAGCCTTGGCACGCGCCGAAGCGCTGGACCTGCATGCGATCGACCTAGATGTCACCGACGATGACTCGGTTCAGGACGCCGTTGCGACGATCATCGCGCGCACTGGGCGCATCGACGTGGTCGTCAACAATGCCGGATTCGGGCTCGGCGGCATCTCCGAGGCGATGCTGATTGAGCAGGTACACCACCAGTTCGATGTCAACCTCTACGGCGTGCTGCGGGTCAATCAGGCGGTGCTGCCGCATATGCGCCGCCAGCGCGCGGGCCTGCTGGTGTATGTCGCCAGCACAGCCAGCCAGATGATCTTCCCAATGCTGGGGATGTATAGCGCGACCAAAGCCGCGCTGGCCGCGATGGCGCGCGGGTTCGCCTACGAGGTGCAGGGCCTCGGCATCGACACGACGATCATTCAGGCCGGCGGCTTCGCCACCGATTTCGGCTACAATGTTGCGAAAGCAGACAACGACGAGGTCTGGTCGGAGTATGGCGAGATCGGCCAATTCGCGACGGGCTTCATGGACAACATGAGCGCGGCACTCGCGCCTGGCGTGGTCAGCGATCCGCAGCTGTTCGCCAACCTCGTCGCCGATCTGGTCGCTGCGCCGCAGGGCAGCCGGCCACTGTACGTCCCGATCGGAGTTGGGTCAGAGCCGTTCGATCTGATCAATCAGGCGGTCGACGCGGTGGAGCGGCAGTCGCTGCGGATGTTCGGCCTGGATCAGTTCGTTCGCAACACACCCAGCCATTTGCCCGCGACCGTTTCGGACGAGCTTGAGGAGGAATGGCTGGCCCGCGCCGCCTGAGCACTCGCCCGCATACATTCGCACAAAGCCCGCGCTCGATCAAGCGCGGGCTTTGTCGTACGGGATTGCATCCTACCCATTCTGCTTCACAACCGACGCAGTCAGGTCGGACAGGCGCAGCCGTTGGCGACCAGCGTCGTCAAAGTTCGCCGGATCAAGCCAGCGCACAAACGCGGCCTGGAGCGCGGGCCATTCCTGATCGATGATCGCATACCAGGCGGTGTTGCGATTGCGACCCTTGTAAACCGTGGCCTGCCGGAAGACGCCTTCAAACGAGAACCCAAGGCGCTGCGCAGCCGCACGCGATGGCGCATTCAAGGCATCGCACTTCCATTCATAGCGCCGATAGCCCAGCGTGAACACCCGCTGCATCATCAGATACATCGCCTCAGTCGCCGCCGGGGTGCGCTGCAAGAGCGGGGAATAGGCGATGTGGCCGACCTCGATCACACCGTTCGGGAGATCGATGCGCAGGTAGCTGGCGACCCCAACGGCTTTTTCGGTCGCGCTGTCCACAATCGCATGGAAGAACGGATCGCCGGCACTGCTCAACTGCTCCATCGTGGCGACATAGCGATCCAGGCTATCGAAGGGGCCGTACGCAAGATAGGTCCACATGCGTTCGTCGGCGTCCGTGCGGTTGGCCGCATACAGGTCGGCAGCGTGGCGCTTCAGGTCCAGCGGCTCGACGCGGCAGAAGCGCCCCAGCATTGGTGTGTCCGGCGGGCGGACGGGCGGCGTCCAACCAGCGACCGCCGGGCCGATCGGCTGCCCAAGCTGATTATAGATCATTGCTGCGCCTTTCTTCTACTCGCGCCCCACCAGCTCGCGCGCGATCACGATTCGCTGGATGTGGCTGGTGCCCTCGTAGATCTGCAACCCCTTGATGTCGCGATAGTAGCGCTCAACCGGGAACTCGTTCGAGTAGCCACGCCCGCCATGAATCAGTACCGCATCCGACGCCGCTTTGACGGCGATCTCGGTGGCGAAGAGCTTGGCCGTTGCGGTCTCGCGCGTGCTCGGCAGGCCCTGATCCTTCATCCACGCGGCGCGGTAGACGAGCATGCGCGCGGCATCGACATCGGCGGCCATGTCGGCGAGATTGGCCTGGATCATCTCGAAGTCGCCGATGCGCTTGCCGAACTGTCGCCGGTTGCGCGCGAAGGCAACGCTGGCGTCCAGGCACGCCTGCGCCACGCCGAGCGCCCCGGCCGCAACACCAAGCCGACCGTGGTCGAGCGCCGACATGGCGACCTTGAAGCCCGCGCCGGGCGCACCCAGCAGCGCCCGCTTTGGCACACGGCATTCCTCGAAGACGATCCGCGCGTGGTCCGAGGCGCGATGGCCCAGCTCCTTGCCCGGCAGCGTCTCGCGGCGTATTCCCGGCGTAGCCGTGTCAACGACGAACGCGCAGATACCGCGATGGCGCGCGCTGGCGTCGCGGGTAGCGAAGACGATCGCAATGTCGGCGATGTTGCCGTTGGTGATCCAAATCTTCTCGCCATTCAAAACATAGCTGTCGTCCTCCTCGCGCGCGGTGGTCTCCATGCCGGCTGCGTCGGAGCCGGCGTTCGGCTCGGTCAGGCAGTAGCAGCCGATGCGCTCGCCGCTGGCCAGCTGGGGCAGGTATTGCTGGCGCTGCTCCTGGTCGCCCCA
>Ga0075423_10003904_pt1 | contig 13752 bp, 14 predicted proteins | sample SoiMethybrSBSTD2_FD_80114 | JGI IMG/M metagenome (GOLD analysis project Ga0075423, IMG submission 80114) | Bulk soil microbial communities from a Populus tree surrounding site in Tennessee, USA - Soil MetaG P. TD hybrid SBSTD2 | ecosystem: Environmental > Terrestrial > Soil > Tree plantation...
ACCGGCCTCAGAGCGAGAACTTCTCGCCCAGATAGATCTCGCGCGCCCGCGGGTTGCCGGCAAGCTCGTGCGCGGTGCCGGCGGCGAGGATCTGGCCGTGGTAAAGGATGTAGGCGCGGTCAGTGATGGCGAGGGTCTCGCGCACGTTGTGATCGGTGATGAGGACGCCGATGCCCCGCTCGCGGAGCCGGCCGATGATCTCCTGGATGTCGCCGATGGCGATGGGATCGATGCCGGTGAAGGGCTCGTCGAGAAGGAGATAGCGCGGATTGGTCACGAGGGCCCGCGTGATCTCGAGCCGGCGCCGCTCACCGCCCGACAGCGTGAACGCCTTGTGGCGGGCCAGCGGGGTGAGGTCGAGCTCGGCGAGGAGCACGCGCAGCCGCGCCATCCGCTCCTCCTCGGTGAGGTCCATGGTCTCGAGGATCGCGAGGAGGTTCTCCTCCACCGTGAGCTTGCGGAACACCGACGACTCCTGCGGGAGATAGCCCATGCCCCGCCGGCAGCGCTGGTACATGGGCAGGTCGGTGATGTCCTCGCCCTCGAGGAAGATGCGCCCGCCCTCCGCGCGTAGCAGCCCCACGATCATGTAGAACGAGGTCGTCTTGCCTGCGCCGTTGGGGCCGAGGAGCCCCACGATCTCCCCGCGCTGGATGTCGACGCTCACGCGGTCGACGACGACGCGGTTGCGGAAGCGCTTCATGAGACCCTGGGCGACGAGGCCTTCCATGGCTAGGACTGCTTGCAGGCGGCGCCCGGCGCCGGACGGGCCGCCACTGCGGCGCCCCCACCCTCGCGCTTGGGATAGAAGACGCCCTTCACGCGGCCCTGGGGGCCGCTTTCCACCACGCTGCGATCCTCGGCAAGGTAGATCGTGATGCGATCGCCGGTCACCACGTTCTCGTCCTCCCACACGCGCGCGTCCCCGATCAGCACCATGCGCTGCTCGGCGTCGTAGTACTCCGCTCGCCGGGCCGTCCCCGTGCGGCAGTCTCGCGTGATGATCTTCACCGAGCCGGTGGAGACCGTGCGCAGCACACGATTGCTCGCGGAGTCGAGGTACACCTCCAGGCGGTCGGCGTACTGAGTCGAGCCGTTGTGCTGCGCGATGACGTTGCCGGTGAAGATCACGAGTCCCTGCTTCTGGTCGGATTCGAGCTTGTCGGCGTCGACGTTCACCGGCTGGTCCGGATCGGCGCCCCGGGGCGTCTTTCCGCCCGCGGCATCCGGCGCGCTCGAGGGGGCCGGGGCCGCCTTGGCGGCGGGCGCGCTCGACTTTGCGGGATCCGCCGGGGCCGGCGCGGGGCGGCGGCTCTGCGCGTCGGCGGCGCCGACGGTCGCGATCACCAGCGAGAGCCCGAGCGCGGCGAGGACGAGCTGACGCCTCATCGCGCGACCGGCAGGGGCGTCGCGACGCCGGGGCGTGATGACCCGGGCGCCGCCGCGTCCGGACCGCCGAACGTCGCCCGGATGCGGCCCAGGATCTGCGTGTTCCGCTCGCCCACGCGCGCATCGAGCCCCTGCCCCTTCACGACCGCTCCGTTCTGATAGATGGTGACCGGCCTGTCGGTCCAGGCGCGCTTGGCGTCGGCGTCCCACCGCAGGAGCGTGGTCTCGAGCCGCATGCCCTCGCTCGAGATCAGGATCACGTGCCCCCTGAGCTCGACGTCTTTGCTGGCCTGGACCATTTCGCCCTCGTCTCCCGTCACCGTCCAGCTCCGGTCCGGCTCCTGGATCTCGATGCGAACTTTCCTCAGAATCGTCTTGCCGGCTTGCTCGAAGCTCTCGGCCTGATCGGCCTGAAGCTGCCAGCGCACACCGTCCTTCATCTCTTCCTGCAGGCTGACTTCCTTGATCCGGTAGTCCGCCTTCGTGTCGACCGGCTCCGCCGGCAAGGACTGAGCGCCCCGACCACGCAGCACCAGCACCCCCACGACGACCACGACGAAGAGGGTCACGCTCACGAAGATGATTCGAGAGATCCGCTGGGTATGCAATTTCAGTACCACGCTAACACACGTGCAAGGGACGAGGCAATCTTCTTCCTCGACGACCTATCCGGCCTACCGTGACGAGGAGATAGGGGGCGGCCAGGCCTTGCGGGCGCCCAGCAGCATCTCCACCGCCTCACGAACGGCGCCTCGTCCGCCAGGATACCGCGATGTCCATTGGGCGACACTGCGGACCTCCCGGGCGGCGTCGGAGGGCGCCAGGGCCAGTCCCACGTCGCGCAGCAGTGAGAGGTCGGGGAGGTCGTCGCCCATCGCGGCCACCTGCGCGCGGGTCGCGCCGAGCCGCGCGAGGAGGCCGTCGAGACACGCGCGCTTGTCGTCGACGCCCTGATGCACCTCCTCCACCCCGAGTTCGGCCATCCGCCGCGTCACCGCCGCGGACGCTCGGCCCGAGATCACCGCCACGGTCAGGCCCGCGCGTCGCGCCGCCACCAGCGCGTAGCCGTCGCGCACGTGGAAGCACTTGACCTCCTCGCCGGTGGGCCCGTACAGGAGCCGTCCGTCCGTCAGCACGCCGTCCACGTCGAGCACGAGCACCCTCACCTTCCTGGCGCGCGCGGCGAGGGCCCGAGTCACGCGATCTTCGAGGACAGGATGTCGTGGAGATGGATGAAGGCGGCGGGCCGCCCCGCATCGTCGATGATGACGAGGCTCGTGATCTGATGCGCCTCCATCATCGCGAGCGCGGCGGCGGCGAGCGCGTCCGCCTCGATGCGCTTGGGATGCCGCGACATGCAGTCCCCTGCCCGCCGGTCCAGCAAGGGGCCGCCTGCCAGCTGCAGGCGACGGAGATCGCCGTCGGTGATGATCCCGACCAGGCGTCCCGCCGCGTCGACCACCGTGGTCATGCCTCGCCGCTTGGCGGTCATCTCCTCGAGCGCTTGCTTCATCGTGGCGCTCTCCGGCACCACCGGAACCGCCGCGCCCGCGTGCATGAGGTCGCGCACCTTGACGAGCGCGCGCCACCCCAGCGTGCCCGCGGGGTGCAGGGCCGCGTAGTCCTCCGCGCGAAGCCCACGCAGCTCGAGGAGCGCCATTGCGAGCGCGTCTCCCATGGCCAGGGCGGCGGTGGTGCTGGAGGTGGGCGCCAGGTTCATGGGGCAGGCCTCCTCGCGGACGCCCACGTCCACGACCACGTCGGCCTGACGCGCGAGGCTCGAGGCCACGTTGCCCGTGAGGAGCACCACCGGCACGCTCAGCCGCTTGATGGCGGGCACCACGGCGAGCAGCTCGTCGGTCTCGCCGGAGTTGGAGAACACCATCGCGACGTCCCCCTGCGCGACCATGCCCACGTCGCCGTGCACGCCCTCCGCGGGATGCAGGAAGTAGGCGGGCGTGCCCGTGCTCGCCATGGTCGCGGCGACCTTGCGCGCCACGTGGCTCGACTTGCCGATGCCGGTGACGATCACGCGCCCGCGGCAGCGGTACAGGAGGTCCACCGCGGCGATGAAGCGGTCGTCCAGACGCGCGACGAGGGCTTGGATGCTCTCGGCCTCCAGGCGCAGCACACGCTCGGCGAGGGCGAGGAGGCGCGCGCGATCCATCACGGGCTCCCGCCGCGGCCGCCGAGCCCGGCGGTGATCGCGTGGAGCTCGCCCAGGAGGCGGGGGAGATCGTCGAGCCGCAGCATGTTCGGCCCGTCGGACAGCGGGCGCCCATCGGGCAGCGTGCGGTCGGGCTCCTCGTGCATCTCCATGAAGAGCGCGTCCACCCCCACCGCCACCGCCGCGCGCGCGAGGAGCGGCACGTACTGCCGCTCGCCACCCGAGCGACTGCCGAGCCCGCCGGGCAGCTGCACGGAATGGGTCGCGTCGAACACCACCGGATAGCCCAGCTCGCGCATGATGGCGAGGCCGCGGTAGTCCACCACGAGGTTGTTGTAGCCGAAGCTGGTGCCCCGCTCGGTGAGAAAGATCCCCGTGTTCCCGGTAGAGAGGATCTTCTCCACCGCGCTGCCCATGTCGCGGGGCGCGACGAACTGGCCCTTCTTCACGTTGACCGGCTTGCCGGTGCGCCCGCACGCGAGGAGGAGGTCGGTCTGGCGGCAGAGAAAGGCCGGCACCTGGAGCACGTCCAGCACCTCGGCGGCGGGGCCGACGTCGGCCACGTCGTGCACGTCGGAGAGGACGGGCAGCCCAGTCGCCTCCTTGACCTTGCGAAGTATGCGCAGGCCCTCCTTGAGGCCGGGCCCGCGGTAGGAGTTGATCGACAAGCGGTTGGCCTTGTCGTAGGACGATTTGTAGATGAAGGGCACGCGGGCGGCCGTGGTGATGGCCTTGAGGCGCTCCGCCACCATGACCGCGTGCTCCTCGTTCTCGATGGCGCAGGGCCCCCCGATGAGGACGAGGGGGGCACCGCCGCCGATCGTGATGCCGCCGACCTGCACGGAGTGCGGCATGATCGCGCGGCTAGCCCTTCCCCTGATGATCCAGGGCGGCCCGGATGAACGCGGCGAACAGCGGATGGGGATCCCATGGCCGCGACCGGAACTCGGGGTGGAACTGCCCGGCCACGAACCACGGGTGATCGGGCAGCTCGACGACCTCCACCAGCCCCTTGGCCGGCCAGATGCCGGAGATGCGCAGCCCGTGCTTCTCGAGCTCGCGCAGGTAGTCGTTGTTGACCTCATAGCGGTGCCGGTGGCGCTCCTGGATGGCGCCGGCGCCGAACACCCGCGAGGCCACGCTGCCCTCGGCGAGCGTGATCGGGTAGAGGCCCAGGCGCATGGTGCCACCCTTGTCGGTGATCCCGCGCTGCTCGGGCAGGAGATCGACGACGTTGTGCGCGGGACGAGGATCGAACTCGGTGGAGTTGGCGCCCGCGAGCCCGCACACGTGCCGCGCATACTCGATCACCGCGCACTGCATGCCGAGGCAGATGCCGAAGTACGGCACCCCTTCCTCCCGCGCGTACCGGATGGCCTGGATCTTCCCCTCGATGCCGCGGTCGCCGAATCCCCCCGGCACGAGAATGCCGTCGAGCCCCGCCACATGGCCGGCCACCCCCTCGCGCTCGAGGCGCTCGGCGTCCAGCCACACCACCTCGACCGCCGCCTCGTGCGCGATGCCGCCGTGCGTGAGCGCCTCGTAGAGGCTCTTGTAGGAGTCCTTCACCTCGATGTACTTGCCCACCACGCCGATGCGCACGTGATGCCGCGGCGACTTGATGCGCCGGACGATCTCCTCCCAGCGGGCGAGGTCCGACGCGCGCTCCGGCAGGCCGAGCAGCCGCAGCACGCTCTCGTCCAGCCCCTGCTCGTGGAAGGCAAGCGGCACCTCGTAGATCGTGTCCACGTCGCGCGCCGCCACCACCGCCTCCTCCTCCACGTCGCAGAAGAGCGCGATCTTGGACTTGATCGACGGGGTCAGCGGATGCTCCTTGTCGGTGCGGCACAGGAGGACGTCGGGCTGTATACCGATCGCGCGCAGTTCCTTCACCGAGTGCTGGGTGGCCTTGGTCTTGAGCTCGGACGCCGCCTGGATGAACGGCACCAGGGTCAGGTGCACGTAGATCACGTGCTCCTTGCCCACATCCTTCTTGAACTGACGGATGGCCTCGAGGAAGGGCAGGCCCTCGATGTCGCCCACCGTGCCGCCCACCTCGACGATCACCACGTCGACGCCCGCGGAGACCTTCCGGATCGACGCCTTGATCTGGTCGGTGATGTGCGGGATCACCTGGACGGTCCGCCCGAGGTAATCACCCCGCCGCTCGCGCTCGATCACGGTCCCGTAGACCTTGCCCGTCGTCATGTTGTTGTCGCGCGTCATGCGTGCCGAGGTGAAGCGCTCGTAGTGCCCGAGGTCGAGGTCGGTCTCGCCGCCGTCGTCGGTGACGAACACCTCGCCGTGCTGATAGGGACTCATGGTCCCGGCGTCCACGTTGATGTACGGGTCGAGCTTGAGCAGCGTCACCCGGAAGCCTCGGGCCTCCAGCAGCGAGCCGATGGATGCCGCCGCCAGACCCTTGCCGAGGGACGAGATCACCCCTCCCGTCACGAATACGAATTTCGGCGTCACGCGGACTCTCCTTTCCGATGTCGGGCACGTTCGCGCTGCACGTATCGCGCCTCGTCGGCCGCCGTCCCGCCGTCGAGGCGGAGATCGCGGAGGGCTTCGAGCATCTTGCCGAGGGCGGGCCCTCGGGGGATACCCGCGGCGATCAGGCTCACCGCGTCGAGGCTCGGCTTGGCGTGCCGGCCCTCGCGGAGGAACCACTGCAGTCGCCGCCGGGCCGCGGGCGTGGCGACGAGCCACGCGGCCAGCACCGTCTGGGCGGGGCCCCCGCGGGCGGCGGCGGCCACCGCACTCGCGGGCAGCCCCGGCGTGACGAGGCGGGCGGCCAGGCGGGGGCCGCGCGCCAGCGCCTCGGCGAGCCGCGCCCCGCGTCCCCCACCCCAGCCGAGCCGCGTCAGCGCGCGGCGCCCGACACCGGGCGGCTGACCCACGAGGACGGCGAGCACCACGACCTCGAGCGCGTCGTCCGTGGACGCGCCGTCGCCCAGCCAGGTGAGGAGCCGGCGCGCGGCCCGCAGGCGCTCGCGGAGAGGGGCACCGCCCCGCACGCCGCGGTCCCAGAGCCGGAACGCGCCCCAGTCGAGCAGCAGGGCCAGCGCACGCCAGCCCGCAGGCTCGCGCAGCGCCAGCGCGATCTCGGCGAGGAGGCGCGTGCCCGACAGGGCCGGATACGCGCGGCCGTCGAGCGCCAGCCGCAGCGCGCGCCGGCCCTGCGCGTCGAGGGTGAAGCCCAGGCGCGCCACGTAGCGCGCGGCGCGGAAGATGCGCGTGGGATCCTCCACGAACGACAGCGGCTGGAGGGGAGCCACGCGGCGCCGGTCCAGATCCCGCTGGCCGCCCACCACGTCGACGAGACGGCCGAACGCCCCGGGCGCGAGGGCCACCGCCATGGCATTGATGGTGAAGTCCCGACGCAGGAGATCGTCCGCGAGCGGCGCGCCCTCGATGCTGGGGAGCGCGCCGGGCGCCGCGTAGCGCTCGCGCCGGGCCGTCGCAACGTCCACCCGCGGGAGAGGCGCGCCGTCCACGGTGCGTCCGTTCTCCACCGAGGCGGTGCCAAACGCGCGATGAATGGTCACCTGCCCGCGCACCTCGTCGGCGAGGCGCCTCGCGAACGCGGGTCCATCGCCCTCGACGACGAGATCGACGTCCAGCGGGCCCGCGTCGCGGAGCAGATCGCGCACGAGGCCGCCCGCCGCCCACACCGCCACACCCATGGCCTCACCGAGCTTGCCGGCCAGTCGCAGTAGCCAAGCGATCGTCTCGCGCGCGGGATCGCCGGGCTGCTCGAGCCGCGGGGCCACCGACAGCGCGGGCCGCGCCCAGCCGAGGGCACGCCCGTCGATCGCGCCCACGACGCGGCCGCGCTCGCGCACGAGCGCCAGCGGGACGCCGTCCCGCACGAGGCGGCGCACGGCGATCTCCGACGTGTCCGCGGCGACCACCGGCAGGTCCTGCCAGGCGAGCGCGGCCGCGTCGACGCCGCCCAGCCCCCAGCGCGCCGCGCGCGCCAGCTCTGCCTGGCGCACCGCCGCGCGCGGGCCGACCAGCAGCACGGTGGCGCCGGCCCGCTCCAGCGCGGCCAGCCCCGAGGCGACGCGCGTGCCTCGCCGGACGGCGAGCACACGCCGGTCCATGAGCCCGGCCGCGTGGGGATCGGCCTGGGGATACGCGTGCCCGGCGCGGGCCATGGCCCGCTAGCTCCGGGCGCGCGCGGCGGCGCGCGCGCGTGGGTGAAATTTCCGGTACATGTCGCGCACGACGGTCGACGGCAGGTGCGTGTAGATCTGCGTTGTCGAGATGTCGGCGTGGCCGAGCATCGCCTGGACGCTGCGCAGGTCGGCGCCGCGCTCGAGGAGATGGCTCGCGAAGGAATGCCGTAGCGTGTGGGGGGACACGCCCGAGCGTAGTCCGGCGCGCCGGGCACAGCGCTTGAGGATGCCCCAGAGGCCCTGGCGGGAGAGGGCCCGGCCACGCGGATTGAGGAAGAGGGTCCCGGGGTCGAGGCCGCGGCCGGCAACCCGGCGCCCGCCGTCCAGGTAGCGGCGCACCCAGTGCAAGGCCTGGGCGCCCACCGGCACGAGGCGCTGGCGGCTCCCCTTCCCCGTGCAGACCACATAGCCCGCGGCCATGTTGAGGTCCTCTACCCGCAGGGCGAGGACCTCCGACACGCGCATGCCGGAGGCGTACATCAGCTCGAGCAGAGCCCGGTCGCGCAGGCCGTCGGCGCGGGAGGTATCCGGCGCCTCGATGAGGGCCGCGACGTCCTCGATCGACAGGGTGCGCGGTAGCCGCCGCGGCGGGCGCGGACTCTCGACCTGCTCGGTGGGATCGCGCCGCACCGCGCCCTCGCGGAGCAGGTGCCGGTAGAGCCCGCGCAGCGCGGAGAGCCGCCGGGCCACGCTGCGGGCACCCAGGCCTCGGCGGCGCAGCGCGAGCAGATAGTCGCTCACGTCGCGCGCGGTGAGCGCGTGCAACGCGCGGCGCGGGCGCTCGAGGTAGCGGCCGAAGTCGGCGAGATCGCGCCGGTATGCGAGCAGGGTGTTGCGAGAGGCCCCCCGCTCCGTCTGGAGGGCCTGGAGATACTCGACTACCGCATCCATTTACGGCTTCCGGAGGGGGTACCGCGGGCGACCGAGGGAGGCGCGACAACCGGACCTGCCTACTGCGAACTGCCGGAGCATAGCGAACTCTATCACCGCGAGCGGGGGCCGAGCAAGTCCTCGCTGTGCATCAGCGGCGCCGACGCAGCATGCCGAGTAGCGTGGTGAGCTCCGGTGCGCGGAGGAGCGCCGCCGCGACCGCGAAGGCGAGCGCGCCGCCGATGATCGCGGCGACGGTGAGCATGACGGCGTGGACGGTGCCGTCCCATACGGGCGCGAGGGCGCGGGCGACCAGCCAGAGCGGCACCGTGGCGAGGGCGGTCCGGCCCACCGCACGCACGAGCGCCCGCCCGCCGATGGCCCCGAGCCGGTGGCGCAGCGCCCAGAGCAGCGCGAGCAGGTTCACGTACGCCGAGAGCGACGAGGCGAGCGCGAGACCCGCGTGCGCGAGCGACCACATGAGGCCCAGCGCCAGGCCGACGTTGACGACCACCGACAGGAGCCCCATCAGCACGGGCGTGCGCGTGTCGCCGAGAGCGTAGAACGTCTGGGCGGCGATGCGGGTGGCCGAGAACGCGGGCAGACCCACCGCGTAGGCCGCGAGCGCGACCGTGGTGGCCGCCGCGTCCTCCGCGCCGAACCGGCCGCGCTGGAACAAGAGGCCCACGATGGGCGCTCCCAGGGCCAGGAGACCCGTCGCGGCTGGGATGGCCACGAAGGCCGACAGGCGTAGCGAGAAGCCCACCGTGTCGGTGAGGCCGGCGCGGTCGCCGCGCGCGGCCTGGGCCGCCATGGTGGGGAGCGACGCGGTGGCCAGCGCGATGCCGAACACCCCCAGCGGGAATTCCATGACGCGGTCGGCGTAGTAGAGGTACGAGATGCTTCCACCCGGGAGTAGCGACGCGAGCAAGGTGTTCAGCACCACGGTGACCTGCACCGCGGCCAGCCCGAACGCAGCGGGCAAGAGCCGCCGCGCAATGCGGGCGACCGCGGGGTGCCGCCACTCCCCGGAGGGGCGGAGCGGAACGCCCACGCGATGAATCTCGGGGAGCTGCACGAGGAGCTGACCGAGCCCGCCCACCAGCACGCCCACCGCGAGCGACACGATGGGCGGCTCGAAGCGGCGGGCGAGCAGGAGCACCGCCGCGATCATGCCCACGTTCAGCACGGCAGGGCCGAAGGCGGCGGTGAAGAAGCGGTGGTGGACGTTCAGCACCCCGGTGGCAAGCGCGGCCAGGCCCACGAGGATCAGATAGGGGAACATCATGCGCGTGAGGCTCACCGCCAGCTCGAACAGTGCGGGATCGGCGAGCCACCCGGGCGCCATCACGGTCACGATGGGGCGCGCGAACAGAACGCCGGCCAGCGTCACCGCGCAGAGAGTGAGCGTGGTCGCGCCCGCAACCGCCCGCACCATGGCGAGGAAGGCGGCGCGGCCGCCGGCGGCGAGATACTCGGCGAACACCGGGATCACCGCGGTGGACAGCGCCCCCTCGGCGAGGAGCCTCCGGAGGAGATTCGGCACGCGGAAGGCCACGAAGAAGGCGTCGGTGACGGGGCCCGCACCGAACGCGCGCGCCACGACCATGTCGCGCACATAGCCGAGCACCCGGCTGGCGAGGGTCGCCGCGCCGATGCTCCCCACCGCGCTCACCACACCGGCCCGCGCGTCGTGTTGCGCTTCACTCACGGGGACAAACTCCTTGACAGTGCCTGGACCCGACGGTAAGGTCAGGTTTTGCCTGCGATCTGCTCAGGCATTTCACGAGAACTCGAGGAGGAGTCAGTGGCCAACACGCGGTCAGCTCGGAAGCGCATGAAGCAGAACGAGAAACGGCGCTTGCGCAATCGCGCCATCCGCAGCCAGGTTCGCTCCTCCGTGAAGGACGCTCGCGCCGCCGACGGCGCCTCCGCGCGCGACGCCGTGCGCGAGGCGATCCGCACCATCGACAAGGCGGTCAGCCGCGGCATCCTCCACCGCAACACCGCCGCCCGCAGGAAGTCCGCGCTCGCCCGCAAGCTCGCCGCCAAGTAGCCCATCACCGCCGTCCCGCTTCGGTCGCCGCGCCGAGGCGGGCGAGCAGCCCCACCGCGGCGTCCCGCAGCAGCTCGCCGCCCCGCTCGCCGTGGAGGCTCGCGCACGCGACGTAGCTGGGGTGGGCGTACGCGTCGGCGTCGAGGAAGTAGCCGAGGTAGTCGTTCGACACGCCGGCCACGAACACATGCTCGAACCGTCCCATCCGGGCCGCCTTGATCTCGCGCCCTAGGCGCGTCTGCAGCTCGCCGGGCACGCTCACCCACGCGCCGCCGCCGATGCGCACCGCGAGGAGCTCGGCGGTGCGCGGGAGCGCCGCCCCGAGGCCGAGGCGCAGCCAGCCCGGCAGCCAGCGCCCCAGACAGTTGCGCGCGGAGACCGCGGGCGCGGGCAGCGCAGCGCGGCCGGTCGCCAGCTCGAGCGACGCGTCGGACTCGGGCGCCACGCGCTCCCACACCGCGAGCGCCTCGCGGGCCAGCCGCTCGCCGATCTGGGCGGCGCCGCTCCATCCCCGCGCCGTCGGGCTGACGTCGGCGACCGCGCCGTTGACGAACAGCGCGGGGACGCCTAGCCGCTGCTCGATACGGCTCGACGCCTCCGCCATGAGATCACCGGAGACGAGCAAATTGTCCCGGCCGAGCGCGGTCCCGTGGATGGCGTAGTTCCACACCAGTGCGATGGGTCGCCCGTCGGTGGCCACCACCTTGAGCACGCCCAGCTCCGGATCGAGCGGCGCGCGCACGCGGCTTCGCGTGATTCCGGTCACCTCGCCCACGCCGGTGCCCACGCGAGCGGGCGCGCGACGGGCGTAGGCCTCACGGGCCGCGCGCTCGAGCGCGTCCAGGATGCGCCCGCGCACTGCGGGCACCGCGCGGTCGACCGCGATGAACGCGAACAGGGCCGACGCGGCGTAGGCGCCGGGCCCCGAGTGGGTGTGCGAGGCGGACAGCATGAGGCCGGCCGGATTGACGCCCGCGCGTACGAGGCGGCCGCGAAGCTCGACGACCAGGCTCGGGTCGGCCCCCACGAGGTCGACGGCGAGCCAGATCAGAGCCGCGCGCCCGTCGTCGAGAAACAACGCGCGTGCCTTCACGCCGTCGTGTACGCCCTGTGACGGGCGGAACCAGAAGGCGTAGGGATGGCGGTCGAGCACGTCGGGAATCCACGCCCGGCGGGGGAAGCCGCCATAGCCGGCCAGCGGCGTCCCGTCGGGCACCCCGATGTCCACGGAGGCGGCGCCGGCCAGCAGCCGGGGGGCGGGCGCGGCGGCGGCCGGCCACGCCGCGAGCAGGGCGAGCAGCGCCACCACCCACGCGCCGCGGCGGCAGGCCGCCATCAGGCGGCGCACAAATCCGCGATGAGCAGAGCCAGCTCGGGCCGGGGCGCGCCGCCCAGCTTGAGGCGGCGCTCGACTTCCCAGCAGCGCGCGAGGCGTCGCGGCGCCGCGCCGTCGCGGAGCGCGCGCGCGAGCGCCACCACCGCCGCCGCGGCGGGCGGCGGGCGGCGCAGGAGCCGCGCCACCTCGTCCTCGCGCCGCCCCTCGCGCAGCCACTCGCGGGCCTGCCAGACGGAGCGGGCCTCGCGCGCCAGCATCCCGAGCACGGCGAGCGGCTCCTCGCCGGCGGTGAGGAGCGCGCCCAGCACGGTCTGGGCCGCGCCCATGTCGCGCTCGGCCACCGCGCGCGTGAGCTCGAAGATATGGCGCAGGCGGTGCGCCCCGACCACCGCGCGCACCTCGCGCGGCGTGACGCGGCGGTTGTCCGGCCCGCCCGCGAGCGCGGCCTTGGTCACCTCGCCAGCAAGGGTCGTGAGATCGTCGCCCACCAGCTCCACGAGCAGCGCGGCGGCGTCTTCGCTCAATTCGTAGCCCTGGGCGCCCGCGCGCGTCCGGAGCCAGGTCACGAGGGCCCGCCCCACCGGCCGGGGCAGCGCGACCACCGCCGACGCGGGCACGGCGCGGAGGAGCCAGTGCCCGGTGCCCAGCTCCACTCCGGCCAGGAGCAGCAGCACCGAGGTGGGGTTGGGCGCCGACACGTACGCGGCGAGCGGCTCCCCCGCCTTGGCAGTGAGCGCCTCCACCCCGCGCGCGATCACGAGCCGGCGCCCCCCGAGAAAGGGCAGCGTCAGGGCGGAGCGCACCAGGGCCTCGGCGCCCGCCTCGCGCGCGTCGACCGCCTCGCGCGACAGGGCCGCGTCGGCGGGATCGGGAAAAAGGGCGCGGGTGACGGCGGCGACCAGGTCTTCGAGGAGGACGGGCTCGGCGCCGTGGACCAGGGCCACCGCCGGCGTGCGCCCCGCCTCGGCGGCGCGGAGAAGCCCCGCGTAGTCCACTAACGGGCGCTCACTAGAAGCGGTCCACCACCAGGTTCACGACCTTCCTTCCGATGTCTTGAGCGGCCTGACGAACGGCTCCCTCCTCGCGGCTGATCGTGGCGGACACCTCGAAGGGCACGTTGAAGTCCGCGATCTCCTGCAGCCCGCTCTGACGGAACAGCATTTCCCCCTGCTTGACGTCGCGGAACTCGATGTTGAGGGTGACGGTGAGCCGGTATTGCCGGATGTTGATCCGCCGGTCCACGGAGATGGACTGGACGTCGTAGCTCACCACCTCGCCCTCGAGGATGGAGTCGGCCTGCCCGACGGGGACCACGCGAAGCTTGCCGCTGGTGGTGAAGGCATTCACCACGGCGGCGGTCACCGTGCTTTCGACCGCGGGTTCGTGGGTGCTGTTCTTGAACGTGGGCACCGCCACGGTCTTGATGTGCGACGGGAGATTCCCCTTCGTGCTGTACCCGCAGGCGGCGGGAACCGTCAGCGCGGCCAGGAGCACGACGCCGAGAAGGAACCGGCTCAAGCCCGGGTGACCACGTTGACGAGGCGTCCGGGGACCACGACGACCTTCGCGACCTGGCGGCCGTCGAGCCAGGGGCGCACCTTGGCGTCGGCGAGGGCCTTGTCCTGCACGTCACGCTCGGCCGCGGTGACGTCCACGGTGAGGCGGCTGCGCACCTTGCCGTCCACCTGCACGATGATCACGACCTCCTCCCGCTTGAGTGCGCCGGGATCGGCGACGGGCCACGCGCGGC